>Ga0105159_1000014_pt1 | contig 50061 bp, 52 predicted proteins | sample LHCtaG_2_FD_89590 | JGI IMG/M metagenome (GOLD analysis project Ga0105159, IMG submission 89590) | Hot spring microbial communities from Little Hot Creek, USA to study Microbial Dark Matter (Phase II) - LHC4sed_replicate | ecosystem: Environmental > Aquatic > Thermal springs > Hot (42-90C) >...
CATACTATTCTAGATTCATTAAGCGTAGAACTTTGCTTGTCACTAGTGTGGACCTCTATGCGCCAACCCTCAACTTCATATTTGGACAGGCTGAGAGCCCGGGTTTACTTGCAATTATATCCCTAGCCAGGCTAGATCCACGTTTTTACGGAGGTCATTTCAATGAGAGGTTTTTCATTGATAGAGCCGTTAAAGAAGCGGTTCATGAGATATGTCATACTTATGGTCTGCGTCACTGTTCCAACTCTAAATGCGTCATGCATTTTTCAAACAGCATATTAGACACGGACTTTAAATCTAAGCTTCCATGTGGTTTATGCATGAAAAAGCTTGAGGCATTTTTAGAGCAGCTTATATAGTTGAAGAAGCGGTATTGTAATAGAATGTCGTTAGATAAAAAGATGGTGATGGATGTTCTCAGAGAGGTTTACGATCCAGAGTACCCTATTTCCGTCATAGAGATGAACATAGTAGATGAAGATTCCATTGAAATACTAGACTGCGGTAAGATCCGCGTGACGTTTAAACCGACCACGCCCTTCTGTCCAATGGGCGGCTTGATAGGTGTTTTGATGAAGTATGCCTTAGAGAAGGCTTTAAACGTTAAAGCTGAAGTCTTGGTCAAACCTGGGACTCACGTGAGTGAAGATGCAATTAATGCCACCATTAATGATAAAAACCAATATGAAGCCATTATCAAGCAGCTTTCAGATACGGGCCTGCTTAAGAGATGCGTTAAAGTTAAATAATAGATTCCTTCCCCTAAAAGAGGGGGCGTAAAAATGAAGGTTAAAATAGATAGAGATGCTTGTATAGGCTGTGGTCTATGTGCTTCACTATGCCCAGAGGTTTTCCAACTGGATGACGAAGGGAAATCCACAGTAGTCAACCCAGATGGATGTGACGGATGCGACTGCAGGGAAGTTGCTGAACAGTGCCCGGCAGCTGCAATAATCATAGAGGAGTGAAAATTCTCCTCCATTTTTTCCATAAATTTTATCAGCACCTAAGCTATCTTAATTTGTAGGATGACGTTAGAAGTTAAGATGAGGGAAAAAGAGCTCGTAGCGAAGTATGCCAGCTCCTTGATAAAAGATGGAGAGGTTGTTGGGCTTGGTAGTGGGACAACAGCGGCCATGTTCGTTAGGGAATTGGCTAAGAGGATTAAAAATGAGGGACTTAAAGTCATAGCGATCCCTTCAAGTATACCCATAAAACTTCTAGCTTTAAGTTTAAACATGCAAGTGGCATCTTTAGACGAGCACCCAGTTGTAGATGTGGATGTAGATGGCGCTGATGAAGTTGATAGAAGGCTTAACCTACTTAAAGGAGGCTCCTATGGCGTTTTCACAAACGAGAAGATACTTGCATCATCATCAAAAAAGTTCTTCATAATAGTCGACCATAGTAAGCTCGTTAAAAGGCTTCACATGAAGTTTCCAATACCCATCGAAGTTTTAAAAGAAGCTAGGGAACTTGTTTTCAGAAAAATTTCTAAGCTTGGAGGAGAGGCTAAGTTCAGGACTTACAGGATAAACGGCGAGGAAATTCCTCTGATAACTGAACGTGGAAACTTCATAGTGGAAGTATTGTTTAGAAACATCAATAGAAGTTTTAAGGAGATCAATCGAGAGCTTAAAGAAATACCCGGCGTCGTTGAAACAGGTCTTTTCCTAGACATGGCAGATATGGTATGCGTAGGCATTGGTGAGAAAGTTAAGATATTCAACCGTGGTGAAGAAATACCTGAACAGTTGATAGGAGTGGAGTGAAGGTTTAATTCAAGGTAGGTCCTCAATATGAAATTTACTGTTGTAGGACATACAACTATAGATCTAATATACGTAGCCTATCATCCAACTCATCCAACCCCCGGTGGCTCCGCAGTCTACTCCTCTATAACGGCTTTAAGGCTCAATTGTGAGGCCATACCCGTGTCAAAGGTGGGATACGACTTTCCCGACGAATTCATGATTTGGCTTTCAAAATCTGGTCTAGACACCAGCTTCTACGTTAGAGATTTAAACTCTAAAACCACGCAGTTTAAACTCATATACAGAACTAACGGTAGAACTCTAAAGCTTTTAAACCTATGTAGCTCTATCACTCCAAGAGAACTTGAAAACCTTCCAAAGGTTGAACTGGCCCATGTTGGTTCTGTAGCAGGTGAAGTCGGGCTGGAGGCTTTGAAGGCGTTGAGGGTTAAAACCCACGTATTATCGATAGATGTTCAAGGCTTTATAAGAAGGTTTAAAGAGGATGGGGAGGTCTATGAAGATGGATATTTAAACCATGAAATACTTTCAAATGCAGACATTGTCAAGTTCAGTATGAGAGAAGCGGAAGCTTTAACTGGGGTTAGTAACCCCATGGAAATGCTTAAGAGGCTTAGAAAGTTGTATAATGGTATAGTACTCTTAACGCTTGGAGAAGCGGGTTCTCTGTGTATGGTTGATCATAAAGTTTTACAAGCTCCATCCTACAAGCCTCCCAAAGTTGTAGACCCAACTGGAGCTGGAGATGGCTTCGCAGCTGGTTTTACCGTTGAATTTTTCCGTAGTGGCGATTTAAAATGGAGTTTAGCAGCAGCCTCAGCGGCCTCATCCTTCGTCACTGAAGGTTATGGTCCTTCAAGATTTGGCTTAAAGGATGAAGTCTATGAGAGGGCTGAAACATTAATCGACAGGATTAAAGAAGTAGCCTTTTAAACGTTAGCTTATTGAAGACTTCCTTTCGAATTGCTTCAAGTATATTCCTCTAACCTTATCGATTGTATCCGCTTCTTCGACGTTTTTATCCCACCGTATCCTAGCTATTCTGGCGAATCTAAGCGCGAAACCGGAGGGATATCTCCGGCTCTTCTGTATTTCATTGTAGATGACTTCGACCACTATTCTAGGCTTCACCCAAACTCTACGCCCCTCTCTTTTAACAACATCATTTTCAAGGATCTTCGTGAGGTTTTCAAATTCAGCATCAGTTAAACCCTTGAAAGTCTTACCTATCACTGTGAAGTTTTCCAGTGCTGGGTCTAAGGCAGCTAAAAAGTAGTCGCTTATCCATTTATATCTACGTCCATATCCATATTCTCCTCCAACTATAACCAGGTCTAAAGCATCTAGAGTCCCCTTAACCTTCAACCACTCTCTACCGCGTACACCCGGATGGTATACGCTATCCAACCTCTTAGCTACGACCCCTTCATGTCCAGCTTCTAAAGCCCTCCTGTAGAAGTCTTCTGCCTCTTCCAAGTTTTGAGTTATTAAACAATCTACTATGGGTATTGACTCCACCCTATGAATTAAGTAATTTCTCCTCGTAATGTATGGTTCATCTATCATTAGAGAGCCCTCAGCCACCAATACGTCAAACAAGTATAGTTTAACAGGAAGTTTTCTAGCCTCTTCTTCAATTCCTCTGAGACGTTTAAATCTATGCATGAGCTCTTGAAATGGGAGGGGTTTGCCGTTAAAGTCTACAGCTATAACCTCACCCTCAACTACGCAGTCCTTCAGCTTAGGCTCTTCTTTGACAATATCTACGATTTCAGGTAAGCTTGAAGTCACGTCTTTAAGCCCTCTTGAGAATACTTTAACCTTCCCGTTAAATACGTGGATTTGAACTCTTGCGCCATCAATCTTATGTTCAAATGCTGCTCTATCTTTAAACTCATCTATAACCTCTTTAATGCTGTAGGCCATGCCTGCAAGCATGGGTTTTATAGGGTTGAACGGGATGTACTTCACGTTCAGAATGCCGTTAAGACCATGTGTTTTAGCTAGTACCGCAGTCTCAGCCAAATCCCCGCTAAGCATTAAAGCTCTCTCTAAAGCTTTGTATGGGATGTGAAAGGCCTCAGATAGAGCCTTAGCGATAATTCCCTCCTTAACACCTATCCTAAGATCACCTAAAATTATCCTGGTCAGGTACTTAGCCTCTAACGGAGAGGCTTTGCTGAACAAGCCTTTTAAGACTTTAAGCTTTTTATATTTAGAGCCCGAGCCTTCGGCTTTAGATATTTCCCGAAGCAGTAGATTTAACTCCTCAAGCGTAAGAGGCTTTGTTAACAGTAGGGTTTGGCGGCTGAGACTTCTGAATTCTAAAATCGATTTAATAGCGCTTCCAATGTCACCAGTTTCGTTGAAAGCCTTATATAAATCTGCATCTGCTAGTTTGTACAGGCCTTTTAATGCCTCCGAAAGCGTAGTCCAACTTACATTTAAAGTTTCTCGAAAGTTTATCGTAGAAAGTTTAACAGCTATTCTAAGGTCTTCCGGGCTCAACTCCTTTAAATATTCAGCCATAGATTCTATAGTTTCATTTCTAGAACTAAGCTTCTCAACTGTTTCATATATCTCACATAGTCTTAGGAAAGACCCCTTCAAACTTCATATTTATGTCTGAAGCTTTTCCGTTAAAGATTATCCAACATGCTCGTGTAAATTCCTTCCATGTAAGCCTCTATTTTTCAAAGGCAAGTGGCAGATTCATTTAAAACATATATAGCTTAGTGCTACGATTAAGCTAACGGTGGGAGAGATTGGTGGAGATCTCAGAATTCCTCTCTAAGAAGCCTTTCGCTGTTGTCGCTCATAGAGGAGCTTCAGGCTACGAACCTGAGAATACGATTAGAGCCATTGAGAAGGCTATAGAAATGAATGCCGACGCCGTAGAATTTGACGTTAGACTTTCTAAGGATAACGTTCCCGTGGTCATACATGATGAAACCTTAAATAGAACTACAGATGGGTCTGGTAGGGTTGACAGCTACACTTCTGAACAACTCAAAAATTTTGACGCCGGTAAGGGTGAGAGGATTCCGCTCCTCTCGGAAGCTTTAGATTTAGTGTATGGGCGGATATGCGTATTGCTAGAACTTAAGGAAACCCGTGCATCTAGGTATGCTTTAAGCCTAGTAGAAAATAAAGACATGTTAAACCAGATCATGTTCGTATCGTTCCATGAAGACGCATTGAAAACCGTTGCTGAGGCCAACCCTAATACGTATAGAGGTTTAATCTATGCAAAGCCTGGAGACCACATCCTTGTAGCCAAACGTATTGGCTGTATAGCTGTAATGCCTCATTACAAGCTTGCATCTCTTAAAACAGTTGAATTCGCCCATAGGCTTAAGCTCAAGGTTAATGTTTGGACCGTAGATGATTTAGAGATCGCTAGAACACTTGTGGAGAGAGGTGTAGATTCTATAACGACGAATAAACCAGATTTGATTGTAAAGCTTAGAGAAACCGTGTAGATTAGGAAAACCGTTATATACTTAATCTTAAGGTAAAGTTTCATTGTTATGTCTAAAGAAGAAATGTTCGAAAAATGGTCGGCGAGCATATGCCCAGTATGCTTCAGAAGAATACCCATGCGAATCTACGAGGAGAATAATGTCATATACCTGGAGAAGACGTGTCCAGAGCATGGTAATTTTGAAGACGTTTACTGGGGTGATGCTGAATACTATAAGTGGTTTGAGAAGAAGTGGAACGTTGCCAGATATATCGGTAATGGCCTTGAAAAACCCCACTCTCAGATAGATAGGGGTTGCCCCTTCGACTGCGGGCTATGCCCCCAACACAAAACTCACACAATACTAGGCATAATAGATGTTACCAATAGATGCAATATGGCTTGCCCGGTATGCTTCGCCTACGCCGGCGCCGTAAACTACGTGTATGAACCCAAGTATGAGCAGATAGTTGGTATGATTAAGCTTTTCAGATCCAATAGGCCGTGGGCGGCAAACGCCTTACAGTTTAGCGGAGGAGAACCTACGCTTAGAAACGACCTTCCGGAATTGATCAGAGAGGCTAAGATGGCTGGAATTAGACACGTAGAGGTTAATACGAATGGGATTAGGCTCGCTGAAGATTTAGACTACTATAAAAGGTTGTTGGATGCTGGTATGAATACGATTTACCTTCAGTTTGATGGATTGAGAGAGGAAATATACTTTAAGCTTAGAGGTAGGGGTGGACTTATTGGTATCAAAAATAGAGTTATTGAAAATGCTAGAAGGCTTAGACATAAATCCATAGTGCTGGTGGTTACGCTGGCTAAAGGCGTTAACGACAGCGACCTGGGAGACATCATAAGGTATGCTGTTGACAATAGAGATGTTATAAGATGCGTAAACATACAGCCGATATCTATGGCTGGTAGAGCTAGGAAGGAGGAGATGAGAAATATGAGAATAACGATACCTGATGCTGTAAAACTCATTGAAGAGCAGACTGGCGGAGTAATCTCAAAGTGGAGCTGGAGACCTGTAAACTGGCCTCTTCCCATTGCTAAGGGAATGGAGGTAATAAAAAATAGAACTTATCCAGAATTCACCTTACACCCGCACTGCGGTGCGGCTACGTTTATAGTAGTCAGAGAAGATGGATCTTTCGTACCGATAACTGAGCTTGTAGACGTTAACAGCTTCGCCGACATATTCTGGGAAATGTACTACCTAGGGGTTAAAGGTCATAGTAGAAGGGCTAAACTAGAAATGCTCAAATTTCTCCTGATGGTGAAGAATGAACTCATCAGAAACCTCCTTAAGGATATTATAACTAAGGGAAGCTATGAAGCTTTAGGAAAATTGATGTACAACATTGTTATGGTTGGGATAATGCACTTCCAAGACGTATGGAATCTAGACTTAGATAGAGTAGGCAGATGTGGTATACACTACGCTACTCCAGACGGAAGAATAATATCATTCTGCACCTACAATTCATTTCATAGAGCCCTATTTGAAGAAAAATTCAAACAACCAGTGGAAGATTGGCTTAGGAAAACTGGGAAAAAACTTGCCGATTATGCTTAGCGATCTTACAATCTAGGTCTCATCTTTTAAGTTATTATGCGTCCATGCATCTAACCTAAGATTATGATTAGCTCTAAACATAATCGCTTGGTAATAAGATCATACAACGAATAAACGTGGCCTATCCATCATCAGCTTAGAGCCGTAAGAGCTGATATAACTCATCAACAATTCAAAAATTTACTGGTTTTCACCTGTAAGGTCTTCTGGCCTTATGCCAAGGGCCCTAGCCTTTTTAAGCATTTCTGTAAGCTGAGCCTTCAGCTTCTCCTTTTCTTCCACTTCAGCCTCCCTCCCTCTGAAAGAAATTTTAAAGCTTTCTAAAGGCCTCATCTCCATCACTTCAACCGTCACACATATTGGTTTAAATTCATTGTTTGGACTAGCTTCGTACTCTAAAGTTATCCTCGTCGGTTTTTCTGAAGCGCCTCGCCTATTCATTTCCTCGACAAGTCTCCTCGAAAGCTCAAGCCATTTGTCTCGGTTGTTCTTTTTAATGTCGTCTGGCACATTCTTCGCATAGAATGATAAGTAGAACCACCTCTTTAGTTTAAATATCGCCCCTCTACCTGTCGGTGAGATCTTAAATCTCTGCTGTTTTACACTCATATTAAACCCATTTTGTATACAATATACACGTATATTAATATTTATTGCCTTTTTAACAGATGATTTGTTAACTCAACGTTTTATCTGTTTACTGCTAGGCTAAAGCGAGGTTTCTTGAAGTGTAGAGAGGAATGGAGATGCTAAAAGAGATTTTAAAAAATAGTAAGAGCTTATTAAAGCTTTAAAAATACTACCGTGATTTAACGCCTAAAACCTACATACATACCGTAGGCTTTGAGGATGGTCGGAGTTTTATCTAGCCAGTTGAGAAGTTTGATGAAATGACGAAGGATTGTAAGCTTTTTAAAGTGAATTTATTTTATTATTGCGGCTCTGATATGTTATGAAGGGTGGTCTTATGGTTGAGAGGGAATTGAGAGTTAGTAAAATTAAAGATGGAACCGTCATAGACCACATAACTGCTGGATATGCTTTAGCCGTTCTCAGGATCATAGGGTTAACCGGTAAAGAAGGTAATATAATAAGCATTCTTTTAAATGTTCCAAGTCAGAAGCTCGGTAGGAAAGACATCGTAAAAGTTGAGAACCGTGAACTTAGAGAGGATGAAGTTCATAAGATAGCTCTAATAGCTCCAAATGCCACCATAAATATCATAAGGAATTATGAAGTCGTCGAAAAGAATAAAGTTAAGCTTCCAAAGATAATAAAAGGGGTGATTAAATGTGCAAATTCAACCTGCATCACAAATAGTGGAGAGCCTGTTCAGCCTACGTTTATTGTTGAAAGTGTAGAGCCTTTAAGGCTTAGATGCCACTACTGTAGGATAATTATGACTAGAGAAGATGTAATAGAGCAGTTTTGACATTATGAGCGGAAATCCCACATGCTTTAGCGGTGGAATGGGAGCGAATGTAAAAACTTCATATACCTCGGTATACACCTGTGTGTAAGTCAATAAAATCGACTAGGAAACCAAGAAGATATTAGATAAGTTGAAGGGGCACTCTGATTAGAAGCCACAACTTAGCTGGAAGAATTCTTGGCACCTTCTGGGGGGACTTCCTCAATTAGAATACAAGGCTGAAAAGCTTATATATTGTTCCCAACCCAATTAGGTTTGTGTTCCTCCTATGGAAGAATATGAAACAGCTTATATTGCAAGATCCTTCGATGGTGAGGGAAGTATTTTTATCTCAAGAAACCCAAGGAAAGAGTATTTTCTTACAGTTAGCATCAGCAACACAGACCTACCCTATTAGAAAAACATTCAAGAAATAATAGGCTTGGTTAGCTCACGCTAGCTTAAGGTTGAGGTTAGAGGTTCAAAGTCTTTAACGCTGTAAATTCTCCTCAAAGGTATATTTGCCCTTTTTTCAAGGGTCCATCTGTATATCGGTTTAACCAGAGAAGGAGTTCTACCATATTGAACTACTGTGGTCACGTTGTGGCATTTCGGGCATCTGTCCCAGTAGCCTTCAAACACTTCAGAGCAACGTCTACAATATGTTATAAACGTTGAATACGTGAAGCATCTAAGTTGCTTATGTTTAGACAGTATGTATAGCGTCGTCTTGAAGAGCATTTCGCAGTCGGTTTCGTCTGAGTTTACCTCTATGACTGGAAGTGTTCCGTAGTTCATAATAGACCCCACTTTCTCCTCTATTTCAAGCCTCTTGGAAAGCGGTACATCATATTCAAGGGGTACTATGCATACATCAGTGTAGTATGGCTCCCTTCTGAAGCCTTGGCTGTTTAAGATGGATTTACCGTAGTTGTTGAGGTCTAAATTTATGAGTCTTGACGCAGCTTCTTCCCCACATATACTTGTCAATCCTACTTTATCCCTACTCGCATCTAACCACGAACGTATACGCCTTAACGTTTTAATCATAATAGCCTGCGATGATGCATTTGAAAGATCTGCACCCGTGTGTATAATAGTGGCCTCGTTGAGTCCAATTAATCCGAGGGTTGAGAAAATAGCTTTAAACCTTATATATGGATCATCTGGCTGTGAAATTGTCGGTAGTAGCCCCTCTTTAATACGATTCTCTAAAGCCTCCTTCCTGATACGTATGGCCTCAATAGCTCTATCAACTGTTTTCTGCAAATTTTCCCAGAGGCGTTCATCACTTCCCTTAGATATTTGAGCAAGTCTAGGCATGTTTATGGAGACGTCTGCAATCATAGGCACCGCTAAGGTCTCTACTTCCCAATCTGAGAAGGCTTCAAACCTAAATCCGTAGCTTGAAAAGCTGATATTATCGTTTACATCGGTTAAATTGGCTATTATTGTAGGCACACCAAGTCTCATAACGTCGTGTATATCCTTCACCAGTTCAACCCATTCGCCTTTTAGAGACCCCTCCCTAACCTTAACTATTAGATTGATGTTGTATAACGGGGCTCTTGAAAACTCTTTTTTCAAAACATCTATGAAAGCCTGTGCAAACATTAAAGCCTCATCTTGATAGTCTCCATAAACTTCTCCACCTGACGAGGTTTTAAGATTTTCAATAGCCCGATTTAAACCGATTTCCAATCCAAAGTTCACGTTTAGAGTTGAAGAGACCCGTAGAGACTCTATAAATATTTGAACTGCACGTTTGATCTCTACGGGTCTCTTCCCTCTAGCTAAAGGTGCTAGGAAGATGTTAAACATGTCAAATCCTTGATCTACGTTCACTTCGAAACTACTGTTATAAGCAGCGATCCTGAGCCTATTTAAGGCGGATGTTAACGTCGTCGGATATTTACTCGGCAGGTTTGGAAACTTACCTGTTAGGATCAGCCGTATATCGTGCTGGACTATATCCGGTCTGAGAATCCAGGATCCTAAAAGTTCTAAATGTATGTCTCCGCTTAAATACGCGTCAGCGACGTCTCTCGGTAGGACGTTTAAAAGGGTGTATTCTCTTAAAACTGCTTCACCAGCTATTTCTCTAACGTCTTCAACATGCATCTTCATCGCACTGGCTTTTTCAAAAGTTTTGACAACGTCGTAAACTGGAAGGCCGAGTCTCGTAAGTCTATGTCTATACTCTTCAAGTCCCTTCTCTATGAGGACGGCATTAACGATCTCACGTATAAGTGGTGCTGTTAAGTATTTAACTTGCAGATTTACAAGCCTCCTCTCAACTTCAAGCGATATGGATTCTGCCAAGTCTAAAGGAACCTGTGCTTCTTTAACTAGGCTACTAACTATTCTAAATCTATCGAACTCCTCTATGGCCATTCTGGAGCTTCTAACGAGAAGCTTACCAGCCTTCTTCAGAAGGTACTCGTTGAGCTCTTGAGCAAATTCTAACACTCTAACTCCAAGGTCTGTAAGCCGATAGGTTTTTCCATCGTCTGCTTTTTCAATAAGTCTAGCTTTTATAAGGCTTCTAAGATGATATGCAAACTTGCCAGCGTGTTTGGCCGGCTCTAAACCGAGTTTATCCATAATTTCACTATACGTTAGGGTACGGTTAAGTCTGAGTAGTCTTAAAACTTCAAACCTAATTGGTGAGGAAAGAACTTGAAAAACTTGATTTGAAAAACCTCTCTTAACCCTACTCAAAAACCTCTCCCCTTGACAGTTAACATTTTAAATTATGCTTGAGAAAGTTTAAATAAATTTAGGCGGTGTCTGCTTTGAATATAGTGCTTAGAATAGGTGGCTCTGTCATAGCTTCTCCGTTAAATCCGTGGCTTATACTAGAGTACTCTAAAATTTTAGATAGGCTCTCTCTGGAAGGTTTTAAAGTGCTTGCCGTAACTGGAGGAGGTGGACTGGCTAGAATGTTCATAGATGGTGCAAAAGCCATGAAAATGTCTCAGGAGAGCCAGGATAGAGTGGCTATACAAGCTTCACGGGTTGTCGCTCAACTATTAGCTGAAGCGCTTAAGCCAACAGCCCCGGTGATGATTCCCGGAAGGATATCTGAGGCTTCTAAACTGCTTAAGAAGTATAACGTCGTGGTTATGGGTGGTATTAAACCCGGCATGACTACGGATACTGTAGCCGTCCTCGCGGCTGTTAAATTGGGCTTTGATATGCTTATTAAAGCCACGGATAGAGATGGTATTTACAATAAAGACCCTTCAAAACATTTTGATGCGTCCAAAATTGACAATTTAAGTTTTGAGGAGCTTAAAAACATGTTTGGGCGTATACGCTACAAGGCTGGTTTGAAAACCATAATAGATCCAAAAGCGGCTAAACTGATAGCTAAACATAAGATCAAGACCATAGTATTAAACGGCTTTAAACCCGATAATATTGAATTAGCCGTTAAAGGAGTTAAAATCGGAACGTTAATATACGGTTAAAATGTCTTAATGTCCACCCCTTCCTTTCAACAAGATTGTATGATTCTTTTAATCCTTTCATAAGCCTCTTCTAGGGATATAGGCATGACTTTCGTATTTGCTGTTACAGGCATGAAGTTCGTATCGCCAAGCCACCTTGGGACTGCATGGATGTGTATATGACCTTCTACACCCGCTCCAGCGGCTCTGCCAAGGTTTACACCTATGTTAAAACCGTCCGGTTTAAACGCCTTTTTAACCGCCTTGATGGACTCCCTTAAAAGTTTGAAAATTTCCACAGCCTCGTCTTCAGTGAGATCTTCGATATCAGCAACGTGCCTATAGGGGGCTATCATGAGATGACCAGTGTTGTATGGGTAACGGTTAAGCATTATAAAGCTCCTCTGCCCCCTTAAAATTATTAGGTTTTCCTCGTCTTTGTTTTCACGAACTTTCTTACAAAATATACAGTTTTCTCCAGGCTTCTCTACGTAGCTGGCTCTCCAAGGAGCCCAGAGTATTTTCAAATTCATCCGCTCCCGAAAATTTATACTTTGAAGATTCTAAAAAGCTTAAACTTCAGAGTTCATAGTTATAGTCTTGTGGAGCATAAAGAGCCTTTCGCTAAGTTTTTCCCCTATAAGTCTTACAGGATCGGACAGCTTAAAGCCATACGTTTCTTATTTGAAGCTTTTAAAAACGGTAGAATTGCGCTTCTTTCAAGCCCGTGTGGGACGGGTAAAAGCGTATCTGTTTTAACAGCTTATATGGCTATTAGAAGCCTCGGATTATCTAAGAGGCTTCTTGTTCTAACGAGGACTAGAAATCAGCTTGAGATTTACTGTAGAGAGGCTAGGAGAATATCTCAATTCTCATCGGAGAAGGTCACGGTAGTTCCACTGACTAGCCGAAAACACATGTGTCCCAAAGCCTCTTCTGAAGACATTAAAAGTATACCCTACGGAGACTTCCTAAAATACTGTAAAAGCCTCAGAAGCCACTCCCTAAATGAGAAATGTAAATTTTACGAGTCTACTTTCTCCGGTAGACATCCATCGTGGAGTGCTTTAAAAGCCCTAGATAAACTTGAGGAGTTTGGGGCTTCAACTCCACATGAAGTTTTCAAGCTATGTGTGGACTTAGGGTTATGTCCATACGAGGTTTCTAAGCTCCTTTTGAAGAAGTCGGATGTTGTTGTTGGAAGTTACAACTATCTTTTCATGGACGCTGTTAGGGAGAACGTCTTCGCTAAAGCCTCTATACACCTTGAAGACGTTATATGCGTCGTCGATGAAGCTCACTCGCTACCAAACTACCTGACGGAGTTGACTACAGAAACTATTTCAACGATCTCCCTAGAGAGGGCTCTTAGAGAGTGTGAACGTTACGGTTCAAATGCCGCTGAATACTTAAGAAGTTTCTTAACCGCTGTTAAAAGGCTTGGTGAGAGCCTCCAGGTCCAACCAGATGAAGTCAAGCTTCTGGAGGGCTCTTATCTTAAGGGTGTACTAAGCGATGCCTTAAACGCCAGCCGCTACAGTGAGCTTTCAGAGTTTGCTAGATTTTTCCAAGATGAGGGTGAAGCCATAAGGTCTATGAAGATTTCTGAAGGTTTACCGCCCATCTCCTACACGTCTAGAGTCGGCGCATTCTTAGAGCATTTTATTGAATCTGAGTTTTCTAACTTCGTAAAGTATGTTGAAGGTTTTACTTTCAGAGACGGTTCTCTAAACTATAGGATTGGTTTAAGGCTTCTAGATCCATCTCCTGCGGCATCCGTGCTGAACGACGTTTACGCAGCCACGCTTATGTCTGGAACGCTCTGGGATATGGACTACTACGTTGAAGTCTTAGGCTTAGACAAGAACCGTGTTGATAGGCTTGAACTTCCATATCCGTTTCCAGAGGAGAATAGGGCAATTTTCATAGATATAGCTGTGACAACTAAATTTGCTAAGAGGTGTGAAGAAGAGTGGGTTAAGATAGCTGAACATATTAAAGTTTTAAGGAAGTCTGTTGAAGGTGCTATGGCCTTCTTCTTCCCCTCTTATGATGTGATGAATGCGATTAAACAGTACTATGGAGACTTTGAAACTCCAGTCATATATGAAGATGAAGATACGGCTTTTGAAGACGTCTACAGATTCCTAACGGCTAATAGCAATTCGACTATCATGGCTGTTGCAAGGGGAAAGGTTAGTGAAGGCGTAGACTTTTCAGATGAAGTGGGTTCCCTACTGTCGGCGGTCGTAATAGTTGGTTTACCCTATCCTAAGAAGACTGAGCTTCAAGACGCATTAACCAAATACTTTACCGAGAAGTTTGGTAAGAAGGGTTATGAATATGCAAATTTAAATCCATGTGTAAACGCCTTAGCTCAAGCCGCAGGACGCTTAATAAGAAGACCGGAGGATAGGGGGATAATAGTGATCATGGATAGTAGAACTATTGGACGTATAGCTGAAAAGCTTCCTGAAGATTGGCGTAGAAATATGCGAATCTTTAGAAAGGTTGAGAATTTGGCTAAAGCCGTTAGGAGCTTCCAGAGCCTCTGGAAACCAGAGAGTTAACAGTACTTATGAAGTCTTCAACGGCATCCTCTGGGAGTTCGGCGCCACAGGCTTTACTATGGCCTCCCCCTCTTCCTCCGAAGGTTTTTGCTACTCTCCTCACTATAGCGCCCAAGTTTATCATGGGATCTCTAGTCCTTAAACTCAATTCAGCAACCCTATCTTTTAAAGCTACAGCACATCCGACGCTGGCTCCTGACACATATATCGAGTAGATGGCTGCTTTGCCTAGGAACCCCCTATGTGGCAGGTTCATCACAACCGCAACGTTTCCCACTCTACGGGTATACTCTTCAACGTAGCTGTATACTTCATACTCCAGCTTTAATGCTTCAACTGCATAGTCGACTAGTTTAGGTATTTGGCTTGGTTTAACTCCTTTAATTAAATCTTCAATTACAGCTTTTTTGAAACTTTCGTCGTGCTTCACTATCAACGCTTCACTCAATATTCCAGATTCAAGGTAGAGCACTCTCCTATCGATCGCGTTTATAAGCTCTGAAGCAGGAGGTGTATCCTCAGTGTAATCTGCTATCGCTCCGTAAGTGGCTAACACCGCCGCCCACTTTTGCATATGTTCCTCCATTCTGCCACTGTAAACTATGTAGGCTATTTGAGAAGCACACATGTCTTCTCTATGGTAGATTTTAACACCGGATCTAAGTCCTCTCGGAAAATCTACCGGTAGTGGATGGTGGTCTATGTAGACTGCTTCAAAACCCTGGGATATTCTTCTAAGCTCATCTTCTACTAAAGACCACTCGCCTTCGTTTAAGGCTATGTCGCATACGGTAAGCTCATCTGAAGCGTTAAACTTCTTCAAATCTGATAAAAGTCTAGACGGGTTTGTAAAGTAGACTTCTGCACGTGGATATACTATTTTAACTATAGCTGCTGAGCAGACGCCGTCGCAGTCTCCATGCGTTAATATAATCATGGTCCGACCATAAAAGCGAGAATAGTATAAGATAAAGGTTTCCAGCGCGGTCTCTTACATTCAGTTTATTAAGCTAAGGAGAAGAACCGCTATGGAAATGTGTAGTCCACTATGGATATGCAACTCGCAAGGTAACTCTACTACCGTAAGCCTCAAAGCCTTCTTGGAAATCCAATACGGTTCAGACGAACTATTATAGAGTTTTTTCTTACAGTTTATGGACTTTGAGTTTTTAAAGATTTCAAAACGGTCTTCGATATACATTTTTAAGTTAATTTCTTTAAAAAAGTCGATGTAAAATTTTAAATTCCCTGTTAAGCGTCACCTTCATTATAGAGTGGAATTTAACATTACCAGCTGAGGGTGGGGGATATGAGTAGTAGGAGAACTTGCCTTGACTGTAAATGGCTTAGACGTACGGGCATTTACTTGGAATGCTGGTATGGTGGCAAGTTTCGCCTAGTCCTCCCCAAGCATGCGCGTGAAATCGCCTTATGTGAAACCCATCTAGGACTTTTAGAACTGCGCTATTGCAAATGGGAAGGTAAAATTGCTGAAAGCAAAGAGAATGTTCAGAGAAAGGTATATTAGATTTTGATACATTGACTGTTCTCTCTATTCATGACCTTAAATGCATTTTAATAGTATCCATATAGAAGTTATCTTGTTCACTTGAATTTTATTTGTCCTTCATTAAAACCGTGAAAAGATATGTTTATCTATGTAAGTTTTCTACTTTAAAGCAGTAAGCATATAATATAGGTTGGGGTTTAACGTGAAAATCAAATTAAACGCTAAACTCATACTGTCTACGTTAATCTTAACGGTTTTTACAACTTCCCCCTTATATGTCAGATGGGTTCAAGCAGCTCCAGCAGTTCATGGGCGAATACTATACGTCTACGACATAGATGAGGATGGAAATACGTTCATATCAATCAATTTGATTTATAGCGGTTTATCCCATGGCTCCTCATGGATAACAGTACCATCATATTTGAACTGGAGCTACGTTGTATCAGACGCCGTTTTAAATAATGTAGAGGTTAAAAGCATTTCCCGGTATGGGTCTCTAGATCCATTCTGGGAAAACTTCACCTTCAGCTTTACTTCGGCATCTAAATTCATAAATCTAACTATAAGCTACAGTGTTCCACTTTACACCTTCATATTTGAACCCAACGGGCTATTCTACTCATCCCACATAGAGTACGCCAACGATTTAAAGGGAACGGCTGAAATAGTACTTCCACCGAATTCAACAGTAGCTTCAGATGACGTAAGCATAATAGTTGATTCCACCATTAAAAAGCCGTCGAACCTCTTGATAACGCGTTTTCCAAAAAACCGCGTTCTAGTAAGCTGTTCTACGGAATCAAACAGCCGCATCATGATATATTTTACGTTGAAAAATCTTCTTAAAGAGGAAGAATATGATCTAGGGATCTTCAGCTTCCATGCACCTGCAAGGTATGCAGAATACGCTAGAAGAATTCTAAACCTTTACAACAGAAGCCTACCGATCTTCCTAGACGTCTTCGGTGTAAACGTTACCAATATAACTGTAACATTCTTCCTTCCAAGTAGAAGTGAGCTTTTATCAGGCTTAGGTGGATACGTCCCTTTCACCGGAGGACAACCTGGAGATATACATTTGAACATATTCTACATGAGGACGATAAGCGGCTCCATAGAGTTGATAGCTCTACATGAGCTTACCCACCACATGGTCTGGTATGCCGGAGTAGGGCCTACGAGGCTTTGGGTCCACGAGGGTATGGCTGAGTACTTCAGTATGGAGATCGGCTGGATCTTAGGCTACGGGGAGGCTGTTTCTACGCATAGGAGTGAGGTTGAAAGGATCCTTGCTACTATAGGTGATAAGTATGGGTTTGTACAGTCTTGGTCAATGGGTTCAACGCCATCCAACGTGATCGCGTACTACGCGGCATCTTACAAAATCTTTAAGACACTTGGCGATAAATATGGAGGGTTTGAATACTACAAACGATTCTTCGAGGTGGTTAAAGATATGGGTTCTGTTAACGACGACTCGTCGATAATAACAGCCCTTGGACAAGCAGCCAATAATACTACAGAGGTTCTTGAGATGTTTAAAAGGTGGGGCTTCACAGGCGTATCGGCGATTGAAGAGATCGCTCTCATTATGGAAAAGGCTAGGAAGACCGTAGAAGATTTAAGCATTCTCCTACAGCCTTTCAAACTTATAGCTCAAATCTTGATATCCATGGCTTTAGAAGCCTACAGTAAGGGATACTACTCAAGAGCTATGCTATACGCGAATAGCGCTGTGACGGTTGCTGCGAATGCACCGATACTGTGCTTAATTACATATGGGTTCGTAATCTTCTTCATAGCCAGGCTAGCGTATAAGCGGAGGGTTAAACCCAAGCCGAGTAAGCCTGAATTGCTCTTCTGCCCATACTGTGGAGCACGGCTACCTAGAGGAGCGTTATACTGCCCATACTGTGGTCAGCGTGTCCAGTACTGAGACCGGGTTTTTAAACGATTTTAGGGCATGAAACGTTTACTGGACACGCATTGCATTTAGCTCTTTTAGGTCTGCAGAATTCTCTACCGAGTTTTATCAGAAGTATATGCGCTTCAAAATAGCGGTTTTCAGGGAAGACTTCTAGGAGACGTTTTCTAAGCTTCTCATATCCATTTCTATCGCTTCTAAGACCCATCCTCTTTGAAACCCTAAATATGTGCGTATCTATTGGAAATGTAGGTTTACCGTAGCTGAATAGCAGTACGATGTCTGCGGTTTTCTCGCCGACGCCCGGCAGATCCATAAGCCTCCTTCTAGCCTCATCTACGTTAAGTTTCGCGATTTCCTCGAAAAACTTCGGCTTTTCCTTTAAAATACTTGATAATTCAATTATTGCCTTGGCTTTATTCCATTGAAGCCCAGCAACCTTTATTGCCTCTGCCACCTCTACAAGTGGTGCTGAAGCTAAAGCCTCAGGTGTAATGCTGAATCTTCTGTTCAGGCGATTGTAGGCTTCGTAGGCTTTAACGTCTGTAGTATGTTGGGATAATATGGTGGCTATAAGGACTTCAAAGGGCTTTCCCCGGATTAAATCAACAGGGCCGAAAAAACCTAGGAGGGCGTTTAAAACGTTTAAACCCCAGCTCTTATCCACTAGCCAATGTTAAGTTTGTAAAGCCAATATAAAACTAACTCTTTCATAGTTTTACTCTACATGAAAGTGTTAACGTTATCTGTATTGGAATCTTCGATATATGTGACGATTGTTTAAACTCTGTTAAAAAAACTTATTGAAGTTTTCAATAATCTATCCTCTAGATGAGAGCGCCTATAGTTGTTGTCAAAGGCTTATCGATAGCCTCAGTATGGGAACGCGCTCTTCTAGAGGTTTGGAAGCGTGGTGTCGAGGTTCCGACGGAGTATGGTGAGAAGGCTAGAGAAGCAACCCTCTTAATGGTTGTTGAAGACCCGTTTAAAGAGCCTAGGGTCCATAGGGGAGACGTCTTAGCGGTGGTTGGGTTGAAGAGTTACATGGAAGAGGTCTTAAACGGCTCTAAGGATAGGCTTGTTGAAGAAGGCAAGCTCCCCTACACCTACCATGAGAGGCTTTTCAAATACGGTGTTGAAGGCTTCAACCAGATGGAATACATTATTAGGAAGCTTAAAAAAATCCCCTATACGCGTAGGGCTCAAGCCATAACGTGGGTGCCAGTTAAAGACGTGAATTTAGATTCCCCGCCATGCCTTCAAAGGCTCTGGTTTAAGATATACGATAGTAGGCTCATCATGCAGAGTGAATGGAGAAGCCGCGACTTATTTAGAGCAGCTCACATGAATATGCTAGCTTTGACAGAGCTTATGAAAACTGTAGCATTAGCCGTAGGTGTTGAACCCGGACCCTACGTTGACTTTTCAAATTCAGCTCACATATATGAGAAATCCTACAGCGATGTTAAAAGCTTCCTCAACGTTTGTGAGAAACGCGGCTTAGACAAATCAGTAGAAGTATACTTGGTCTAAGATTAAAACATACCAGTACAATGTACTTCTTCCCGGCTTTCTATGTAAATCCTCATAGAGTTCTGCCATAGTGTTTAAACGCGCCACCATTTGAGTTTGTATAATCAAAAACCTTATTAGAATCTTATGTAGAAATCTACAAATCATTGAAAAATATTGCATAGTGGTGGTTGCACATGAGGCTTTCAACGAAAAATGTGGCTTTAACGGCTATTTTTGCAGCTTTATACTATGTGCTTTCACTCATCAGCCCCTTCATCCCAGCTGTTGCCATTCCGGAGATAAAGATAAGTCTAGAGGCTCTCATAGCATCTGTGTATGGACTTATCTTAGGCCCTTACCTAGGCGCTCTAGCCGCATTTGTAGGTGCATTAGTTTCCTGGTCGCTTCCACCTGGAAGTATGAGCCCTTACGGGATGCCCTTCCTATTGTCGCCACCTTTAAATGCTCTGGTAACTGGTTTGATATTCTATAAGAGGTGGAAGGTTGGCTTTTCTATCTATGCTCTCTTGATCGTAGCGTTCCTATTCACGCCTCCCGTTCAACCTATTGATAAGAACTTCTACGTAGGTGTAGCTGTTTTATGGGATAAGGTTATAGCGTTACTGTTAATACTGCCATGTGTAAAATTCGCCAAACATCTATCAAACTCGAAGTCTCTACCCATATTCTACCTCATACTGGCATTCGTAGGGAATCAGGTCGACAACATGTGGGGCTCGTTAGCATTCGCCACACCGCTGGTTTACAATGGAATTTTTGGGCTACCGGTGGAAACGGTCCGCTTCCTATTCATAGTCAGTCCCTTCATATATCCAGCCATAAGACTACTACAAGCAATTGTCGCTGCGATCATAGCTACGCCTCTAATGAAAGTGGTAGCTGGTACGCCGTGGGTCTTCCAAGAGAAGAACATACTATCCCCCTAGATATTGGGGTACTTTAGTCGTTGCGTATACCGTTAAGGTGGGCATCGAATTACTAAGTTGTTCAGAGCGGGGAAACGAATCAAAAGGTGGTCAAAATAACCCCGTAGTATACGGTTCTGAGTAGACGTATAATCCCGTAAAATATGTGAATTTACCGATAAGGGGAAGACTTTAATAATGGAGTATACATTTAGATTTAATCGACCCTTAGATGAAAGCGGATATAGTTTTTAAAGCCGTTCTCACGAGTAAAGTCCTCACGCAGGATCCAGTTGAAGGTGAATGTGTCAAATTGGATTTCTCAGAGTATAAGCCTATTCCTCCTCCTATAATAACTTCAACCGATGAGGCTGGTATTGTTAGAGAGGTTGCTCCGATAATTCAGCAAGTGATTCAAAGTATGCCTTTTGCTCAGAAGGGTATGGTTAGAACGCCTAGGTTTACGCTTTGGTTGACTAAGGCTGAGTGGGATTCACTTGAGTTTAAGCCTGATATAGGTGATGAGGTTACGGTTGTAATAAGACGTGGGGATGTTTCGATAAGTTTTAAGTAGATGCTTCTGTTAGTTCAAGCAGGTTCCCGATAGTGTTGTCGAAGCATACATATACTCTGCCCTGCTTTTGAATCCAACCGTTAGACTTTAAATCTTCCCTGCACTTATCCAGTTCTCCAACAGTCTCTGAAACCTTAGCTTCATCCCACCCGCTTCTATAGTGGCCTTTAACCAGTTGAACTTTCCCAACTTTAAAGGGACGTTTAAAACTTACCGTTAAGTTTCTACATGGAAACATGTTCTCTATGAGTATTCTTAAAAGCCCACTCTTCCTATCTACATGTATGTCCAGCGTCTTCGAAGCAGCATAGTATAAAGCTATTTCACCAAGTTTCATCCACATAATCTTGCCGCCGAGTAGACTGTTCAACCTTTTTAAGACCACCCTTATAACATCTAAACCGTGCTCAGCTCCATTAGACCATAAACTGTTCCAATGTGTATGGAAAACTACGTAGCTTCCGGAGCTGGCCAATTCTACAAGCCTTCCCCTTCTCCCGTCTTCAGTTATATAGTAGTCTGCATAATTTGACAGTTTACTTCTACACCACGTCCTCCTATTTTCAGGCGTCATGGTTTCCCATATCACGTCGTCGTTGCCGCTTACGATGCTTACCACAGCCTCCCCCTCATACTTATCAAGATATGCAAGCCTCGGATATACCACTTGCGAATTTTGATCGACTTTGAGAAAATACCATGCAAGTTTAAACCCGTAGACCCTCTTAACGGCGTTTAAAACGGCTTTCGCGTATTTGGATTCTACTTCTATTCCGAAGGCTCCTGGGGAGGTTACACCGTTCGTTTCAAAACCTACGTTTTTAAGAGTTTCAAGGGCTTTAGCTATGTATTCTGTCAGGGTTTCAACGGTCTGACTGCTGGCCCAGGTTTGCTCATGCATCGGTAGGAGTTTGCCTGTCTTAAGGTCTAAGGCGTTTGTATGTGTTAGCATTTCAGGTGTTACGTCGAATATGGGTGCTACTTTTTCCCTAACCTTTTCAATCCACCAATTTACACCCTCTTTAGGATACCCCTCAATCCCGCTGTCTATGTATCCCTGGCCTGCCGGGTTTGGAACCACGCTGAACTTACCCTTGACGGTCTGCTCCTCTATGAGCTTTATGAAGTCTTCCAGGAATTCATTCGGTATTGTTTTAAACTCTTCATAGTACTCTGGGTAGTTTGGGTTTAGAAATTTTCTAAGATAGTATAGGTGGTTTACGTAAGGTGCTGGGTCGTCTATTATAAGTGCTATGGGAGTTTTCAGCATCGGCATTTCGACTTTGAAGTCTAACATAAAAGTCATCTCTTAAGGAGGGATTCAGCGTTTCTGTAGAATATCTCCTCCATCTGCTCCCCGGAAACGCCCAATTGTGGGAGCGCCGTCAGCCAGAAGTGTACGTATTTTTGAAATTCACCCGGTTGTGAATCTGAGCCGAAGAGGAGTTTAGATGTTTTAATGTCGAAGAATAGACGGCTTCTAAGGGTTAGAGCAATGTAGAATGTATGCCCCCCGGAGATGTCGAAGTACACGTTTGGGTTGTGGAATGATACTACCGTGGCCTCCTCACACCATGGATGGCCGAGGTGTGCTCCGATAATTTTAAGCTTTGGAAAGCTTCTAGCTATGGTCTCTAAGTAGACTGGGCGCATGTTTCTAGATGAAACCCTTCTGATCTTGTCGCTTTCACTTCTAGCCACTATACCAGTGTGGAATAGTGTGATCATGCCGTATTGCTCAGCCCGCTCATAGTATGGGAAGTATTCGTCTACGTCGTAAGGCTTTGGAGGACCTATAAACTTGAGGCCTGTGAATTCTCTACTATATAAGTTATCTACTATTTGAACCGGCTCTCTCCCCAAGTCTACGTATCCAAATCCTTCGATTAGATCCGGGTACTCTATAAACGCTTTTTCGACGATGTCATTGCTCATTTTTCCAAAGCCTTCCGGGAGACCGCACATGAAGCTTTTTACAATCCCCGCTTTTTCACATGCTTCTACAAACCCTCTTAGGTTTCCGTCAGCTGGAGGATGAACGTGTGCATCTACGACCTTCAGAATGACCACCAGAGCTTACTACTCGCTGTTGAGACTTAAGCTTTAAGTTTCTGGCGATAGTAGATTCATTCAGTCAGTATGAGGGCTGATAGGCTTGTAGCGGTTGTAGACTGCGGCTCTACAAACATTAGAGCCGTCGTTGTAGATTCAAGCGGTGTTTTTACAGCTCAGTCTTCACTGTCGAATAGGCCTTCGCCTCAACCGGATGGAGCTGGATGGCTCATATGGGATATGAGTGAATTATGGGATAGAGTTCGTACGGTTCTTAGAAGTGTACTTTCTAAAGTCGGTAGGGTTGATGCCGTGATCGTTACCACTTGGGGGGCTGATGGTGCTCCAGTTAAGAGGAATGGTGAATTGACCTACCCACCTATATGCTGGCAGTGCCCTAGGACTGTTTCGATCGCTGAGCGATTGCCGTCGATTATGGATCCCTGGGAGATATACAGAATAACAGGCTACCAGATAATATCCTTCAATACACTTTTGAAGCTTATCTGGCTTAGGGAGAATGAGCCTAGGGCCTTGGATGAAGCCTATACTTGGCTTATGATGCCCGGTTTGATAACGCATAGGCTTACAGGCGTATTCCACATAGAGCCTACGGACGCTTCAACCATGATGGCTATGAACCTAGCCAAGAGAGACTGGTCTCCTGAAATGCTTAAGCTGGCCGGTTTAGATGTAGGCTTCTTCCCAGAGTGGTTTGAACCGGGCGACGTAGTAGGATATGTTACAGCTGAAGCCTCGGAGGAAACAGGCTTGGCTGAAGGTACTCCGGTTGTAGTAGGTGGCCATGACACTCAATTCGCAATACTGGGCGCCGGTGTTAAGTATGGTGAAGCCGTATTGTCGAGTGGAACTTGGGAAATTCTAGCCGTTAGAAGTAGCGTTTTCAACCCATCTAGGGAGGGGTTTGAATGGGGCGTTATCACAGAGGCTGATGTTGAACCAGGTCTATGGAACCCTCAGCTTTTGATGATAGCCTCAGCTGTCTTAGAGTGGGTGAGGGAAAGGCTTTACCCTGAGCTTTCAGAAGGCGATTACGACCCACTGGTTAGAGACGCCTCTAATGTACAGCCGGGTTCAGGTGGACTACTCTTCATACCGAGCTTCGTTAAAGACTCTGGACCGACTAGAAGGTTCAAAACCGAGGGTACACTGCTCGGTTTAACGCTCGGGACTTCCAGAGCTCAAGTGTACCGTGCTGCATTAGAAGGGCTGAGTTGCCAGCTTAAGCTCGCTGTAAATGCTCTAATAAAATCTACAGCCTTCCAGATAGATGCCATTAGAGTCGTAGGTGGGGGTTCTAAGAACAGGCTTTGGAATCAGCTGAGGGCAGACGTAACGGGGATGCCTATATCCGTAAACACTATAAGAGAGGCTACAGTATTCGGAGCAGCTTTAACCGCCTTCAAAGGAATAGGCGTCTACAGTAGTTTCGAGGAGGCCTTATCGACAGTACGCGTAAGCGAAACGTACACGCCAAGCCAAAACAGGGAAGCCTACATAAACCTGTACGAGCAGTACGTTAAAGCCTTAGACGCTTTGAAAAGCTACTACAGGTAAAGCCTAAACCCAGATAAAAAGCGATTTTAGCCTACGAAAACCTGAACGTATAAGTACGTGAAGGGAGGCGGAATAAAAACACATATATTTTTGCGAAATTTTCTTTTGGTAGGGGAATCTCAAAGGAGATTGTTGAGGAGAAGGTTACGTGGTTTAAATCTGCCATCTCTACTCTTCTTCTGGGGATTAGAGGCATGCTATACTACTGCCGATGGTATTACGGTAGGCTGAATTATTCAGCCAGTTATAAATATTTAAGTTGATTTCTACGACATATCGTACGGTTTCAATATGATGACGCGGAGAGAAAGGGTTACGGCTGTAATGGACTTTAGAAAGCCGGATGTACTACCTTGGTGTGAGAGGTTCTACGATGAGACTTTAGTTAAGTGGCTTAATGAAGGGCTCCCTGCAGACAAGGTTCTAGTTATAGACTGGGAGGTTAGGGTCGGCGGGGTTTCACTACTGAACTGGCCTATTGTTAAAGGCTTCAACCCCTACTCCTATTTTGGATGCTACAACTTTCTGAGCTTAACTGTTCCATTAGACCTCGGCCCAATTCCAAGATATAGACAGAGAATTTTAAGGGAAGATGAAAGGTATGTTGACGTTTTAACACAGACTGGTGCTGTTGTAAGGAGGTTCAGAGCCGCGGAGTACCTGTGGTACAGCATGCCTATGTTTTTAGAGTTCCCAGTTAAAGATAGAGAAAGCTGGGAAGATTATAAAAAGCGTTTAAACCCTCACGACCCTTGTAGACAGCCTAAAGATTGAGATAAGGAATCCTACATTGGGTTGTTTGAAGAACATCAGGATGGACCTACGGCGCTATGCTTGAACGGCTTTTACGGTTTTGGGGCGGAGCTGATGGGTATTCCAAATTTTTTAAAAACCTTTTACAGGAATCCGGAGCTTGTAGAAGATATGTTGGATCATTGGGAGTACTTTACCATCGAGGCTATTAGAAATTCTGTTGAAACGTTGAAGGATAGGATTGACCTAGTCTTCTGGTGGGAAGATTTGGCTGAAAAGAATGGCCCATGCATCTCTCCGAAACTGTATAGGGAATTCCTGCTTCCACATTACAAGAACGTTACAGGGTTCTTAAACAAGAACGGGATTCGCCGGATCTTAATGGACAGTGATGGAAACCTCAACCCTATTTTAGACCTTATCGTTGAAGCGGGGATAACAGGCTTATGGCCTCTCGAAGTAAACGCCGGGATGAATGCGATAAATGTGAAAAAGAAGTATGGTGACAGGCTCTTTTTAATAGGTAACTTAGACAAGAGAGAGCTTTCCCTAGGCGGTGAAAGGATGAGGAGAGAGGTCGATTCAAAGGTACTAATATTGAAGGAGATTGGGGGGTATATTCCGGGATGCGACCACTTGGTTCACGTTGAATTCTCCTATGAGAATTTTCTAGAATATGCAGATTATATAAAGAAGGCTTTATCCTACTAGGGTTTTCTACAGTGAATCAACGTTCGTCGTGGTTAAAAATCTAAATCTTCTCCCAAATCTCTACAGTAGATTTTGAGAAATGGTTTTAAGGATTTATGCTGTGAAAGTTATTTGGAGGTCTGTTTGAGGAAGATAAGTCCTAGGGAAGCTAGGAGGCTTATGAACCGTATGGGTGTTAAAATGGAGGCTCTCGACGGCGTTGATAAGGTCGTCATATATATGGTTGGGAAGGAGCTTCTCATAGAAGAACCTAATGTGATGGTTATGGAGGTTGGCGGTCAGAAAGTCTTTCAAATAACTGGCAAGGTTTCCGAGAGAACTGTTGAGAAGGCCGAGGAAATCTTGGAGAAGCCTGAGATATCCGAGGAAGATGCGATGCTTCTAGCTTCTCAAACAGGGGTATCTGTTGAAGAGGCTAGGAAGGCTTTGGAGGAATCTGGCGGAAACCTTGCAAGCGCGCTCATACTTCTTAGAAGCCGTAGAGGCTGACCGGTCTAATGGATTACCTTAAAGTGCTACTCGAGGTTTTAGAGGAGTCGAAGTCTAAAATAGTCGAATCTCTTAAAAACCCGGCGGTCTTCAAACCGGTCTATGGGAAACCCCTACTCGTCGACAAACTTGCCGAGAAGGTGGTTGTAGACTCGCTCTCTGAGAGAATCGGAGGATTCACGCTAATATCTGAAGAAGCCGGGATGGTTAAAGTCAACGGAGGGGGAAACCTAGTGGCTGTATTAGACCCTATAGATGGCTCTACAAACGCTTCAAGGGGGTTCCCCATATACTCGACGTCGCTAGCATTGGCTGAAGGTTATAGCTTGAGCGACGTAGTAGCCGGAGGTGTCATAGATTTCCCTAAAGGAGACGTTTACTATGCCGCTAGAGGTGTCGGCGCCTTCCTAAACGGTAGGCGAATAACTGTTTCAAAGATCAAAGTCCTAAGTGAGAGCGTTATAACGTTAGACGTGAGCGCTAAAGGTAAAGCCTTCAAATACCTGTCCTTATTATCGCCGATTGTAGAGAAGGCTTATAGTGTAAGGTCTTTAGGCTCCAATGCTATACACCTATGTATGGTTGCCTCCGGAGTTTTCGACGCATTCATAGACTTGAGAAGCGTCTTGAGGGCGATAGATGCTTCGGCTGGAATTCTGATTGTTAAAGAAGCCGGAGGGGTTGTAATCGACGGGTTTGGAGCTGAATTAAACTTCAAACTGGCAGTTGATACGAGGATATCTCTGATAGCGGCATCTACAGCGGAACTAGCGTCTGAAATAGTTAACCTCTTAGAGTTTAAACCGAAAAGTTAAAAGCAGTAGAATACTCCTCTACGTAGAGGGGAAGATTCCTTGAGTAGGAAGAATGAGCTTATTCCACAGCCTAGAAGCGCCTTCATTAGAGTTAAATGTCCATCATGTGGCGACGAGCAGGTTGTCTTCAGCCATCCGGCAATGCTGGTAAAATGCCACATATGTGGTGAAGTTTTAGTTGAACCTACTGGTGGTAAAGGCAAGTTTAACTGTGAGGTTCTGGAGGTTTTAGGTTGAGTGGGGAGGAGTGGCCTGAGGTGGGTGAGCTCGTAATAGGCACGGTTGAAACAATAATGGAGTATGGGGCTTACATTAGACTGGATGAGTATGATGGTAAAAGAGGCTTCGTACACGTGTCTGAAATATCTTCGAGCTGGGTTAGAAACATAAGAGAACATATAAAAGAAGATATGAAGCTTGTCTTGAGGGTTCTCAGAGTAAACCCATCTAAAAACCAGGTAGACCTGTCTCTTAGAAGGGTTTCGGAGAGGGAGAAGGAGGATGAGCTATACTACTGGAAGAGGAGGGTTAAAGGGAGAAGTATGCTGAAGCTTGTAGCAGATAGAATCGGTAAGCCGTACGAGGAGCTCTACGCCGACTACGGTAGGAGGCTTGAAGTGCATTTCGGAGACCTATATGAAGTCTTCCGTAGGCTTTCTGCTAGAGGGCCTAAACTTCTAACAGCTATTGGGATTCCGGAGGATTTGGCGAAAGCCTTCTATGAGGTTGCTTCTGAGAAAATCAAGCAGAAACCGGTTAAAGTCCGTGGAGTAGTTGAAATTACCACTAATAGGCCAGATGGGATTGAAGATATTAAGGAGGCTTTAATGAAAGCTGAAAGGCTGAGTGATGAAGAAGTTTCAGTTGAAGCATATTCCATAGGTGCTCCCAGATACGTGATAGAAGTCTCAGCTGAAAACTATAAGAAGGCTTCAAGCACTCTTAGAGAGGCCTTTGAAGCGGTTGAGAAGACTTTGAAGAGTAGAGGTGGAACTGTTTCATTTAAGGAGGGGCATTAATGGTTTGGCTTTTAAGGAAGTGTGTAAAGTGTTCAGCTTACACCCTTAGGCAAGATGCATGTCCCTATTGTGGGGGAGAAGTTAGAGTACCTCACCCTGCGAAGTTTTCTCTCCACAATAAGTTTGAAGTTTACAGGGTAAAGGCTAGGGGTTCCTCTTGAGAAAGGTTGAAATCAGAGAGCTTAGGAAAATACAGCCTAGAAACCCCGTACTCATAGCTGGTTTTCCAGGCTTAGGCTACATCGGTAAATTAGCCGTCATCCACATGGTTAACGTTTTAAAGGCTGAGAAAATCGCAGAGTTTTATTCGCCGTACTTCCCATACCATGTTTTGTCTGATGAAAATGGTATTGTTAGGCTTCTGAGGCTTGAACTATACTACTGGGGTAGCCCGAAGGAAAACGGTAGAGATCTTCTACTTTTAACCGGAGATGCTCAGCCTCAAAGTATTGAAGGCGGTTATATAATTGTCTCCGAGCTTTTAAACTACGTCAAAGAGAAGGGTGTTGACACGGTTATAGCTTTGGGAGGCTACCAGAGCATTTCAAAAAACCCGACTCCAATGGTAATAGGTGCTTCAACGAAACGTGAAACACTTGAACAGCTTAAAAATGCAGGTGTTAGGGTGGGTGGATGGGGTAACCCGATAGTCGGATTGGCTGGGATAATCGTGGGTTTAGCTGAATTCTACGATTTGACTGGTATATGTCTTCTCGGAGAGACGTCGGGCTACGTTGTTGATATTAGGTCAGCCGGAGAGGTTCTCAAAGTTTTAAGTAAGCTTTTCAACGTGGAAATACCCTTGGAAGGTCTTAAAAGAGACATACTCGGCGAAATAGGTGAAGCGATTTCAGAAGTTGAAGCCGAGATGAAAAGTCTTGAGAAGACGATAGATAGGATGAAGGGGGAGAGTATAACATACATAAGCTAATCAGAGGAGCCTTTAAACCTCCCCGCGTTCTCAGCCGTAATATTCAAGTATAATCCTCCATACTCTAAACTCGGCTCTACTTCACTGCCTTCATGCCACTCATTCCATGAGCATATAAGCGCCCAATTCGCGTTAGATTCGTAAACGGCCTCCCAAGTCTCCCTGTAGGTGTCGCCGCCCCTCCGGGGGTATGTGAGTCCAGGCTGTCTTATATGGGTATCATCGTATCCCGGTAATGCTGTGGCTGAGAATATGACACCATACTTATCGGCTACGGTCTTAGCGTTAAAGTATACGTCTTTCAAGTTTCCACCTCCATGTAGTATTCCAACTGGGTTGTACGTGTGCAATCCATCGAATACTTCAGCCGCATCTTCGTCGAAACTATCGGCTATTAGTAGGACTTTAAACCCATCGTAACGTACTTTTCTGATCACGTAATCCCAATCCCTATAACTTAACTGGTGTAGGGCTCTAGAGTATATGAAGACCACAGGGTGCTCTTGAACTTTGAGGAAGGCTTCTTGGCTTCCGTAATCTCGGAGGATCCGCTCAATATCTTTAACGGCTTCATCTCTACCTCCGTGGATAATCTCATAGTATACGGTCAATTTTACGGAGGTATTAGCTTCCTCGGCGGCCTTCAACATTATGCGGAAAACCTCATCTTCAAACGTTTCAAAACCCCACCAGCTAACTATGAAACCGTCTATGCCGGCCTCTTCTGCAAGCTTGAAGTGCCAGGCTATAACATGTTCATCTTTAGAATCGTAGGGTCCATTAATAGGGTAGTCGGTTGCACCTAAGTCTCTCCTACCATCTAGAAACAAGTCGGGGTTATGTCCACCTTCATCCCAGTGTCTCCAAAATCCCGTAGGCCCCTCGGGTGTACCGTACCATGGGTAGTAGAATGCGAGTACGAGTTTTGGAATATGCTCTAAGTTCAGCGTTGGCTTCTTAATGCCTCTGAGCTCGGGGTGCAGTATAAGCGGGTCTCTTAGGAGCATGAGGGTCGATATTAAAGTTGTTGTTGAGAAAGCTATAAGTATAACTAGTAGGATTCTCCGTTTAAACACAACGCCCACTTAACATTGAAATCTTAATCAGCAGTTTAATAGATTTATCCTAAAGCTCGATGGGGAAGTCTTTGTGAAATAATGGGGGGAGCCGCATACATCCATAAACGGCCATGCAATCCTACTATGTCATGTTCTGGGGGAGGAATACTAAAGCCGCTACGACTGAGCCGTAAAACCCCTTGGGAACGTTTAAGCTTTCAACTCTATACTTAACGTTTTTAAGTTTGATGCCTCTCATGACGGCCATTTCGTTAAGCCTATCGTTTAAAGCTGTTTTAAGCCTCTCATGATCCATATTATCGTGGGCTTCAACGACTATGCCGAATCTTCCGTTCTCCTCCCAGGCCCATGCTATTCCCGCGCCCAACGTTTCACCCTCAGACCCATCCATCTTAGCCATAACGACGAAAACTATAGACCCAGCTGGGATATCGCATAATCCGCACTCTTCAGCTCCACCAGGTAGAATAGAGCTTACTGGTACTAGGTTGCAATTTCCAATACCTGCGTCTATTAAAGCCCTGTCGAAGGCGTTAAGCTTAGATACTTTACTTAAACCTCTACCTGCTGTGACAAAGAACTTTTTCGGAGTCAATGTTAAACCGGAAAGTTTCATCTAGAAAACAGTTATATAACCTTTTTTCTCGGAAAAGCTTAGAGAAAGGGGTTTTCGTCGCATTTAATTCCTGTTTTATTTTTCTCCTTTAGAGTGGTTATGGTGTGTTTTGCCTGAGGCTGGGAGTCGGTTTATGTTGTAGCTTAAAAGCGGCATCATGACGGATGATTTGAGGGGGTGGAGGCGTTGAGATTTCCGCTGCTGAAATCTGCGGAGAAAATATTTCCGCTGCGGAAATCCGGGTGATCACTACCGTAGTGGTTTCCATGAAGAATATTTCAACCGTAGTAGCTGGGATGGATAATAGATGGGTCTTTGAGTGCTGTTGCAGGCTTCAACGACCCAAGGCTTCTGAAGATAAGGGATGCCTGGTAGTTGGGTATTGGGAGGCGGTGGGGTGTCATGAGATTGGGATTATAGATGTCAAAGAAATGTTTGGATATGGAACATACGGGGCGCGATGGTTTGCATGAACATGGAGAGGGCGTTTTTTCAATACGAGGACGGCGGATTCTATGCTAAGATGGCTTCATCTATAGAGGAGGCTTTAAAGCTCATAGGAGCAGGGTTCGAATATGTGACTGCATTTAACGGAATGGTGCTGTTCAGAAAATGCGTGTAGGCAACTGTTTTCGACGTTTAAACTTTTCTTGGGAAAAGTTTAAACTGTCGGTGGGTAGTTAATATACGGGTATGGATCGTTTCAAGCTCGTCGTTTTCGACTTGGATGGGACTCTGGTAAACGTAGACAGTGTATGGCGTTTTCTACACGTGAAATTGGGCACTTGGGGTAAAGCCAAGCTGTACGCTGAAATGTTCTACAGAGGTGAAGTGGACTATGCGACTTGGGCCCGTTTAGACGTGTCGCTGTGGAGGGGTGTGCCGTTTAAACTGATCGAAGAGCTTACCTCAGAGATAGGGTATGTTGAAGATGCTTATGAAACCGTCAACTGGTTTAAGAGATCAGGCTGTAAAGTGGGCGTCATAAGTGCTGGTTTATCGGTTTTAGCTGATAAAGCGATGTTAGACCTCGATTTGGATTTTGCAGAAGCGAATAGGCTCATAGTTAGAAACGGGTTGTTAACTGGTGAAGTGGATGTTACAGTAGCTCATGGTGAGAAAGATAAGGTGCTCGATAACGTTATACGTAGGTTTGGAGTTGGAAGAGAAGAGTGCATAGCCGTCGGAGACGATGAGTCGAACATAAGCCTCTTTAAAGTCGTAGGGCTGAGTATAGCCTTCAACCCTAAATCTAAAGATGTTGCTGAAAACGCGGACATAGTCGTATTTGGAAGCCTTTCAAACACTGTCTCTAAACTGGTAGAGCTTCTCTCTAGATCGCGTAGCAAGCCCCTCTGATCGGTACGATAACTTCGAAAAACCTGTTAAACATGCTTCTAAAGGCTTCAGGGTATTCCGTATGTACGGGGAATAGTTTTAATCCAGGTAGCTCTCTAAGCGTCATCAAGCCTCTTCTGAGCTCCCATGGATATGCGTGGCCTGAAGAATGTATATGGTAGGCTTCTGCGCCCAGTAGGTTGAGCCAGTTCTGTAGTCTTTTGAAGGCTATGAAAGTCTCCTCTTCAAACGGCTCAGAAGAACTCAACACGTATATGCTTCCGGGGGGAGGAGACAGGTCTACAACTTCTCTAAGATTGTAGAATGAAGTGCATAGAATGTACTCTGAAGGCCTCTTACGTAGCTCTTCACCAGCATCCTCATAGTCTAAAACATCCTTGCCGACTTCTGGAGCATTTAAACCCTCAACTCCCTGTAGGGCTTCTAGAACGGCTCTATGGCGTTTAGTAACAACCATGTTTCTGTTTAAAGTAGAGGCGACTTTACATACAGTCCTCAACCTATCTACATCTCCCGGAGACATGTCAACTATCGCTAGACTGTTGCATTCAGATAGGATCCTCACCATGCCGTTTTCAACATCCTTCTCCGACAATGGTGAGCAGAGCTGGCCTACATTCGTGCCTTCGCAGATGACCGCTTTAACCTGTCGGTCTAAAGCCAATTTGAAAACGTCAACCTTGGGTTTAAAAACCCCGTGTGTTCTAAAATCCCCCATGTACAGCAACGAGCCGGAGGACGTTTCAACTATTAGAGAGTAGGATCCCGGAATACTGTGGTCTACTGCTTGAAACTCCACGGTTATAGAGCCTACGTTCACCCTATAGCCCGAATGTACGGCTTTAAAATCCAAGTGTTCAATCTTCTCAAACCTCCTCTTACGCCGCGTCTTAAGCTTAGACTCTATTATACGCCGTGAAACTTCACCAGTGTATACTTGGACGTTTTCATCGGGTAGAGTTGTCATCATACCGTAGTGGTCACCGTGGGGGTGCGTTATGAAGCACGCGTCTAAACCTCTTAAAACCTCCACCTGTGGGATAAGCCCCACCATTTCAAGCTCCTTCACGCTCCCAGGCTCTGCAAACACGTATTCAAAGTAGTCTCTCCAAAGTGAATAGTTCAACCCGTAGTCGAGGAGTATCCTAGTAGATCCGTCCTCTAGCAGGATTTGATTTCCACCTATGACTCCTCCAACACCACCGTAAAAGAACAGTTTAATCAATTCAAGCAAGTCTCTATAAGATTAGAGACTTAAAATTTGCTAAAAAATAAATGGGAGTATTTTACCTGTCGAGTTTACCGAGCAATTGGTATAGAAGTGAGGCTATTCTAACAGCTCCAGTTGAATCCCTCTGGTCGAAGCCGGCTCTTTTAAGGCTCCTCATCTCCGGTGAGAACAGTGAGTATGGTGACTCACGTTTGATGATGTCTACGTTACCCTTGTAGAGCTTAACCCAAACGGTGCCGTTAACGTATCGCTCACATGAGTCTATGAAAGCATCTAAGTCTCTTCTAAGAGGATGATACCACATGGCGTGGTAAACCATGTCAGCCCAAAGTCTATCAACTTCACGCTTGGTTCTAAGCTCCTCTTTAGTCAAAGTTAAATGCTCCAAGTCTAGGTGCGTCTTAAGGAGTATCGTAGCGGCTGGAGCCTCATAAAGTTCTCTAGACTTTAAACCTATCATTCCATCTTCAAGTATATCTATACGTCCAACGCCGTTTTCTCCGCCGACCCTGTTAAGGTATAGTATTATTTCAACTGGGTCTTTAACGTCATCCACTCTAACTGGGACTCCGCCCTTAAACTCTATAACGACTTCTCTAGGCTTTTCTGGGGCCTCCTCGGGTGGAACAGTCCATATGTAATCTTCAGGATACTGGGACTCTAAGTCCTCAACCTGTCCACTCCCTATCGAGTGGCTCCATAAGTTTATATCGCCGCCGAGCTTCCCCTTCCTAGGCTTAGGCGTTATCCCATACTTCTTAAGATACTCTTCTTCTACTGCTCTTGTGAGGTTAAGCTCTCTAACAGGCGCCACTACCGATATATCAGGGTTTAAGTACTTAGCCGTTATCTCCATTCTGAACTGATCGTTACCCTTACCGGTACATCCGTGAGCCATATACTTGGCGCCGTACTTCTTCGCGACTTCTATGCATTTTGAAGCTATGAGAACCCTGCTCATAGAAGTGCCTATTGGGTATCCCTCGTAGCTTCCATTAGCCTTAATACACTTGAAAACGTACTCTTTTACAAATTCTTCTTTAGCGTCGAAGAATATCGGGTTTAGGTTAAGCTTCTCAGCTCTCTCAAAAGCCACTTGAATTTCTTCTCCGCCTTGACCTACGTCTACAAGCACTGGTATGACTTCTTTAAAACCGTAGACTTCTTTTAAAAGTATTGTTACGAGCGTTGAATCGAGACCGCCGCTGTACGCTGAAACCACCGTTTCTCCATCATATCTTGCAGGAGGTTTTAACTCCAAAAAGCCCTCTCTCTTCTTTGAGAAAGAAGAATATAAAAGTTTCGATATAAAGAGTGTGGAAAATACATTTGGCTAGGCCAACGTTCTCCAATGTTTTTTAAACTGAGCTTGAAGCTATTATTTATAAACGGCAGAGTATGCTGAATAGATTCTGATGAGTCAAGACATCTTAAGAAGAGGACGGTTAAAAGGACTTAAACCTCCGGAAGTAGATGCCTATACGAGCTCTCTTGAGGCAGATAGATGGCTATTCAAATCGGACGTAATGGTTGATAAAGCCCACGTAATAATGCTTGCTGAACAGGGTGTGATTAAACCTGAAGAGGGTTTAGCGATCCTCAAAGCGCTTGAGGAAATCGAGCGTCTAGGCTATGAAGAGCTTGTAAAGGGTCCATTTGAAGACATCCACGTGGCTATAGAATCTAGAGTTATAGAGAAGCTCGGTGAAAGCGTCGGAGGTAGAATGCATACAGCCAGGTCTAGAAACGATGAGGTTGCAACGTGTCTAAGGTTGACTGTTAGAAGCCAAGTTGTAGAAATACTTAAAGAGCTTTTAAACCTGTTGAGAGTATTGCACGCCAGGAGCCTGGAAGAATTGAATACGATTATGCCGGGCTATACGCACACTCAGCATGCTCAACCAGTTACCCTAGCCCACCACCTCACGGCCCACTTTGATGCCCTCACCAGAGACTTTGAGAGGTTGCTAGACGTCTATAAGAGGGTTAACAGGTCACCCCTCGGTGCATGCGCTCTAGCTACGACGGGTTTTCCAATAAACCGTTTTAGGACTGCTGAGCTTCTAGGCTTCGATGGGCTCGTTGAAAACTCTATGGATGCTGTTGCGAGCAGAGATTTCATTCTTGAAGCACTATCCAGCATAGCTATATTGGCGACGAATTTAAGCCGTATAGCTGAGGAGTTAGTCTTATGGAGTAGTTCGGAGTTTAAATTTGTAGAGCTTCCAGATGAATACTCGTCAACTAGTAGCACAATGCCTCAGAAGAAGAACCCGGATACGATGGAGATAACTAGAGCTAAAGCCGGTAGAATCTACGGAAACCTCATGGGGGCTTTAACCATGCTTAAAGCCCTACCTCTAACCTACAATAGAGATATGCAGGAGGTTACTCCAAGACTGTGGGATTCCATTGAAACCGTTAAATACATGCTTAAAATAATATCTGGAGCCTTGGAGAAGTCCTTATTCAATAGGGAAGTTATGAGGAAAAGTGTACTCGAAGGCTTTTCAACAGCAACAGAGCTTGCAGACCTCCTGGTGAGGAAAAAGGGGTTGGCCTTTAGAACTGCACATACGGTAGTTGGAGCATTGGTGCTTGAAGCTCTAAAAAGAAGGCTTAAACCGGATGAAATAGACAGTAGGCTTCTGAACGAGGTTTCAATGAAAGTCTACGGTAAGCCATTAGAATTGACAGATGAAGAAGTTAAGAATGCATTAGACCCAGAAAAGTTCGTGGATGTTAGGAGGGTTATAGGAGGCCCCAGTCCAAGTATAGTTAAAGAAGCTCTCGAATATAGAGAGAATACGTTAAAGATGTTGGAAAACGAGATCAAGCGTTTAGAAGATAGGGAAGCAGGGGTTGAAAAAAGTCTGAAAAACGCTATGGAGATTGTGGGGAAAATGGCTATGGAGAGATCTTAGAAATGGTTCTTAAACTTAAGTCGTAAAGCATAAATACATAGAGCATGAGAATGTGAGAACTTGTTAAGTTTTGAAAATATCAGTATTCATAACTTTCCAGCTGTTCCTGCGTCGTGCAGGTTCTGCCTCTACTGGCAGACGAACGGCGAATTACAACATGAGGCGTCTAAAAATCATGTGGAAAAAGAGAAGCTAAGATGGCTCAGCGTCGTAGAGAAGGCTTTTGGAAACTGCGTTAAAATAGCCTGTCTTGATGGTGTTGCGATAGGTTTTATGCAGTATGCACCAGCAAAGTATTTTCCACGTGTAAATAGCTATGTTTCAGGTCCTCCAAGTGAAGACGCCGTATTCATCGCATGTCTCTACATAACGGAGAAAGACCAGCGGAGGAAAGGACGTGGAACAGTCATGCTTGAAGAGCTCTTAAAAGAAATCAGCAAGAGAGGCTTTAAAGCCGTGGAAACCTTCGCGCGGACAGACTCTGAAAACAACCCGTCTGGTCCATTAGCCTTCTACCTGAGACATGGCTTTAAAATTTTACGTCAGAAAGACAACTTCCCCCTTATACGTCTGACACTTTGATTAACTGATCGTTAAAAGACTAGAGGAACGCCTTAAGCTTAAGAGTTAAAAATTAATAAACCTCTCCTTCTATTCTAAACTTAGTAGAGGCTGCGGCTGTGGTCTAGTCTGGTTAGGATTGGGGCCCCCCAAGCCCCAGATCGCGGGTTCAAATCCCGCCAGCCGCACTACACCATCAATCTACGCTTTCCTCACTTCCAAGGAAACTCTACTGAGTTCTTAACGGTAAATGTTCCAGTTAGCCGTATGTCTTCTGAAGAGGAGCCAACCATGACTTTGAACAGTCCCGGTTCTACGACGCGCTTCATCTCATGGTTTAGAAACGACAGCATCTCCAGTGTTAACGTGAATTCTGCGGTTCTTTCTTCGCCGGGTTTTAACGTGATGCGTTTAAACCCTTTAAGTTCTTTAACTGGTCTAGTTACGCTTGCAACAGGATCGCTTATATACAGTTGTACAACTTCATCACCTTCACGGTGACCGACATTCTTCACCTTAAGTTTGATTTTAACAGCATCCTTAGACGTCACTTCTCTTGGTGAAATATCCAATTCGCTGTATTCGAACTTTGTATAGCTTAAGCCGTGTCCAAATGGGAAAAGCGGTGTGTATGGGATATCTAAGTACTTCGACGTCCATCTATCTGAGGATGGAGGCCTTCCAGTGTTCTTATGGTTGTAGTATATGGGTACTTGCCCAACGGTTCGTGGAAACGTCACCGGAAGCTTACCACCGGGGTTATAGTTTCCGAAGAGTACATCTGCTATAGCGTAGCCTGCTTGAATACCTGGGAACCATGCCTCCACAATGGCGGGTATGTGTTCAGCAGACCACGGTATCGATAAGGGTCTACCGTTCATCAAAACCTCAACTGTTGGGACTCCTGTCTCGTATACTGCTTTAACAAGCTCCTCTTGAACCCCGGGGAGGTTTAGAAAGGCTCTACAGGCCGCTTCACCGCTCATATCTCTACTCTCACCGACGACTACGATCGCCACTTTACACTTCTTAGCCGCTTCGACGGCTTCTTTAAAGCCTTCGGTAGATGCGCCGTCTACGTCACAGCCCTTAGCATATAGGATTCTGGTTTCAGATGAAACCCTACTTTTAATCCCTTCGAGTACCGTAACAACGTCCCTCGGGTCGCCTAAGCAAGACCATGGTCCTAGTGGCGCCTCTTTATCATCGGCTAAAGGACCTACGACTGCGATAGACTCTATACTTCTACTTAGCGGTAGAACAGCTCCATCGTTCTTCAGTAAGACAATGGATTTTCTAGCTGTTTCAAGAGCGGCTTCAACATGCTCTCTACACTTTACTACGCGCTTTGCGCGTTCTACGTCAACATACGGGTGTTCGAATAGACCGAGTCTAAATTTGATTTTAAGTATACGTCCAACTGCTTCATTTATCATATCTTCAGACACCCTGCCGTCTTTAACTAGCTGGAGGAGAGCTCTACGGTAGACATCTCCCTGCATATCCATATCTACACCGGCCTTCAAAGCCTTCTCCGCAGCTTCAAATACGTCTCCGGCCACTCCATGGTTTATGAGCTCGCCTATAGCATTCCAATCGCTTACGACAAACCCTTCAAAGCCCCACTCGCCGCGGAGGATCGTTCTAAGTGTAAATGGGTTGGCTGAAGCAGGTATTCCGTTTAAATCGTTAAACGCGCTCATTATCGTTCCAGCGCCAGCTTTAACAGCCGCTTTGAAAGGAGGCAGGTATACCTCTCTAAGCGTCCGCTCAGATACGTCTACAGTATTGTAGTCTCTCCCTCCTTCAGCACCACCATAAGCCACGTAATGCTTCGGACATGCAACTATATTATTTAAACCTGAAAAATCTCTTCCCTGAAAACCCTCTACGAGGGCTTTAGCCATGACGGATCCCAGGTGTGGGTCTTCACCGGCTCCTTCAGCTATCCTACCCCACCTTGGGTCTCTCGCAATATCAACCATGGGTGCGAAGGTCCAATGAATCCCTTCAGCAGCAGCTTCGGCAGCTGATATTGAAGCCGCTTTCTTGACGGCGTCTGGATCCCACGTGCTCGCCAATCCTAAAGGTATTGGGAATATCGTTTTATAACCGTGTAAGACATCTAAACCGAACATCAAAGGTATGCCGAGCCTCGTCTCCTCAACAGCTATCTTCTGAATTCTATTGGTTTCTTCAGCCCCGAAAACGTTTAGAAGAGACCCAATCCTTCCTTCAATGATCATCTTCTCATATTCGCCCGTAAAACCGCTATACTGGCATAACTGTCCAATTTTTTCTTCAACTGTCATCCTGCTGAGGAGGTCTTCAACTCTCTTATCAATTGGTTGACTTGGATCCAAATAGACGGGTCTTACACTTTCAGGTATCCGCAAAGACACATCCCCAATCTACATTTGATCTGTCTCTATCTATAAGGTTAATTGTTTAAACGTCTACGATGAAGATCGAAGTAATGTTAAACGCCGTCTAAAAATAGCCTAAAGGTTTAAACGTGCAATGTCTGTCCGGATGTTATATTAGTAGGAGTAGGGCGTAGTAGGTGGGTTTTTCATCGCGGTTGCGAAGCACGTGGATATTGAAGCCGGCTCTTCTAGCGGTTGAGTAGACGTCTATCCCACAGGCCTCCATAGATGGTCTAGCCAACTCAGGGTTACGGCAATAGTCTAAGCTACACTCATCGCATAACGGACATGGACCTGCAACCATGGCGAAGGCCGAGTAGTATCCTGATAGGAAGGCCTCCCTTTCGAGTTTAGCCATAGCTCTGTGAATTTCTGAATCCGGTGGAAAACGCACTAGGATCGCGTACTTATAGCATGAAAGTATTTTCCTCGTTTGATCAGGTGTTGGAGAGTATGGTGGACATGTGAGGCTTTTACCATATCCATCGCAGCCATACTGGCATTTGAGACGGACCCAGTCTGCCACCACAACATCCTCAGCTTTAATGATTCTAGCCTCTTCAGCTCCAAGCTCTAAAGCAATACCACAGAGTCTTTTCAAATCTTCTTGAAGATTGCTCATATTGGTCGCTGTTAATTTAATTACTCATAAATTTAAGCTTATTTTAATCTAGGGGAGACTATATATTTAGGTTACTACTAGCCTTTAACTGAAGGTTGATGGTTCAGGTTAAAGTGAGGTTTTACGCTAGTTTAAGAGAAGATATTGGTGTTGGAGAGGTTACCGTGCATTTAAACGACCAATCGTTCAACGCGCTTAAAAACAGTCTTAAAGCGGTACTTGGTGGGAAAGCTGATAGGATATTTTTAGAAGATGGAACTTTAAGACGCGGTTTAATAGTAGCCGTCAATAACACTATTATCCACCAGTCGAGCATCCAGGAACTTAAATTACGTGAAAACGATGTGGTGGATTTCATGCCAGCCCCCTCAGGTGGTTAAATTGAAGGTTAAAGTAGACCGTAAGCTAGACCCACTTCCATCTCTAGTAGAGTATTTAAAAGGGTCTTCGGATGAAGTGGGAGCCGTAGCCATATTCATAGGGGTTGTCCGAGCTGTCAGCGACGATGGGAAGGTGTTGAAGCTCTGTTATGAGGCGCATGAGACTTTAGCCCATAAGGTTCTGGAGGAGGTCGTGGAAGACGTTAAGAAGAAATACGGGCTGATAGATGTCGTTGCTGAGCATAGGCTTGGAGACGTTCTAGCCGGAGAAGACATAATGTATGTCCTAGTTGCATCTAAGCATCGGGATGAAGCGTATAAAGCTCTAACTGAACTAGTCGATAGGATAAAACGTGAAGTCCCAATCTGGAAGAAGGAGTATACTGAGAAAAGTGTTAAATGGGTAATAGGATAATACATACATGGGTTGAATAGAAGTTTTAAACGTGGTCCTAATCTTTCTAGAAGGATGAGAACCATTTACAACTGAAACATCGAGTAGGTAAAACGCAAATCGCCGATGTGATAGACTAGCGGCTATGGAAATTATACATATTCGTTAATGTGGGAATAGATCACTTTGAAAGTTTCAGCATTCTTTCTATTGCAATCCTCGATTTCTCAGCGATGGGATCTGGGACTCTGACGATGGGCTTCTTCTTCTCAAGGACGTGGTAGACTTTTTCAAGTGTGTGAAGTTTCATGTTGTGGCATACGGCGTTTTTGACTGCAGGGATATACTCCTTACCTGGTAGTTCTCTTTTCAAGCGGTCTACCAAGCCGATTTCAGTCGCAATTATAAACTTCTTCGAAGCCGATTCGAGACACCTCTTACACATCTGCTCTGTACTGCCGACGAAGTCTGCTAAATCTTGAACCTCTGGGTCGCATTCTGGATGCGCCAGTAGTTCGGCGTCTGGATATTCTCTCTTAATATTGAGAATATCTTCTACCCGGAACATTTTATGTACAATACAATAGCCGTCTTCAGGTATTGGAATTATCTCTTTACCAGGGCAGTGTTTAGCCGTATACAGTGCTAAATTACGGTCAGGTCCGAATAGGATTCTAGTGGAGCTGAGTTTACCCGCTATATTTGAAGCGTTCGAAGATGTACATATGACATCTGCCTCAGCTTTAGCCTCAGCCAACGTGTTAACATAAAGCATGACCTCTGCATCCGGATAACTCCTTCTAGCCTCCACCACCAGCTCTGCCGGAAGCTGAGCAGCCATAGGACATTTAGCCTCAACATCAGGTATTATAACCAACTTATCCGGGTTTAAAATAGACGCCGTTTCAGCCATAAAATCAACACCGCAGAAAACTATATACTTAACATCTTCAACCTTAGCCGCCGTAAGGCAAAGCTGTAGAGAATCTCCAACAAAATCCGCCACCTCCTGAACCTCCGGACGCTGATAATTATGAGCTAAAATCAAAGCCTTCTCCCTCTCCTTCAACTGAAGAACCTTCTTCTGAAGCTCAGAGAGCGACATTGTTTACCGCCTCTCAATAACACCGTTATTAGTTTTCATTCTAAAAAACGGCTTATAAAGGTTTCTCCAAGCGTAATAGAAATCGGCTAAAATAAAAATACCTAGCTATGATCACTTCTAACAGTAAACCGTTCTGTTTAGTCTTCGGAATATGATTTAAAGTCGTCGGCTATCCTCCCTTGGTTTTTTAAATGGTTTATAGTAGCTGTGCATGTTTAAACTCTTCGTTGTATTCTCCATATGCTATTCCCTCTTCTTTTGGAGTCTTATAGATGAGGGTTCCACCAGCCTTTCGCAGGGCGTCTGTTTTGCTGGAAGGACCATTCGTCTTCTCTTCCACCATCGTTTAAAAACGTTCTAAACATGGACGATTGGTATGATCGATATCTCCTCCATATGATTTAAAGGCTCTGCTTGTAGTCTCTAGACTTGTGAAACCTTATAAATTATCTACACGTTAGTAGTATTTGTGGTAAAATGGTAGATTTGCAAAAGAAAGCTGTGGAGAAGGGTAGGTTGATAGGGCTTTCCGTCTTAGTTGTTATACTTGTTGTTTTAAACGTTTTAACATATGTAAATCTGCAAAATCAAATAACCGCTCTTAACTATGAAAAGAATTTTTTGGAAAGACAGGTAGATACGCTTCAAACCAATTACAACAAATTGAATAGTTCTTTTAACATTTTATATGCACGTTACTTTGAGCTTTTAACTCAATATGAGAATTTAAGTAGAAATTACGTTGCATTATACTCAAAATATGAAGATTTAAATGGAAGATATGTTACGCTGCAGGTAAATTATCAAAATCTACAGAGCAGTTTCAACTCTCTCACGAAATCCTATAACAGCCTTCAAAGAGATTTCAAAGTGGAGAAGGCTCTAAAGATAGGTAACAGCCTAGAATCCTACTACGACTACTTGAGGCAGGAATTGGGCTTTATAGGCGTTAAACATTGGCCTTCGACTTATACGGAAAGCTACTGGCAGATGAAAGCCGATTTCGCCGCTAAATTGGCCTTGCACGACTTGGGTCTCCCATACTGGCCTGATTTAGAAAAGAGCTACTATGAAACTGTTGGAGAGCATAGCTACGATACAGCTAAGAGGAAGATAGACCAGGTTGTTGCTTTAATAGACGTCAAAACTTACGACACGCCTACTGAGAAAATTAAGAAGACGTTGGCCTTCGTCAACCAGTATTTTCACTATGAGAACGATGTTAATGATATTTTTCTAGCTCCCGTTGAAACTTTAACATATGGGTCTGGGGATTGCGATGACTTCTCCATCCTAGTAGCGGCTCTTTTTGAGGCTGAAGGTATAGATTCAGCCATAGGTTTTTTCACCAATGAAAACGGCGAATACCATGCCATGGTTCTAGTGCGTTTGGAAGAGTTAACGGGGTTCCCCTACCATTACTTTTCAGATCTAACAAACCTAGGTCTTAAAGAGGGAAAATGGATAGTGATAGAGCCGCAGAGGACTATTGACTATCAGGGCGACGGGTGGATTGAACAGTGGGCTTTGCTCGCCGCGGCTCCGTTAGATTCAAGTTAGCGAAAAGCAGTGTAAAGTAAAATCTTCCCAATTCATCTACCAGACTACTTCAATTTTTAATAGTTGATGGTATTGCTTGGGTTTTCTTAAACAGCGTGTTAAAGCTCTATCTTTAACTCCATCTTAAGGTATTCTCTGACTTCTGTCACCAGTATTTTTGCGGTATTGTAGGCTTCTTCAGCCTCTTTCCACAGCTCCTCATAGTTTAATCTTCTATACCTATGAGCCAATGCATGTCTGACTGGTATAAGCCTTAAAACTCTTTCGGCTACATTCATACTTATGACGTTATTCCTCAAACATATATCGATATAGTCTCTGTAGTAGGATGCTACGCCGAGGCTCAACCCAGCTACTACATGCCTAAGCATATCAATCATAGACTCTATCAAAGTATAAAAAGTCCTCTCAAACGATTTCCTAACATGCTTATCACCTACAACCCTTTCAAAGCCTATATCTAGCAACTCCTTCAAATCCCTAGAATCCTCCAAGATAGCAGCCGCTATATTCCTTACCACCTCTAAATCCACCGGGTTGCCGCGTAGCCATGAGATTGAAGAAAACCTCTCATCTTCAAATACCTCAACGAGCTCAAACGCTCTCGGAAGAAGAACATTTACATCAAATCCTCTGTCTACAAGCTTAATACCATGTGCAATTATCTTAAGCCTCAAAGCCTCATCAAGCAGATCTACATCCACTATCGAAACCTTATCCTCGGGGACACCTAGGGCTTTAGCTATCTCCGCGGCTAACGTTGGAATTACCGCCCTATTCGAAACCACCACTGCTATATCGATGTCGCTTGTAGGTCCTGGACTACCCCAAGCGTAACTACCATATAGGTAAGCCAGTTTAACGTCTCTAAATCCTCTAACTACGTCTCTGACTTTCTCGATAAACTCTTGGTTATGAACCATAAACTCCCCTAATAACGTATTCTTCAACACTCTATGTTTAAGTCTTTCCTAGAATCTCCATCCTTATTCCTTCTAAACCCAACCATATAATAAAGCTATCAACAGCCTCCTCAGAATCTTCTCAAAAAGGCTTGAACCATAGCATCAAAGCCCCATCATACAGTTTTAGAAAAGGACACCTGGAGGAGGGTTAGGACTCTAAGCTATGTGATCTTCGTTGAATACGTAGCTCTTAGGATTCATCAACCTCGTAGCGCTTTAGAAGGCTTAGTGTTCACTTTCTCGAACCTCTCAACCCACTCCCAAAAGTCGTCTTTAAAACCTTACATGCCTCGGATAAAGCTTTAGCAGTCCTTTCAATAAAGTATTTCTCAGCTACATCAAGAGGCATTACTGTGAAGGAGGCTCCATTATCCACTAGCATCTTATCAACCTCTAGCACGCCTCTCCCTCTAAACTTAGCCCTTACGAATACGTGGTCCATGCTTTCAACTTATACTCTTATTAAGAAGGCCCTCCAAGCGCTTAATAAATCTGTGCTTTTATTTACTGAGCAAACCCAACCCCTGCTCTAGAGGGTTTCAAAGGCTCCGGCTGATGAATTATAGAATTGGAGGATTAAGACGGATATTAAGTGCCTTATGTTAAAATTGTCCAATGTAAGCATCCTCCCCCACGATCATTTAGATTCCTATAGGCTTCTCAGCTCATCTATGTGCTTCCGAATAGTCTTGCAGATCTCGCATATATTTAACGCATCTACCTCTGGGCTTTTAGATGTTGCGATTTCTCCTGCGGCTTCCTCTATAATATCTCTAACATCGCCTATATCCATCAGTTTCTCAGAGAGTTTCCATCCGCGTTTAGACCGCATGTAATGGCTTATAGCCGCCTGCGTAGTACCTAAAGCTTTAGCGGCTGAAGTTTGCGTAAACCCATACTTCTCTATAAGCTTCTTAGCTATGAGGAGCCTTACAGCTGGGATAATAAACTTGACGGATGACTCACATGGAGGTTTTAAACCCATAATATCCTATTAAATAGAGATTTATTACTATGTTATAAATTTTTGCAATAGGCCTCATCCAGGTGAAAGCGCTCTTCAAACCGCTCTACGTGCAACCGGTATCTGGAATTACCAAATATAACCCATCCTTCACTACTTTAGTAAGCGTCCTTCTACAGATTCGACCTCAATTGAATGATCATCAAAGGATGCGATGAAAATTGAAATACCTGTTTTTCCTATTGAAAAACTGAAAGATAGTCTTTCTAAATAATTGTGGCATTTTAGAGCCACTTTAGAAGAGGTTAAAATTCAAACTTGGGGGAGGAGACTTGGAGGGTTTTAGGAAAGTCAGATGTAAGATGTGTGGTTGTGTGAAAAGCGGCGTATACCTGCAGAGTTATAATTTGAGGCTTTGCATAGACTGCTTCCAATTATTCTTTGAGAAGAGGGTTCAAAAGACCATTGAGAAGTTTAAAATGTTTTCTAAAAGCGATAGGGTTGTAGTCGCCGTATCCGGGGGGAAGGATAGCATGGCCTTAGCTAAGTCTTTGAAGGAGCTGGGGTATAACATACATCTCTTTCACATCAACTGTCGAATAGAAGAAGAAAACTACTCTGAAAGATGTCGAGAAACTGTTGAGAAGTTTGCTGAAGAGGAAAACCTCCCCGTTTCGATTCTAGACTTTAAAAAGGAGGTTGAAGTTGACGTAAAAGTAGCGGCGAAAATTGTGAATAAGGAGGTATGTGCCGTCTGCGGGATGGTGAAAAGGTATATTTTAAACAGAGAAGCGAAGGATTTCGACGTGGTTGTCACAGGTCATACGTTAGATGACGAAGCGTCAAACCTTCTATCCTCCCTAATGTTCTGGAGCGAATTTTTAGAAAGACAGTGGCCGGTGTTGGAGGAAAAGGGCTCCCTTAGAAAGAGGGCTAAACCCCTCTGCTTAACCTTTGAACAGGAGACCAAACTCTACTGCGACATTCTGAACATTCCCCACGTTAAAGATCCATGTCCTCTTAGAGGTGGAAAATACGTATTCTTCAAAAAGATTATACAGGAAATAGAGGAAGAGATGCCATCTTCAATTATGGGCTTCTACAAAGGCTTCTTGAGGAGGAAGGAGAAGCTTGGATTGGTGGCTAAGAGGGAGGCTCTAGCGCCATGTAAATACTGCGGATACATGACTATAACTGAGGTTTGCGGCTTTTGCAGGTTAAAAGAGAAGGTTAAGCAATACCTCGCTTCTAAGTGTAATGTAGTTTAGCCGCCGACTACCGCAGGCATTATCGTTACTTCATCTCCATCGCTGAGGATGTAGTCTTGCCTCGCGGCTTTACCGTTTACGAGGACGACCTCCTGCGTTAAATCGAACCCTTTAAGCTTTTCAGATAGTTTACTTATAAGGTCTTTTACGGTCGCCTCTTCTCCAAGCTCCAGCTCTAACCTACTGCCGAGTTTTTGAGCTATAAACCCGTATGTTTTAACCCTAACCCTCAAACTCAAACTGTCTATACGAATGGTTTATTATAAGTGTTTTTCTAACCAAGGGGAAGATTTATGAGTAAAACGGTCTATGTTTAATCGATGTCTCTATCGTCTTCTGAACTTGAACGCTACGATAGGCAGATCCGCATACCTGGTTTCGGAGTAGAAGGTCAGAGGAGGCTTAAGAATTCTAAGGTGGCCGTCGTCGGAGTTGGAGGGTTGGGCTGTGCCGCAGCCACGTACCTCGTGGCTGCTGGAGTTGGCAAGGTTATCCTCATAGATAGGGAGAGGTTTGAACTCAGCAATTTAAACAGGCAGATTCTCGGCTATCAATCGGATTTAGGAAGGCTTAAAGTGGAGGTTGCAAAAGCTAAGCTTGAAGCGCTCAACCCTGAAGTTGAAGTTGAAGCGGCTCCGGTTGAACTATCCGAGGATAATATAGAGGACGTTATAGGCAGTGTAGATGTTGTCTTAGACTGTCTAGACAATTGGAAAACCCGTTTCCTCGTAAACGACTACTGTGTTCTGAAGGACATCTCCCTCGTACATGCAGCCGTATCGGAATTTTACGGTCAAATAACGACCATCATACCTGAGAAAGGCCCATGTCTTAAATGCGTCTTCCATAAAATCCCGGTTACACAAGCTGAAGCCATTCCGATAATTGGAGCTGTTCCAGCAACACTGGCATCTCTTGAAGTTGTGGAAACGGTTAAACTGTTAACGGGGATTGGAGAACCTTTAGTTGGGAGAATGCTTTTCCTAGATTTCAGGAGAATGAGCTTCGACACGATCCAGTTATCTAAGAGAAGTGACTGCCCTACTTGCAGCGTCAGATTAAAATAAGACTTTCCCCTCTTCTAAAATTGAGAACATGAAGGTTAAAATCAGGTATTTCGCTCTTCTAAGGGAGCTTACGGGAAAACGTGAGGAATTGGTTGAATTGGAAGAAGATACGTCTGTTGGAAAGCTCTTGGAAACGCTCTCCGCTAAGTATGGTGGAAGGTTTAGAGATTACTTGTATGGTGTTGGCGAATTTGAAGGGCTATCTCTCAACTTTCTACTGAATGGAAGAAATGTTTCCCTTGATAAAGGGTTTGAAACAAAACTTCAAGATGGAGATGTCCTATCGATCCTCCCTCCTGTAGCCGGAGGATAGGTGTAATGTGAGCTACCTATAGCCGTTCAACCCTCCCACCGATAAACCCTATCCCGCACGCCGCCGATAAGGACTGGTCTTTCATGATTCAAGCATCAGACCGAATGGTAGTTCACGAAGTGAACACACATCTAAGACGTTGCGCATCCCCTACGCGTATAATCTGCCACACGAGGCAGCTACATATAGACCCAACCGGTGCTCGATGCGGCTCATTCGAATATTTCTTCAAGAATATGTAAAGCTTCATCTTCATTTGGAGCTTCGATAACAATCCTACCACTTTTCATGAGAAAAGTGAGAAGACCTCTACCTTTAAGACACTTAAATACAGTGCTCTCTAAAACCTTCAAGCCGTCACAGTTTTCCTTAAGCTTATCAGCAACAAGCTCGATAGAGTCGCGCTTAACTCTAGCGATAGCAACATAGTTAGGCCTCGAAGAGCACTCTTCTTGGCTGATGCTTTCAAAATATCGTCTAAGCCTTCCGAGTATGTACAAATGACTGTTCAAGTCTAAGTTAGCTAGTCCAAAACTGTGATATTAAGGTTAACCTTGCGGGAAAGGTTTTATGGAAAACATGGATTACTTAAATTTCCACCTTTAACCGTCGGTATTATATTTACCCTCAATCTTTCTGCGCAGAGGGCAGGCATTATCCTTAATTTCTTTTCATTTCTTGCCTTCCTTGGGTTTCCTCCCGCTTAATTCTTGGCGGGTAGCAATTGGCACATATCCGACCTCTAAGCCCTTAGGTGGCTTAACTATTTGAGCTGGGTCGAGGTCAACGAGTTTACCTATAAGCTGATCGAAGGAATGTCAAAATCCCTTTTGAGAAGAGTAAATAATTACGGCTAACAGCAAACCCAAACCGCTATACTTCAACAGCATTTTGATGGGAATTTTTCTCATACCAATCCTACATACCTGCTAACTCCAATCCATGCGATTAGAGCTAAAATTGAAAGAATGCCTCTTATCTCAAGCAAACCCATTACCTTATTCACTTCTAGAGGTTGAGCAGCATATTCTTTACAAGGCTTAAACCAAGTTCTGCATGAGACTTCATATTGGAATAAAAGAGATTCATAGGTGAACGTAAAGACTAGATAGAGAAGATAAGTGAAAACTATTAAGAATGTAACTAGCTTGAGCTTCCAACGCTTTTCCCTTCTCATTTTGAGGGAAAGTAGCTCGACTCGACATCCTGAGTCTTCATGAAAAAGTACTATTTCTCCAATGCAACTACTCTCTTTCCTCTCGCTAATATATTTAGAATTTAGAGTTTAAATTTTTGGCACTATCGTTAACTTTTTTTTTACATTAAATGAAGATTAGCGGAAATGAGAGTGAGAGAGAAAACTCAAATCATCCATTTACTTCTTACTTACAGGAACAGCTTGTGCTTGCTTCTCCGCCTCTTTCTCAGCTATTTGTAACGATATCTCGTTTATCATTTCATCCAATTTCTTAACTAATGGGTGCTCCCTATTTATTCTGTATAGAGTAGCTCTCCCTATTTTCCTCGTTGGCTTGACCACTCCCAGCTCTTCCAAATCCTTGAAGTTCTTGTAGAGGGTTTGCTTGCTCATTCCAAGCTCTTCTACCAATTCCTCTTTTGCGAAGTCGAAGTAGGGGCATGTTAAGAATATGTCCAGTATCCTAAGCTTCGGAGAGTAGCCAAAGACCTTTAGTAAAATTGTGTCTCCCATATCCTTGTATCTGACTTCCTTTCTCATAGCGCTCATTTTAGCGTATCAGAAAACTAATATTTATATTTCGCTCTTTACTAAAAATGTTGTGGCTGTTATTATATAAATTGTTTTTATGATTTCTATTGTTGCTTGTATTGGGTTTGCGTTTCTTGATCTTCTGCATGTCTTAAATGCTGCTAGATATGGTTTCAGGTTATCTTTGCATATTCCTCTATGGATGGATAGCCATGGTCTAAGAATCGATGCTCTATTCTCGCAGTTGTTTATGTGGCATTCTCCTTCTGAATGGTTTACGTATTCATGCATATAGCCTAATCCGCTTAAGCCTAGGTATGATTTAAAGTCATCCGTGTATATTGTTGAGTCCTTCCGGATACGTCTACCTACAATCTTGATGGCTGCTTCAGCCTCAACGCTACTTGATGGAACATAGTCTTCACCTCCTCCTCTACCA
>Ga0105159_1000034_pt1 | contig 38966 bp, 38 predicted proteins | sample LHCtaG_2_FD_89590 | JGI IMG/M metagenome (GOLD analysis project Ga0105159, IMG submission 89590) | Hot spring microbial communities from Little Hot Creek, USA to study Microbial Dark Matter (Phase II) - LHC4sed_replicate | ecosystem: Environmental > Aquatic > Thermal springs > Hot (42-90C) >...
GAAATTATGTTTCTCTTAGGGCTTTCTTTTACATATCCTCTTTGGAACAACGTCTCCATGATTTTAGCGTATGTTGATGGTCTTCCTATCCCTTTACTTTTCATTAATCCTACTATATCGCCCTGTGTTAAGAGATTGATTGTTGGCGCTTTCCAGTTTTGTACATTTACTACCTTTACTATTCCCTCCTTAATTTCTGGCATTAAATGGATAGGCCTTATAAGGCTAAAGCCAGGTTTAATTATATGTATGTAGCCTTCAATTCTCTCAACATGGTCTTCAATAACTATTTCACATTTTTGTCGCATTACTTTTGTAGGTGTCATTTGGCTTGCAATAAATCTTTTAAATATAATATCGTACAGTGCTAGATGCTCATCTGTTAATCTCTTAGCAAGTCTTATAATACCTAGTGCTAGTAACTGTCTAAGTCTTGCTGAGTCTATAGGTCTTGTTGGCCTTATACATTCGTGAGCACCCTCCCTAGACCATTCGCGTGGTTTAAAGAATTCCTCGCCGAATTTATCCTTTATATATTCCCATGCTATATTTTGACCAATTGAAGAAACTCTTATACTATCAGTTCTATGATATGTTATTAAGCCTACCTCAAATAAATCCTGAGCTAAAGCCATAATTTTATTAACACTGAACTTTAATGTTACTGCAGACTCATTAAGTAATGAGTCTGTTGAAAATGGTGGCGGTGGATTAACTTCCACATTCTCTCTAATATCTTCTTTAACTGTACATGTTAAATTCTTCAATTTATCAATTTCCTTCTTAACTTCATCATGTTTCATTAGTGGCTTCTTTAAAACTATTTTAACTCCATTCTCTAATGTGAGCTCAAAGAATTCCTGAATATTTTTTCTAGCTTCAGTTGTTCTCTCAACAATCCAGCCTAAAACAGGGGTTTGAACTCTTCCAGCTGATAAACGGTAATTATTAAACTTAGACCATAGTTTCTTACTAAGCTCGAAGCCAATCCATCTATCCTCAACTCTCCGTACTATTTGGGCCTCTACAAGTTTATGGTTAATGTCGCGCATGTTTTTTAATGCATTTATCAATGCTCTCTTCGTTACTTCATGAAATTCAATTCTCTTAATCATGGGGGTATACAACATTAACATTTGCGCAACATCCCATCCTATCTTTTCGCCTTCAGAATCAACATCTGTTCCTATTAGAACCATATCCGTTTCCAAAGCTATATCTCTTAATGCCTCTATAATCCTCATTTTATCCTCTAGAGGAAAGCGGCAGAATAGGCATTTGTCTATCGGTTCTGTAAATGTTTTTTTACATGTTAAACACCTCTTAATAGTGATGTATGCCGGTATGAATCTTCCATCAATACTTAATACACCATGTAAACTATTACCTCCTAAATCATGAGTTGGTATATCAAAAATATGTCCCCCACTAGCAGCTATGTTAAGAACTAAATCTCCAGTACTTACTTCATAAACAGTTAGTCCATGGATAGTTCTTCTACTAGGTTTACCAAAAAATTTTGCTATAGTTTTTGCCTTAGTGGGTGATTCAACAACTAGAAGTGCTGTTTTAACTATATCTCTAAATTCTGGGCTTACTACTCCATCCATCAGTTTTCTTATTGCAGCCCTATCATTATCTACGGCTTTTAACATCTCAGCAATGTTGACGTCTTTAATATTTTTCCAATCTATTTCTTCAACATACCATTTAGTCTCTCTCATCAATCCATTAAATGCCTTTTCATCATCAATAATAACTATGGAAATACCCTTCGATACTCCTCCAAGATATAACCTTGAAGTTCTACCTGATGCTTGAATATATGCAACAGCATCTGGAACTATAAGATATGGCTTACCTAGTTCGGAACTTATTGATAGGTAAGGTGCTGACTTAATTTTCTCCTTAACATCTTCCCTCTCTATTAGATTTGTTAGAAATGAAATTATTTCAGAAATTCTCTCCCTAACTCTTTCAAGAAAGCCTGTAAGTTCAGTGTTTTGTTTTATAGCATTAACTATTCTCTTTATATCATCTCCTTTAACTATCGACATTAAGTTTCTAAGATCCATTATGTATTTATCCACTAAATCCTGTTCTTTCTGCTCAAGTAGTTCTCTTAGATTTGCAAGTAATATTAATGCACGTGAAGGTTTAAATTCCTCCTGAATGTCGAGACTAATTCTAAACTTTGGTACTCCAGCAAATATGGCATATCTAATTCTGTGTGGTATATCAATACCTCTAGCTAATGGGCTTCTATAGGATGCTATTCCAACTAGAACATCATATTTGCCATTAGTAAAATTCTCTATTAGTTTTCTTTTAGATTTAGTATAGATACCTGCACTAATACCATTTTCTATAAGTTTTCTATAAAGTTTTTCAGCATACTCCATTCCCTTATCCACCGGGATGAATATAATACCACCAGAGCCTAGTTTTCTTATAAGATCAACAACTTTGTCCTCAATTACATGTACATCCTGAACATATATATCTTCTATATTTCTAATAAATTCCACTTTAGATCCTATTTCGAACCCCAGCAAATCGTTGAATAGTTTAACTCTTTTAGTTCTTTTAGCTCTAGTGGATGCTCCTGAAACTATAAGAATCCCTGTTTTTGTATTCTTCAAGAAGTTACTAATCGATTCTCTAATACATTCAATCTCAGATTTTACACTATCTATTTCTTTAGATGCTTTTTTTTGTTTTTGAATCTTTGAAAGCTTAACCCTCAGATCTACGAGTTTTAAACCATTAGATACTATCTCAGGTGCTAAACCTAAAAGCATGAGTACTTTATCTACATTCTTCGAAGATTTTAATAAAGAATCAACATCATCTACAAAAACTAGGTCGAACAGAAATTTTGAAACTATGTTAAAATTGTTAGTGAGAAAGCTTGAGGTAGTAATTAATATATCAAATTCACTATTAAAAATCCTATTAAGCTCTTCCTTTCTTTTCTTTCTATCTAGAACTGAATGATAGCGTAGAGCTTTAATGTTTAAATTAAGCTTTTCAATGAAAGTAGTAATTTTATTATAAATCTGCTCAGCTAAGATTGCTGTTGGAACAATGATGTAGCTACGTCTCCTATTTATAGCATTATATACTGATAATGTAATTCCAAAGACAGTCTTACCCATACCAGTAGGAGCTATTATAGCAAAACTTCTACCAGCTAATGCTCTCCTAGCCCATGCTCTTTGAGCACTCCAAAGCCTACTTCCTGTGGCCTTATGAAATAACTCATCTAACTCTTTAAGTTTAACATCAATATTGAAAACGCTGTAAAGTTTATTTAATGTATTATAGTTTTCTAAAAGTTTATAAATCTTAAACTTAAAGCTCTCACTACTAGATATTGATGATATCTTAGCTATCTCTTCATTTGATATCGGAAGACATTTTTCACAAGGTACTCCTAATGAAAGCCTTACATCCGGTATGTCTCCCCCACAATTTGGACAAGCGCTTAAAAACAATGCTCTCATACATTACCTAAAGCCTAATCATCTAATACTATTAAACTTTTCTAATGTAGTAAGTATTAATCATTAACTTCCTAGATTGGTAGCTACGAAAATAGATGTTTGGAAATCTAATTTAATTTTAGATGAAACCTAGCAACTTAGCATATTGTATCTGATTTCTAAACTACTACACTTAGATAAATGTTAATGTTTAAATGGTTTACAGTAATAACATCTTAATCTGATCTTAAATAGTAATGTAGCTAGTTCATGTTTTAACAGAGATTATGGTGAGTTTTAACGTCTTTTAAACCAGATGAAGGAGTAGGTATAAGTCTAATCTAAACATTGAACTCCATAGGCATACAATACCTGTAGTCTTTGCTTGAATGATTAGTGTAGTCTAGTTGGAGGAAGTTTCTAGCTGTATATAGGATGTTATAGAAGATAGCTAAATTTAATAATTGCCAAATAATATATCGTTAACAAATGGATTGATATTCTTCTCCCTACCTATTGTTGTCCCTGGACCATGACCAGGATATATTATCGTTGTATCTGGGAGGATTTGAAATAGTCTTCTTAGGGAATTCCTTAATTCTTCATCTGATCCTCCGGGAATATCAGTTCTACCTATACTATTCATAAATATCGTATCTCCACTTAATAGGGTATCCATCTCCTTAATATATATGCCTATACTGCCTGGGGAGTGGCCTGGTATATGGATTATTTTAAGTTTAAGATTCTCAAACTCTATTTCTGGCTCATTATCAATAATTATATCTGGAGTTGGTGGCTCATCAATATTAACTCCTAAGAAAAAGTATGAGCTAACTCTAGCATAACTAAGTACTTCTAAATCTAACTTATGAATTATAAATAAACCACCTTTAGCCTCCTTTAAATTTTTAATAGCTGAGACGTGGTCAAAATGTCCATGGGTGGCAATAATGTATTTAATGTGAGCATCTCTAAGAGCTTTAATTATTTTATCTGAATCCCATCCAGGATCTACAACTATAGCATTATTTGTATTCTCATTAACTAATATGTAACAGTTTGTTTCAAGAGGTCCAACAGTTACTTTTCTTATTTTAAATATAGATCTAACCATATTCATGCTAATTTAGGTTATTAGATATATAATTAACGCATTTAATAAGGGGTAGTAGCCATATATAGGATATCCTCTATTAAATAAAATGAAGCTGTCACATAAGTTTTATGTGGATTCTAGTTTTGTTGTGATGTGTTTACAAACTCGACGAGTTTAAGGCTTAACGGTATTACTTACTGTTTAGTAAAATATATATTAGAATTGTTCATTAACTATTCGGTGAATTAAATGGTTGATGGTAGAGTAGCTGAAATAGCTAATTTACTTCTTGAATATTCAACAGAGGTTAAAAGCGACGATAAAGTACTGATATATACTGATTTAGCTGCTAAGGATCTAGCATTAGAAATTTATAGGGGTGCCCTTATGAAGGGGGCTTACCCATGGATTAGAGTTGAAATTCCTGGAAGACAATACATATTTTATAAGTATGCTCAAGATAAACATCTTCAATTCTTTCCTGAAATCGATATGTTTGAAATTAAAAATACTGATGTTTACATTGCTTTAAAAGCTCCACTAAATGTAAAGGAGCTTTCATCCATTGAACCATCTAGAATCAGTATGCGAATGAAGGTTTTAAAACCTATATTTGATTGGCGTGTTGAAAATACAAGATGGGTTGTTTTCTACTATCCAACTGAAGGGCTAGCGCAAGAAGCAGGTATGTCTCTTCAAGAGTTTGAAGACTTTGTATTTAATGCATGTCTCATTGATTGGAGGAAGACATCTACTGAATTACATAAAATTAAGGATAGGCTTAATAAAACAGATAAAGTTAGAATTTTAGGCTTAGATACTGATATAGAGTTTAGCGTTAAGTATAGAAATGCTATAGTTGCTGATGGTAAGAGAAATATGCCTGATGGGGAGGTTTTTACATCAGTAGTTGAAGACAGCGTCAATGGAGTAATAAGATTCGATATACCAGCAGTTTTCTATGGAAATATAGTTGAAGATATTTATTTAAAATTTAAAGACGGTACTGTTGTTGAGAGTAAAGCTAGATTTAATGAAGTATTTCTAAGGAAAATACTAAATACAGATGAAGGAGCTGGAAGAATAGGTGAGTTTGGTATAGGCCTTAACTATAATATTACAAGAAGCGTTAAGGAAATATTGTTTGATGAAAAAATTGGAGGTACAATACATTTAGCATTAGGAAGAGGCTATAGTGAAACCTTAAGTAAAAATGATTCAGCAATACATTGGGATATGATTAAAGATTTAAGAGCTAATGGAAAAATATATTTTGACGATGAGCTGGTAATGGAAAATGGAAAATGGCTTATCCTATAGGTAACCATTAATTACTACTTTAATGCTGTAAATTTAATTTTAGTTTATAGCTTAATTCTTAAAGTTGAGGCTTCTTTAGTCTTTAGCTGTTATCTTTCCATTGCTTAAGTTTACTACCATATATATGAATATCTTATCATATTTCATTATGGTTTCCACCATTAGAAATTATTAAACGTTTTCTTCATAATTTATAAGTCTAAACGATGATAAGTCCATCTATGTATCTTATATTACTTAATTCCTTATTAATCATTAATAACGTTAATTTTACCTCTAACTTCATCAACCTCTAATTTAAGTTTATGTTTTAGATATAGCTTTACCTCCTTTAAATTAAAATCATCATAAACAATATAGGCTCTAATTAGCATCACTTCAGAAATAGATGATGGAAGAGCTACTATTTGAATACCGTGAGAAATATAAGTAAGCTATAATTAATGGTCTTATATGAATTTACTAATTCAAAGATTAATTAATGCTGCTCTAAAATCAGATGCTGAATTTGGAATAGAGTTTAAAAAAGCTCTAATAATTTCAGGGATTAAACTTCGTGATTTTTCAAATATATCAGGTATTCCATTAAGTACTTTAAAGAAGGTTGTAAGTGGGAAAAACAGTATCAGAATTTGTACTTTAAGAGCCATTATAAACGGCTTTAAAAATATTTACCGAGAAGACTATAAGAATGGTTTCATAGCTCTCCTAGCTACTAGACAAGTTGTTGAAAGAATTTTATCTTCAAAAGAACTTATCGGCTTAAACATAAAGGTTAAGGGCTACCCTGTAAATACACTTGATGATGTGTATAAGGCTGCTATGAAAGCCACTAGGGATGGAGCTAAAGCTATAGTTGCAGCACCAATAGTTAGTCAAATGCTACAGGATTTTATAGATACTCCTCTTGTTTCAGTTAATATATGTGAAAACGATATAGTTCAATCAATAAAGATAGCAGCATCTCAGTTTAATACTACCAGCTAGTATATAGTCAAAAAAGGATATTTTTTTATCCAGTTGCTTTTAGATAAGCTCTACTTATATGCTATTTAGAAATTTTTATATACCTATCCCCTTTTAGGTTTCAGGTGTCCCCCATTGAAAACTGTAAAAATAGCCGCTATCCTCATAACAACTATTCTTTTAGCTTTAATAGTAACGTATTTTGTAGTATTTAATAGACCAGTGGAGCCTAAACATGTTACTATTAAATTTTCATATCAGCCTTCAGACCACCACCTACCCGCCTTCATTATGCTAAGCAAAAAATGGATTGAGTCCGAAGCTGCTAGACTTGGCTATAACGTAACTATTATTGAGAAACCATTTCCTAGTGGTCCACCACAAGTTGAAAGGTTTTTAGCTGGTGACATTGACGTAATGTATGTTGGTGCGGCTCCAGCTATTAGTGCTGTAGCTAAGTATCTTGAGGCTAAACAAGCTGGACGATCTATACCACAAGCTATTATAGTTGCTATAGCTCAGTATCATGGCTCAGCGCTTGTATTAAAACCTGAATTAAAATACACTGGTCCAGAAAGCCTAATTGGAAAGGTGATTGCAACATATCCTCCAGGTAGCATTCAATATACAATAATGATTAACTGGCTTAAAAATAATGGATTAAAGCCTGGAGATTTAGGCGATCCTAATGCCAACATCTATATTAAACCAGTATCCGGACCACAGGAGCAAGTTGAACTATTATCAACTGGAAGAGTAGATGCTATACTTACTCCATCACCAACTCCTGAAATTTGCGAAATTAAAAATATTGGTAAAACAGTTATTTCAAGCGGTGATATGGTGTTGAATCATCCATGCTGCGTACTTGCTATAAGTAGAGAATTTTATGAGAAATATCCAGATTTAGCTAAGTTGTTAGTTAAGCTACATGTAAAGGCTGAAAGATACATTACTGAAAATACTGTTGAAGCTATTGAAATTGGTGCTTCAAAGCTCTCTGAGCTTTGGGGTTACAATATAACCTTCACTAGGTATGTATTGATGAAAGTATTTACAGATAATAAAACAAGAATTATATTTAACCCAGATCCAAGTAGAGCTGAGGATGGATTAACTATGTTTGTTAATGCTATGTATAATATGGGCTTAATAAAAATTAAGCCTGAAGTTAATGATTTACTTAATAAGTCAATATATAGTGAAATTATTAAAGAAAGTTCATAAGTTAATTTTATAAGTACTTTATAGCTGATAATGTATGAGGTTTAGATATAACCTGCTATCATTCCTATCAATTATTATCTTCATATTACTATGGGAGCTTTCCTCAGAAGCTCAAGTTCTACCTGCTGTTTTACCTAAACCTATTGATGTTGCTTACTCCATACATAGATTAATAGATAAAATCCCAATATACACATATCATAGTATCAGCCATTTCGTAGCTGGATTTACAATAGCCTTAATAGTTGCCATTCCTGCTGGTGCATTATCTGGATGGTATTACTCAGTAAGAGCGTTTGTTAAACCTATAGTGGAGATCATTAGGCCAATTCCACCAATAGCTTGGATTCCATTTGTCCTCATATCCTTCAGAAGCGATTTTGAGGCTTCAGCCATCATAATATTCATAGGTTCCTTCTTCCCAATATTCACAAATACTTTTCTAGGATTTAGTAATGTACCGTTGGAATATGTGGAAATAGCTAAGACATTGGGGGCAAGAGATCTAGATATTCTAATTAAAGTTGCTCTTCCATCTTCCCTTCCATCTATTCTAAGTGGTATTAGAACTGGTGTAGGTGTTGGATGGATGTGTGTTGTTGCAGCTGAAATGTTTGGTTCTCCAGGTTTAGGTCTCCAAATAATGAATATGAGATATCTACATGACATATCTGCAGTAACAGCGTATATGTTAGTTATTGGTGTAATAGGCTTCACTCTAGAGAGAATTGTTAGAATTGTTGAGATTAAAACTCTAAAGTGGCAGAAAGGCTTTGTTAGACAGGTTTAAGTGCTTATGACTGAACTAAACGTTGTATGTGTAAGTAAATCCTTTAATAATCTTAAAGTACTTAATAATATATCGTTTACTGTTAAGCCGGGAAGACTACTTGGAGTTTTAGGTCCTTCCGGATGTGGTAAAACAACTCTTTTAAGGATTTTAAGTGGTATTGAGAAGGTAGATACTGGCAAAGTACTTATTAACAATGAGGCTCCTAATACATATAAGCATAAAATAGGCTATATTCCCCAAAGCCTTACACTATATCCATGGAAAACTGTTGAGGAAAACGTCTTCTTCGGGCTAGAGGTTAGAGGTATTGACAAAAAATCTAATAGAGACCTTGTTTATAATCTTCTTAAAACTGTAGGATTATATGAATTTAAAGAATATTATCCTCATGAAATATCTGGAGGTATGAAGGCTAGAGCATGTCTTGCAAGGGCTTTAGCCATAGATCCTGATGTTCTATTAATGGACGAGCCTTTCGCAAACCTCGATGCTCAAACAAGATATTATCTCCAGCTTGAAGTTCTTAAAATTCACGAGAAGTATAGGAAAACAACGGTGTTTGTAAGCCATAATGTTGAGGAAATAGTTTTCCTAGCTGATACTGTAATTGTTTTAACAAGAAGACCAGCAGCAGTAAAGAGGGAGATAGATCTTTCAACAATACTGCCGAAACCTAGAAACATGTTTAATGATTCCTTCCTTAACATTAGGAAAAACCTTGTTCAACTAATTCAGGAAGAGTTTATGTAAAGCATTTCTGATTAATACATTAGACCCTCGTCAGAACACTTCATTAGTCTTTTTCGAGAATGATATGGTTTTATACCTTTCAAGTTATAGTTATAATTATATATGTATACTTAATGATACTGTCAAGTTAGTGGTTTATAAGGTTTAAGGCTTAGCTGGGCGTGTCCAACTATTATTTAGCTATTCATCAATTTCCAATCACACTTAAAGACTAGATTAAGATAATTTTACGAATTGTTGGTATGTCTAGGCCTGACTTAGCAATATCTACTCATTAGTACATCTACTAAAACTACTGGACTGCAAGAACATTATGAATCTAAATACTTGGCTTAAGCTCATTATATACTATTAATATAATGTGAATCTAGAGTAAGATTATTTACATGTATCTACTAAATTTTATTATTGCTTAACTTCAATATTATCTATACAACGCTCTATTCAACTTCCTCCTTAAGATTATTTAAATCTACTTTTCCAGTACATAAATCACATAGAAACTCATTCTTTTCCACATCTATGTTAAGCTCTTTTAAGCTTAAGTATGCCGGATAGAAATTACCATTTTTAAACAGTATCTTAAGGATTTCCACTCCATGGTTATAGTTTCCTTCCTGAATATGTTTATGCGCCTCCATATATAAAACAATCTTAACCGACTCTCCCCTTTCCTCATCTTCAATATATCCAATATCATAATAGAGCTTACCAAGACATTTACTACACAACTTATATTTAGATAAGGCTTTAAGTGCTAAATCAGTAGCTGTTAGCTCAGCCATAAATACATTTATAATACATTAATATTTAAGCATTTACAGAATACCTTATAGAATCCTCAGTAAGACCAGTAGGTATACAAGTAAATAGCAAAAATGAACCTACTTCATAAATGGTAAATTTCTAAAACTTTTAAGAGCTAACAATCTCCTACTAAATATCTCTATACAAGCACTTGGTATGTACTTCTGCTAGGGTTTAAAGTCTATAGTTTATGTTTCCTAGTTTTTATAGTATTTGTTGAAACATTTTGAGTTGTTTTTGTTGTTTAACGTCCTCTACACTTTCTAAATTAGCCATATCCTACATATCTAAAACATATCAGTAAAGTAGAAAGTTTACTTATAGATCTATTTAATGATCTAGAAAAGTTTATATAAAAGTTGAATTTAACTAGCTTCGCTATGGATCTAGCTTCTCCATCACCAACGTTAATGTATATTTTGGCTGTTGGATCGTTGGTGATATTTATTTATGGTTTTTATATTAGAATTAAAGTTTATGGTGTTAATGGATTTATTAATCAGTTTAAATATTTTTCTAGAAACTATATTAAGTTTTTAAGGGATGCTCTTCTTCAAGGTAGGGTATTAAATGACCCCTACATTGGCATTTCACATCTTCTAATTATGTATGGTTTCCTAATACTTCTATTTGGCAAGGTTATTCTCGGTTTTCCTTTTCTCTTTAATTTAAATCTTCCATTAGTATTAATTTTTGAGAATTCCTATTTCCGCTATTCAAGCTTAATTATGGATATTTCCGGTTTTCTATTTATTGTAGGTGTTTGTCTAGCATTAATTAGAAGAGTAGTAATTAAGCCCTGGAAGCTTGAAACTGGGCTGGAGGATATTGTAGCTTTGATAGCTCTACTATATCTTGGACTTTCAGGATTACTAACTGAAAGCTTTAAACTTGCATTTTCCTCATCTTCATCCATATGGTCTCCTATAGGCTCTATACTCTCATTACCTTTAGCTACTATACCAATTAATACTGCAGTAGCTCTTCATATACTGTTTTGGTGGTCACATATTCTTGCAGCATGCATTATTGTAGCAGCTATTCCATACTCTAAGCTATGGCATATTTTAGCTGTACCAGGAAATATTGCTATTCAATCTGATAAGCCATTAGGATCATTAACAACTCCATTTCTATTATCTGAGCTTTTAAGTAATCCTGAAGCAATGGAGAATATTCAATTTGGAGTAAGTAATGTTTGGGGTCTTGATTGGCCTCGGAGGTTTATGGTTGACTCTTGTACTAATTGTGGAAGATGTGATGAGGTTTGCCCTGCTGTAGCCTCAAAAAGAGCTTTAAAGCCTAGAATGATAATTCAAAAACTAAAAAAGCAACTTATAAGTGGAGGGGTTGAAGCATTAATTGACTCAGTAATATCTGAAGATGAAGTCTGGTCATGTACAACATGTGGAAAATGCATGATCACATGTCCTGCATGGATAAGTCATGTAGATTTTATAGTTGATCTTAGAAGATGGCTTGTAGGGAACTCTAGACTTGATAAGAATAAAAGCGATTTACTAAGTAATTTAGCTCATTCCTCAAATAGCTTAGGAATGTCACAGTGGGATAGACAAGAGCTAGCAGCTAAATTAGATGTTAAAACTATTCAAGAAAGCTCTAATATTGAGTATTTACTTTGGATCGGATGCTTAGCCTCATATGATAGTAGAGCTATTAAAATTTCAGAATCTCTCATAAATATTCTTAAAAGTGCTAATATAAGTTTTGCAGTACTTGGATCTGAGGAAACATGTTGCGGTGATCCTGCAAGAAGGCTAGGGGAGGAAAGTAGATTTCAGGAAATAGCGTTAAACAATATTGAATTATTTAAGAAGTATGGTGTTAAGAAAATATTAACTCTTTGCCCACACTGCTATAACACATTAAAAAATGAATATCCAAAACTTGGATTATTAAACATTGATGTTTACCATTACTCTGAGCTTATTGAAAATCTTATAAGTCATGGAGTTATCAAGTTAAGTAAGCCAGTAAATACCGTAGCAGTACTTCATGATCCATGCTATCTAGCACGATACAACAACATATATAATCAGCCTAGAGCTATTTTAAAACAGATTCCAGGATTAAAGATTAGGGAAGCTAGAAATAGGGGAAGAAAGACATTTTGCTGTGGAGGAGGTGGTGCAAACTATTGGTATGAAATACCTGAGGAGAAGAGAATTAGTGTTGTAAGACTTGAGGAGCTTACAGATCTAAACGTAGAAAGAGTAATTACTGAATGTCCATTCTGTCTAGCAATGCTTGAGGATGCTGCAAGAATTAAGGGTATTGATGAGAGAATATCCATATGCGATCTAACTGAGCTTATTTCCAAATCATTAAATGGGGTATGATTATGATTACTAATAATTATAGGAGGTGATTTTATGAGTTTTGTTAAAGTACTTGCCGATTATCCCCGTCTTATTATAGTTTTACTTCTAGGACTTTGTATTGTACTAATACTAGCATTAAGTATTCCACCATATGTTTCACCACAAGAACCCTACTGTTATGGATGCCATAAATACATATATCTAGGAAATCATAGTAAGCTTGGGGATGAGCCGAAGGTATGTTCTCTCTGCCATGTTGTTAGCTGGCCTGTTGAACCAAATCATGGTGCACTTTGCCTACTAAACGGTACAATAATTAAAGATAAAACAATACAATGTAGTCAGTGTCATGCTAAAGAGTCTAACTTATGGAGTGAAAGTCCTCACACCATAGTTAACTATACGCAGGAATTCTCATGGATAGTACGTCCATTACATCTAGAAGACGTTACTCTTCAGCCTCCATTAGCTACTCCAAGCCCAATTCCCCTACAATATCAATATGTTGCTCCATTACTGATACTAATAGCTATTTTACTAGTGGCTTTAGCTAAATCCAGATTAGGGTGATGTAATGGATAATTTAAGTAGGAGAAGTTTTTTAAAGGTAATAGGCATAGCTCCCATCCTCCTATTTACATCAAAAATTCTTAATGAATTCGTTAAACTTAGTGTTGAAGTTAATGGTGATAGCTCTAATAACAACATCTTTCCTAAGTATGCTATGGTGATAGATCTATCTAAATGTATTGGATGTAGAATATGTATGTATGCATGTATTAAGGAGAACAATATAGGTAGGAACTCTGGATTCAGCTATATTAAAGTTTATGCCTTACCTCGAGGTGTACTTGATATAGATATTGGTGATGAGTGCTATACTGAAGTTGAAGAGGGTAAATGGTATATACCTGTTCAATGCATGCAATGTGATGATCCGCCATGTGTTAAGGTATGTCCTGTAGGCGCAACTTTTAAGCTTGAAACTGGTGTTGTTTGGGTAGATCATAGAAGATGTATTGGATGTAGATTATGTATGGCTGCCTGTCCATATAATGCTAGACGTTTTAACTGGATTTGGCCTCAAGTACCCGATAATGAATTGAACCCTAATGCTCTTCCACCTAGGCCTGCTGGAGTTGTAGAAAAATGTATTTTCTGTCCTCACCGAGTTACACGTGGATTAAAACCTAGATGTGTTGTTGAGTGTCCAACAGGTGCTAGATACTTTGGTGATTTAAACGATCCTGAAAGTGAAGTATCAAAGCTCATAAAGGAAAACGTATCCTTTAGGCTTAGGGAAGATCTTGGATATAAGCCCCGTATTTACTATATTGCTAGGGGATCTAAATGAGTTATGATGAAGGTGGGCTTAGTAAGGTATTAAGGCCGCTTACATATACGTCAAGGAAATTCTATATATTTATTTCAGTATTGGCTATAGCTACTATATGGTTTTTATATGCTTGGTATGTTCAGTTAAAGTATGGACTTGGAGTTACAGGTATGAGAGATTATGTTATTTATGGACTGTATATAGCTAACTTTGTATTCCTAATAGGTGTTAGTCATGCTGGTATAGCTATTTCTGCTGGTGTTAGATTACTGAAAGTTACGGTTCTTAAGCCTATTGTTAGAATGGCTGAGCTACTAACAGCTGTTAGCTTAATTATAGCTTTTATGAATGTACTTTTTGATTTAGGTAGACCTGAAAGAATTCTTAATATGTTTGCTTATGGAAGATGGCTTTCAGTTTTAGTATGGGATATGACCTCTATAACAACGTACTTAGTAGCAACAATAATATACCTTTATGTAACGATGAGGGAGGATATAGCGCTATGTGCCAAATATCTTTTAAAGAGATCATGGCTATATAGAATAGCCTCACTAAGATATAGGTATGATATGTTATCTAGGAAAGCGCATGAAAAGGCAGCATGGTGGCTTGCTCTAGCAATACTTCCAATAATGGTAAGTGTTCACACCGTTGTATCTTGGGTTTTTGGCTTAATGGTTAGACCTGGATGGTATAATCCATTTTTTGGACCATACTTCGTAACCGGAGCTATTGCCTCAGGCGTTGCAACAATTATAATGGTTGCTGCTGTTTTTAGAAAAATTTTTCAATGGGAATTTCTTATAACTCCCCAGATATTTAGAATTTTATCCAATTTTCTTAGAGTTGTTTTAGCAATATACATATACTTCATGATATGTGAACAGGTTACAGTAAGGTATCTAGGTCCAGCACGTGAAAAGGAGGTTTCGAACATTCTCTTTTTTGGAAACTATGCAGCTTTATACTGGTTTGTAGTAATCATAACATTAGCCATCCCATTTATTATGCTTTCCATCTATACATTCATACCTAAACTCTTCAGCATAAAGCTTATTGTTTTAGCTGCTACTTTAATCAATATTGGATTATGGATTAAGAGAATTATAATAGTTATTCCTGTACTTTTAAGACCAGAGCTACCATATCCATTAGGTATATATATTCCAACATGGGTTGAGTTCTCACTCATAATTGGAGGATATGCTATAGCAGCGTTAATTTATACAGTGTTTGTTAAGTTATTTCCAATAGTTGAATTAGCTACTGTAGGCTCTCATGAAGATTCGGAATCCTCAGAAGTACAGTTTAAGATTAAGAAGCATCCTATAGTAGCTCTAGCAATCATTGGGACTTTAACATTAATCTCCGGAATACTTGGGATGTCTTATGTAAAGTATCCATATTCATATCCTGAAATACCTTGGGCGCCGGCAGCATGGCTTCTAGGAATAATAACTTTACTATCAATTCCATTGGCATATATATTATCCTTTAAGGAGTGAGCTGAAGTATTTTGATGTTACTACAATATTTACATCAACATCATCTAAACTATGGCCACCATTGAAATTAATATGTAGTATCTATGACTTAATTACACTCTATGTAAACCTCTTCCACATACTTCAAATTATATTTCAGTAGTGTAGTATAAATTAAAGCAGTTATGATAGTATTTATATTAATTATAGAATTTATTAGATAACTAGAGATAAACTACTACATACATATACTAGTATTTGGCATTATGTAGAACTAAAATAATAGCGGCTAGTTAATTACTTAATAAGATCTTAGAATGTTGTTAAGTCTTACAATCTATGGGCTTACACATACTAACTTAACGATATCAACTTTTAAAGCGGTAACTTTTATAAGTTTCTTCTAATTGTGTAGTTATGCTTTCCCAATACTTAGAAATAATCACGTTTAAGATTTTTCCATTAATTACTTATTTGGTTTTTACTTTAGGTGTTGTTCTTAAATTATCTTCATGGATTAAACGTACCTATACTGCTTCACTTAAGAATAATGTGTTACCACTTAAAAAACTAACATTACCTATTATTCTACAATCTTTATTATCAACTATTTTAAGATATGTATTACAGTTTAAATTGTTGAGGAGCTCACATAAGCTTTGGGTAATATCTTGGATAGCTTTTCACATACCTATACTTTTTATAATATTTGGTCATCTTCGTGGTTTTGGAGTATGGTCTTTAGAATGGTTTACATGGATAGCTTCCAAAGAGCTTCTTGCATACACTCTTCCAACAATACTTGGAGTTATAGTTATGGTAGCGCTAATAATCCTATTAGTGTATAGACTGATCTACTTAAGATCAATTTCAAGTTTAGGTAATTATATTGTTCTTATTCTATTAATATTAGTAATTACAGGTGGGGATTTAATGAGGTTTTCTCCATTCACCTCTGAGGAAAAGGTAATTGTGATACCTCCAGGATTTACATTAAGGTTAGAACATACACCTAATATTAACCTTTTAATATTTCATTCAATACTTGTACAGATTCTAGTAATGTACATTCCATTTAGTCCATTACTACATATATATACTTCCCCGTTTTTAATGATATTAAGTGAATTAAAAAGAATTAGAATAAGTGAAAGCTAGCTTTATCTTATTCTATATTAAAAATGGTTATTATTGTTAATAATTACAAATCCCTGTTCTTCATAACATGTATCTCTAGCTATCTTCATTAATTTTCTAATTAGCTCCTCAATTGAGCTTATACCTTTTAGCTTATATAAATGTGTATAGTTATTTCTCTTATCAGTACATCCAAATCCTTTTATTACTCCTTCAAAGAAATCATTACTAAACAGTTTCTTAGCTATTACAGTTTCAAGTAAGGCCTTAGATTTAAGGTAAAACACAGCTTTAATCTTAACTTTAGGATTTACTGTTAAGTAATCTATATGCCACCTTACTTTTTTATTTAATTTTAGATGTCTATGAATCCTAGCTTTCAAGCCGCCAGGCCCTCTAGCACTACCTACATATACATATATTCCCTTTTTCAATTCGTATCTTCCAAGACATCCTATCTTAACATTAAGGTCATCAACTACGCTTATAACCAATATGTATGTTCCCTTCAATTCTGGTATATTTATCCTTAACCCCTCCATAATCAATATATTAACTTATATTATATATTTTGCCATTGTATGTTCACTAGCTCTACCGTAAATATTTCCTTGATAATTAAATTACTGCTAACTATGTATTAAGCATCTATTTCTCTATTTTACATAATATGTACTGGTCACACTCTAAAGTTTCTAAATTAGGAATTTACAATCTACAATCTAATAAATCTTAGGCTGTAATCATTCTATAAATCTAAATATGTAAAGTTATGCTGCTCCCATAAACTCTGTTACTAATGCTAAAATTAATCCACCTATTATTAGACTTTTACCCCTATACCTATCAATACCTGAGAAGTATAATAGTAGACCAGCTGTAGCTAACGTAATATAAGATATTCTTGCGATTGTTAAGATGAATAAGTTCGCACGAGTAAAGAACTCTGATGCTATTTCCTCAAGAGCATTGAAGAACTCATCAATTTTACCAATTAAATCCGATAAATCTAACAACATTACATCACTAATAATCATATTTAACGTGAAAATAATTAAGATGTATAATAGTTAAGTTTAAATAATTTATTTTTAATTTCAATATTTCTAGTTTAATGTAGTAAGTAGTCCGCTATTCGAGATAGATAAGTTTAAATTTCTCTTTCTAAAGTTATATTGAGGTGAAACTTTGATACCTTTAGCTATAATGAATTGGGAATGGATTATTGTAATTGTACTGATAGTAGTCATATTTCTATGGGGTCCCCAAAAGCTTCCAGAGCTTGCTAGATCAATAGGACTGGCGAAGAGAGAGTTTGAAAAGTCCTCTAAAGGTATTGAGGATGAAATTAAAAAATCTTCAACAACAGATGAAAGAATAATAGAAATCGCTAAGAATCTTGGTATAAAAACTGAAGGTAAAACACGTGAACAAATAATACAAGAAATACTTGAAAAAACACGTGCCAGATAATCATCATGATTTAATTAATCTTAACCTAAAATAATCATCAATATAGTTAAAGATGAATTAAACTATTATTTTAAAGCTAACCCAAAGATTTAAAACTTTAGCATAATAGCATTTAATGTGATTCCTATTGTCTAAGGAGATGGCTTTTTCAGAGCATATTGAGGAGCTTAGAATTAGGTTAAAGGTTGTAATCTACTGCTTATTAATATCATCTATTGCAATGATGGTTATTCCAGCAAATATTGATTTTATAAGAGATCCTCTAAGTTTTTATGAGCCTTTAATAGGATTAATTCTCAGAAATATTAGATCGTATATTTTAGAATCCCCATTTCTATTCAGTTCTTTAAATTCAACTCGGTTAGAGCTTATAGCTGTAGATATTACGGCCCCTCTTGAACTTTATGTTTTAACATCTATTCTATTTGGTACAATTGTATCTATGCCTGTTATAGCGTATGAAGCTTACAAGTTTATAGATCCTGCTCTATATCCGCATGAGAGAAAAATGATATATCCATTTATAACTTCATTTACGATATTGTTTATTATTGGCTGTTTTTTCGGTTTTTTTGTTTTATGTCCATTTTTAATATGGGCTATGCTTCCATTCTACCATATAGTTGGTGCTCAAGCATTTATTTCCGTGATGGATTTTTACAATGTAATATTCTTTACAGTTCTAATGACTGGCTTATCATTTACAGTACCTGTCATCTTCATCATCCTCGTAAAGCTAGGCTTTATGAATACTAATGTTATAACTAAAAGAAGACGATACATATATGCAGTATTATTCATACTTACAGCAATTATAACACCTAATGGCGGTCCACTAGCTGATTTAGCGTTATTTATACCTATGGTTACACTACTTGAAGTAGCTGTTCTAGTAGCTAAGAGATATGAAGGTACTAGTGAGAGGAAGTTTACATTATTTCCATCAATAAAATATGTAAAATGTAACTATTGTGGGGCTGAGATACCTGAAGGCACTATTTTCTGCACCAGATGTGGTTGTGCAACTAAATAGTCATTATTTATTGGATATTTTGTAAATCATTTTAAGGCCTTCTTAGCTTTACTTTGATTATTAACTATATTAGATTTTGTATATTTAGAGTTTAACTTACTTTTCAGCAGAGTTAATCATGCTTTAAGCATTAACTCTAATTAACACTCTCGTGACTGAAGTCTGGACTCTCCTTCGGCAATTCTTCACTGCTTAGAGACTCATAAATTGTCACCTAATTCGGTGGTTTAATGTTATGAAGTAATTGAAAACAACAAATTTATGAAGGATTTTCGTGATGAAAGTAATGGTAAGCATGTTTAAAGAATCCTACATTGGTAATATCAAGTTAGCTATAGTAAGATTAGGAGTTTAAGGCTTAACTTAATAGTATCCATAAATTCCTGATAATTAATATATCGAAAAGTTTAGTTTGGTAGTTCATATTTGTAGTTAATATTATAGAATGATTCCTTAGGGCATTTTCCACCGATTGGAATAAATATTTTTCTATCAATTTTATCTATTACTGTCCTTAAATCTAATCTTTTATCTAAATATAATGCTTCTTCAACTGCTTTAATAGTTCTTTCTCTATTGTATATAGCATGTAATGGCTCAATATGGTTATTCCATTTTGGTATAACTGCATCATATTTATGATTAATGCTTTTTCTATACATGTATTCAATACATTTCACTGATACATTTGGCATGTCACAGGCAACCTGTAAAACATATTCATTTCTTGATTCAATAAGTCCTGTATAGAAACCAACAATAGCAGCCCTAATCCCTAAAGGTTTATCAATAACCACTCTAACATTAAACTCCTTAATGGCACTCTTTAACATTTCCTCTTGCATGTCATTGCTTACAGTAATCACTATATCAGGTATTAAAGGTATAAGCTTAGCTATAATGTGTACTATTAAAAACTTATTATTAAGCAGTGCTAAAGCCTTGTATGATCCAAATCTACTTGAGCTACCTCCAGCTAAAATATTGCATGAAAGCTTTCTAAGCATAATATCTCTAACAAAGGATAATAATAAGTTTAGCTAAGTATTAAGAATCTTTAAATTTAAGTATTTAGAAATGGAAGATTAAGGGTTAGAATTAATTTATTATTGCCGATAATTTTAGAAATTAACAACAGTTAATCTGATAATAAGCTATTCAAAACATAAATGAATCCTCAGTAAACAATACTCCAATTATGAACATAAAGTTGAATTTTAAATAAATTCATTCCATACTACAGAGCTTAAGTAGGCGATTCCACTGTAAATCAACGTTTTTCTGTATGTTTTCAATAATATAACTATTTTGCGGCTCAAGTAAATGTCTAAATCTACCCTGTGTCTTTATGTATTCTATAACTGGTAGAGGCTTTGTTACATTAATGTTTAATCTGTATTTGCCGTATTCAACCTCATATATTGGGAATATTCTAGTTTGTACTGCTAATCTACCTATTTTTATTGTTTCATTAGAGTTAAAGCGCCATCCAAGCTGACATGGTGATAGGACATGAATAACTGTAGGTCCATTAAAACTTAAGGCTTTTTTCACTTTATTGATATAGTCACTCCAGTATGATATGCATGCTGTAGCTGCATATGGAATACCATGTGCAACAGCAATACCTATTAAGTCCTTTTTCCACTCTTTTTTACCTGGTATTACTTTACCTGGAGGACTTGTAGTTGTAGCAGCACCAAGCGGGGTTGCTCCACTACGTTGTATTCCAGTATTCATATAGGCTTCATTATCATAGCATATGTATAAGAATCTATGTCCTCTTTCCAACGCTCCAGATAATGCTTGAATTCCTATATCGAAAGTTCCTCCATCTCCCCCGAAGGCTATGATGTTAGGCTGTTGCTTCATTAAGTTTTTCCTAGTTAGCGCTTTTATAGCTGCTTCAATACCGCTTGCAACAGCAGCTGCATTTTCAAAAGCTACATGTATCCATGGAATCTTCCAGGAGGTGTAGGGGTAAATTGTTGTTGCTACTTCAAGACATCCAGTAGCATTTACAACAATTGTATTTGGTCCTGCAGCCTTTAAAGCCATTCTCGCAGCAATAGCTGGCCCACATCCAGCACACATTCTATGTCCAGATACAATATAATCTTCAACTGGTAGTTCCTTAAGAGTAACCATTACTCTCTCACCCCTAGCCATAAGACCCTATCTTTTATATCTCCTGATTTTAGTTTAAAGCCTAATCTAAATGCTTGCTCTATATCTTTTTGTGAAACATCCCTTCCCCCAAGACCATAAATTATATTTAAAATCTTTATTTTTAATCCTGCATCATATAGTGTATTTTTAACATCTGAGCATAATGGCCCTGATGAAGCTCCGAAGCTTACAGCTCTATCCATAACAATTAAGGCTTCAGCATTCTTAATGGCTTCAATCAACTCCTCACTTGGGAATGGTCTATATAGTGATACCTTAATAACCCCTACTTTCTCACCCTTTTCTCTCAGTCTTCTAGCTGTATATCTGGCAGTTCCACATGTACTTCCCATACAGACAATTAATACCTCAGAATCTTCAATACCGTATGTATCTATGAATTTATAGTTTCGGCCTGTTACTCTACTATATTCATTCATAACATCCATTATTGTTTTATAGGATTTCTCTATAGCTTCAGCTTGTTGTTTTTTAAACTCGAAGTAGTAGTCAGTAAAACATAGTGGCCCAATAGTTATTGGATTCTCTACATCAAGTCTATATAGAGGCTTTCTAGGTGGTAAAAATATTTTAACATCTTCATCATCTAGAATTTCAACCCTCTCCATTGAATGTGAAATTATAAATCCATCAAGATTAACACTTACAGGTAAAGATACATTAGGGCTTTCAGCAATTTTAAATGCTTGAATAGTAGTATCGTATGCTTCTTGAGCGTTTTCAGCATAGATTTGAATCCATCCGCAGTCTCTAGACCCCATCATGTCGGAGTGGTCTCCATGAATATTAATGGGTGCGGATAAAGCTCTATTTACAACAGCCATAACAATAGGTAGTCTAAGTGAGGAAGCTATATAAAGTATTTCATGCATTAAAGCTAAGCCCTGACTGGATGTAGCAGTAAATACTCTAGCACCCATTGCGCTTGCACCAATACATGCGGAGAGAGCTGAATGTTCCGACTCAACACATACATATTCAGTATTAATTTCACCATTAGCAACAAAATCACTAATTCTTTCAACAATAATTGTCTGTGGTGTAATAGGATATGCAGCAACAACATCAACATCACATTGCTTAACAGCATATGCTACAGCTTCATCACCTGTTAAACCAATAATTCTCATAATATCTCACTCCTCCACCATACTTATAGCTTTAACAGGGCATTCTGAAGCACATATACCACATCCCTTACAGTAGTCATAATCAATAGAGATTTTCCCTTTATTATCAAGACGTTTAATAGCTCCATCAGGACAATAAATCCAACATAGTAGGCAAAACGTACATTTACCTTCATCAACTACTGGTTTAAAAGCTCTCCATGTACCTGTTTTATACTCTAAACTTGAGCCAGCTTTAGGAATAATACCTGCAACCGGTAAGCTACGCCATCCAGGCTTACTCACTCAGAAATCACCTCTTCATAAGCTCTCTTAATAGCCTCAACATTTTTTAAACCTAACTCTCCCCTAAACCTATTCATAGTAGCCTCAATTACCGATTTTAATGAAACAAGCCCTTCAACAGCTTTAACGGTAGCGCCAAGCATAGGTGTATTATAAATAGGTCTGCCCAGAATATCTAAAGCTATTCTCTTAGCATCGACTACGAAAATCTTAATGTTTCTATTAATATTAAACCTTTTTCTAATATCAGCAGGTTTTCCCCTAAAGTTAATTACCAAGACTCCATCTTCTTTAAGTCCTTCTGTGACATTAACAACTCCAATTAATGTTGGGTCTACGACGACAACAATGTCAGGATTATAGATTTGGCTATGAATCTCAATAGGCATATCGGCAATTCTAGTGAATCCATCTACAGGTGCTCCTGAACGCTCCAGGTAGTATCTAGTTTTGTAAACCTAGATACTACATTCTGGGCCGAAATGAGGAAATGCCTGTGAATACTTCCCCTCTAGAAGAGCTGCCTCTGCAAGTATTCTTGCAATAGTAACTATTCCCATGCCACCCCTACCATGCCATCTAATTTCAACAAATTTCAAACTTCTCCACCATTTTTTGATTTACTATATACACTTAAATATTTTTATTTAATAATAGCTCCATAGATTCAAGATGTTAACTACATAGCATCTTAAGTCTACATGATTTAATGTTTATTTCTTCATAGTCTAATAAATAGGAGATTAAAACAAGTAAGATTAAATCTTTCAGAATATTCTAAAAAGGGTTATTTATAGGTCTGTTATCGTTTTCTTAATAATTATTGAGATGGAATAAGTATAGCTATTAAGATATTATCATTACTCTATTTTGATATGTTTTCCTGGTTTACTCTTAACCTTCTTTGCTAGTTGTATTTCTAATACTCCATTTTTGTATGATGCCTTAGCGCTTTCAGGATCGACTTCTACCGGTAGCTGAAGTTCTTTATAGTATCTTCTTCTTTCAGTATCGACCGATATTGTAAGTGTTTTTTCTGTTGCATTAAGCTTTATATCATCTTTCTCTACACCTGGCAGCTCCGCTATAATTTTGACTTGATCTTCTGTTTCAATAACATCAACTAGCGGCTCTCTCTCCTCTAAAACTTCTACTGATGGCTTAGCGCCAAATGGTGTCTCTCTAATTTTAGGTTTAACATTACCAAATTCTCTTATTTGCGGTTTTCCATCAGGACCTATAGTTACTGAGTATCCCCATACTATTGGTCCAGTTTCACGAACTATTCTACCATCTGGAAGCTTCCTCTCCCTAATTAAACCTCTAGGAATTTCTCCACCTATTTCACGCATCATTTCCTCAATCATCTTGTCAAATTCTGCAAATATTTCCTCAAACGATGGAAATACTCTTCTCCTACGCCACCATGATGGGAAATCCCTATCCCAAGACATGCAGACACCAAAAATTTATTTAGTAAAAGTATATAAAGCTTATGGAGTTTTAAGTCTAACTAGCATCATTATGAGAGGTTACTTATATAAAGTATTTAGGTTTAAATATCTTAAGCTTTATAGAAAGGGTTTAGTTATATTTTTTACTAATTAGTTTGAGCTTTATGATGATTGTATTATAGTTTTGCGTTTTGATATTTCTTCATCTCTTAATAATCTCCTTAGTAACTTTCCAACAATTGTTCTTGGCAACTGGTCTTTAAATTCTATTTCCTTAGGTATTTTGTATGAAGCAAGGTTTTTTCTACACCACTCTATTAATTCATTTTCTGATACTTTACCTTTATACTCATCCTTTAATACGACATATGCTTTAATCCATTCACCAACTGAAGGATCAGGTATTCCTACTGCTGCAGCATCCTTCACAGCTTCATGCATAAACAGTACTTCCTCTATTTCCCTCGGATATACAGACCATCCCTTATATTTTATTAATTCCTTTTTTCGATCAACAACATAGAAAAATCCATCTTCATCCATCTTCCCAATATCTCCTGTACGTAGCCATATCTTCCCATTTATAGTAATTAATGTCTCCTTAGTCTCCTTAGGTCTCCTCCAATATTCCTTCATAACCTGCGGTCCTGAAACCACAATTTCCCCTTCTTCTCCAGGTTTTAGGAATTCGTTTTTTTCAATATGCATAATACCCGCATCTGTACTTGGTAGTGGAATACCTATACTTCCCACCTTCCTAAGTTTAGGATCAAGTGGGTTACAGTGAGTTACTGGCGCTGCTTCTGTTAACCCATATCCTTCACATATTAAGGCTCCTGTAAGTTTCTCAAATTTCTCCTGTATTGATAATGGTAATGGGCCTGCTCCACTTATACCTGCTCTTAAACTGCTTAAACTATACTTCTTAACATTTGGATGGTTATTAATAGCATTATATATTGTTGCAACAGCTGGAAATAGTGTAGCCTTGTTTTTCTGTATGCCTCTCATTACATCTTCAACATCAAATCTTGGATATACTATTACTGTTCCACCCATTGCTGCAGCACTATTTAATACTACTGTTTGGCCATAAACATGATACCATGGAAGGACACCTATAAGAATCTCTGTTCCTTTTTTAGTTCCAGACCATAAGTTACATTGTATAGCATTAGCAACCATATTGTAGTGTGTTAGCACAGCTCCTTTTGGAGTACCTGTTGTACCACCTGTATATAGAATTACTGCAGCATCATTTCTTACATCAAGCTCTACTTTAGGTGGATTTGGCTTATATTTTTTAATTAAATCCATTAGTAAGTACAAATTCGGGTCAGCTTCAACCTTAGCTTGAGGAATTTTCTTTAAAAGCTTGCCTATTACCCTCTTTAGTGGTGGTACAAAATCAGCAATGTTTGTAATAATAATCCTTTTAATAGAAATACTATTTTTAATATTTCTAATGATGTTAGCGTAAAGTACGTCTAGAACTATAAGTATCTCTGATCCACTATCATTTAGCTGAAACTCTGTCTCTCTAGCTGTATAGAGAGGGTTTAAAGTTGTAACTATTGCTCCCGCTCTTAAAGCTCCATAGTATGCTATAGCAAACTGGGGACAGTTTGGAAGCATTATAGCGACAACGCTTCCCTTTTTAACGCCAATATCAGCTAGAGCAGTTGCAAATCTATCTACCAATTCATCAATATACTTAAATGTAAATTTAGCTCCCATAAAGCTTAGGAAAATCCTATCAGGAAGTTCTTGAGCAATTTGTTTTAATAGCTCATCTAATCTTACTTCAGGAATTATAGCCTCCCTTGGAGTATCTTTAAGGTAAAATTTAAACCAAGGTTTTTCTTCAATCACGTAAGCACCATCTAATAATAGTGTGAAAATATTTAAACTTTGCTTTAAATGACTTGGGGCGTATTAACTTAGAAGGTTAATTAGACTTACTACTATATTCTATTAATTCTGCAGATTTAAATTCTGTTATGTAGTTTGATGGTTATTGCTTCCATTAACAAGTATTATGTAGCTAAAGGCTTAACTAACCCATAAGTTAGGTCTAAAAGATTTTTAAATAGATTTTAAATATGCAGTATGATGTTTAACCCCTCATAAACCCATTATGCCTAATTTAAGTTATCACATTTACGACTTGATACTGTCAAGTTAAGCATAAATTTTCAGTTCAGTTGGCTGTCGATTATCTATGCTTAAGAAAGATCGGTTATTTAACGGATAGTGTATGCTGATGTTAGAGTTTAGAAGCTTGCTGCCGTAGGGTCTAACTATTAGCAATTGCTTGGGATGCTTCTTGAACTCTATGAACTTAAGTTATAATAAATTAGAGAAGTTTTCTGCTTTAATATTACTTGCATCTCTTAATATTTTATTTACTGATTTAACATTATTTTACTTGTTTAAATGATGAGTATAGCGATTTAGCTAAACCTTTCTTACTGAAACTTTTTCACATTTTAAATCAAGTATTGAAGGCTTAATAGCTATTAGCATTATTAATAATAATTTTAGGTAATCACTGCAGTATTTCAAACATCATTAATAATTGTGGTCTATAGCTCATAAATATTTCAGATATTTATAATTATTCAATAATTACTATGTAAACCTAAATAGTATTCGGAGGATTGAAGCAAATACTATGTTGAAAGTAGGTAATGTATAATTGAAATCAAGGCTCTAATAGTATACTATTAAATAGTTAGCTTCTCTTTAAGCTGCTATAATAAGAAGTAAATACTTTTCATGTAGTTTATATAGATGTTTACATTACCTCCCAACTTATATTGATATTCTAATAGATTTTACCTATGGATAGAAGCTTTAAGTAGGTTTCCCATTGTTCATCTACATATCTTTGTAGTTCATCTATATCTTTATCAGTTAAATGAGAAAATCTTCCCTGCATTTTTATATAGCTCCTTATTGGTTTTCTCCTATTTTTATCTATTAATGTATTACTTGGAGGATCTAGCTTAAATATTCCATTTTCAACCTCATATAGTATCCATGTACCCGTAAGAACAGCTAACCTACCGATTTCCACCGTCTTGCTTGATGGAAACCTCCATCCTGTTGGACATGGAGAATGCAGATGTATATACTTCATCCCATAGATTTTGGAAGCTTTTCTCAGCTTAGCTATGAAGTCTATAGGATAAGCTACTGAAGCTGTTGCTACATATGGTATTCTATGAGCAGCCATTATTAGCGGTAAGTTCTTCTTATGTTCTTTCTTACCTGTAATGGTTGTGGTTGTCCATGCACCATAAGGGGTTGAACCTGAACGCTGTATTCCAGAATTCATATAGGCTTCATTATCATAACATACATAAATAATATTCTCATTTCTTTCCGCAGCGCCGCTTAATGCTTGTAACCCTATATCTACGGTTCCACCATCACCTGCCCAAACAACAACATTAACATTTTCTTTACATTTAAACTCTAATGTCTCAACAATACCTGAAGCAGCGGCTGCTGAAGCTGCAAATGCTATGTTAAGTATTGGAAATTTTGCTGAGGTTTTAGGGTATGCTCCCTGAATTATTGTTGAGCAACATGCAGGTATAACAACTATTGTATTAGGTCCAAGTGCCTTCATAAGTAATCTTAATCCAAGTGAGGCTGGGCATCCATGACATGATGGATTACCAGGTAGCCAATACTCCTCAATAGGAAGATCTTTAATTTTTAAGCTCATAGTTTACAAATCCCCTATTCCAATCCATTTTATAGGAGGTATTTCAATATTTTCTTCAATACCTCTATATAGCTCCTTAATAACTAGTTTAAAATCCTCTACTCTAATATCTCTCCCACCTAATCCAGCTATGCAGTTTTGAACTATTGGTCTATTCCTTAAATCATATAGGCTTGTAAGTGTTTCAGCATATAGTATTCCACCTAATCCTGGGGATAGATCCCTATCAATAACAGCTATAACCTTAAATTTTCTACAGACCTCCTTAAGTTCTTCTTTTGGAAATGGTCTGAAAACCCTAATTCTAACAACTCCAGGCTTATATCCTTCATCACGTAGTTTATCTACAGCTTCCTTAGCATCGCCTGCAGAAGAACCCATAACTATAACTCCTAAATCAGCATCTTCACACTTATAGCAGTCCAGTAGCCCACCATATCTTCTACCGGTTAACTTTCCGTATTCTTCATCTACTTCTACTATAACTCTTCTAGCTCTCTCCATTGCTTTCTGAAGTCTATATCTAAACTCCATTGTTTGATCAGGATATGTCATGTTTGAATGTGTTAGTGGATTATTAACGTCAAGTATGAATGGTAAAGGCTTTCTTGGAGGCAGAAATCTATCAATATCCTCCTGCTCTGGAATATCTATAGGGGTAGCTGTATGTGATAGTATGAATGCGTCGAGACCAACCATTACTGGAAGTAAAACCCTATCATCTTCAGCTATTTTAAAGGCTTGAATAACAGTATCTAAAACCTCTTGGTTATCCTCGCAGAAAAACTGTATCCATCCTGTATCTCTTTGAGCAAGTATATCTGTATGTTCAGTCCAGATATTCCATGGTGGAGCTAAAGCTCTACACACTATAGCCATAACTATAGGTAGTCTTGCATTTCCAGCCCAGAAAACCATTTCATTCATATATGTAAGCCCATGCGAAGCTGTAGCTGTAAATGTTCTTGCACCAGCAGCACTAGCACCAATTATAGCAGCCATTGCGCTATGTTCAGACTCAACTCTTATATATCTAGCTTTAAGCCTTCCCCCCTCAATAAACTCAGCTAGTTTCTCAACAATTTGGGTTTGTGGTGTTATAGGGTATGCTGCTACAACTTCAACTCTTGATAGAAACGCAGCGTAAGCAACTGCATGGTTACCGGTTAATACAATCCTCATATTACTCCTCTGAAACCATATCTATTGCTTTAGTTGGGCATTCATTTGCACATATACCGCATCCCTTACAATATGTGTAGTTAATATCTACATCATCGTTTATCCTAATTACGGTTCCCTCAGGACAGTAGATCCAGCATAGCAAACATTTCACACATTTAGACCTATTAATTACTGGCTTAAATGTTCTCCAGTAGCCTGTAATTCCAGCTGATCCTTCTGAAGGTTTTGATAATGGTGTTTCAAGAACTGTCTCCATAATTAACCCACATTACCTCTTTATATGCTGTTTCCACAGCTTTAATGTTTTCATCAGCAAACTCTTTACTCCACGTATTTCTAATAGCTGTAATTACTGATTCAAGCTTAATCAAGCCTGTAGCTTTAATTATAGCTCCAACCATAGCTGTATTAACAATAGGGAAACCAGCAGTAATAAGCTTAAGATTAACAGCAATTTTGGTAGCATCTACGGTAGCAACTTTATAGCTACCTAGCTTTAATCTTTCAGGCATTTTACTTGTATTAAGAATTATAACTCCACCATTTTTCAATCCGTTTGTAACATTAACTATTTCGATAATTTTAGGGTCAAATACAGCAACAGCATCAGGCTCGTAGATTTGGCTATGAATTCTAATAGGTTTATCAGATATTCTAGTATAGGCAACAACAGGAGCCCCTCTACGTTCAGCTCCAAACATAGGGATGCTTTGACCCCACATTCCCTCTATAGATGCAGCTTTAACAAGAAGCTCAGCAGCAGTAACAGTACCTTGTCCTCCTCTTCCATGAAGACGTAGCTCAAACATTAAAACACCGTTTAACATAAGATACTATATATAAAAATTTTTACACAAAAACTTTATAAGACCTAGTCTAGGCTGTCTTCAGCTTATCTTCAAGCTTGGTAATAATACTATTAGTTAATATTGGTACTGTATTTGAGATATTGGGTGTTAGAGCATATATTACATCTTTTTTAAAACCTATACTAGCAAGATAGCTTGCATGTTCAGATTTTTCAGCTAAGCTTCTCCAATTACTATTCTTAACTAGGTTTAAGGCTGCTGTAGCTACATCATCCAGTATAGCGTTGTAGTTCTCTAACTCCTTAACTATTAAGCCGGCTCCTATAAAATCCTCAAGGTAAAATATCCCTACCTTTCCAGCCATAACTACAATTATATCTCTTCCCTCTTCAACCGCAATTTTATATGCGGCTTTACTAACAGCTTTTACATTAATGATTCCTCCTATAAGTGTAGGACCTAATCTACTAGCACTTTTTATTGCCTTTGTGCCATTAGTTGTTGTTAAAATTATTAATTTACCATTAATAATTTCAGGCTTAAACTCGTATGGTGAGTTACCTAGCTTAAAACCTTCTGGCGGTATGCCATTCCGCTCACCAGCTAAAACAGCATCTACATATATTTCTCCTAATGCTTTAGCCTCCTTAATAGTAGCTACAGGTATAATTCCTCTAGCACCATTCTCAACTGCTGTAATAATTGTTGTACTACATCTAAGTACATCAACAACGATGGGTATGTATTCCTTCTTAAAATATTTTAAGTTTAATCTATTAGTAACATAGATTTTCGGCATAACTGCTATAAATAGTGTTCAAATATATTACAGTTTTATATCCTCAAGATTTATTGCTATTGCCCCCCTTAAAATCATTTCATTAACTGCTTTTTCACTATCACCAATATTTACATCTACACCTCTTGAAGCATCTTCGAGAAGTATTGTTTCAAAACCTATTTTTAAAGCATCCATTACTGTTTCTTTAACACAGTAGTCTGTAGCTAATCCACCTATGAAAACCCTCTTTACCCCCCTACTTTTTAAAGAATCTTTTAGATTTGTTTCCTCAAATCCTGAATAAGCCTCTCTATCAGGTTCTGTAGCCTTAGAAATAATTATGGCATGGGGTGGAATATTTAGTTTTGGATGGAATTGAGCCCCCCATGTATTTTGAATACAGTGTGGCGGCCATGGTCCTCCCCTTGTTTTAAATGATATATGGTTTTCCGGATGCCAATCTCTCGTAGCATAAATAGGTAGTTTTTTAGAGTTGAAAATCTCAATATATTTGTTTAATATAGGAATGACTTCATCCCCTCTTGGAACAGGCAGCATTCCTCCTGGGCAGAAATCATTTTGTACATCAACAATTATAAGCGCACTTAGTGATGTAATTCCAATTCTCATTTGAACCACACAATAATGTAGATCACCTCCTTATAAGCATTATAATACTCCACTGGACGCCGCAACTTAGGAGATAAGCACAATATGTTAAGTTGCTAGACCCCACTTTAATAACCGAGATCTTAATCATGCCAATTTAACATAACATATTTACAATCTCTCAATGTATGATGCTTTATTTTTAATTATACTGGCAGCCTCTATCGTTGAAGCAGGAAGCCTCATGATAGGGAGATGTGGTTTACTGGAGGGTTACTGATTATTGTTTTCATTCTGTACTATTAGTTTACCATACATTCCTTTTGCTGCATATCCAGGAATTAGGCTTATGTAGTAGTAGGTTCCTGGTGGTGAGGCTGTAAACTCTATTAACCATGTTGGATAATTGTTGCTTCTTGCTGGTGGTAATCCAATCATTGGTTTAGGTGTTGATGCTCCTGGAAAGGCTATATTGTAGTGTGTAATGTGTATTAGGCGGGGGTATGGTGGTGAGTTTGATACTATTGCTAAGCTATGTGGTGTATCTTTATCAATATTAACCACAATCATTTTTAAACGCGTATTTTTCTTTACAATTATTGTTGGATTGATAAGCTCATAAATCATAAATATGTTTTTTCCATTTTCAGAACTCATGAAAACCGGGATTTCAGCATAGTTTGCATTAACCACCACTATGTTTTTATCCTTAATTAAGGTAATATAGCTTGGAGTTTTCTTAAGACTTCTCAATCCATTATTATCTATTACATTACCTCCCCTCTCACATATACTCCATAGAATACTCCAAAATCTACCATAGCTTCTACCATATATAATGTTTTGGAATGCTTCACCACCTATAATCTTAGATGAGTAATCATTTAAAGATAATACTATTGCTATAGGTGCTAGAAATGCTATAGTAATAAAAACCAATCCGATAATTAAAGGTATTCTTAACATAGTCCTCAACTACTCGTATCTTAATGCCTTTATAGGGTCTACTCTTGAAGCTCTCCAGGCAGGTAGTAAGCCGGAAACTATGCTTACAGCTACAGCTAGGAATATTGATATAGCCACCATATCCATGTTTACGATTGGAGTATATGATAGCTGTGTTTGCATAGGCATAGCCCCCATGGCTGGCGGTGAACCTACAGCTCTAGTTTGAGTAGTTCCAACTTGAGCACTACTCATAGGCCCCCTCATCATGCCGGATAAGATATACGGTACAAGGTATGATAATGCACTTCCCGCTGCTACTCCTAGAATTCCCCCTAGAATTCCTATTATTACCGCTTCAGAAAGAAATATGAATAGTACATCTCTATTCTTAAATCCTATAGCTTTAAGTACTCCTATCTCTCTAGTTCTCTCCAAAACTGAAACAAACATAATGTTCATAATACCGACACCAGCTACACTTAGAGATATAGCAGCAATTCCTCCTAGAAATAGGCTTAAGGAAGATATAATTGAGCTAACTGTTTGACTAAGCTGTGCAACACTTATAGTTCTAACGTCATTACCATATATTGCCTGTAGATATTCTAAAACTGCATCTACTGATTCTACTGATTCTGCCTTAACGAAAACCATATCGTATGATAGCTTATTAAACATGCTTGATGCAGCATCAATAGGTATAAATACACTATCATCAACTGATAGAAATGCCGAAGCTCCATAGCTGGATAGTATACCTACAACTTGAACTGATATAAAGTTGTTCCCCCTCTGAGCAACTAGAGGTTGACCTATAGTTACCCCTATATTTTTAGCTATATTACTACCTATAACTGCCTGTGGAACTATTGAGTCAGAATACATCATCCCCTCACTAAGCTTTACCTCCCCTACAAGATTATTTAGATTTATTGAGTTAATACCTATTAAGGTTGTTTGCTGAGTTTCACCTGAAACCTGTATAGATACTCTATCGAAGGTTATAGGTATAGCTTCAACTACACCTGGAATTTCCCTAATTTTAAACATCTCTACATCTGTAAGCCTTAAAAGACGGGGATTGGTGGATGAAACCATTATTGTTGTTGGACCTAGCTTCTCTAAAGTTCCAGTAATGCTGGCACTAATACCTGCTGTTTGTGAAACTAAAGCAATAATAGATGCTATACCAATAATAATTCCGAGAATCGTTAAGGAAGCTCTAAGCTTTCTCTCCTTTAAATGGGTAAAGCTAATAAATAGGATATCCATTAACCTCATTTAACCCTCCTCCTAGCTATAAGGTAGCCTGCTATAAACGATACCCCTACGGCTATAGCTAATACTAAAACGTTACTTATAGGAAATCCCGTAGCTTGAGTTTGCTGTCTTGTAGTGTATGTCTGTGTTGTAGTGGTAGAGTATGTTATAGGTATTTCTAGAGTTTGCGTATGTTGTGTTCTAAGATTATCCATGTAGGATAGAGTTACCCTAATTGTAGGCTGAATACTTCCTGAAGGTCTGGTTATGTTGAATGGTCTTGTCATGTTGGTAGGTCTTTGAGTAATGCTTGTAGAGCCTATTGCTGTAGGCTGAGTTATGTTTAAAGCTATAAACGACATTGTAAAGGATGTTGGTACATTAACCTGTACATCCCCGATAAATACTGTTTGACGTCCTACAATTCTAAACCATGGCGCCTGCTCAATAGTAGCTGAAACTCCGTAGGCTGTTACTGTTCCAATGTTAGTTATAGTAACTGAAACTGAGAATGGAGATCCTGACGTAACTGTTTCAGGAGCTATTGCTATATTGGTTACCTTAATATTAATCAATCCTCTAGCTAGTAAACTTATGGTTCTAGCTTCTTGATTTAGGATATTAAGCTCATCATAATATGAGGTGGATAATGCTAACTGTATGGAGGTTATAGTTGCTGATTGAGGGTATAGTTTTAGAGGTATATCAATATACTTTCCTGATTGAAGCCTTTCAAAACTCCATGAATTATCAGTACCTAGTAGAGTAGCTTGAGGAGATGATACTGTAACTTCTAGATTTTTAAGATCATATGGAGCATTATTAGCAATTCTTACTGTTACGTTATTAATTACTCCAGTATATACTTCAGATGGAGTTACTTGAATAGCTAATGGTGATCTATGGCCTAATGGAGATATGAGGAAGCTTAACGCTCTAGCCTCAGTTTTGAAGCTGTTTGTAGAGTCGTAGTAGCTTAATGAGAATGTGATTTGTGTAACTGAGGAGGACTGGTATGGTGGAATATATAATGTAAGAATTATAGATTTAGCTTTACCTGACTCAATAGTTCCAAGACTCCACCTTCCATCCGACCCTATTAATCCAATACCTCCAGGAGTATTTACTGTTAACGTAACGTCGTAAACAGGTTCAAACCCATTATTCTCAACACTTACCTCAATGTTGTTTAAAGCTCCTGATTGAAGCTCACTTCTCAATGTATTGATGGTTAGCAGTGGTATTGAGGGTCTTAAAACATACATTTGAACTTGCTTAGTTAAAACCATAGTGTATGTGTATTCATTTACATATTTTATATTGGCTGTTAAGTATATTGGTGATGAGGAGAATGCTTGGGGAACATATAGGTGGATTGTTAGGTTTTCTATGGAGTTGGGCTTAAGCTCTTCAAACTCGAAGGTTGTCTGGTTTATTAGTGATGCTTGAGATGAGGAGAACGATATTGACAGCTTCGATGCTTTACAGGTACCGCTATTCCTTAAGGTTATGTTTACGGTGTTTACTTGTCCTGGTTTGAGATTGTATGGGTTTGGTGTGAAGTCTATTGATACCTTCCCCTTAACTGGAAGGGTGAAGGTTAAGGTTTCAGTATGTATTATTGAGGAGCCGCTAATACCGTTAATAATCATAGCTACAGAGTAATCCCCAAGCTTAACCTTGGAGTCCAAGTTTAATCTAAACTGTAGCTGGATTACTCGTCCCCCTGAAGCTGTAGAGAATACTTTTATGGTTTTCTCACCATTTGTTGAGGTGAATCCTCCTGGAAGGAATATGTATGCTTCAATAGCTGTTAATGTATATGTTCCGGTATACTGTAGGGTTATAGTTACTGGTACGTTTAAGTCTCCTGGAGCTACCTCTATAGGTGAGTCTAACGACCCCCAGACTACATTAACTACCTTAAACAAATTTTCATTAGCATTTAATACCGCTACCTGAGCTAGAAGTAGTATTATCAATAGGGGAATTACCCTCCTCATTTCTGAACCACCTCCTTAACTATACTTCCATCTCTTAAATAAACTATTCTATGGCAGAATTTTGTTATTTCAAGATTATGAGTTACAAGCACTACTGTAACTCCATTTTCAGTGTTTAATTTATTGAAGGTTTCAACAACATTTAGAGCAGTTTTAGAATCTAGATTTCCAGTAGGTTCATCAGCTAGCACTATAGCTGGATTATTCACTAATGCTCTAGCTATAGCTACACGTTGCTGTTCACCACCACTAAGCTCATTAGGCTTTTTATATGCCTTATCAGCTAAACCAAGAGTTTCAAGAATTTCTAAAGCCTTCCTCCTCCTCATTCTTGGAGGAGTATTTAACGATATCATAGGTAGTTCAACATTACCCAGAACGTTTAAGTAGGGTATTAAGTTATACGTTTGGAAAACAAAGCCTATCTTCTTACCTCTTAGCTCTGCAAGCTGATTATGGTCTAATTTAGATATTGGTATACCGTCAATATAAACCTCTCCCTTAGTGGGTTTATCTAAGGCTCCTATAAGATTAAGAAGTGTTGTCTTACCACTACCTGAAGGTCCAACGATAGCTACATACTCCCCTCTTGCAACTTTTAAATTAACACCTCTAAGAGCTGGATACTCTACAGCACCTGTAACATAAGTTTTTAACAAATCTACTGTTTCTATAGCATGCTCCATAGTAATCCACTTAATGATTAATAGTAACTTATAAATCTAGTTCACAGATAGTATATACTCTACCTTCAGATGAATAGCTTTACTTCACCTCTAAAGCTCTTGAAGAGCTTATGAGGGAAATCTACTTGAACTCCTGCGAACTTGAGAGAATTCTGGACCGATAAATCTCAAGAGCTATATGTATCTAAAAATATGTAGCTTATGTAATAATATATTCGAGATTGTTTGAGGTAAGCTATTAATGATGTTTGGTTAATATGCTTTAGAATTGTAAAGCTTAACTTGACAGTATCGAGTTGTTCACCTCTAAAAAATAAGTTAGAGTTGTTTAGATTACTGTTTTTGAATTACTGTTTTAGTTGAGATAACTATATTTACTACCTTACCACTCCCTAAATCTACCTGAACTAATGCACATCCTACACTGTTCTTTTGAAGTAGTACAGTAGCGTTTGTTACCTTAACTGCTACATTTCCATTAGCATCTACACTTACCTTGAATACTGGTTTAATGTATACAATATTGTATCCATCATCAAGTAGCTTCTTGACATCAGGATCGTTTTTCACTATATTAGTAACTTTATCTTTAAATTCTTCGCTAAGCTCAACATACACACCTTTTCTCCAGCTCCATATCTTGTTTAATGGTCTTTCACCACAATATATTGGAAGAGTTGTTATAGTTGACCTATCAGAGTTTGTGGTGTTTGCTATGTTAGATTGAGCTGCTAACAAAGTCCATGAACCTATCGCTGCCACCATCACCAATATAGCTAATGTAGCCACTAATACTGCTTTCTTCATATTTACTTCCCAGATAACCCAAATCTTAAATTATAAAAATCTAGCTCACAGGCAGTATGTACAACCTGTACATGTTATAGACTTAAACAGTAACTGTTTACATCTTTGACATAGCTTAAAGCCTAAGTTCCCAATATGTAGGCCATAAGATAGTGGTAAGTATTGCTTATAGCTTAATTAAATCTCCTTATAATTTATGAATTGAAAAGCTGCTAATAATAGACCTAGTAACCTATCAGGTATAGAGCTTTAGAGGTTAAGTATAATATATTATAAGCCTAGAATATATGCTGAATATAAGATTTAGGGCTTGAAGAAGTTTCTATAAGACTCTAGACTGTAAACATGATTAAACCTAAATGCAAATAAAGGTTAAACCATTAAGACTTCAGCCTTTGTTGGATAGTTAACTATTTAGAAACTGCTGGCAGCCTAAACATAACTAAAGTACTCATACACAGTACTTGGCAACCTGTAAGCCGGGAAAGAAATAGTATAATTAAATAAATTCCTAAGCTTATAAGCCACAAGCAATAATTTAATGATGTATATTAACTAACAACTTTAAGCTTATAGATTTCTTTCACTGCTTAACTGTATTGTTAGCTATTGCGAAAGTAGTTTATAGTTGTATTATTTTAAAAGCTTATAATTACTTGTAGAAGATGGAAACTTAACTAGGTAATGTTTTTATATGTGTTTGAAGTTATGTATTCATGATTGATGTATTTGGAATGTTAACGCTTATACTTGAGGCTTTATCTTTTACTCTTGCTTTCTACATATCCTATAGGCTACTAAGAGTATATTGGAGCACACTTGATGATATGCTTGGCTTTCTAGGTTTTGGCTTCGCTATGATTTCATTAGCCTCTATTATGTTTGCACTCCTACCTTTAATAGAAACATCTCCAATACTAACCTATTTATATTTAAGCGCATCTCTTATGGATGCTTTTGGATGTTTGATGATTCTTTTCTCCTATATACCTCATAGGGAAGAAAGCTACCAAGTAATTCTATTCATGTTTAGTATTCATGTCCTCTCTCTTATTTTACTCTTATTTCTTGCCTATAAAAGCTTTAAGCGTAAAGCATTTCTGGTTAGTCTTGGATTTATTATTTTAGCATTACATCATATTGTAGAAATTAATGGTGTACACCATGCATTACCTGAAATAATGCTTTTATCAGAAACACTTAGACCAATAGGTCTTCTCTCACTACTACTTGGTTTAAGAGTTAGGTGAATGATTTGCGTAGACAGGCAAGAAGTAAACTAAGTATTATTAGGGATGTATTAAAATGTGTAAAGGATGAGGGTAAAGCCCCTATAACCAGGATAATGTATGGCTCAAGAATACCGTATGACCGTTTAGAGCCCCTACTGAATGAATTAATGGGGAAAAACATTCTTAGGAGAATAGAGAATAATGGAAGAAAATACTATGTTATAACTGAAAAAGGTGATAAGCTTCTAAGCGAAATAGATAGGTTTAAGAATGTTTTAGAGAAGCTTGGATTAGAGATTTAAACCATTATGTTAGTAATAGTTAAATTCACTAGCTTCACCATATATTGGTGGTGTATTGACTTGGCTTATTGATAGGTCTAAATGGTATCAATGGTATAATTACATAAAGCTTAAGCTTAACTTAAGCTTTGAGCTTGATCAAAAAGCAACAGATATTCTAAGTAGTCTTCTTTTAGAAAATCATAACTCCATAGAGTCCCTATATGGTTTAAGTAGGAATTATAGTAAAGCTATTGTTGTAGGCGCTGGGCCATCACTTGAGAAATCCTACCCTATTTTAAAGCAGGTTAAAGA
>Ga0105159_1000041_pt1 | contig 37099 bp, 32 predicted proteins | sample LHCtaG_2_FD_89590 | JGI IMG/M metagenome (GOLD analysis project Ga0105159, IMG submission 89590) | Hot spring microbial communities from Little Hot Creek, USA to study Microbial Dark Matter (Phase II) - LHC4sed_replicate | ecosystem: Environmental > Aquatic > Thermal springs > Hot (42-90C) >...
AAAGCCTTCAACCTAAACTCTGCAACAGTCGGAGGTATAACATAGCTTACGTACTGTAAGCCTCTAGGCATCTTCAACAGGAGCCTCCCATCGCTAAGCACCGTAGCCTCCAAAGGCACGTCTGAAAAACCAGTTATAGAAGCATTGTAAGGCAGAACGAGGTAAAAGTCTACTGGAGAATCGACTTTAAAAGTCCAGAGAACACCCTCCTTAAAAGTTAAATTCAACGTCTCATACTCGACGTACAAGGGGCTTTCACCGAAACAGTAAACCGTAACATTGCCGCCGTCAACGTCGAAGTCCACAGGCATACCTAAAGAATCGTAAACCATAAAATTCACGAAGGGTGAGCCGGGTAAAACCACGCTGAAAAACAGACAGGTCTCGTTTACGCTAAGCCTAGCCTTCACATCGACAACGCCGTCAAAATAAACCGTAAAATTCATAGAATCTACATGGTAAATATAGCCTTCAGAATAAGCCCCTGAAAAGGCTAAGGCGAAAACAAGGATAACAGATAAACCTAGCAGAACCCTGAGAAGGCCCATACTTTAAAAAAATGTAAAGGGATAAATTATTTAAAGCTTTTCCATAGATCAATCCCCAAGCTCTTCCAAAAGCTCATCCAGCATCTCCTGTATCTCCATAAGCCTCTCTCTAAGCCTCTCCCTAACCTCTTCATCACTGGCGAATCCCTTAAGCTTCTCAAGCTTACCAGCTATCTGATCGAGCTTATTCAAAATACTCCTAGCCCTAGCCCTCTCCATCTGCCTAGCCCTCTGCCTAACACGCTCACCAAACTTCTCAAAATTCCTCTCTATGTAACGCTTAGCCCTACCGATCACCACGGCTCTACCCCTCAAAAGCCTATTCAAAGCAGCTAAAGCATGAGCAGCCTCAGCATGCCCCTCACCGATGGCCTTAGAAGCATTGACGTAATCCCCACTATTTATAAGAGCTTCAGCCTCATTAGCTGAATCGTTAGCCGCCTCTATAAGCGGGTCAACATTCGCCTCTATAGCTTCTCGCAGTCCTTCAAGCTCATCATACTCATCATATACTTTATCCCTCAAAGCTTTAACACAATCTATAAACCTTCTAAGCCTATCCAAGGCGACTGTAAGACCCCTCCAAGCCATAACCTCTTCAACCTCTCCAACGAGAAGCCTGCAGGCGTTCTTCAGGCAGAACTCAAACCTAGCCATAGCCATACGTCCAAGCGCTATGCATCTACTGTAGTTTCCATCTTCAAACGCCTCCACGCTCTGATCGTAGAGGCTTAAAGCCTCCTGATACGTAGCATTAATATCGCTCGGGATCTCCCCGATCGTGTCGTTCAAAAGCTCTAAAGTCCCATTAGCCCTATTCCTCGCAATCTCCAAAAGCCTAAGCATCACCCTAGCCCTATTCTCCAACTCGTCTGTAGCCTCATCATCGTTCTCAGCCATAACCATAGGCGACACAAACAGCGTGGTCAATAGTAGCGTAAACATCACAGCCGTCAAAACCTGAGCCTTCTTCAAACCCACCACCTCCCGAGTCTAACCGAGTTTAACTTAGCAATTTCTAGCTTATATAGGACACTAATGGGAAGACCGTTTCAACGAGTGAAACTCTAAGGCAATAGCCTTTTAAACTTCTCCGCAAATTTACAGCGTAATGAACATCTACGCATACCTTTGTAGAGAGGCTAAGAGAATAACCGAGCAATCTCTAAACGATCTCAAGGATAGAGATTACTGGGTTAAAACCGAGCATGAGAGACGTAGAAAATTCATAGACATGTTAGGCTTAACAGAACGCTTCAAAAGTAAGCGTGAGCCAGTTAAACCAACTATAACTGGCATAATCCATAGAAACGGCTATAGGATCGAGAAGCTCTACTACCAGAGCCTTCCAGGACTATACGTGACCGGAAACCTATACGTACCTGAGGACTTCGACAAACCTACGCCGGCAATCTTATACCTATGCGGGCACTCACTCAACCAGAAGCATGCCTACCAAGCCCATCCGAGGAAATTCGCACAGTTGGGCTTCACAACGCTCATAGTAGAAACCATTCAGAAGGGTGAGATACGTGGGCATCACCACGGCACATACCACTACGGATGGTTCAACTGGTACAGCTTAGGCTATACACCCGCAGGCGTCGAAGTCTGGAACGCCATGAAAGCCTTAGACATACTACAGTCTAGGCCGGAGGTAGACCCGAATAGTATAGGCGTCACAGGCATATCTGGCGGTGGGGCGATGAGCTGGTTCACGGCAGCCGCTGATGTGAGAGTAAAAGCAGTAGCACCCGTATGTGGGACGGCAACCGTAGAATCACACGTATGTAAACGTACAATCGAAGGGCACTGCGACTGCATGTTTTGGATAAACAGCTACATGTGGGATTTAACAGACGTAGGTGCTTTAATAGCTCCAAGACCCCTACTCATAGCCTCAACCGAGAGGGACTGGATCTTCGACATAGATTCTGTAAGGCTCATATATGTAAGGCTTAAAAGACTGTACGGGCTTTTAGAAAGCCCTGAAAACATAGCTTTAGTTGAAACACCGGGGGGACACGGATACACCGAAGGCTCTAGGAAAGCGATATTCCAATGGTTCCTAAAACACCTCAAAGGCGTGGAGGCTTCCGCCGAAGAAGTCGGAGACATAGATGAATCCCCGTCCTCCCAGGAGACTGTTGAAACCCTAAAAGTCTTCGATAGAATACCCGGCGATGAAAAAGTGACGACTGTGCAAAACTGGTTTATAAAACCAGCAGAACCACCCGAGATAAACGACGTTGAAGAGCTTGAAAGTTATAGAAGAAGTCTCATTGAAACACTTATGGAGAAGACGTTCTCAGCATTCCCACGTAAACCCTGCAGTTTAAACGTGGAAGTCGAGCTTAAGCAAGAAGATGGAAGCTGGTTGGGATACTTGGTGGGCTTCACGTCTGAAGAGGGGTGGAGGCTACACATGCAGGTCCTTAAGCCTTTAAACGCACCTGAGCCTACGCCAGTACTGCTCGTATTGAACAGGTCTGCTAAAACCCTCAACTTCTACTGGGTTGAAGAACCCCTAGTCAACGGGCTCAGCAGGTCGTGGGCTAGAGCATTCCTAGAGGTTAGAGGGGTAGGTGAAACGTCATGGGCTTCAGACCTGCAGTGGCTTATACGTAGAGCTGCACCATTAACCGGGAGGACGATTGCGAGCATGAGGGTTTACGACGTTCTAAGGGCTATTGAAGCCTTGAAATCTCTAAACTGGGTCGACGCTAAGCGGATAGGCATTATGGGTGGTTGTGAAATGTCCGTACCTGCACTATACGCGGCTCTGCTCGAGAGAAGCGTATACATGCTGATCCTGAACAACCCACCACCTTCTCAAAACCTAGCTTCAAACCCAGACGGCTCCGGACCGGCTTTAGAAATGTTAAACTGCCTAAGGTATACAGACCTACCCTACGTGGCAGGGCTGATATGGCCGACAAACCTAGTATTCCTAGGGCCTAGACCTGAAACATACGCTTGGGCTGAAGAACTATACGTAAAGCTCGGCCCACCAGGCTCCGTGAGGCGTGTAAAAAACCTATCAGAGCTGACAGTTTAACTCGCGCTCAAACGCATAATAGTACTCCCTAAGAGCTTTAAAGTCGGCTGAACGTATCCTATCCCACGGTAGAGGGCTATCCAATCCCTTAGCCGTGTAGACGACCCTGTTGAAGTCTACTCCAACGGCTTTAGAAGCCTCTCTCACGTTCACCGCATCGTGCACAGCCATGTACTCAACAACCCTACCGACGGAGCAGTCTCCAAGGGAGAGTAGAGCCTGAAGCTCAGCTTCAGCGAGATTAAGCATTTCAACGAAAACAGCCGCTTTAGGCATACTAGACCTGACGACTTTAAAAGCCTCCTCCAAGTACCTCCTAGAAGCCAAGGGTAGCCATTGGAAAGGCGTCTGAGGCTTAGGTATTAAAGGGTTGATGGATACGTGGACCTGGCTGAACCCTATTCTCGCGAAGGCTTCAGCCAACCTTCCAATACCCTCCAAGCACCCACGGTCTTCACCTGGAAGACCAAGCATAAAATACAGCTTAAGCCTCTTAAACCCGCTTTCATAAGCAATCTCAGCAACCTCTAAAATACGGTCATCCGGTATAGGCTTACCTATAAGGCTTCTAACATACTCTGAAGCAGACTCAGGAGCCAGAGTGAGAGTCCTCTGCCCACCTTGAACTATAAGCTTCATAAGCTCTTCATCAATCAGATCCATTCTAATAGAAGGCGTTGAAAAACCAACACCCCTAGAAGCCAGATACGCGCAGACGTCTTTAAGCCACCTATTATCCGATATGCCAGCACCGACAAGTGAAACCTTATTAACGCCAGTCCTCCTTAACCCCTCATCGATCAAACCGACCATAGAGTCGAAACCCCTATGCCTCACAGGCATATTAACCCAACTAGCTATACAGAAACGGCACATCCTCCCACATCCCCTAGTCGCTTCCAGGTTAAACGTCAAACCGAAGACCGGGCAAAGGGGATCCCCCTCTTCAACCAGAGGGATCACCTGAGCCGTCGGATGTAGACTATCCTCGAGTTTTAAAGCATAAACCCTCCCCACTAAACCCTCAGATAAACCCGGCACGTAGAAGCCCCTCATACCGCTTAAAGCCTCAAGCCTACTACTCTTGTCGCGATGCTCCATGCAAGCCTCTACAAGCTGGTCTACAATAGGCTCAGCATCACCTATCGCGAAAACATCTACATAATCCTCTAAAACGGTTGGATTCGATGTTGGAACAATCCCCCCAGCTAAGACAATAGGATACCTATCGCCCCTATCTACGCGGCGTAGAGGTATCCCCGAATCCCTAAGCCCCTTGAGGAATTCAACATAGCCTTCTTCATACGAAATCGTAACAGCCACTACGTCGAAGTTTTCAAACATCCTCCCGGATTCGACGCTACGCGGAGGCTTAGACCCATCTATGAAAACCCTCTCACACAGACAGTCGTCTCTAATGTTGAATAGATGGTATAGAAGCTGAACAGTTAAACCAGTCATCCCAGCCCTATAGCCTCCAGGGTAGACGAGAGCAATCTTTACAGGAACCCTTCTCCAATCCTTAACGACCATATTGCGCTCTACAAGCCTCGGCAAACGAACAACCCTCAACTATAACATATTAAAACACTGAGTTATATTCGATTCTCCTACTTTTCATAATGCTCCAATAAACCGCGTCCCCTTCAAGATAAATAGGGCTCATACCTCTCCCTTGCACCGAGTATGTTTGACATATCCACGGCTTAAGCACTCCATCTTACCGAGTCCTAGACCGTGTTGAATCAGCCTCTGCAAACATACTTCTAAGAACACATATAAGTTTATGTCATAGAGAAATATGTAAGGTGGAGAAATTGAGCAAGAACGTTTACGAGCCTTATTGGAATTCACTTAGACTTCACCCGGTTCCAAGATGGCTTGATGAAGGGAAATTCGGCATCTATACACACTGGGGGGTATACTCAGTGCCGGCATGCGGACCCAACGGTTCATGGTATCCATATAACATGTATAGAGAAGGAACGCAGCAGTACGAGTATCATGTTCAGCATTACGGCCATCCTTCAAAGTTCGGCTATAAAGATTTCATTCCGATGTTTAAGGCGGAGAAGTTTGACCCTGATGAGTGGGCGGAACTGTTTAAGGCTGCCGGCGCCAGATTTGCCGGCCCGGTTGCAGAGCATCATGACGGCTTCTCAATGTGGGATAGCGACGTTAACGAGTGGAACGCCGCCCGCATGGGCCCTCAAAGAGACATCGTCGGAGAACTCGAGAAGGCCATAAGGAAGCGGGGGATGAAGTTCATGGTCGCTTTCCATCATGCTGAAAACTGGTGGTTCTACCCACACTGGAGGAAGGAGTTCGACGTCTCAAACCCAAAATACTCCGGCCTATACGGCCCAATCCACAATCAAGATGCGCCTCCAGACTTCGGATGGGACGACCAGGATCTGCCGAGTAAAGAGTTTCTTGAGAAGTGGAAGGAGAAAATTCGGGAAGTAGTGGATAAGTATAGGCCTGACCTCATATGGTTCGACTTTGGGCTTCAATACGTTCAGGAGAAGTATAAGAGGGAGATCATCGCCTACTACTTTAATAGGGCGTCGGAGTGGAACATGGGTGTCACAGTATGCTATAAGGATCACAGTGTTCCTCCAGGGTTCGGTGTCGTAGATTACGAGCTAGGGAGGGAGAGTGAACTGACCTATCATAGGTGGATAACAGACACAGATATAGCAATTGGTGGACGTTGGTCCTACGTTTATGGAATAGAGTATAAATCAACGACATGGCTCATCCACTATCTGGTGGATAACGTCAGTAAGAATGGCTATCTTCTGCTCAACGTCGGGCCGAAGGCAAGTGGAGAAATCCCTGAACAAGCAAAGCAGAGGCTTCTTGAGATGGGTGAGTGGCTGAAGCTCAACGGTGAAGCCATCTACGGCACCTCACCATGGGTGTTATACGGCGAAGGCCCAACGAAAATGACGTTGAGAGGCGGGTTCACGGAAGAGGCAGAGGTCTTCTATACGGCTGAAGACATAAGGTTCACGGTTAAAGATAATCTACTATACGCTATATTGCTAGGTTGGCCTGGAGAAGAAAGAGAGATAACCATTAAGTCATTGCGGGTTTTGTATCCAGGAGAAGTTCACTCAGTGTCGATGCTTGGAGTCGATGGAGAGCTGAAGTGGTCACAGAGCAGTGAAGGCCTCAGAATTAAGATGCCTAATGAGAAGCCCTGCGAACACGCATATGTAATTAAAATCGAAAGGGAGTAAACCGCTCTTTAAATATTAGGGAAAAAGACTGAATCCCAGCTTTTTTTTTTCGGAAAGTAGCGGGCCCGGGGGGAATCGAACCCCCGACCAACAGGTTAAGAGCCTGCCGCTCTACCGTTCTGAGCTACGGGCCCCAGTCTTTATTGAGAAGATGTTTCTTATTTTAAATTTTCGGTTTAAGGTCGGCCGAATCATCTTTTGGTAACGTTTAAATTATCGGTTAAGCCATTAAATTAGGCTTGGAGGTCACTCTTTTTTGGGGACACTGGTCGACGCCGCCAGAAGAGGGGTTATTACGGAGGAGATTAGAGCGGTTGCCGAAGCCGAGCGTATTACGGCTGAAAAGGTCAGAGAACGGGTTGCAAGAGGCCTCATAGTCATACCGAGAAACATCTCCCACAGGGCTAAGCCTGTCGGCATTGGAAAAGGCTTAACCGTTAAGGTCAATACAAACATCGGTACGTCGCAGGACTTCTGTGACCCCGATTTTGAATTGAAGAAGGCTAAGCTTGCGGTTAAACTCGGCTCGGATACTTTAATGGATCTATCTACCGGTGGAGAGCTCGACGTTGTGAGGAGTAGAATACTGAAGGAGATGGATGTACCCCTAGGTACAGTCCCCATATATCAAGCATTCATAGAAGCCCTCAGGAAGGGTATAAGCATACCAGACGTGACTGAAGACGACATGTTCAACACTATAGAGAAACACCTTAAAGACGGTGTCGACTTCATAACCGTACACTGCGGAATCACACTGGAGGCTGTTAAGCTCCTACTCAAAAGCAAGAGAATCATGCCGATCGTCAGTAGAGGTGGATGCTTCCACGCGGCGTGGATGATGGCTAGAGGTGAAGAGAACCCGCTTTACAGGAACTTCCAGCATCTGCTTGAACTCGCTAGGGAATACGACGTATGTTTAAGCCTAGGAGACGCGTTGAGGCCGGGCTGCATAGCGGATTCCTTCGACAATTTGATGAATATGGAGCTTCTAACAGTAGCCAGGCTGGTGGAGGAAGCCAGGGGGAAGGGTGTTCAATGTATGGTTGAGGGGCCTGGACACATGCCTCTAGACCAGATATCGACCAACGTTAGAATGGAGAAGTACCTGTGTAAGGGAGCACCATACTACGTTTTAGGCCCAATACCGACAGACACATCATCATCCTACGACCACATAGCAGCCGCGATCGGCGGAGCCGTAGCAGCTGTAGCTGGCGCAGACTTCCTATGCGTAGTAACACCAGCCGAACACCTAGGGCTTCCAAGGCTCGAAGACATAGAGGAAGGAGTTATCGCCGCCAAAATAGCCGGGCATGCCGCTGATATCGTTAAACTCGGTGGAAGAGCCTCAAGCATAGACCTTAAGATGGCTAAAGCCAGGTCTAAGCTAGACTGGAAGACTCAGATAAAATTGTCTGTAAACCCTGAAAGAGCAGAAGCCATCCACGGGTTTGCCAAATCCCCCTCAGGTGCGTGTAGCATGTGTGGGCCATACTGCGCATTAAAAATCGTGAGGAGACACATGGAACGGTGAAGCTGTTGCCTGAGCGTAAACTGGAGCCTAGAGCCTTAAGCATAGCAGGCTCTGACAGTTCAGCTGGTGCTGGAATACAAGCAGATTTGAAGACTTTCTCATCTCTAGGGGTTTACGGTTCAACCGTTATCACCTGCATAACTGCTCAGAATACGATGGGCGTATACAGAGTCGTCCCCCTACCTTCTAAACTGATCGAAGCCCAATATAGGGCGGTTTTTGAAGACATAGGCTTCGACTCCGTTAAAACCGGACTGCTACCTTCAAAACCAATCGTAGAGAAAATCGTTAAACTACTCGAGAAAACGGATAAACCCATCGTAGTAGACCCGGTTTACATGGCTGGGACGGGCTTTAAACTAACCTCGGAAGACGCCTATAAAGCCATTACTGAGAAACTCGTACCAATAGCTACGGTTGTAACGCCTAACATCAACGAAGCCTCTAAAATAGCTGGTTTTAAAATCGAAAGCGTCAGCGATGCTGAGAAAGCAGCTAAATTAATAGCATCCTACGGTCCAAAGGCGGTCGTCGTTAAAGGTGGGCATTTAAGGGAAGAGCCCATAGACGTGGCTTTTTACAACGGAGAAGTAATCAGATTAGCTGGCTCTAGAGTTGAGGGTGTATTTCACGGAGCCGGATGTTGCTTTTCAGCCGCCATAGCGGCTTGGCTTGCGAAGGGTCGAACGATTCAAGAAGCCATCAAGAAAGCTAAAGACTTCGTGGAGAAAGCTATAGCTCATCATCACCCTATAGGCTTAGGCGTTAAACCGGTTAACCCGACGGCATCCCTGTACATGGATGCTGAGAAGTGGGATGTCATCGTAAACGTTAAATCTGCGGTTAGGCTTCTAGAGGAAAACCCTAAGGTTTTGAAGCTCATACCTGAAACCTCGTCCAACTTAGTTATGGCGCTAAGCTACGCCAGAGACCTCTCCGAGGTAGCTGGAGTACCAGGTAGAATAGTTAAAGTTCAAAATAAGGTTAAGGCAGTCATGGAGCCTAGCTACGGTGCTTCACGACACGTAGCCGCAACAGTCCTAACGGCTATGAAGTTCGATCCAAGTATAAGAGCTGGTATGAACATAAAAATGGACAACCATGTGCTTGAAACCTGCCGAAGGCTTGGGTTTAAAATTTCAAGCTACGATAGAAGGCTCGAGCCTATAGACATTAAAAGCAAGGAGGGGATGTCTACAAGCTGGGGCGCGGAGCAGGCGATTAAAGCCTTAAGGGGAGTAGTTCCAGACATCATATACCACGAGGGAGACTGGGGTAAAGAGCCCATGATAACTGTCTTAGGGGTAGATGCCTTAGACGTAGCGTTGAAAGTGATTAAAATAGTCGAGGCCTTATAAGCCCATTTTAACGTAAAACAGGTCTACAGCCTTCTTCACAAACTCCCTATCTATAGGACCCAGGGGAGATACAGTCTCATATATCCTCTCAGCCATCTTCAAATCTCCAATCTTAAACCCCTCCCTCAATTTAAACCTATTCTTATCCCTGAGAATTTCCAACCCTAACTTCACAAGGTCTTCTGAGCTAAACCCATAGCCGACAGTTTTCAGAACATTCTCAGTTAACGTAGGATTGTATATACCTCTGGCGAAGAAGCAGACGACCAAGCTTGAGAGGATCTGACGCCAAGCCTCCTCCTCAAGCAGATAATCGACAGCCTCTTCAACAGACGGTTTACGGCTCTCCTTCAAAACCTTCTGGTCTAAACTATAACCAGCCGAATCTAAATGGCTGTGTCTAGCACCAGTTAGAAAACCGAGGTGAGCCGCTGGACCAGTGTGGTAGCCTGGCATCTCATTCCCGCCGAACGACAACGCGTAGTCAGCCCCACCATATTTATCTGAAGCATACTTCACACCCATCGAGATGTCTCTGTAGAACTCCGTCGGCTGCTCTACGATAAGCCTCATAGCTTTAAGATAGGTCTTCCAATCACTCCATTTAGGCTTCAAACCCGCCGTTTCACCTTCAGATATTAAACCCTTCTCAAACGCTTCAGTCATCCACGCCAAAACCACACCGGTAGACATAGCGTCTACGCCTAAAACCTCAACCTCGTGGAAAAGCCTAAGCATACCCTCCGTGTCTGATACACCGAGCATAGAGCCTAAGGCGTAAATCAGCTCGTAATCGTAAGATATCATAGTCGTCTTGTAAAAGTACGGCTCGTCTTCATACGGCTCCCTTAACGCCGCCAAGTGTATGCAGGCTACTGGGCAGTGACTACAAGCGACTCTACGCCCCAGATAGTTTTCAGCGAGAAATTCGCCAGAGATCTTCTCAGCGTCTTCAAACCTAGCCTCCCTGAGGTTTCTAGTCGGAAGACCTCCTATCTCATTTAAAGGAGAAACGTTCATAGAGGTCCCTATATCATGATACTTACGCATAATCGCTGTTTTAGTAGCCGCGTTAAATACCTCATCATAGAGTATTCTGTAGGTTTTAACGTCTTTAACCGGTATCGTCCTCGTCCCAGATATCACTAGTGCTTTAAGCTTCTTACTACCGAAGACGGCTCCCAATCCAAGCCTACCGAAGTGCCTGTAGGTTTCAGTCGTTACACACGCGTATCTAACCAACCTTTCGCCAGCAATCCCTATACGCATTATCGACCTAATACCAGCACCCGGCTCCCTTTCACGTATCACTCTTCCAACAGTTAAACTGCTACCAACACCCCATAGACCTGAAGCATCTCTGAAGAAGACCCTCTCACCGTGAACAGCCACGTATATTGGGGTTTCACTAGCACCCTTAATAACCACGGGTTCATAGCCTGCTAATCTTATAGCTACAGCGCTTCTACCACCAGCATGGCTTTCACCGAGGTTTCCAGTTAAAGGCGATTTAAACAGTGCTATCGTCTTCGAAGCCATAGGGTATAACCCTGTAAGGGGACCGACTGCGAAAACTATGACGTTTTCAGGCCCCAGCGGGTCCGCGGCTTTAGGCAGCTCTTCCTCTAAAAGCTTTATACCGACACCGACCCCTCCAATTCTACCGTTGAAAAGCTCATAGCGATCCTCAACCCAGCTCCGTTTTCTAGATAGATCTATATTGAGGACTTTCCCATACGTCATTTCCCCACCTCTTCGAAGGCTAGAATCTTATAAGGACAGTACTTTACACAATAACCGCAGTATAGGCATATTATTGGCTTGTTAAGTTCATAGTTCCAGAATACTGCTCCAAAAGGACAGGCCTCCCTACAGTGGCCGCATCCAATACATTTATCCGGGTTTAGTCTAACCCCGCCACCCGCCCTCACGGTTAAAGCCCCAGTGGGACAGACCTTCTGACATGGTGGATCCGGGCAGGCTCTACACACTATAACTGTAAACCCCCTTTCGATACCGCCAGTAGATTTAACAAGTATGGCTGAAAGACCTAGGCCGCCATATCCAAGCCTCCTGCTACATGCAAACATGCAAAGCTGACAGCCTACGCAACGTTCACTATCTACTACAGATATCCTTTTAGCAGACATACAGCTGAATCTACCTTCAAGGTGTTATTAAGTTTTCAAGCGACGTTTAGAAGAGGATTTTACAAGCATACGCAACTTACTTAAAAATCCATAGAAAAATGCAGAATAAAATTCATAAACCCTTTAATGTTAAAATTTACTTGAGTCGTTATGAGCATGGCTTTAGTACTCATTAATACCGAAGCCGGATTTGAAGAAGCAGTTCTTGAAAAATTGAAAAAGACGAGGAACGTTAAAGAAGCATTCATCGTATACGGCGTCTACGATATAATCGCAAAAGTGGAGGCAAAGGACCTCGAAGAACTCAGAGACGTAATATCCGCCCGTTTAAGACATATTGAAGGTGTGAAGTCAACGGTAACGCTTATAGTAATCTCTTAAGGCTCTTCTTATAGAACGGTGTTTAAATGCAAAGGCGTACCTTAACTATGCACTACGGTGTAGAGAGTAGAGAATTTGAAGTAGATGAAAGCAGAATCTTAAACATTGTAGAGCCGCGACGTGTAAAACCCGTTAAACGTTTAGACGCGGCCGTTAAAGAGTCTCTGATGAAACCCATAGAGTATATGAGAATTATAGACTACGTTAAGCCGGATATGACAATCGCCATAATATCAGAAGATAATACAAGAGTATGCCCCGTAGATAGGATAATACCCCATATACTAGTCGAATTTAAGGAGGCTGGTGTTAAACGTGAAAACATCAAGATAGTAGTGGCTCTAGGAACCCATAGACCTATGACGAAGGAGGAGCTTGAAAACAAGCTTGGAAAAGAAGTCGTTGAAGAGTATGAAGTTATAAACCACACGTGGAGGAATCAAGATGAGCTCGTTGAAGTAGCTATAACGGATTCAGGAACCCCTGTGAAAGTCAATAGGCACGTAGTGGAAGCAGACTTTAAAATAGGTATTGGCAATGTTATCCCCCACAGGGTTTCAGGGTACTCCGGCGGTGCTAAAATCATCCAGCCAGGCATATGCGGAGCTGAGATTACCGGTGAAACGCATTGGAAGGCTGCTCTAATACCTATAGAGGAGGCTCTAGGGGTTGTTGAAAACCCTGTGAGGTGGGAAATGGAACGTATAGCTTCGAAAGTCGGTTTAAACGCTGTTATAAACACGGTGCTGAATCGAGATCGAGAAGTAGTTGACGTCGTATTTGGAGACTTTGTCAAAGCCCATAGGAAGGCGGTTAAAACGGTTGATTCAATTTACAAGTTTAAACTGGAGGAGAAAGCTGACATAGTCGTCGTAGATAGTCACCCCGCTGATTTAGATATGTGGCAGGCTGTTAAAGCCCTCTTCCCAGCGGCTCTAGCCGTTAAGAGGGGAGGGATTATAGTCTTCCTAACACCATGTCCTGAAGGCGTTTCAAAGGAACATCCTGAAGTTGAAGAGCTCGGTTATCAGCCTATACCAGTTGTAAAGAAGATGGTTGAAGATGGATCTATAGACGACCTCATAGCCGCTGCACACATAGTCATGGTTAGGGAGGTCTTAGATAGAGCTAAGTGTATAATGGTTTCAGATGGTTTAAGCGAAAGTTTAGCCTGCAAGCTAGGCTTCAATTACGCTAGCGATCTACAAGATGCTGTAGATGAAGCTTTAAGGGAAAAACCCGATGGCAGAATACTGGTTATGCGGATGGGTGCTGAACTGACTTTAAGCTAAACACCTACACTGGCCTATTTTACATGAATTTCAACTATACAGCCATCTTCAACGGGATAATTTAAACCAACCCTCAAGCCCCTAGCATTCCCGCTCCAAATCCTAGCGTACTTAAACCTCTCGTACAGCTCCCTATGGATGCTCTTAGCGACATCGCTGACGGTAGCCCCCCTCCTCAAAACTATGGGTTTAGGATCCGGTTTAATGCTCCCAACGGGTTTAGTATATACTCTTATCAACTCTAACGTCTCGATCAGCGTCTTTCCAATGATACTTAACCCCACTCCAGTGGTACACGAAACCGGGACAACTTTCAATTCGCCGACGAGTTTCAATACTACGTCGAGATTCTCTCTAGAACCCGGGAGATCCATCTTATTGGCTAAGACAATTGTGGGCTTATAAGTGGACATGCCGAAGATAGCATCTTCAACGTCGTCCATATACACCTCTCCAATAAGCTTTACAAAAACGGATTTAAAACCATAACCCGCTAGAAGCTCTTTAACCTCCTCAAAGGAGCAGTCGATGAGCCTTCCCCCGCCACCTATAGTTATAGCACCAGTTGGCTTACGTAAGATCTCCACATGCCCTCTAGGTTTTTTAATGAGTATTCTTGAGTTTTCAAGCTCCTCTGTAAGGATTTGCCACTGTTTAACGGGGTCTTTTGAAGCGTCGATCATAAGTATTAAGCCGTCAGCATTTCTAATGATGTTCATTACTTTTAAACCATGACCCTTCCCCTCAGAAGACCCCTCCATCAAAGCAGGCAGCTCTACGAGCTGAAAATCCACACCATCATAATGGAAAGCCCCTACCACTGGAAGAGTAGTCGTATATGGTGTGTTGCTGATAAGTGGTCTAGCATTCGTTAAAGCCGATAGGAGGCTGCTTTTACCGACGTTCGTTAAACCAGCTATCGCTATCTGCACGTCACCAGCCTTCTCAACAGCAAATAGGTCTCTAGCAGTCTTCCTCCTCCTCTTCCTAGCTTCAAGCTCCTCTTCTAAAGCCGAAACCTTCCTCTTAACGTTGATTATAAGTTTAGCAGTACCCTTATGCTTCGGGCAGATCGACAAGAACTCCTTCATAAGTCTAATCTTATCCTCGACATCTCTAGCAGCCACAACCTCAGCCCACTTACTCTTCGCCTTATCGGGGAGATTTGTGACCATCTAAACCATGATAAAGCGTTGCAAATCTATAAATATTTCAAAAACAGTTGATGTACAATATACTGTTTAAAAACTAAACAGGTGTAAGTAAGACTCGGAAAAACTTAAAGGCTAAAAACCTCTGAAAGTGACATTGAATCGGTGACCACAATGAATGGTAGACCTTTCCACATAGCGTTGCCTGAAGAGATTAAAAAGGGATATACCACAGACATATACTTCATACGTACGAAGAAGATCCTAGATGCGCTCAAAATGGATAAGATGAGGGTTGTAATGGAAGTTACATCTGGAAAACTACCGAGAGATTGGCCTTGGGCTGTGTTCTGCGGTTTGGAAGACGTTCTAACGCTTTTAGAAGGGCTTCCAGTAAACGTCTCCTCCTTTCCAGAGGGGACGATTTTCAAACCGTTCGACGTAGATGGTTTAAGAGTACCCGTTATGACCGTTGAAGGCCCTTACGGAGACTTCTGCATATATGAAACACCCCTACTCGGCCTCGTATGTCAAGCTTCTGGCGTAGCTACGATGTCTGCTAGGATTAGAAAAGTCGCTAAAGATAGGCTTGTAATAGGATTTGGAATACGTAGAATGCATCCAGCTTTAGCCCCAATGATAGATAGAGCAAGCTACATAGGTGGTGTAGATGGGGTATCAAGTATTATTGGTGCTGAAACCATAAACAAGAGACCCATGGGAACTATGCCCCACGCCCTCATAATAGTCTTAGGCGACCAAGTGAAAGCTTGGAAGAGCTTTGACGAATTTATCGAGAAGGCAGTTCCCAGAATAGCTCTAGTAGATACGTTCTACGACGAGAAGGTGGAGGCCATTATGGCTGCCGAAGCTCTAGGCGATAGGCTTTACGGTGTTAGATTGGACACCCCTGGCTCTAGAAAGGGAGACTTCGCAGCAATAGTTAGAGAAGTTAAGTGGGAGCTGAAAACCAGGGGATATAGCAACGTTAAAGTCATAGTTTCAGGAGGACTTGATGATGAGAATATTCCCATCCTTGTAGAGGCAGGAGCCGACGGTTTCGGAGTCGGCACGTCTATAAGCAACGCTCCCACCGTAGACTTCGCAATGGATATAGTATGCGTTGAAGATAAACCCATCGCTAAGAGAGGGAAGCTCTCAGGTAGAAAGCAGGTTTGGAGATGTGAAAACTGCCTGGCAGATTACGTCAGACTTGAGTGGGAAGAACAGCCTAAATGTAGGTTTTGCGGTGGAGAAACAGTGCCCATGCTCAGAAAGTACATGGATAACGGCAGAGTATTGATTAGAGAGGACGTTGAGGATATACGTAGACGAACGTTATCTCAACTCGAAAAAGTTCAAGTCTAACATCATAATAATTAAATATACCTAGTAAAACCGTTTTATTAATGATTCGCATGGGTACTGTAGGAGTTGGAGTTATAGGTTGCGGCTCAATAGGAAAGTATCACATAGATAGATGTCTTAAACTCAGCGAGGCAAAAGTCGTAGCAGTCTGCGACATAGATAAACAGGCTTTAAAAGAAGTGAAGGAGAAGTTTAAGGTGGAAAACCTCTACGTTGACTACCATGATCTATTGGATAGGAAGGATGTTGAAGCCGTTGTGGTGAGTCTACCGAACTATCTCCACGCACCAGTAACCATCGATGCTTTAAAGAGTGGAAAGCACGTCCTCTGCGAGAAGCCTCCGGCTTTAAACGCTAAGCAGGTTGAAGAAATGTTTGCAACATCTAAAAAGGCTGGTAAGAAGCTGGTTATAGGGTTAACGAGAAGGTTCTCTAATACAACGAGGGTTTTAAGGGAGTACGTTGCAGATGGAGCATTAGGTGAAGTATACCTAGCTAAATGCGGCTACCTCAGAAGAACCGGTATACCAGGTATGGGAAGCTGGTTTACTACGAAATCCCTAGCCGGATCTGGAGCGGTATTTGACATAGGTGTCCACGCATTAGACATGACGTTTTGGATCATAAACGATTTCAAGGCCAAATCCGTATATGCCTCAACATACGCTAAATTTGGACCTAGGGGGAAGGCTGCTGGAGACTGGGGTAAGCCCGTCCCAGGAGGGCCATTCGACGTAGAAGACCTTGGCGTAGCTCTCATAAAAATGGAGAGTGGAGCTACAGTCTACTTGGAAGCCGCATGGGCCAGTTTTGCACCTAAAGCCGAGTTCTACGTTCACCTCTTAGGCGACGCTGGTGGGCTAGATTACCCAGCCATGAACTTAATAACAGAGGAAGAGGGGAAAATCGTTACCAAGAAGATTGAATGCGAGGAAAAAGAAGACCCCTACCTGGTAGAGATGAGGCACTTCATAGTAGACTGCATCTTGAAAGATGAAGAACCCATTACCAAGCCTGGAGAAATAATAATGCTACAGGAAACCCTCGACGCCATCTTAGAATCCGCCGAGAAGAAGGAAGAAGTCAAAGTCCATTAAACTCCTCCTTCCTTTTTAGGTTTAACCATATTTCAATAAGGCTCATACTAACAAGATCTGACGCCTCAAAATCTCAATGTTTAACCTCCCGAAGTATTGTAACGGCTGCTACGTGAGAGCATACACGTCTCCTCTGAAAACCTTGACAGGTACAGGTTAATCTTCCGTCTGGAAGCTGTTGGACGACGTAAGTTCCGTGATTCCCTACAACGCTAAACCTACCCCCTCCAAGATATACCACCCTCTTCTGTCTTACGAGCTTCTCAGCCTTCTCAACCATTTTCTCCAAACCCATTCAAGAAAAAACTGGGGGAAGGAGTTAAGTAAATGTTTCTCTTAAATTGCTTAAAGCGGTTAGAGGTACCTGTAGGCTTCACTACCGTCGTCGAAACAGTAGTGTATCTTTTGATAACCTTCCATAAACTCTGACACCTTTCTACGCGTCTCCTCCACCGTTTCTTTATCAAGCAATAAGTTCGCTATTCTATCGGCTATGAAATCCATTTCAGACTCACACATACCTAATCTAGTAACCTCTTGAACGCCAAGCCTAATACCTGAGCATTTATCTTCCTGCGGATCCCAAGGTAGAGGCATCGGGTTCACTATTACATTTGCCTCTTCAAGCTTAAAACTAGCATCCACTCCACCGTTACCACCCACGTCTACTATAACCTGATGAGACTCCGTAAACCCTTTATCGGGACATAGAGGCTTCAAACCTTTATCATAAAGGCTCTCCGCTAGAGCCTTCGCATTCCTAACAACTTGATCCGCATACTTTTCACCGAACGCTAGAAACTCACATAACGTTATAGCTAAACCTGCCACTCTATGGATATGGTGGTTATTGACCATTTGCCAAGCCGAGAAATCTATGGCAGAGCTGTATTTTCTACGGCATAATATTATACCGCCTTGAGGCCCGAATAGAGTCTTATGTGTACTACCCGTGACAACCTCCGCGCCCTCCCTCAACGGATCTTGAAACTTTCCACCTGCGATTAACCCTAAGACATGAGCACTATCGTACGCCAGTATTCCTCCATACTCATCGACGACTTCTTTAAGCTCTTTAACTGGGTGTGGGAAGAGTATGTCTGATGCGCCTAGGAGGACTATTTTGGGTTTAACCCTTCTTATGAGACGTTCAGATTCTACAACGTCCACATTATACTCCTTCTGATTGAATGGTAGAGGTATCATAGCTACACCTCTCACGCGGCTACATTCTTTAAAGCTACTATGCCCTCCATCGAGGACTGTTAAAGCCGTCACAGAATCGCCTGGGTTTGTCAAAGCATTGAACATAACCAGGTTGGCTACGGTGCCGCTTATTGGAATGTAGTTGACATGCTCTACTTTGAATAGTTTTCTAGCTAGATAGCCAGTCAGCTCCTCTATGGAATCTATAAACTTACACCCTCTGTATATTCGCATATATAGGAAACCTATGGCATATCTATGCCCCAAGTCAGAGCCCATGACAAGTCTTACGTGTGGGCTCGTGATGTTTTCACTAGCTATCAGGTTTATACACTTAGACCTATACTCGTGATGTTTTTTAACATAATCTATCAAATCGTTGACTATCTTATCGTACAACACTAAACCTCCTAAACTAGACGAAAGGAAAAAATAATTACTAAGCTTAAATAAATCTTACTTAAATTTCAAGGAGGCGTTTACGTGAATTCGATAAAATTGAAGTGCCCAGCTACGGTCGCCAATCTAGGAGCCGGATTCGACGTGTTTGGACTAGCTTTGAAAGAACCCTACGACATAATTGAGGTGGAAAAATCTGACAGTGGAATTGAAATACAGGTTGAAGGCTACAGCGTCCCCAAAAACCCCGAGGAGAATACCGGAGGCTACGTAGCTTTAAGAATGTTCAGAGATTTCGCGATAAACTCCGGCGTCAAACTTAGGATAATTAAACGTATAAAACCGGGTAGCGGGCTCGGCAGCTCAGCTGCAACAGCCGCTGGAGTCGCATACGCCCTCAACGAAATCTACCAATTAAACCTCAGTTTAGATGTTTTAGTTGAATACGCTTCGCTCGGCGAGATCGTCTCAGCCGGAACCGCACATGCAGATAATGTCGCACCAGCATTATACGGGGGGTTTACAATGATAGCCTCCCGAGACCCTTTAAAAGTCTTATGCTTCAAGCCGCCGGAAGTCGGCATCGTCGTAGCTCTGCTACACTTCGAGAAAGGCTCTACGAGAATTGCTAGAGAGGTTCTTCCAAGACAAATCCCACTTGAACACATGGTTAAGAACGTAGCCTACGCCTCAACGCTCGTCGCCGGAATAGTCTCTGGAAACATTGACCTGATAAAAATGGGTATGAACGATTGCGTAGTGGAGCCGGCTAGAGCTAAAGCAGGCATACTTAAAGGATTCACACTATTTAAGGACGTGGGTGTTAAGGTTGGAGCTGGCGTTGCGGCAAGCGGGGCTGGACCTGCGGTAATCGGGTTGGTCGAGAAGCATTTAGTCGACAAGCTGTACGATGCATTTGAAGATGTCTGTAAAGTTTTAGGTTTAAGCTATACAGTTTATAAAACCGAGCCTGGTAATGGTATATGCAAGCTTTAAGGGAGGATGTTCATTTTTGAAGATTCTGTGTATGGAATGCGGCAACCCAGTAGGAATCATAGATAAAGTCTACAAATGTCCAAAATGCGGCGGTCTACTAGATGTAGAGTACGACTACGATGCACTGGCTGAAACGGTTCAAAAACTGTGGTCTAATAGACCGCTGGGTGTTTGGAAGTATAGTGAACTTCTACCAGTTTTAGATAAAACGCTTAGAGTATCGATAGGTGAAGGAGGTACAAGGCTCGTACATTGTAAGAGACTGGGTGAGAAGCTTAAACTCAAAAACCTATATGTTAAGGATGAAGGTAGCAATCCAACGGGTTCATTTAAAGATAGAGGGATGACCGTTGGCGTTACAAAAGCGCTGGAGTTTCGGGTTAGAAACCTCATATGTGCGTCGACCGGGAACACAAGTAGCTCTCTAGCGGCTTATGCGGCTAGAGCGGGTTTAAACTGCATAGTTCTAATACCATCCGGTAAGATAGCTTTAGGCAAACTCGCTCAAGCCTTAATCTACGGCGCTAAAGTGGTAGCAGTTAAGGGGAATTTCGACGACGCTCTAAGAATAGTCGTAGAGCTAAGTAGTAGACCTGACTTCTACCTTTTAAATTCACTAAACCCCTATAGGCTTGAAGGACAGAAAACAGCGGCGTTTGAAATACATGAACAATTGGGGGGTAGGGTTCCAGACTGGCTGATAATCCCAGTCGGCAACGCTGGCAATATCTCAGCCTATTGGAAGGGATTTGAAGAACTCGCACTACTGGGCCTATCAGAGCTTAAGCCTAAGATGATCGGCGTTCAATCTAAAGGAGCGAACCCCCTCGTCAGAGCATTCAAGGAAGGTAGAGACTTAACTCCTCTAACACAGGTGGAAACTGTTGCAACAGCCATTAGAATAGGAAACCCCGTTAACTGGAGAAAAGCCATGAGGGCCGTTAAAAAATCCAACGGTTTATTTGAAGACGTAGATGATAACGATATTGTGGAAGCCCAGAAGACTTTAGCTAAGACTGAAGGCATATTTACGGAGCCCGCTGGGGCGGCGCCAATCGCCTACCTTATGAAGCATCGCGATGACGGCTTAATCGATGCAGATGACGTTGTAGTATGTGTAGCTACTGGCAGTGGGTTGAAAGACCCCGATACTGCCATAAGATTCTCTGAAAAACCCGCCGAGATTGAAGCAGACTCTAAAAGTATTCTCAATTACCTTAGGAGGTCTGAACTGACATGAGAATTTTCATGATAGGATTTGGCGTAGTCGGTAGAGCTTTAGCTGAGAAAATAGTATGTGAAAAAGATGGATTGGCGTCAAAGTTTGGACTTAAACCCAGGATTATAGCTATTGCCGACAGTTCGGGAGCTTTAGCTGATGAAAGGGGGGTTGATGTTAAGGAGGCTTTAGAAGCCAAGATGAAGCATGGGCATCTGGCTAAAGCCATACCTGATAAGGTCGTGAAAGCTCCTTTAGAGGAACTTATTGAAAACTTCGATTACGACGTTCTAGTAGAAACAACACCTACGAATATAGTTGATGGAGAACCCGGGTTAAGCCATATAAGGAAAGCCTTATCCATGGGTAAAAGCGTCGTAACTACTAATAAGGGACCTCTGGCATTAGCCCTACCAGCTCTCACAGAAATGGCTGATCGAAACGGAGCCATTCTCAGATTCAGTGGAACGGTTGGCGGGGGTACACCCATTCTCGATTTTGGAAGAATGTGCCAGTCTGGAGATGAAGTTGTAAAAGTTGAGGGCATTTTAAATGGAACAACAAACTACATTTTAACCAGAATGTATATTGATGGATTAGACTTTAATGAGGCGTTAATTGAGGCTCAAAAGTCTGGGTATGCTGAAAAAGACCCCTTCATGGACGTAGAGGGGTTTGACACGGCATGTAAACTCGTGATAATAGCTAACTACGTTATGGATTTAAGAGTCACACTTAAAGACGTTGAAGTCAGAGGTATAAGAGGAGTAACCTGTAGTCAACTCAGAGAGCTCGCTAAATCCGGTAAGACAGTCAAACTCTTAGGTGTTATCGATAAAGAACACGGCTCACTGACAGTTCAGCCTAGGATAGTTGATTTGACAGATCCCTTATGCGTCTGGGGGACGCTAAACGCCGTAACCTTCCGCATGGAGAAACTCGGGCCAGAAACCATCGTGGGTAAAGGTGCTGGAGGAGCTGAAACGGCAATAGCAATAGTAAGAGATTTAATAATCGTTAAGAGATTTTTAATGGGTAGTCTGGGGGGATTGCCTTTAAAATCGTTATGAAGTTTGGAGGGACCTCCCTAGGAGACGCCGCTAGTGTTAAACACGTAGCAGACTTAATCCATAAACACGTTCAAAGAGAGTATAAGGTGGTTGTCGTATCCTCAGCCTCCTCAGGTGTTACAGATGAGCTTTTAACAATGTGCGAGGAATCTCTTAAAGACGAGACGCATATAGCTGATGGAGTAAACGCGCTGTTTGAGAGGCATATAAATATGGCTAAAGCCTCCATTGAAAACGGTGAGCATTTAGACAGAGTGCTCATAATTTTAAACTCCCTTAAGAGGGAGCTTGAGAAGCTCCTACATGGAATATACTACGTCAAGGAAGTTACGCCGAGAATCAGAGACTATGCGGCATCATTCGGAGAACTCATGTCCACACCCATACTATGGGGTTGTTTAAACAGCATCGGTGTTAAAGCTGAATGGCTAACGGGTTGGGATGCTGGAATAGTTACAGATTCAAATTATGGAGAAGCCAGGCCCTTCATCGAATTAAGTAAACTCCAGTTAAGGAGTAAGCTCCAACCGATGATCGATAAAGGTGTTGTCCCGGTGGTTACGGGTTATATAGCTAAAAGTCAAGACGGCTCTATTACAACGCTGGGGAGAGGAGGTTCAGATTATACTGCTACCCTGATAGCTGCTGCTTTAAAGGCTGATGAAGTTTGGCTTTGGACGGATGTAGATGGTCTTATGACGGCGGATCCCAAACTAGAGCCGTCTGCTAAAACTATAGAAGAGCTCAGTTTTGAAGAAGCTGTTGAAATGGCTATTTTAGGTGTTAAAAGGATGCATCCGAGAGCCCTAGAACCAGCTATGGTAGATAATATACCGGTTAGAATTAGAAACACGTTTAATCCGGATAATCAGGGTACTTTGATCACGTCAAAGCCGATGGAAGGTAAAGATGTAGTTAAAGCTGTTACAGTAGCTAGAGATGTAGGCTTGATAAACGTTCAGGGTTTTGGTATGGTTGGAACGCCTGGGACAGCCGCTAGAATATTCCAGGTTCTTGGAAAAGCAAGCATAAACATAATGATGATCGCTCAGACTGTGAGTGAAAGCAACATATCGATCGTCATCCCCAGTAAAATGCTTATGAAAGCTGTCTCCCTCCTTGAAACGGCACTACTCGGTACGGACTTGGTGAGAAGTATAAGTTACGAGTCGGATGTAGCTGTTGTAGCTGCCATTGGGAGTGGAATGAGGGGGAAACCTGGGACAGCCGCTAGAATATTCAAAGCAGTAGCAGGTGAGGGGGTTAACGTTAGAATGATAGCTCAGGGCTCATCGGAGTTAAATATATCGTTTGTCGTTAAAGACGTAGACTGTGAAAAAGCCGTGAGGGCAATACATAGAGAGTTTAACCTTGGAAGGTAGTTCACCATTTAAAGAGAAGCTTATAAGCCGCTAGAACAGTTTCAGCTACATCTTCCATCTTCTTAAAACTTGTATTAATCACTAGGTGGTAGTTTTTAGGGTCCAGCCAGTTTAAACCATAAAATCTCTTAACAAGATTTCCTCTCTCTTCATCGCTATGTTTAATTTCCTCCTCAGCTTCTTCAAGCGGTATACCTCTTCTTTCGGCTATTCTAGATGTTCTAAACTTATCGTCTGCTACAAGTAGAACTTTAAAAATCCCTTCCTTCTTCAGTAGGAAGAAGGCGGATCTACCCTCAACTATAACTCTACTCTCTAGGTTAACGGTGTCTAAAACCAATCCTTCGATAATACGGTCTATTCGAATCTCTCCAGAAGATATGTATTCCTCGAAGTTGCTGAACTTCATGGCAGAATCTGCCACAAATTTTCTTATGAAAGCTTCACTATTGAACATTTTAATCCCGGTTTTTCTAACTATTATCTCCGCTACTTCAGTACATCCAGCTCCAAGCTGACCCGCAAGAGCTATCTTCAAAAAATCACCAATGACTTAGTTAAGTCATCCTCTTATTTTAAGTTTTGCAAGCTCCTCTGCAAGTATAGGCAGAAACGTTCCGACGTCTGAAACCACCCCTAAAGCTTGAGCAGACCCCCTATCTAGAAGTTTAATTAAAGTAGCTGGGTTGATGTCCACGCAGACGACTTTAACAGTGGAAGGTAGCATATTGCCCACCGCTATAGAGTGTAACATAGTCGCGAGCATTAGAACAATACTTGCATCTTTAAGATAAGACCTGTAAAGCTTCTGAGCCTCTACCACGTCTGTAATGACATCTGGTAGTGGGCCGTCGTCTCTTATAGACCCGGCCAACACGTATGGGACACCGTTTACGACACACTCATAGAAGATCCCTGACTTTACAATACCCTTAGCAACGGCATCTTTTATAGACCCGGCTTTCATAACCTCGTTTATAGCGGCGAGGTGGTTCCTATTGCTTCCAGCAACGGTTTTACCGTTTTTCACAGACATTCCTAGAGACGTCCCGAATAGATTGTACTCGATGTCGTGAACAGCTAGAGCATTACCTGAGAGAATAGCATCTACAAACCCCATCCTTATGATCTTAGCTAGAGCCTCATCAGCACCCGTATGCACGACTGCTGGACCGGCCACTACGACGATTTTACCATTAGACTTCTTAATCTTAACCATATCCTCCGCTATCACTCTAATTATCGAAGTTGAAGGCTTCTCAGGTGAACTTCTGCTAGTCATAAACTCGAATATTCCAGACCCCTCTCGAGGATATTCTGGAGGTTTGACTCTAACCCCTCTCTCACCCACGACTATCAAATCTCCGGCTTTAACATCCCTTATAGATTTACAGTATGCTCTACCTGAAGATGGATCTACCGATATTACCTTATCCATACATATACCTTCGACTTCAAGCCAATTGCCTTTAAAGTACACGTAGGTTGGATGGTTTGTAGTCACGTAGAAACCGTCTGGCAAAACCATGTCTGCTGGAGCATCTTTAAGTTGAACTTCTTCAGGAGTAGGTGTAACAGCTCCAAGACGGTAAACCTCTTTCAGAATCGTTTCGAGGTGCCGTCTACTTCTACCTTTAATCAGCAATTTTGCATAACTTGTCTCAGTTTTACGTCTACCTATTCGAAACTCCAATACTTCGAAATCGCCGCCAAGATCCATTATCAAATCGAAGATTTTCGGAAGTATCAAAGAATCTATAAGATGGCCTTCTAGTTCAACTTCTTGGGAGACTTCTTCGCTACTATTCTGGAAAACGGTCACCCCTCACGATAACCACCATGAAACATCATATGAGTAGAACTGGGGATTATTTAACTTTTATAATTTTACAGGTTGAAAAAATATAAGGGTTAACCTATATAGAATACTACGTGTACGGTCACTGTAATTTCAGCCTCACCTGGAAGTATTGGGGTTGTTGCAGATACCACGCTTAAGGACTCGTATTGGATTACTCCATAGCCTGATACATCTACAACCTCTACGCTTTTAACGCCAGTAATCGACATGTCTAAAGGCTCTAGCGCAGCCTCAGCCTTACGTTTAGCGTCTTCAACAGCCATAGATATTAGCGTTAGTTTAGTACCATTCATAAGCTCGTTTGAGACGGAAAACCATACACCGTCAATGCGATTAATGCCATTTGCTACGGCAGTATCTATCAGTAAACCTACTATTTCAAGCTTCTTAGTTGTGACCGTTATCGTATTCACGGCTTTATAACCTGTTAAAACGGGCGGTTTATCCGTCGGGTAGAAGTATTGAGGATATATGCTTAGAGTCGTCGTTTTAAGCTCTCTATCCTCTAAACCGAGCTTCTTTATCGCATCTATGACTTTATTCATAAGCTCACTGTTTTTAGATAAAGCCTCAGAGGCGTTTTCAGCCTCAGTCTCTACTGTAAGTCTCACTGAGACTTGATCTGGTTTGATGGTTATGAAACCTAAACCACTGACTGATAAGGTGGACCTGTTTTCTCCTACATCTCCGGCGACTGTTTTCAGAGTTTTAGGAGGGAGCACAATCAACGTTACCAATGTTACTGAAAGCACCATCACTGCTAGTGTCAGAAAAACCATTTTAAACTTTCCACTGACCATTCTGAAAACCAATTCATACATAGAGCAAATCGACGTAAATAACCTATCCCATTGAACGGATCGTTTAAACGATTAGAACAGTTTTCAACAGACACTTATACATAATCCAATACGTTTGAATAACGTCATCCAGCGATTGGTTTTCCATAAAATTTCCTCGAAAAATCTAGATATGTAAAAACTCAGCTCCCAGATGGCCGACGAATATTGACCATAGATAGAATTTCTTATATAGATGCTACCTTCTCTTTTAGATGGTGCCTTCTATGCCATGTACAGTGGTAGTTGGCGGTTTTTTCGGAGATGAGGGGAAGGGTAAGATGGTATCATACTTGGCTTTGAAAGATGAAGTGGATGCTTGTGTTAGAACAGGGTCGGTCAATGCCGGGCACACTGTAATTTGGAATGGTGTAAAATACGGGTTAAGAATGGTTCCCTCAGCGTTTGTCTATGAGAATTGTAGATTATACATCGCCCCAGGCGCCAATGTGAACGTGGACATATTTCTTAAAGAGGTTAAAGAGACAAATGTTAAAGGTAGAATATGGGTTGATAAGCATAGTTCAATAATAGAGGCTAAGCACATCGAGCTCGACCGAGCCACAGGTGGACGTATAGGGACAACGGGCCAAGGTGTTGGACCAGCCATGGTGGATAGGGTTGGACGTGTAGCTAGACTTGCCGAAGACGTAGAAGAACTTAAAGAGTACCTAGCAGACGTCCCCCTAGAATTAAACAGAATACTCGATGAGAATGGGAAGGTTGTCCTTGAGGGGACTCAAGGGACATTTCTATCACTTATCCATGGAACATATCCATACGTTACAAGTAGGGATACAACTGCATCAGCAATATGCAGTGAAACAGGTGTAGGCCCTAAGAAGGTTGATGAAGTCTTGCTCGTTTTCAAAGCCTTCGTTACAAGGGTTGGTAAAGGTCCTCTCGAAGGGGAGGTCGATCGTGAAGAAGCTTTAAAGAGAGGATGGCTGGGGAAGGCTACTGTGACTGGTAGAGAGCGTAGAGCCGCACCGTTCAACTTCAACCTAGCCTTAAGAGCAGTCATGCTTAATGCACCTACGCAACTCGCCATAACGAAATTAGACGTTCTCTACCCTGACTGCACAGGTGTAAGATCCTTCGGTGAATTATCATTGGAAGCTAGAAAGTTTATAAGAGAAATTGAGGATAAACTTAAGGTCCCAGTGACGTTGATAGGTACCGGACCCAATGTTGAAGACGTAATCGATAGAAGGCTTTAAAGTCATATTTCAACCATGAGTTCCCTCTCGATTCCCTTATCCGGATACGGGTAGACGAGAGCAAATTCTGGGTTAAAGAATACTCTGACTTTTTCACCTACTTTTTTAACGCCTCCACCTACTGGATGGTTTACAGTTATAGTTTCACCAGTTTCAGTTCTCACGTCATATCGGTAATATTCGCCCATGAATCTAGCCCTCACGATAGTCCCAGTTAAAGAGTTATCTTGTTTTACGATATCTGAGGAAAACTCGAGGTTTTCAGGTCTGATTGCTAAGACAATGCTATCTCCTTCCGAAAAGCCCTTAGCATATAGTTCAATCAACTGGCCACCAGTGAGATTGACTAAAATCTTCTCTCCAACCACTCTCTTGACCACACCTTTCATTATGTTGACTTTACCTATGAAGTCCGCTATGAAAAGTTTTTTTGGACGCCAGTAAAGGTTTTCAGGCGTGTCGAAGTCTTCGACAATACCACTTCGCATAACGACTATTCTATCTGCCACCGTTAGTGCCTCTTCTTGATTATGCGTCACATGGATCGCGGTCAAATTCAAATCTTTAACCACCTTCCTAAGCTCATACCTTAGACTCACCCTTACCCTGGGGTCTAAAGCTCCCAAAGGCTCATCTAGAAGTAAGAGTTTGGCTCCAGCAGCTAAAGCTCTAACTATGGCGATCATTTGAGCGATTCCCCCGCTTAACTCATGTGGATAAAAACCACTATACTTAGCAATGTTTAAAACATTCATAAGCTCTCTAACAGCTTTATATGCTGTGTCTCTATCCATAGATTTAACGGTCGGGCCATACGTTACGTTGCTCCAACTATTCATATGGGGGAATAGAGCTATATTTTGAAAAACGAAACCGACCTGTCTCTCTTCAGGAGGCTTATATGTAACATCTTCCCCATCTATGTAAACATTTCCACTATCCGGTTGTAGAAGCCCGGCTATTATTCTTAAAAGCGTAGATTTACCGCATCCGCTCGGACCAAGTATGCATACGTACTCGCCATTTTTAACCGTTAGGCTCACACCTTTAAGAGCATGTACTTCTCCGAACTTCTTAGTTATATTCACAAGCTTTACTTCAGGCATTGGAAAACCCCTCTACACTTCACCCTTCCCTAGGCATCTTTAGCTTCAGTCCATACATTATGAGACACCCGCTATTTCGGCTATGGCTGCTCTCAAACCACCTTTTGGACATGGGAAAAGATAGACGTTATTCGGATCGATTGATAGAGAAACATATGCGCCTTTCTCAAAACAATCTCTATCTGTTTTAACCTGCACCCTCAACCCATTGTCAAGGCATATGATAAGCTTCCTATGTTTGAATGAGAAGACGGAGTCTTCAACCTTACCGGCAAGCCCCCCACCAGCCTCCTTGATTTTAAAATCTTTCGACTTCACTCCGACTATAACAATTTCCCCCCTCTTAAAAAACCCTTTTCTAGAAGACCTTAGTTTAATATTTCCTACATCGACGAGTATACCATTCTCAGAAACTTCTTCGACAATCCCCTCCATAAGATTCATATCAGTCATAAACCCCGCAACGAAAACGTCTTCAGGTTCTTCCAATATTCCAAACGGTGTTCCAATTTTAACGACTTCACCTTTATTTATAATAGCTATCTTGTCCGCTAACGCTAAAGCCTCTTCAACGTCATTTGTCACGTGTAAAGCTGTTAAACCGAGGTTTTTAACGAAATCCCTAAGCTCATACTGAAGCTCCGATTTTATCTTAGCGTCAAGTTGACTTAAAGGCTCATCTAGAAGCAGTATACTTGCACCTGTTACTATTGTTCTGGCTAAAGCTACCCTCTGCTGCATTCCCCCACTCAACTCCCTGGGGTATGAGTATGCTCGATTGTCTAAGTGCATCAATCTCAAGACTTCTAAGGCTCTACTTTCGGCCTCTCTTGAATCGTAACCTCTAACCTTTAAACCGAAGGCTACATTATCCAAAATAGTCATGTGGGGGAAGAGCGCGAAATTTTGGAAAAATAGGGAAACGTTCCTCTCCTCCGGCGGGTAATCGTCAACCCTAATACCGTCTATGTAGATTTCGCCAGTATCTTGCTTTAAAAGACCAGCTACAATCTTTAAAAGAGTCGTCTTACCCGCTCCTGTAGGGCCGAGTAAGACTACGTACTCGCCTTCTGATATCTCCAAGTTCACATTCTTAAGAGCTATAACGCCTCCAAACCTCTTCGAAATATTAGATAGTCTTAAACTCCCCATTTTTACAGTAGAAACAAGCGCGGGCAGAATATTAAATTCTTCTCCTTCTACTAGCAATTCTGAACGCTACTATCATTATGGTGGATATGGCTATCAGATAAGTTGAAGTGAACAAGGCTGCTGGTATAGCTAGTGATTCCACCATGTTAACGACTAAAACGGATATGGGAATATCGGCTCCCATAACGATCATAGCCGCGCCTGTCTCTCCGAGAGAGTGTGTGAAAGATAAAATAGCCCCGGTTATTATACCTTCTTTAAGAATGGGTAGGCTTATTTTCTCAACAATGTGATATGGGTTTGCTCCGAGAGTTCTAGCGGCTCCCTCGTAAAGTTGAATATTAGACCCCTCGTAAACTGCCATAGTGGTTTCAACAATTACTGGGACTGAAAAGACTATCTGTGTTAGTATTAGAAGCCAGATACCTGGCGTTAGCAGTCCCAGAAACCTAGGGCCCCAGAGGAGGAGCATAGATAAGCCTAGAGCAGAGGAAGGTATTACTAGGGGGATTTTAAGTATCGCTCTTAGAACATTGCCGAACCTACACCTATCGATTATATAGACGAGCGGTATGGATAGGAAAACCGATATATAAGTTGACGTGAAAGCCGATATAAAAGATACGGCTGTTGACCTAAGCACTACTGGAAAGTAGTTAGCGGGGCCGAAGAGCTGGTAGACCACGCTCCCCTCAACCTTGCCAGTATAGGGATCTTTAAACATGTAGTCGATGACAGACTCTACAACGACTATAATGGGTATAATGGTTAGGACAAGCAGTAGAGCGACGCATAGTCCATAAAGGGCGTTCTTAAGGCTTCTCTTAGAAAGTTTAGCTTCAAGCCTTATAAGAAGCCTTTCAACAGCTGTCCCGGAGATTAAGGATGGTGGTTTAATAATACCACCCTTGGTGCTTGTTAAAAACAGTTCAGCTGGAAGTATTATCAACCAAGTTATGACCACTAGTATTAGCCCTAGGAATGCAGCTGCTCCAAGTTTAAACTCAAACTCCCACTTTACAACGGCTACCGCCGCTGTGAGCCTAACACCGGATACAATTATTGTCGCACCAGTTTCACCGAGAGATCTTGCAAATGCAAGTACAGAGCCTGAGAAAATTGCCGGAAGCAGTTCAGGCATTAGGATTTTTCTAAATGTCGTCAGAGGGGTGGCTCCAAGCGTTCTGGAAGCATCTTCGTAAACTACGTCCACTTCTACAAGCTTCGCCTGTACGGTTCTGACAACGTACGGTAACGTTAGACTTACGTGTACTATGAATAGAACGATCGGCACATCTATGAACGGTAGGCTCGACGTAATGTTTAAAATCCCCTTATTTAAGCTAAACCATTTACCTATCCCAGATACAGTCGTCCAGGTTAATAGTGATGCAAACCCGAAGCCAGACGTCGGTATGACTAACGGTAGGGTGACAATCGTCTCGAGCAGTAGTTTACCTGAAAAATTACCTCTAGCCAATATGAAAGCTAAGGGGATGCCCAGCATAATGTCGACGAAAACCGTTAAGGCTGATAGTTTAAAGGAGAATAATAAGACCTCTATTATCAACCTTAAGTTTTCATCTCCTACAAGTGGGTTTTCGAAAACTTCATACTTAATATCGTCCATATAAATCAGTGGGAAAGATGCTAGAAAAATCGTTGGAAATAGAACTAAGACTGTAAATGCTAAAAAAGTTGAAGTTAATATGGCAATTCTTAGAATTTTCCAAGTATTTCTCATGTTATCTAGCCTCTGCTTCTAATTTTAACCCAAATTGTGAAAAGGCCTTCCAGTAACTCTCCACTCGGAGGCATATGAATTGTTATATTCAATCCGTAGCTTACACCGTTTTCAGGGCTGAAGATCTCACGGCTGAGGACAACATCTTCTATAACTGGTCTAAAACCATGTTTAACAGCTTTTTCCTGAGACTCTTTGCTAAGTAGGTACTCGATGAACTTCTCAGCGACTAGTTTTTCATCCTCGCTAACCCATGGCGCATTCAATATCGCAAAAGGGTGGTCGTTGAGAATGGTGCCATAGCTCGGGTATACCGCTACAAGCCGATCCCCCCATCTTCTGAAAGCTTCGACGGAGTTGTCGATTACGATATTCTCGTAAGCTGAGAAAACGGCTAAAGCAGCCGGTCCATTTTCAACGGCCCACCTTCCAAAGAAGCCAGTACTTTTACCATAGTATATTACTCTAGACTCTATCGTGCGAACTATTTCTTGAATAGTCGTGTTAACCAGATCCTTCAAAGTCAATTTTTCAACAGGTTTACCGGAGGCTTCAGCGATCTCAAGCAGGACTGTTGTAACACCTCCATTACTCAGCATTGGATCCGGATGGCCATAGTTAAAGTCAACCCCCTCCTTAATCAGCTTGTAGAGGCTTAGAAAACTTGTTATGTTGTACTTTTCAATAAAAGACTTCCAAGTAATTATAACAGTTGGCGTTATTAGTACCGGATACCATTTTCCTATGATGTCATAGTTGTAGCCTAGCTTCCTCCACTTATAGTTTAAGTAGGGTATCCATATGCTTGATGCTGGGCTCCAAACCACTGGTTTTGAAGAACCATGAAGTATGAGGTTTACGGTTTCATGTGAACCTGCAACCGTAGACTCGATCTTAACGGTATATCCATAGTTGTTTTTAAAGTACTCTTCGAATAAAGGCACAACTTCCTCCATCCAACTCTGCTTCTCACTCGTATATAGTACTCTGAGAACGAGTACTTTTTCCATCGGTATTAGGTTTTTCAAAGCTCTAACGGAGAACACGGCGGCTATCAGTGTGAAAAGTAGAAAACCTATCAGAATTCCCACTAAAAGTAGGAGGTACCCCTCTGATGGAATAACTCTCCGCCTTCTTTTAGACATAATTTCACTCTATGGGAAGTAGGAAGTGTTTAAATAACTTTAGCTTTTTTATCTGAAAAACTGCTTCAGATCTTACAATTTCGTAAGTATTGATTACCCGTATATCAGTATGAATAACTTTTTTAGAACCCTGAATCAATTATAGTTGTGATACATGTTGAGTGGGGAACTGTTAGAGTGGCTTCGTAGGAGGCGTAAAGTTTCAGCCATAGAACGTATGGAGGTTCACCTCGAATTGACTGTAGATTGCGTAGAGTCGTTATACGATGCTATAAAGGCGTCTGTAGGTGGCTTGGAAGATCCTCTTCAGAAGCTCGGGGAAGTGTCTCATAAAGAAGAGGAGGCTGATTACACAAGGAGGGTGATTTTAAACGAGCTGTCTGCCAGTGAGCTGATGCCGGATGATAAGGCTGCTCTAATGGACCTTGTTAGAAGAATAGATTGGATAGCAGATTGGGCTAGGGAAGCTGGTAGACTTATGTCTATTATCCGTATAGAAGGGCTTGATGAAGAATTGAAAAGCATGGTTCTCAGAATGGTGGAGAGGATTAAGGAGTGTACGTATAACGTGAGGAGTACTGTCGCACTACTCCTCTCTGATGTTGAGAAGTCTCTTGAAAGTGCTGATAGAGTCGAGAGATTGGAAGAAGAGGTAGACGACATTTATGAAGAGTGTCGCAAAACATTTATAAAAACAGGCTCTTGTGGAGATGCCACGCTTGGTGAGATGATAATGATCGCCCAGTTTTTAGACGCTCTTGAAAATATCGCAGATTGGTGTGAAAATACAGTCGATCAAGTGAGGGTTATAGCGGTTAGAGTCTCTAGACCGGAAGGGTTGAAATCCACCAAGCGTTAGCTGTATACTTAAAGTATAGCTAGGTAATTGAAGCTTTGAAAGTACAACTTAACTATTTAAAGGGCGGAAGCTTAAGATTAATATCAATTTAAAACTCTGCTGTTCAGCCGGAGGGTTTATTATGAGCGAGAGAAGTATGGGCTTTCTACTGTGTCTGTTAAGCGTGATAATAGTAGTAGTTTATACGTGGATGTTATTCTTATCACCATCTAACTGGGAAATTATGGATAAGCAAATCAGTTGGTGGGCTCTAGCAATACCAGTATACATAATCGTTTTAGTATTCTGGGCTATTTTGATATGGATTGGTTGGGCTATGGCAACTACTAAGGCTCCCCCACCGCCTATATCTGAAGGTGGAAAGGAAGGCTAGCTACCAGCACCCACTACCCAGTTTTGACCCAGTTTTCTATTTAGGACAAAGCGTTTAGTATAGTTGCTTTTATTCCTAATTCTAGGTGGTGGAAAACTTTTAGGTTTAGCGGGTATTTTAGGAGTTTGACTTCTAACTTTACCAGCTTTTGTAAGACTTCCGTGAGTCGGCATACTCTACACCTAGTTAAAGAATACTCTGGAGATTTAAAAACTTAACCCAAAGTCCAATCCTCAGGCTGCCAAATCAAGCCTAACACATACGGTTAGAACCTTATGCGGTTTTATATGGACATATGTTTATAAAACTTCGAACCGTTAAAGCAATTATAGTCAATTACATAGATTAGACACTGTAGGTTATATCGACGTCGCTTAAGAAGTTTTTTATCGCCGCAGAGAATGGTGGAAAATAACCCTAAGGCATTTATATGTTGAAAATTTATTCTCTAAAGCTGATGAGTATAAGACAGTATAATGGATCTTTAGAGGTTAAAACATTAAATTTGAGGTTTCCGAATCCACTTATCCTGGCCGCTGGTATACTCGGCTTAACAGCGCCATCACTTAAGAGGGCTGTAGACTCAGGTGCGGGTGGTGTCGTCACAAAATCCGTAGGTCTTAAGCCACGGGAGGGGTTTCCAAATCCTACGATAGTCGACTTGGGTTTTGGACTCGTAAACTCTATGGGTCTGCCCAACCCCGGGCTACAGGCGTTCGTAGAGGAGTTGGAGGAACTTGAAGGGCTGGAGGCTCCTCTCATATTGAGCATTTATGCTTTCTCCGAGGAAGAGTTAGCAACTATGGGTAGAATGATCTCAGAGCTCAAGACAGTGTCAGCAGTGGAGCTTAACGTTTCATGTCCACATGTAGGAGGAGTTTCTGAGATAGGTAAGAGCCCTGAACTCGTAAAATCCTACGTTAAAACACTTAAGGAGAGTTTGAACGATAAGCCAGTTCTAGTGAAGCTTACGCCGGACGTCTCAGACATATTGCTAATAGCTAAGGCGGCGGTTGACGGAGGAGCCGATGCGCTAACAGCGATAAACACGGTTAAATCTATGGTTATAGACGTAGAAACTGGTAGGCCAGTATTAGCTGGAGTATTTGGAGGGCTATCTGGACCAGCTATTAAACCCATAGCTTTACGATGTGTTTACGAGATAGTTGAAGCATTAGATATCCCTGTATTCGGGTGTGGTGGTGTAGAGACGGCGCGAGACGTTATAGAGTTTATTATGGCAGGAGCTGTAGCCGTTCAAATGGGCTCAGCTATAGCTAGACGAGGTTTAAGGGTTTTCAGAGAAATCTCAACGGAGTTGAAGAAGTTTATGGAGTTTAGGGGGTTTAAATCCTTAGGAGAAATTAGAGGTTTGGCTCATAAAAAGTGAACTACTATGAAAAACGTTAGAAGACTTGTCAAGATCGAGGAGATTATAGAAGAAAACCCGAAGGTTAAAACCTTCCTATTCAGAGAAAAGCTCTGCTCTAAGGCTAAACCAGGTCAGTTTCTAATGGTATGGATAATTGGCGTAGATGAAATTCCACTGAGCTTTTCAAGGATAGGAGATTTGTGCGGTGTAACGGTTGCTAAAGTCGGTGAGGCTACGGAAGCCATGCACAAGTTGGAGGTTGGAGATAAGCTATATGTGCGGGGGCCCTACGGTAATGGGTTTAAAGAAGTAGAAGGTCTTATAGCCGTCGTAGCGGGTGGAATTGGATTAGCTACACTACTTCCCCTGATTAAAAAACTTAACAGCTTAAACTGTAAAATCGACGCGTTCGTAGGCTTTAGAAGCGCATCCAACGCATTCTGGACCAACATATTAGCTGATGCTGTCAACGGCAAGCTTATAATTTCAACAGACGATGGAAGCCTAGGTGTTAAAGGCTTAGTAAGCGAAGTATTTAGAGAATACATTGAAAACTCTAAGCCTCGATATAATATGGTTTATACGTGTGGACCACCAGCCATGATACGTCAAATCTTCCAGAACTGCGAGAAAGTAGGTTATAGAGTTCAGGCGAGTCTAGAAGCATACATGAAGTGTGGAATAGGAATATGTGGGAGCTGTTGTCTAGGCCCCTATAGAGTTTGTAGCGATGGACCGGTCTTCTCAAACAACCAACTAGCTAAAATGCCGGAACTAGGCATCTACAAACGCGGTTCGGATGGGTTGAAAATCCCCATTCAATGAGCGACATTAGGGCTGTAAAGTGATGGATAAGGCTTTAATAGCCTGCATAAACTCCGGCTAATTGCTACAGCAACTGTCTATATCTGCTATTTTCCTTTTATACGGTTGGTAGTCTATTCCAGGTCTGGGGTTAAACTTCTGGTAGACTTCTATGTAGTATTCGTTCAAACGCCTACCCCTTCTCTTCTCCAGAATCCCCTTTATTATGTCCTTCTGCGATTTAAACTCTCCAATCGCCTGGACAACTTTATCCTCAACTTCACTCTTCACTTTAACTACGACGTTTCCACGCAGGTTTGGGTCTCTATTGGCTAGGAATGCATCTTCAGGGGAGAAATCGCCCCAGACGCAGTACTTCAGATAGCTTTTCACCGTAAACGGTTGACCTAGGTCAACCATAACGGGGTCTCCGACCTGCGGCCCGTCATAGGAGCCTATGTATGAAAGGGCTTCATGATCCATATGCTCCCTATACTCATTCGGTATGATCAATCTAGTCGGCTTAATCCCCCTTAAAAGTCTAAGCGTTTTATAGGTAGTCCCTTCAACGCCGTTTGGAAGAACCCATCCAATGTATGATCTTAAGCTGAAATCCGGGTAGTCTAGGTGGAGGATGTTCTCCTCCCTCACTCCAAGCCTTCTGTAAGCGTTCACAGATTCCCGTCTTCGAATGGAAACAATTCTATCTTTCACATCTGTGTCGCTATATCCTCCCCTTCCATCGCAGTAGATTATGATGTAGGGCTCTCCGTGGCTCTCTAAAGTCGCTAGGATAAGGTATCCTGCGCCGAGTAGTGCATCGTCATCGTGGGGGCTTAGAAACGCGACTCTCTCATCCCCCTCATACCAGTCGCTGAAGACGAGGCTTATATTATCGCTTTTACAGCCCTTCGATAGGTCGTAGTAGATAAAATCGCCGTTAGACATCGCCGTACACTCCACCTTGCACTCTAGGGTTTAAATGGAGAGTAGTATGGGTTTATCCGTTCTCCGAATGGTTCAATATTGCCGACGAGATGTTGTACGTTCAGCGGAAGCCTATTGTAAACACCTATCTTCGAGCCCTTCTTCCAGAATGCGTCTTCAACAACAGCGTATAGGACTGGAAAGATGGGTTTACCTCTCTCCTCAAAACCTAATAACGCC
>Ga0105159_1000042_pt1 | contig 37088 bp, 40 predicted proteins | sample LHCtaG_2_FD_89590 | JGI IMG/M metagenome (GOLD analysis project Ga0105159, IMG submission 89590) | Hot spring microbial communities from Little Hot Creek, USA to study Microbial Dark Matter (Phase II) - LHC4sed_replicate | ecosystem: Environmental > Aquatic > Thermal springs > Hot (42-90C) >...
CTCCTTAAGAAATCTCTAGCATACTCATGTCCGCTGAAGAACGTATCAGCCCTAAGCTCTTTGGTTTCACGTATCTTAAAGTGCATTATAATCGTTTGATGGGCTGGGTCCTGAGTTAAATCGAAGAGTGTTGTCTCCACGGTTCTACCCAGGGGGCTTTGACCTTCTGTGACTGGTATGGATGGTAGTTCAATTTCGCCGAAGTATTTGGGTGAATAGACTCTATACCATATTTTAGCTCTCCACTTATCTTTAGCTCGCCGCATCTTCGACATAGTGTTCAGCTTTCCAAAGAAAGAAATATCTTTTAATTAAATATTTCCCTTCAGTTATCCATTCATTTGTCGATGGTAGTCCATAGAATAACTTGGAATAGAACATTTTCCATAACTGATATGTGGAAACCATCTAAACTGATGAAGTAGTCAATTATTTTAGCCTTCTGCTTCAGCTTCAATAGATCTGAGGCATTTTTCCGCCGTTGAAAAGCATATTAATAGGTCATCTAGCGTATTGAGGAGGGTTTCTATCTTAACGTTAGACTCTATCCTTATAATTATCGTCGAATTTGACAATTCGCTTCTAATGGTGAGCTCCGCGGGGAGAATTTTATTATCTGGTTCTAAGGCTTTTAGAAGAGCTGTTGCTTTAAAATAATCTTCTAGGTGTATTTTGAGTTCGACCTCATCCAATGAGATACCTACACATTAGAGTAGAAGTTCCTCCATAAAAAGGTTTGAGTAGACATTTAATTATTGGTAGAATAGGTTCTTGAAGAAGCCTTTTTAGGATTCACTTTAAGGTTTACCGTCTTCCTAAGAGACTGGCGACAAGTCTTAAGAAATCGCTTCTTCTTTCAACTGGTATTAACGCTCCTGCGGCCACGTCGTGTCCCCCTCCGGTTCCACCGACAGATTTGGCCGCTTCAGCCATTATATGAGCTATGTTAACGCCAGCATCTGCAAGAGTTCTAGACACTCTCGCAGATACTTTAACCATTCCTTCAGGAGCATCTGTGAAAGCTATTAAAGGCTTCACATAATTAGATGAAAGTATGCTTGCTACCGTACTCAAGAGAGCTTCAGGGATCAAACCCGAACCGTTAACTATGACTAACTCGTCAGCGTTTATGAGCCTAGATGGGTTTTGAATAATGCCCTCTATGAGCATGGCCAAGTTTTTCCTATAGATGTCAAGTGTAGCATACGCCTCGTCCAGCGTCTCCCTACTTCTATCACCCATCGCGATCGCTATTCCAAGCCCGTATTTACCGAGCCTACCGCATGCGTTTAAAAGCGCAGAGTACTCTCTGCAGTCACGCAATGGTGTAAATCTCTGCTCTTTAGTAAGTATGTAACTGTCTCCAATGAGTTGCATGATCTCCTCTTGGGCGATACCTTTAGAAGCCATGTAGGCAGTTAAATTGTCTAGTAGCCTCATCTCTTCATCTTTAGTTAAATCTGCAGGAGTCCTCCAGAAATGTCCAGTCTTAACTGGTATGCCTATGCTCGTTAAGAAGGCTAAGGCTTTATCTTCCTCCCCGGATATACCTGGTATGAAGGGTGTTAACGTTGACGCTAATGCTTCATGTAGACGTTTTGTCTCTCTGCCAGACAGCATAAGCCCCCTTTCAATTTTCAACAATCCAGATTCAACAGCTTCCTTAACTATCGTTTCGTTAACTCCTAGGAGTCTTCTCTCTTCATTCTTATTCTGCATATCTCCAATAGCTCCTACAACTGCTAAGGGGGATAGGTCTACGTTTAACGGATTTAACGATTTAGCCGTTATGTAGGCTATTCCCGAACTGCTTATATCGCTAGCACCGTTCAACCCGAAGAAGTGTGGGTTGACGTGAACGCCTTTAAACTTCTCAGCACACTCTAACATAGGCTGGTGGTGGTCAAGTATGACTACGCGTTCACTTCCATCGATATTTGAAATTACATCCAAATTTCCAGATCCCATGTCGGTTAGAATTACTACACTGGCGTTTCCTAAACACACCTTTAATGTAGCTTCTTCAAACTGTTTAATAGCCCTAATTTGGAAAGCTACCCTCATCCTCATTAAAGCCTTACCCATTATCGCACCAGAGGCTAATCCATCACAATCTATATGGCATAGGATAACTAAGAGACCCTCTGAAGACTTCCTCTCTATAAATTTAGCCGCCTCTTCAGCAGCGCTCATTAGTCCTTGAAAATACTCATCTCTGGAAGCTCTAGGCGAAGACTTATTCACAATCCCCCTCACTTTATCTATTAGAATTGCCTTACATATGTTTTATCAATTCATACCTGTACTTTAAGGCTATTGTTTTAAATCTAAGGCGTATGGTGCATACCGAGTCTGGGAAAACGTTCAAGTAAGGCAATGAGTTGGAAAATGAAAGGGTTTAGGTCTGAATAGTAGGCATGCTGTCTATGATGCTTCTGATCCACAATTTGACCTTTTCATCTACTTGAACTACGACTACTCCTTCATTTGGTTGACCGTATAATACTATGGAGTTTAAAGGTGCCTCTGCGATTGCTATTAAAGTTAACAGATCCTCCTCTCCCTCGACTTTTATCCAAGAGGTACATCCGCTGGCTAAAGCCATCTTAACAGCGTTTTCAGCTTCAGATGAAATGTGTCCGGGTGGATTTTGAACCATATACACTCTTTCAGCAATGTTTGCTAGTTTAGGCTCTTCCACTGGCGCCCTTAGACTTCTTGAGTCTGTTATGTATAGGTCTGCTTTTAAACCCATTACTGTAATGGTCTTTGAGATAACGTCTCCGACGACTATGAGCTTAACTTTCCCCTTTGATTTAAGAAGCTCTATAAGCTCATGCGTAGTTTCATCAACTCTTCCTCGGATTAAAATTCCGACTGGCTTTTTGAGGAGCAGTCTTAAGTCTTCTGTAAGAACTCTGAGGAAACTATCTATCATTTAGACTTCCTCCTAAATCTAAATTGTGTAAAATAAATAGAAAAATTTAAGTTAATAATCGATTTTCTTAATTTGTGGTGCTTCATGTCTATAGTCGTTGAAACTAAGGGGCTTAAAAAGCAATATAGTCTTAGGGGTGAAATCGTTCACGCCTTAAGAGGAGTAGATTTAATTGTTGAGAGAGGCGAATACCTGTCGGTAATGGGGCCGTCGGGGAGTGGAAAAACCACGCTTTTCAACATGATAGGTGGGCTTGATGACCCTTCAGGAGGATCCGTGTTAATCGATGGAATAGAAATAGCTAAGATGAGTAGGAGGGAGAAGGCTTGGCTTAGAGCTCATAAGATTGGCTACATCTTCCAGACGTTCAACCTAATACCTGTGCTGACAGCGTTAGATAACGTAGCCTTACCTATGGTTTTCACCGGTAAGAGAAAAGATGAAAGAGTTAAAAAGGCTGAAGAGCTTCTGAAGACTGTCGGTCTTGGAGATAGACTCTACCATAGACCCACTGAACTGTCAGGTGGACAGCAGCAGAGAGTTGCAATTGCTAGAGCATTGGCGAATGACCCCTCGATTGTTCTAGCTGATGAGCCTACTGGAAACCTAGATTTAAACACGGGTTTTACTATTGTTAACCTGCTATACAGGCTTAAAGTTGAGAGGAATACTACGGTCATATGTGCTACCCACGACTTGAAGATGATAGATGTTTCAGACCGTATTGCTTGGATTAGAGACGGCATGATTGAACGTATTGAAAAGAGGCAGTCTGTTGCTTTAACCTCTGAAGACCTCAAGATAGAACTCTAGTTTAAAATTACCTAGTATATTTTTCAAATCCCCATAAATTCCCAGTGGAGCCAATATAGCTTGAGATTCTCCTAAACAATTAAGTTTAAATATGTCTTTACGACATTCCAAGCTTCTTGAAGAGAGACGGAGTGTGAACACTCTTGACCAAGAAACGTTGGGAGGAAGAGGAAGAAGAGCCGGAAGAGGAATGGGAAGAGGAGGAATGGGGAGAGGAAGAAGAGTGGGAATGGGAGGAAGAAGAGCCGGAAGAGGAATGGGAAGAGGAAGAGGAGGAATGGTAGCTCCCCAGATTTAACGCTCCCCTTATTTTTACCAAGCCCTTATGAGAGAGCTTACTTCTCGATTTTTAGAATAGACCGCAATGAACCCTTCAAGGTGATTTAATGGTTAGAGTAGCAGTCTTGGATAAAGACAAGTGTAAACCTAAGGATTGTGGTTTGGTCTGTATAAGGTTCTGCCCTCCTGTTAGGAATGAGTTAGATGCTATTAAGATAGGTGAAAGCGGCTATCCGATTGTGAATGAGAAGCTATGTGTAGGATGCGGCTTATGCGTTAGGAAATGTCCTTTTAAAGCATTGTCCATAGTAAACCTTCCTGAGGAGTTGGAAGAGGATTGTTCACATAGGTTTAGTGTAAATGCCTTTAAGCTTTACAGGCTTCCAATACCGCTTGCTGGTAGAGTTACAGGGCTTGTGGGTAAAAATGGCGTGGGTAAATCCACCTCTCTAATGATATTGGCCGGTGTTGTAAAACCTAACTTAGGTAGGTTTAACGATCCACCCGATTGGGATGAGATAATAAGCTATTATGGAGGTTCTCCACTTCAAGAGTACTTTAAAGGTTTAAGCTCAGGCTCCCTTAAGGTCGCGTACAAGCCTCAGTACGTTGACAAAATACCTATGGTTCATAAAGGCGTTGTGGGAGACCTTCTATCTAGAGTAGATGAAGGAGGACTTATGAGGTCTATATGCGATGAGCTTGAGCTTAATGAGGTCTTAGATAGAGAATTGTCTGTTTTAAGCGGTGGTGAACTTCAGAGAGTGGCTATAGCCGCTTGTTGCCTTAAAGACGTAGACGTGTACATAATCGATGAGCCTTCAAGCTACTTGGATGTGAAGCAGAGGCTTTCCGTAGCTAGGCTCATAAGAAGGCTATGCGAATCCGGTAAAACTGTAATAGTAAGTGAACACGATTTAGCTGTTTTAGACTACCTTTCGGATCAAGTTTGTGTCATATATGGTGAGCCTGGTGTCTACGGCATAGTCTCCCACCCTCACCCCGTCAGAGATGGGATAAACATATTCCTCAAGGGCTATATTCCGGATGAAAACATACGGTTTAGAGGAAGGGAGATAAAATTTCACGTTAAACCTCCAATAGATGGATATGCTTCAGATATGCCCGTAATGGTTAAATGGAGTAGTTTGATTAAAAGCCTTGGAGAATTCACTTTAAAAGTTGAACCTGGCGAAATACACCTCGGAGAAGTTGTAGGAATACTCGGTCCAAACGGTATAGGTAAAACGACGTTTGTTAAAATCCTTGCCGGGATACTTAAACCCGACAAGGGTGACTCACAGCCAGAATCTCTGAAGATAAGCTATAAGCCTCAATATTTATCGGCTGAAAACTACAGCGGTACTGTTGAAGAGCTCTTTAGAAAAGTTTTAGGGGATAGATTCGGATCGAGCTTTATAGATGAGGAGCTTCTTCAACCTATGGGAATTTACAAGATGTTTGAGAGAGATTTGTCAAATTTAAGTGGTGGTGAGCTTCAAAAGGTCGCCGTAGCCCTATGTCTCTCTAGAGATGCGGATCTATATCTTTTAGACGAGCCTAGCGCCTACCTAGACGTCGAGGAACGGTTTACGATGACTAGAGTTATAAGGAGGATCGTGGAGAACCTTAGGAAAGCGGCACTCATAGTGGAGCATGACTTATCTGTAGCCGACTTCGTAGCTGACAAGCTTATGGTGTTCACAGGCAAACCTGGCATGGAAGGGGTTGCATCCACACCCATGTCTCTGAGAGACGGAATGAACAGTTTTCTATCTCAGCTAGAAGTGACTTTTAGAAGAGATCCAGATACGGGTAGACCTAGGGTCAACAAGTACGGGTCTAGACTGGATAAGTATCAAAAGTCTATAGGAGAATACTATTACATTCCTTCTAAAGAAGAGTGAAAGCCTCAGCGTCCGTCTGAGACGCTTTTACTGTCTTTTTAAAGAAGAATTTCTAGGTAAAGTTTTTTACTGAGTTTTAAATCTTTCTCTTTTTTGCCGAATTCTAAAGCTTCATATATCGTTTTAGTTCTATGAGGTGGGCTGAAATGCCCGTCAAACCAGACTTTACAATATGGCTTGTGACTTCCCGTTGTAATTTAAGGTGTAGTCACTGTTACACTTGCGATATAGCTGGAGAGCTGACCGAAGAATATGCTCTAAAGATTGCAGAAGACTTGGCGGATTTTTCAACACCAGTAGATATAACTGGTGGAGAACCATTGCTTTGGAAGCCTTTACGTAGCGTAATCAAACTGCTTAAAGACAATGGTATAGAGGTATCCGTTCAATCAAACCTTTCACTGCTGGACGACGATTATGCTAAGTTCCTCAGCGACTTTGAAGTCTCAATATTTACAAGTTTAGATGGATCATCCAGAAGGCTTCATGAAAAACTGAGGGGTTTAGGAAGCTGGGATTCTTTGATGGATGGTCTTAAATTGGTTAAAGAGTTTGGATTGAAGTTTGCGACCGTTACAACTATTACGGGAATAAATCTACACGCATTGATAGATATACTTAGACTTTCAAGAGACCTCGGGGCCTCATACACAGCCTTCATACCAGTAATACCTATTGGAAGAGCTAAGTACGTTCATCGACTAAACATCAACCCTTCAGAGCTTCTCAACACCGTTACAGTCCTAAGGGATACTGCAAACTCCTTAGGTTTTGAAGTGACGTTTTGGTGTGCGCCATTCCTCTCTTCAGTGGGATCTACAAAGTACTTCCATGTCAGCGATTGCCCGATCTATAGGGCTTGGGATATTCTTCCAGACGGATCGATACCACTCTGCGACTCTCTAAGGATGAAAGTTACAGACGTCAAGGTTGGAATCTCTAAAGCTTGGAAGGAGTATTTGGCGAGCCCATTAGTGAAGAATGTGTTCTCAACAGTGCCTGAGGCCTGTAGAAATTGCAAATACAACGCAATATGCAGAGGAGGATGTAAGGCTAGGGCATATGCTGTTACAAATTCATTCACTAGTCCGGATCCGCTATGTACATTAACTCAATCCAGCAGTCAGAGATCACTTTTGGTGACGCATAGACGAGCATAATCTCCACCGTTCTCAGTATATATACTCAAACGTTTCAAGCCGCGCTTTCTCTAAAGCCTTTTCCTGCTCCTCGGCAGAAAGCACTCTAAACCTCTCAACAGCGTTTAAAACCTTAGGCCAAAGTCTAATATCACATGGTAGTGAGTAGGTTACAACGCCCTCCTGCGACAATGTAAACCAAACCGCTAGGTCTATCATCTCCTGCTCTTCTAAAGGCTCGTACCAAGTTCCGTATTTACGCTCAGCTTTCCAAGGTCTTCTAGCAATAGCCTTAATAGCTATGACGCCTACACCTCTATCTCTGGCGACTTTGAGGACCTGCCTAAAATCGCTTTGAGATGTAGGATTTACCAAGCTGAATAAGCCTACGGGTATCATAATAGTGTCAAAGTTAAAAAGCTCTATTGATTTAAGCGCAACTCTCACATCGTGTGTAGTTAAACCTATAAACTTTATAAGACCAACGTCTCTAGCCTCTTTAAAAGCCTCTACAGCCCCGTTTTCACTCAATGCTCTGTCTAAGTCTTCAAAATCTGAAACTGCATGCATCTGATAAAGGTCAAAATTCTCAACACCAAGTCTATCCATACTTGCTTTAAGCTCACTCCAAGCGCCATCCCTATCCCTCTTCTGAGTCTTCTCGGCCAAAAACAGTCTACTTCTAAACCTTCCAACCCAAGGTCTAAGCCTAGCCTCAGCCTCACCGTAAGTAGGAGCTACATCAATAACGTTAACACCACATTTTAAAACGTATTCGACGGCCTTATCAGCAGTCGTCTGATCAACCCAACCAACACCACAACCACCAAGCGTTATCACAGAAGCCTTAAAACCAGTCCTACCGAGAACCCTATACTCCAAGGCAAAGCCTCCATAGCTTGAAGAGTAGAAGTATTCCAAGTTTAAAAGTTTTTTGATCCATTTAACTAGTAAAACATCTTCCTAAAGCAGTTTAAGTCGATTAACTTTCACTATAAACTTCTTTTAAATATCCCTCCTTAAACGTAGAAAACCGTTTCGATTTTGAAAGTTATCGTTGGAGGCTTATTTTTGCCAGCCCTATTTCTTGTACGTATTTTTCGGCTTCTATCCGCGTCTCAGGTCTTCCTATGTCTCTCCAGAATACCGATTTCGGTATTCTATATGCCAGAACGTTTAACCTGTCATTTGCCATGAGTTTTATCGTATCCGTTACCCAGTATTCTCCGGCTGGGGATATGGGTGTCTTCTTCAGATATTCAAATACTTTTGGGTTGAATATTAGAGGCCCTGAGTTTACAAGATACGTGTTGTCTACTATGGCTTCCCGAGCCTCTTCTTCAGAAGGCTTCTCTAGAATATTTAAAATCCTCCCGTCATCATCCACTTTGACAATCCCATACTCTCTATAGGATTCCATAGGGTACACGCCTACTGTAACATGGGCCTTCACGCTTTCATGGAATTCGACCATGCTCCTAAAGAAGTCCATCGGATGGAAGAACGTATCTCCATAGAGAACCATAAAGTCCTCCGAAATCCAACCATCAGCTACCTCAACCGCCTTAGCCGTTCCAGCGCCGCGGTTCATATCCTGGTATAGATAGGCTATTTTAACACCTAGCCAGCTACCGTCTCTCAAATACTCCATTATCTGACTTTTACGTTCACCTAAAACCACGTAGACCTTCACAATGCCCGCTGAAGCCAATCCTCTAACGGCATACTCTACAACGGGATAGTATCCTATGAGACACATCTCTTTATTGACGGCGTTGGAATACGGCTTCATACGTGTTCCTCTACCCGCGGCCAGTATAACAGCTTCCATCAAATATCGATATTATTTTAATGTAAAAACTACTTAAATATTTAAGCATCTCCGCTCTGACATAAACAAACTGCGACCATTCTTTAAACGATTACCACTGTGGAGTTTGACTGTACGAGGGAAAGCTTATAGTCGATAAACGCTTTAAATAACATGATGAATGAGCTGAGCTTTTTCGAAACTGTTAGAAGGCGTAAGTCTATTAGAAGCTTCCAATCTAAGCCGGTTGAAGATGAAAAGCTATTTAAGATCCTTGAAACGGTCGATTTAGCGCCTTCGGCTGGAAATCTGCAGGCCTATGAGATAGTCATGGTTAGAGATGAAAACCGTAAGAGAGCTTTGGCTGAAGCCGCTTGGGGTCAATGGTTTATCGCCGAAGCACCCGTTGTCTTCGTCGTATGTGCTAACAAGCGTAGGTCTGCCGTTAGATATGGGTCTAGAGGTGAAAATCTATACTCGATAAACGACGCTAGTATAGCTGCAACTTATCTTGAGCTTGCAGTTGCGGCTTTAGGCTTGGGGTCATGCTGGGTTGGAGCTTTTAGAGACGATATGGTTTCAAAGGCTATAGAGGCGCCAAGCCACATAAGACCTATAGCCATAATACCCATAGGCTACCCAGCAGAATCACCCAGCCGTCCACCTAGAAGGGGTTTTAAAGACTTCCTACACTTTGATAAAATTAGAATCGGCGTTTAAGGGGTGATTGCCTTGACTTTTAAACTATCTGTTATATCAGACGAGGTCTCTCAAGACTTGAGAGATTTGGTAGCGTTTGCTAGAGAGTTTTCACTAGACGGGTTAGAGATAAGGACTTTATTCAACAAGAAGCCTCATGAGCTTGTAGAACTCGCAAGTTCAATTAGAAGTAGTCTGAGAAGGGAGGGTTTAGAGGTTTCAGCCGTAGCGTCCCCTGTTTTCAAATCAAGTATAGATGACGATGCTGAGTACAGACAACACTTAAACATATTTAAACGGTGTGTAGAGCTTGCTAAAACCCTCGACACGGACATCGTACGAGTTTTCACTTTCTGGAAGAGAGACAGTATTGAGCGAGTTGTTGATAAAATCGTTGAACTCTATCAGCCACTTATAGACGTGGCTAAAAGTGAGGGGGTTATACTTGGAGTTGAAAACGAACCCTCCACTTATGCGAGTAATGGTTTAAGAGTTTCCAAGTTTCTCAGAAAAATCGGTTCAAAAACTGTTAAGGTTGTTTGGGATCCTGGAAACGATATATGGGATCCCGAGGGGGAGATACCGTATCCAGATGGATATAATAATGTTCGAAACAGTGTGGTACACGTGCATGTTAAAGACGGTGTGAGGAAGGGGTCGGGTGGAAACCATGAGTTTACTCCAATAGGCGAGGGAGAGGTAAACTATAGAGAGCAGTTGAAAGCCCTAGCCTTTGATAACTATAGAGGGTACTTATCGCTTGAAACACATTGGAGGCCTAAAGTCAAACTGGATGAATCGAAGGTTTTGATGCCTGGAGGAGCTGAATACTCAAACCTAGGATTAGAAGCGTCAAGAATATGTATGAGAAACCTCGTGAACATGCTTAGAGAGCTAGAGTTGTAGCTTTAAGGTTTAACCACCACCTAGCTTATGATCGTCCTCTGAAGCGTAGGGAATAATGTAGACGTATCTTCCCTCATAAAGCGCCTGAGCAGTCTTACGGCTAACGCTTTAAATTGGCCTCTATATTGTGCTTCTTGAAACTTCCAATCCCCATCCAGCTTGACGGATCTACTCACCGTTTACAGTATACGCTTCTCCAGAAGAACTGCTTTAGAAGACTATATGAAGAAGCTTGAAGACGGAAGACAAGTGTAGAATAGGAAGTAGGAGAGTTTTGAGTTAAGTAGAGATATATAGTGAGTTGTTACTTCCTACCTAACCCATCCCTCTCGATTAATTCATAGAGGGCTCTTTGGGGGAACCCTTCTCCCCGCATCTGAAGGTTTAAAACTGCTACTACATCTCTATCCGTTACTGTACTGCATTTTCCGCACTTCATAAGCCTGCCCTCATAGGAAGCCATGCTTCCTGAACAGAGTGGGCAGGTTTTAGAAGTGTTCTCAGCATTAACGTACTTAACCGGTAGTTCAAGCCACTTCAACTTATATTCCAGCATGAACTGGAACGTCCTAGCACTCCACTTCGAGAGCTTCCTGTTCTGCTTCTTAGAGCGGTTTAGAACATTGTGCTTTATCCCTTTGAGCCCTTCCATTATCGCTCCAGAGTTAGATTCTTTAAATCTTCCAGCTATCCTAGTGGTCAGTTTATGCATGAAGTCTCCAGCCCTATTCCTCTCACGGCTAGAATACTTACGTATCAGTCTCTTAGAGGTTTTAGGCTTGAGCTTAGACAGTTTCTGCATTCTCTGACGCTTAACCTCGTAAACCCTGTTGATGTGGTAAAGCTCCTTAAAGCTATACCTCTCTACTCTTCCGTTAATTAACGCCGTTACGTTCGTCAGGTTCACGTCGAATGAAGACCATTCATCAGCTTTAGGCTCAACTTTTTTCTTAACCGTGATTATGAGCTCTTTCTCTTTTAAAATCAACCCTCCAAGTCCGTCGAAGTCTTTAGGGATCCACGGATGCTCGCTTAAATCAACTTCAAGATGCCTCTTGTTCGGCTCGATGCTTATCCTCAGAAACCCCACTCTTGAAGCTGAAGAGCGTATTCTTGACGTAAACCGTCTGCTTAGTCATCTCAGGAAGATTCTCAGCCCTCCCCCTATTGTAGAGCGTTACCCATCCCCTAACCAACCCGATGACTGAGTTGACGGCCGAATCGACGTAGTGCTTCGAATACCTCCAGTTTTTCAGCAACTCGTCCCTAAGCCTCCTCCTATCATCGTTTTTGAAGTCTAAATGAGCTTTCCCATTAAATTTGACGTGGTTAAGAACAGCTTCTAAAGCCCTTCTCTTAGCCTTGAAATGCGAGCCTATTAGGTCTTTAGGAGCATCTACTGGGATTTTGTAGCTCTTAACTGCTTCCACAGCCTATCTACCTCGCTTCTAGGATAGCGGAGCTTTCCAGTAGGGAGCCTGACTGCTTTGATAATCCCCTTCCTCTGCCACTCCCAGAGCGTTTTCGTCGTAATATTGAAGATTTTAGCCACATCCCTCGGCTTCAACAGCTCTTCGTAATCTTCCTTCATCAATAGAACCTAAGTAAGCAAACACTATTTAAACCTTACTGAAACTGCTGACAAAGGCGTAGGAGCGAGGATGAGGAAGGTCGAGGTTTTAGGCTGTGAAAACTCGGCTTTTTTAGGAGTTTGGGAGTCGTCTAATGGTTCAATATTCGGAGCACTAGATCGTTCTTGAGTAGAAATTCGATGAAAGTCATTTAAGGATTTTAGACTTGAATCGTTCAAAGATAGTTTATGGGAAAATTCTTCATATGTGGGTTCTTTAACTTTAGGAGGTTCCTTAAAGAGATTATTATAGTGGTTTCATGACGTTTAATACTGAATGAAGTAGTACAATAGTCTGAGTTTCCGAATCTGTCAGAGTTGCCATAGATTTTAAACACCCCTAATGCAACCCAACAATGTACTATTTTATACTGTTAAACATTTTGAGAAATCGTTCGTATTTTGATATAATTGTTGTTGATAATGTTTTTATGTAAACTTTGCCTTTAATAGTAGTTAGACTATGACATTTTCACAAATAAAGACTTGGGTTGGGGGTTTAGATGAGGTTCTCCGAGGGGGTTTCTTGGAGGGGTCAAGCGTCATCCTCCTTGGACCCGTTATAACTCCTAAGTCCCACTTAGCCTTCCAAATAGTGTATGAAGGATTAAAGAATGGTGAAAAGTGCCTTCTTGTAAGTACCAATTTGAGTTTTAATACTCTAATGGCTCATTTAAAAATTAGCTATAACTGGGATTTAAAGCCCTACTTAGACGCTGGAAAGCTGGATTTCATCTACTACCCTTCCCTTCTCACGGAGAGCAGAGGTAGGTCTGGTGGTCTTGAAGGACTTAGGGAAATATCCTTTAAAACTGGAGAAGGCGTTACAAGGGTTGTCATATATACTTTCTCCCAGCTCTATTCGACTGTAGGTGATGAGAGCTTAGTTATGAACCTAATCTACAGGCTGAAGGAGAAGATCGAGAAAAATCGAGGCGTGGTTCTATACGTTCTAGACAGCGGTGTTCAAAGCCGTCAGGTTGAAGAAAACTTGAAGTCAATTTGCGACTATGTATTGGAGATAAGAGACGATGAAGGTGTCGTAGAAATGAGGGTGTCTAAGGCGCCGATACCTCACCGTTTGGATTGGCATAGACTGTTTTTCTCACCTAGTGGAGTACGCGTCGGAGCACCTACTGCTAAAACTGTTAAAACTGGTGGGAAAGGCTCTCGCCTAACATCTACTTTACCAAGCCTAGAGACATTTCTTGAATCTTCATGAAGATTCTATACGTTTAAAGTATGCTTATTTCCTAAAGTCTAAAAACTTTCCAGCTGTCTGAGCATAGAAAGTTTTATGTGAAGATTAGAGTTTAATATCGATTTTAGAAGGGTGTTAAATTGAACGTTAAAGTCGGGTTTATAGTTTGCGGTGTACACTCTGAAGTGAAAGATGTCTTAGGTAGACCTATGATCGACGTTAAACTTATTGAAGATTCTTTAAACTCTCTTAGAAAAGCCGGGTTAGACGTCTATAGGGTTGGTGGAGTACTCTCAAAAAGCTGGGAGGTCGAGAAGGCCGTAGAAGAGTGTGAGAAGCAGAATGTTGACTGCGTTATCTTCTACGTCGCTACATGGCTTTGGGCTTCAGAAGTTTGGAGAGCCGTCCACCACCTTTCAATACCCGTGCTGATATGGTGCACGCCAACCCCCATCGGATGGGCAACTGGTGGCGCATTGGTTTTACACGGTGCTTTAGACGAAGTTGGAGTTAAGCATAAGATCGTTTACGGCTATCCAGATGAAGAGGAAACCGTGAAAAGTATAGTGGCTTTCACTAGAGCGGCAGCAGCTGCTAATAGGCTTAAGAAGACAACGCTAGGGCTCATAGGAGGCTACAGTATGGGCGCCGTCACAGGATCAGTAGATATGGCACAGGTACTGTCAAAATTCGGCGTTAAAATTGAACATGTAGACCAGTACGAGCTTATTAACCTGGCTAGGGCTATTCCAGAGGGAGATGTGAAGAAAACCTATGGCGAATTGAGGGAAAAGTATGGAAGATTACCTGAACTTGACGAGGTCATGGAGAGGTCCATAAGACTATACATCGCGTTGAAGAACCTCATCTCGGATAGGAAATACGACATTGTAGCGGTTAAATGTTTTCCAGAGCTTGGAGACCACTATGCAACAGCCTGCTTAGCGCAAAGCCTCCTACCGGATGAAGGCGTCGTTACTTCATGTATAGGTGACGTTAACACAGCGTTATCCGCATACATACTGTATCTATTAAGTGGAAAGCCCACGTTTAACCCAGACGTACAGCAGATTAGAAGGTGGGAGAATGTTGTTAAACTCGCATCTGATGGGGCGGCACCAATATCTCTAGCTGAAGATATAGGAAGAGTGACTTTAAAACGCAGGGGGTTGCCAACTGAAGGGGTTGCTGACGGCATTTGCGTTGGATTCGTATGTAAACCCGGGTCTGTTACTATGCTCCGGCTATGTAGAATTAAGGGAGAATACCATATGCACATAGCTACGGGAGAAGCCTTTATTCCGAAGGACGTAGATGTAGCTCTCGCCGAGTGCGGCTTCCCACACTGGCCACATGCATTCATAAAACTGAGCGGAGATTTAGAGAAATTTATTCAAAACCAGAGAAGCGAATACATATCTATGTGTTATGGCGACTACGAGAGAGAACTGATAGATCTATGCTACATACTGGATATAAGACCGCTATTGGACAAGTAGGCTGTGAATACCTTTTTTCATCCATCTTCCTTTTCTCAGTTTTCCATTAATTAAAGTTGCATTTAATCATGTTGCTGAAAAGCTAAAAGTGCTAGAAGTCCTATAGTATTTTGGACCTATATGAGTGTTGGGATTGGAATTGTCGGTTGCGGTAGTATAAGCTGGGAGCATGTTAGAAGGCTTAGCCTTCTAAGAGAGGGGGAGGCTAAAATAGTGGCATTGTGCGACATCGTTAAAAGCAACGCTGAAAATTTGAGAAGATATGTAAATATTTTTAGGAATATAGCCCCTGAAGAATTGGATCAAAGCGTCGTCTTTGAAGACTACGACGATATGCTGGATGGCGTGGAACTAGACGCGGTTATCGTATGCACTCCTCACAATCTACACTATGAACATACTATGAAGGCCTTCAAACATGGGCTACACGTACTTGTGGAGAAACCTATGGCTCTATCTGTTAGAGAGGCCGAGGAAATGGTTAGTGAGGCTTCTAAACGTAGCCTCGTATTAACAGTAGGTTACCAGCGGCACTGTCAACCAGAGTACGTTTACGCTAGACGTAAAATTTTAAGCGGTGAATTGGGTGAGCCCCATATGATAGTCGGCTGGCTTGTTCAAAACCTCGTAGCGGCTGGAAGATTCTATCTAGACTCTAAAGTTTCAGGTGGAGGTCAGCTTAAGGCATCTGGAACACACCTAGTAGATGTAATACTTTGGATGACTGATGCAGAGCCCGTGAAGGTTAAAGCTTTTATGGATAGGGCTGGGGCTCCCGTAGAGCTCTATGCTGTTTTAGCCGTGGAATTGTCCAACGGCGCTTTAGCGTCAATATCGATATCTGGAGGGCATCCTAGACCACATACTAGTGTGACTGATGAAGTCAGGGTTTGGTGTTCGAAAGGGGCTGTCCACATAGTGGATGGAGCTGTTTACGTTGAAGACTCTGAGTCGAACGTGACGAAAATCGACCGGAGCTTACTTCCAAGGGTCAGTCCAAACCCAGACGTAAATTTTGTGAGGACAATACTAGGGAAGGAGGAGAATTTGATACCGGGCATCTGCGGGCTTAGAGCTACGAAGCTTGAAGAAATGGCCTATATGGATGTAGGACAGCAAATACCGAGTAGACTTAGAAAGGTTTAAACATCCTTACACTCCCATGGAAATTTACATCGGATTAGATCGGTAATTCCACCGTGCCATTCAGCATCGGCTATTGTAAAGTGTGCTTCTACAGGCTTATTGTACCGTAGTATTTTTACCATTATATGGTTCCACCCCTTCTGAAGGGTGGCGGTGGTGTAGTTGGAGCCGTCACCGCCGTAATTCGGTCTCAGCGGGACTGTCTGCCTCGTTTCATTTATCTTTTCACCGTTTAACCAGAGACGCATTCTACTGTTGTTTGGTACGCCTAACACAACTTTTAGTTCACTGGAAGAGTGGATGAAGTGGCGTAGATATATGACTCCAGGTTTACCTTCGAAGAACTGCTCTACCTCTAAGGCGTTTTCAGGCCAAGAGACGGCTTTCCATCTTTCACCAGTCTCCATAAGTCTTACGTCTTTATCAGGTGGAAATTCAGCTTCTAGGGAAACTGGTTCTCTGAAGACTTCTGAAACCAGCCAACGGAATCCTCCAACAAAGTTCAGTGGAATCCATAGGAGGTTTGGTCTTCCATAGATTGAAATTTCAACCGCCCCCCTATTAACGGTGTCTATACCGTATACATTTGATGTCGCTGAAAAGTCGAATTCAATTTTCTCCCTCGGTTCCAAATCGAAAAGGCAAGTTGAAGAGGGTTTTAAACTCCAACCTCTGGGAACATGTATGTTAAGTTTCCCAGATATAGGCGTTAGTCTAACGTTTTCTATGGAGACTTTAAACCGGTTTGGGGTATCTGGAAGAATAGCTGGCCCATCTACATACGTGATTGAGGCTTTCACAGCGATCAGGTCAAAACATACCTTATTATAGGGAATATCATAGATGTTCTTCATATATCTTAAAGAGCTTAATATGGCGTCTTCAGCTTTAGAAAAGTCATCTTCATCAGATAGCTCTACGGGCGAACCGAAGGACCTTAGAACCCGTTCACCTATTCTACACACTTCTTCCGTAAGTTCATGCAAGTTCCTAGGCACGTGGATATTTACTATTCCACGGCTTACGAGGACTTGTTCTCCTAAGGGTTTAACCCATTTCTCCGGAAGACCGCTTATACCGCTGATTATGCCCCATATTGCTCCCACCGTCGCACCAGTACAGTCTGTATCCCATCCACAGTTTACGGCTTTACACATAGCGTCTCCAAAATCCTCCCCGTATAGTAGTCCAATGGTTTGGAAGCCTAGATTTATAGGAGAATACTGAGCTATTGGACTGTAAGCCACTTCTTTAACTTTCTCACGCGCCTTCCTCCAGTCCAACCCGCTGAGGTAGGATTTTAAAGCCGTATGTATGGCTTTCGCAGTCGTACTGTTCTCCGGGATTGCTGAAAGACCTAGCTCTACCAGTTTAACTCTATCGCTTATCAGGAAGGCTGAGGATTCCACCACTGCGTTGAAAACCTCGCCGTAGACAGACTCCCCTCCAGCATGGTCGCATACGGCGTCTTGGTAAGCATACCATGCAGCTATATGGGGGGAGCCCGGCGCTATACAAGCCCATATTTCTGAACGTATAGGACTACCCATACAGTCTTTAAACCAGTTGTTATACCATCCTGAAACCGGCGGCTGCAACCCTTTCCTTAAATTGGTCTTATGCAATCCGTACTCGTCGTAGTTGTACAGTATGCAGTCAAGCCAGTATTCAGCTAAATCCCGCGCGGTTATATGGACACCTCGGTCTCTGAGGGCTTGAAGCCAAACCAGTTGAATCTCGAGATCGTCGTTTGGAATACCGCCTTCAACAAGCTTCGGATACCACCAGACATCGAACATCTCTTCTTGACCGAATATACGTTCAAGAGGTGTGCCCAGTGTTCCACCGGCGTTCTTACCCAGCCAACATCCATAAACTTTATCGTAGTAAGTCTTCCTACTGAGTTTAACGACGGACATAGAATCAGCTCCAAATCTGAAGATTCGCCTCTAACTTTATATCTCTTTTCCAACATCAATATGTCAAACAGAGTTTTAACATGAACGATCTGGAGAGGTTTCTAGCTACTGTTAGTTTTCAGAAGGTTGATAGGTATCCGTATTGGGAGCTTGGAATATGGGGTCAGACGTACGATAGATGGCTTCAAGAGGGTTTAAGTGAAGAGGAGCTTAAGGGAGACTGGTTTAGAGGCGAGCCTAAATTCGCCAAACTCGATAAGAGAGACTTTATTCCCTTAAACTTGGAGCCGATTCCAGGCTTCGAGGAAAAAGTTATAGCTGAGGATGACCGTTACCTGGTTTTCAGAGACAAGTGGGGGCGCGTTAGGAGGGCTCTTAAGGAGGGTGAAGCCCACGGTACAAGAGCCTCGATGGACACGTACATAGACTTCTACGTCAAAGACCGTGAAAGCTTTCGAGAGTTTAAAAAGTATTTCGATCCCTACGATCCTGGAAGATACCCTGAGAACTGGGAGGGGTTGAAGAAGAAGTGGAAGATTAGAGACTATCCGCTATATTTGACTGAGAACTGCGGCTTCGGAGGTTTGTACTGGAATCTGAGGAACATGATGGGTACAGTTAGACTGTCCATAGCCTTCTACAAGATGCCGGATCTAGTACATGAAATTCTCGACTTCATGGTCGAATTCTTCATGAAAGTTGCTGAAAAAGCTCTAAGAGAAGTTGAGGTTGACGCATTCATCTTCAACGAGGACTTCGCATGTAAAAGTGGACCGTTGATATCGCCTAAGATCTTCCGGGAATTCCTCCTACCACGCTATGAAGAGATTATTAGATATTTGAGGTGGCATGGGGTGAAGGTTATCGAATTGGACAGTGATGGCGACACCGAACCGCTCATCCCTCTAATAATAGAGGCTGGCGTGAATGCACACTGGCCTTTAGAAGCGGCTTCAGGCATGGATCCTGTAAGAGTTCGGAGAAAATATGGCGAGAAACTAGCACTATACGGTGGGATAGATAAGAGGGCGCTCGTAAATGGTAGAAAAGCAATAGAGAGAGAGGTATACCGTAAAATAGCGCCTATGGTTGAACTGGGAGGATATATCCCAACAGTCGACCATACAGTACCTCCAGACGTCCCGCTTGAAAACTTCCTATACTACTTAGATTTGAAGCGTAAACTCGTCGAAAATTAGAGTTACAGGAACATTTAAACAACGCTTCTTCTAAATGAAGGTTAACATAATTTTAGGTGTCACGGCTTAGCATCCTGCTCGTAAAGGAATATTTTTATAGCCGACTAACCGTCTATAAGTCAGGTATATTGAATATGAGTCTGACAGTAGAAGCACGTGTCGGAAAGAAGTATGCTATTTACTTGCCTAGGGTGATCGTTAAAGCTCTTGGTATAAGAGAGGGGGAGAAGGTGCTTTTAAGGGTTTCCGGTGGCGTATTAGTTTTGGAAGTACTTAAAGACCCAATACAACTCGCCCTCTCAGGTACGAAGTTTGCGTCGATAAACCCTAGTCAAATTGAGGCGATAAGTCTTGAAGAGCAGGCAAAATACTTTGAAGATTCTTCTTGATACATCCTTTTTACTCCCCACATTAGGTATTGACGTGAAGGGAGAGGTGTTGGAATGCCTTGGAAGGCTAGTGGAGAAAAAGGCTGAACTATACTACTCTAGTTTCAGCATTTTAGAATCTTTATGGATCGCCATCAGACTAATGAGGGATAAAAGCTTAGATGTTGAGAGGTTTAACGAGGGATTAAGGAGTATAATCGAGGGAGGCAGATATGTTAAAGTCGAAGAAAGCTCTGAAGCATTCAGAGAAGCGTTAAGATTATATTCCTTGGAAAGTAGAGACATTATAGACAATATACTCTATGCGACTTCGTCCAGTTTAGGCCTCAAACTATTAACTTTAGATAAAGAGCTTAAGGAGTTTATCCGAAAGAGGGAGTTAAGAGACGTAGTCCTGCTACCGGAAGAAGTTATTTAGGATGTTATAAAGTCACAGTCTACCGCAGAGACCCATAAAGCTAGAATGCGAAGTCATTAAGAGATACTGAAATTAAAAATCGCTAGAGAAGTTTACAACTGCTAAATTTCTATGGATTGTTGCAGTCTTTAGTGACAGATTTGTTCTACGGTTTTCTTTACAATTCAAATTGAAATAAGTATTTTTTAAAATTGAAATTTCAAAAATTCAAAAAATTAAGCTTGAAATTAAAAAAGTTTTTTAAAAAAAAGATTTTTTGACTATTCCAATTCTATTCTATAGATATAGTAGTGTTAGTAAATCCTTTAGCATTTTGGTGTCCTCCTCTCTAATTGGAGAAAAATAATGGTTAACGCAAAGTGTCCAGTGTGTGACGAAGAGGTCGATATAGGTAGCAAGCCTCAACCGGAAACTACTATAGACTGCCCTTACTGCGATACTACTCTCATTATAAAGCGTACAGGGCGGAAGTGGATTCTAGAGTTCTTCGAAGGGGAAGAGGAAGAAGGAGAAGAATTGGAAGAAGGAGAAGAGGAGGAAGACTTATTCTAATCGGGGGTGTTTTCCCATGAGCGCGGAGAAGAAAGAGGAGAAGAAGGAGAAGAAGAAAAAGAAGTAGTGGAGTTAAAATTAACTCCACTACTTAACCCCCATTTTTTCTTTGTAGATAAATAGAACAGATGAGATAAACTATTTATGTGACGTATGTTATACCATGATGTCTAGATGCCCTTATACATAGTCTGGGGGAAACCTTTACGGCCGAAGGATATCGCCTACCTTTTTGAAAGGGGATACTTGAGGATTCATAAAGGGCTGTGGATGAGCCGTTCTAACAGCTTAGATTTAGATTTAAAGCCTGTCATAGATAGTTGCTCAGATTCCATTACTGTTCTTAAAACGGCTAGAGAGCTCCAGAAACCCTTTATAAATTTCGAAGAAGATATTTACGATCTTGGAAGTCTAATACTTGTTGCATATGACTTGCCGCGTAACACACGCGTAAGGAAAGCAGTCAGTAGGCTTTTAAGAAGAAGCCCATGTTTTAAGCTTTCTCCTTCAATATACCTCTTCCCCCATACTAAATATGAGGAATACGATGGGACACCTATAGTATCGCCTAGCAGTCTAATTAAAAGAATAATAATCTATGGTGGCAGAGTTACGTGTGCTTCAAGGCTTATTCTGATACACGACCACTCAGCAAAACGTATAATTGAAGGATTTTTAAATTCACTAGATAAAAGAGTTGAAGACATCTATAACTATTGCTTAACCTTGGAAAACAATGAAAAGTTCAGAGACCTCAAACTTTTAAGTGGATTGAAAATTGAAGTTAAAACCCTTAAAGCCCTATTGAAGTTCTATAAGAGTGAAATGGGACTCAGCTTAAACGGCGTCTATTCTAAGATCTATAAAGCGTCAAAGATTCTATCCAATTTCTAGTCAAAATATATTATCCCTACCTTAAGCCGTTCTATAGTGCTATGTGGAAACTCTTATAATAGTGCAATGTGCTCAATCGCTTAGATGTAAATTCAATTTAAAGGCGACTTAGAAAGATGGGGTTTGTGAAGATGCACAACCGAAACAGAGAAGCATCTACGACAGGCGGAGTTGCCGGTTGGACTTTGCCGAGTTCAAGCGATATTTTAACGTTACCTATAGATGAGCTTCTCTCACGTTTAAAGACGTCTTTATCTGGGCTTTCATCCGATGAGGCTGGAGCACGTTTAAAAATCTTCGGTTACAATGAGCTTGCCAAGAGGAAGAGGCGAACCGCTTTTATAGAGTTTCTCTCCCACTTTAGAAGCCCCTTACTAACCATATTATTAATCGCCGGGTTGATTTCAGGCTTTTTCGGAGAAACTGTAAATGCCGCCATAGTATTCTCGATAGTATTTGCCAGTGTTCTTCTGGACTTTTACCAAGAATCTAAAGCTGAAAAAGCAGCTGAAATGCTGAAGCAGAGGGTAGCCATTACGGCTACTGTATTAAGAGATGGTGTTAAACGTGAAGTGAGGTTGTCTGAGATAGTCCCCGGCGATATAATATATCTTTCAGCAGGGGATATAGTACCTGCAGACGCGCGGGTGATAAATGCAAAAGACTTGTTCATAGATCAGTCTGCATTAACTGGTGAGTCTTTCCCTGTTGAGAAAAAGGCTACGCCTTTAAAATCCTACGAGCCTTCAATCACGGAGTGGAGCAACCACCTCTTCATGGGCACTTCCGTTGTGAGTGGAACTGCGACAGCAGTTGTAGTTAAAACCGGGAGTTTGACAGAATATGGGAGAATTGCTGTTAAACTTGCGGCGAAAGAGCCGGAAACGGAGTTTCAAAGGGGGATTAGAAGCTTCGGTTATATGATAATACAGGTTACCTTCTTCCTAGTGTTATTCGTCTTTTTCATCAATGCCCTCTACATGCGTAGTGTACTTGAATCGCTTCTCTTCGCGGTGGCTTTAGCTGTAGGTTTGACGCCGGAGCTTTTGCCGATGATAGTTTCAGTAAACCTTTCTAAAGGTGCAATCGCAATGGCTAAGAAAGGCGTCATCGTAAAGCGTTTAGCCTCTATACAGAACTTCGGAAATATGGACGTTCTATGTACAGATAAAACTGGGACTTTAACTGAAAATAGGATAAAGCTTGTACTTTATGTGGACGTTAATGGGGAGGAAAACGAGAAGATATTGCTATATTCATATCTTAACAGCTACTTTCAAACCGGTTTGAAAAGCCCCCTTGATGAAGCTGTACTTATGTTTAGAAATATGGATGTAAAGGATTATACGAAGGTGGATGAAATCCCATTTGATTTTATACGTAAACGTTTATCCATAATTGTCGATTATCAAAAACAGCGGTTTATGATCACTAAAGGTGCTCCCGAAGAAGTTGCGAAGATATGTTCATACTGTGAAGTTAAAGACATTATAATGGACGTGACAGATGAGATACAGCAGAAAATTAAGCAGAAGTACATCGAACTGAGTGCAGAGGGCTTTAGGGTTTTAGCCGTGGCTTATAAGCGTTTGAAGGTAGAGAAAGCCGTATACTCTGCTAGCGATGAGAACGAAATGGTTTTCCTCGGTTTTATAGCATTCCTCGACCCCCCAAAGGAAACTGCAAAGGAGTCGCTTCAACTTTTGAAGAATGCAGGTGTAGAGTTGAAAATACTTACAGGTGATAATGAACTGGTGACTAGGAAGGTCTGTGAATACTTAGGCTTCGAAGTTAGAGGGGTCGTCACGGGGGGAGAAATAGCTCAGATGAATGATGACGCGCTTGCAAGGGTCGTTGAAGAGGCGAACATATTCTGCAGAGTAACACCAGCGCAGAAAGACCGTATAATAAACGCTTTAAAGAACAATGGTCATGTCGTAGGTTTTCTAGGTGATGGAATAAACGATGCGCCATCGCTTAAAAGTGCCGATGTCGGAATATCTGTGGATAATGCCGTTGATGTTGCGAAAGAGTCTGCTGACATCATACTTCTAAAGACGGATTTAACTGTGCTCCACGATGGTGTTCTAGAAGGTAGGAAGACATTCGGCAATACCATGAAGTATATAATGATGGGTGTAAGCTCAAACTTCGGAAACATGCTCAGCGTGGCAGCCGCATCGTTATTCCTACCGTTTCTACCCATGCTTCCGATACAGATACTGCTTAACAATCTTCTCTACGATCTCTCACAATCGGCAATACCGACGGATGAGGTTGACCATGAATATGTCGCGAAGCCGAAGAGGTTGGATACACAGTTTATCAGGCTATTTATGATGTGCTTGGGTCCAGTAAGTTCTCTCTTTGACTTCTTAACATTTTTCACAATGCTGTTTGTATTTAATGCTTCCGAACAACTGTTTCAAACAGCATGGTTCATCGAGTCTCTAGTCTCCCAAACACTGGTGATATTCGTCATTAGAACTAGGAAGTCGCCATTCTGGAAGAGCCGCCCAAGTAAACTACTGCTTCTAAACAACATAGCTATAATCGCCTTTGCGTCTGTGTTACCTTATACACCTATAGGAGCGATTTTTAGGTTTGTAAAGCCCCCTCCAACATTCTTCATAGCCCTAGCTGTCATCCTTGGCTCCTACTTAGCTCTAGCGGAGCTGATCAAAAGCCTGTTTTACAAGAAGTATGGCTATCGCTTAGAGCAGTTCCTACTGTCGCCTAGAAGGATTGGGATTTACATGAGTAAAACCGTGAGACTTATTCAGAACACAGTAGCCGTTGTGTGTCTAAGACCTGAAGGTGAAATTTCAATAGAGTCCTTAATCGAAGATTTGAGAAACACTGTAGACTATTCTATCAGCCTAGAGCAGGTCTTTAACTGTCTAAATCACCTACGTCGGGCTGGGCTAATAACCTTTGACTGGAGAAAGAGAACCATTAAACGGGAAAAACCACTCGAAGACTATGTGGAAACATACGTGGTGAAAGAGTTTCTACCTAAAATGTTGGAAGATTGGCGGAGAATAAGCTCCTATGTTCAAACCAAATACGGTAAGATCAATTCAGGGTATGAGAGAATCTTAATGCTGTTATAGCGTTTAGCTTCACCCTTTAAGCCTTTTTAACAGTTATCCCGAGCTCATATTCTTATCTGTGTTTCAAAGCAGAACTTCTCATCTGTGTCCGATGCATCTGGTAGGTAGACCCATTTATCACATTTACTACACCTGTATTCTCTATAAGGCTTGTCTATGAAAATGATGGTTCTCTTAAACACCAGCTCCCCATGACATTTAGATAGGGCTTCGGCTTCGCTGTGTATCATCACCTTTTATGGGCGCTTTCTACGATATAGAAGTTTGGAGGTGGAGGCTAGTTTAAAAAGACTTCAAAGATACGTGTTTTTAACTTAATTCGATCATTTAATGAGAAGGGTATGCACATTTATAAGATAGAAAATCTTCAAGAGTCTGGTAAAGTTTAAACCCGCATCTAAATTTGAAGCTTTTACCCTCAAAGACTTGCGGTATTCCGAAAATTTTTAAAGGTGATGAGTATTTCCTAAGCTACGTGGTCTTAGCGATAAGAGCTGGGAGAATCTACACTCCGAACACTCTGATTAGAAATGGTGTTGTGGTTTTAAAAAATGGTAAGATAGACTACGTGGGCGATGACTTTGAAAAGGTTAAAGATGCAACAGTCCTCAGATTCAACGACGGGGTATGCGTACCGGGTTTTATAGATGTTCACGTTCATGGAGGTGGAGGCTACGATTTCGCAGATGGAAGCTTTGAGGCCTTTAATGAAGTTTGTAAATACCACGTACGCGGTGGAACCACTTCACTCCTAGCTACAATATTATCTTCACCTGTAGATTATACGTTTAAGATTCTGGAGACTTTTAGGAAATTCTCAAACGTTTCTACAAATGGGGCTGAAACACTTGGACTACATCTAGAAGGGCCGTTTCTAAACCCTGATATGCGTGGAGCACATCCAGCAGAGCTTCTGCAGACACCTAGTGAAGAACTCGTAAAGCCGCTTTTAGAGCATGCAGACGTCATCAGGAGGGTCACGATAGCGCCGGAGGTTTCAGGTGGGGTTAAAGCCGTTAAAGCCCTCTCCAGCAGGAACGTTGTAGTTAGCATAGGGCATTCAAACGCTCCATATGACGTCGTGGTTAAAGCTTACGACGTGGGATTGAGGCATACGACTCATTTGTATAATGCTCTAGGTGTTTCGTTTAAACGTGGGCCATATAGGATACCGGGGGCTTTAGAATCCGTTTTAGCGTTAGGTGGTGTGATGGCTGAGATTATAGCTGATGGGAGGCATGTCCACCCGATCCTCATACGTTTGGCCGTGAAAACCAAGGGTTTTAGAAGGCTATGCCTTGTCACCGATGCCATGAGGGCTGCGGGTATGCCTGATGGAATATATAAGCTGGGTTCAAATGCATACGGCTCCGAGGCTGTGGTTAAAGACGGTATATCCTATACGCGTGATATGCGTTCCTTCGCCAGTACGACAATATCTATGGTTGACGCCGTTAGATTTATGAGAAACATAGAGTATCCAATGAAGGAAGTCTTGCTCATGGCTAGCAGTATACCGGCCAAACTCTTAGGTGTTTCAAATAGGAAGGGTTTTATAGCGTCTGGCTTTGATGGAGACCTTGTGGTTTTAGATAAAAAGCTTAGAGTGCTTTTGACGGTTGTCAGAGGGCGGGTTGTCTACGCAGAAAACAGAGACTATATTGGTTTATCGTAGGATCGACTTAGCTACTTTCTCAACACCCTCTATTATCGTGGCTTCATCTTCATCCGTGAGAAGAGGGCTCACATCTATGTTGACGGCTCTGCTTAGGATTTTTAAAGTCTTTGGACACATCTCCCTAGTATACTCTATGGATTTGCCGTAGAGTGGACACGTATATGGGCAACCTTTAGAGGCGAAGGAGACCTTATTCATGACCGTATCCCAGTGGTAGTATACGTGAAGGTCCTTCCTGTTCGGGTTGAATAAGTGCCAAGCACCTATGTTCTCGGCGTTTAAGGCCCTGGCGAAAAGCTCGGCTTTTTCAAAGCTTTCTAGGAAAATCACAACGGCTACGGCTATATCGCCCTGAGGATCTACAGGCTTATGAACCTCTATCCCGTCCAGTCCGGATAATGCTTTAACTATGTTGGCTTTACGCTTCCTCATTCTAGAGATTATGCTGTCTATTTTGCGAAGCTGAGCTAATAGTATTGCCGCTGAAACCTCATTAAGCCTAAAATTGAGCCCTAGGCTAGGCTCAGCTCCAAACCTTAAGTAGAATGGGGCGTCGTGGAAGACGGCGGCTTTAATGTATGCGTCATCGTCGTTTGTGGTAACGGCTCCCCCCTCACCAGCAGTTATGGCTTTGTTAAGCTGAAAGCTGAATGCTGCTACGTCTCCTATGGACCCAAGTCTTCTACCTCTATACGAGCCGCCGCATGCTTGAGCCACGTCTTCCACCACTTTAACTCCATATTCCACAGCCACTTTCCTTATACGGTCCATGTCGCATTGGAAGCCCCTCATATGTACGGCTATTAAAGCCTTCGTCTTATCAGATATTTTTCTCTCAAGGTCTTCAGGGTCTACTGATAGTGTCTCATCAATCTCAGCTATCACGGGTATTGCTCTCAAAAACAGCACAGCCATAGCGTCCATTATCCAGGAGAAGCCAGGTATTATCACTTCATCCCCTGGACCGACGCCTACTGCGGCTAGAGCTGTACATAAAGCTCCGGTACCCGAGCTTACAGCTAACGTATGTTTAACACCTATGTAGTCTGCGAAGGCTTTCTCAAACTTCTCAGTTTTACCTAGAAACCTAGGTCCATAATATCTAAACAGGGATTAGGCTTTTAAAACCTCTAAAACCTCCTCCTCCTCTTCAACATCTATGAACGTTGCTCCCGGGAACATCGGAGGTAGGGGTTTGTCGCGTACAGGCTTACCTCCATAAAGGGCTAACTCCTCCCCACTCATAGGATAGCTCACATACTGCAATACTCCATTTCCCTATTTAAAGGCTTATCGTGCTTGAGAAAGTCTCAACGTTTAAAGGTTCGATCGATGATCTCGGAGACCCTTTTCACCCTGCTTTCATCCGACGGTGGAGGCAACTCATCGGAAATACCCAATACCAAGTTGTCTGGGAACATCGATATTATCTTCTCGACGAATTTGTCGAACTTCTCCAAGCTTATTGCCTCTGGTATGAAGAATATGAAGGGTATCCCATCTAGTAGAACCATTTCATCTCCAAGGGCGTTTTTGATGTCTTCAAGTGTCATGTCTCCTACTGGTTCAACTGTCAAAGCCTCCACACCGTCTAGTCCGGTTTCCCTTAGAAGCGGTAGAATAGGTTTAGCCCATCCATCTACGTGGATGTGGACGTACTTACCGTGCTTATGTAGGTAGTCGCTCCTCTCCTGATAATAGGGTACACAGTATTTCTCAAAAAGTTTGGGCGACGTTATTCGGGAGTCTATATTCTCACCCAAGTTTAATATTTCAACTGGAGATCGGGCTAAAACTTCGTAAAACCTGTCGTTGGATGCTTTAATATCCCCCATCAAACTTTCAACTTCACACCTGTACCTGAATAGAAATCGTATAGACCTTTCAACACCCATGTAGTTTATGAATAATGCCTGCAGAGGTGAGCGGGGGAAGAAACACCAAAGTACGCCGCGGTCTCTAAGCTTAAGCTTCATATTATCATATACCTTCCTATCAAATTCCACCCTGACGTTTTCGAGAATATAACGTAGGGGCTTAAAATCCTCTAAGCTTTTAACCGGGTATTCGACGAGTCTAGAGGACAGTCCGAGCTCTCCAAGCATAGATACTTCTCTAAGCACACCCTTAGGTGTTTCAACCTCGGTCATTATCAGGTTGCCGTTGCGTCTTGTTTTAAACTCTACATCCCCCTCATACCATACTTTTACAAAGCTTTCTACGAAATACCCGGAGTAGCACCTCCAGCTCGCACCCCACTCTTCACATATCTCCGCTATGTCTTTATCCATATACTTAACCGGGAGAGTGCCCTTAGCCTTATTGTACACGTACCAGAACTCCGGTCTAATATTCCAAGGTATCTTATCTCTGGGCTTCCTTTCAAAAACGGCCAGTATCCTCTCACGTGGAGTCAAGTTTAAACCCACCCATAGAACATACAGGTGTGCTAATAAGCCTAACTGGGTTTTCATACAGGCTCTAACGCAACGGCTCTTATTGGAAATGAATCCAATCCGACTATGTTTACGGGTAGACCTATGAATAGGAATCTACGTTTTCTAAGCCTATCTAAGTTGCACAACCTCTCTATTATGGGGATGTTGTTCGAGAGTAGGTAGTCATGTGTTGCCATAAGTTCAAGAGAGCTTGTGCTTCCAGGAGCTTCAACCTGAACGGAGTCGTCTACGCCGACCATTTTAACCCTATTCTCGGCAAGCCATTTAGCGGCTTCAGGTGAAATATAAGGGCTGTCTTCACCTGTAAAACGGCTGTTACCTATGAGAACTATATCCCCTTCTCGTACGCCGGCTCTTTCAAGGTCTTCGACCGTTACAGGCTCACGGGCAGACTTATGAGATAAGTCTACAAAAACGGCCTCACCTAGAAACACTTCAACCGGGATTTCTGATAGATCCGCACCGTTAACCCCGTACCTGGCATTTACGTAGTGGGATGGGCACTCAACGTGCGTACCTATGTGGCTCATAGTATCTATATCATACATGTATTCTCCAGCAGTATAGCTGAACCTTCTGATTTCAAGCCTACGCTTCTCCTTACCGGGATACAGTTTAAGGCTTAAATCTACAACTCTACATTCTACATTAAACACTTTCATACCAATCACAGTACCCATTTAAATGCGATGGCACTTAAAAATACGTTTATCTGTAGTAATCCTGTTTAAGAATATCTGAGGATAAGGTTTAATGTAGTAAGTCTCAGGAGACGGAAGTATTTGAGGATCGTAGTCATGGGACATGTTTCAGCGGACAAAGTTATAACGGTTAAAGGTGAAAGCCGTCAGCCCGGAGGGGCTGCCCTCTACACTGCCATAGCTGCTAAAACCCTGGTTAGAAACGTAGACCTGGTGACATGCATAGGTAAAGACTACGCGCATATGGATGTTCTACGATGTTTCAACCTTAAAGGCATAAAGGTCTCATCTAAACCGTCGACAAGCTTCACGATAAAATACGATGAAGATTGGAAGGCAGACTACTTAGAGGTTAAGATAGGGACTGGAGTGTACATAAAGCATTCTCAGATACCAGTCAGTTGGCTTGGAGATGAGACAATTCTCCACCTAGCACCCATGTCTCCTCAAAAAGTCCTCAAAACAATAGACTTTATTAGGAGGGTGAGTCCAAAAACGCTGATATCCGTCAACACGTGGATTGGATACATCCGTAAAAGCACTTTAAACACTTTAAGGGAGGTAGCTAGGAAAGCAGACTTCTTCGTATTAAATGAGTCTGAAGCCTACGCTTTAACTGGTTTGAGAAATCTACCTAGAGCGGTGGCGAAACTCGAAACGGAAACACTAATAGTGACTTTGGGAGAGCTCGGAGCTGTAGTTAAGAGGGATGGTGATATAATGCTCATACCTGCGTTAACAAAACTACCCGGTGAAACAGTTGATGTGACTGGTGCCGGAGATGTATGGTGTGGAGGATTTCTAGCAGGCTACATGCTCACTAAAGATTTGAATAAAGCCGTTGTTTCAGGTTCCATACTTGCTGGCCTCAAATGCCGGGATTGGTATTTCAGAACCCTTTTAAGGCTTAGTTTTAACAGCGTTGAGGATCTTATAAAATATGTAATAAGTCTACGGGATGATACGAGGCAACGTAAGATAACAAGCTACACGAAGTATCCATAACTCAATACGCGATAAAATAAAGCTTTTCTAGAATAGATTTATACCCTCACCCTACATTTAGAAGAATTGTATGATAGAGTCTGTGGGCTCTGTTAGAAGAGTAGACGTTGCGGTTGTTGGATGTGGACCTGCGGGAGTGCAGGCTGCGATAACGGCTGCTAAGCGTAAGATGAATGTTCTCCTAATCGGTAAGCCGAGCGGTAGCTCTCTAAGGTATGCGCGTATAGACGACTACTTCGGCGTATTGGGCCCTATTGAAGGTGTTAAACTTCTCGAAACCGGTTTAGAACAGGTTAAGTCTAAAAACGTGGAGATGATTGAGGAGGATGTTGTTGAGTTGCATAGGGATGGGGCTCTCTTCAAGCTGAAGACTGAGAGTGGAGTTGAGGTTTTAGCAGACGCCGTAATACTTGCTATGGGTGCTAGGAGGAACAGGTTGAACGTTAAAGGTGAAGACAGGCTTATAGGTAGAGGGGTGAGCTATTGTGCAGAGTGTGACTGTGTTTTCTTTAAAGGGTTAGACGTGGCCGTGGTTGGGGATGGTAGTGCTGCTGCTTACGCTACTTTACTCATGGCGAATTACGCCTCTAAGGTCTCTCTCATAGCGAGGAGGATAGGATTCTCAAGCCGTCTGTTTGAAGAGCTTAAAAGCAGAGGTGTGGTCGTAGTTGAAGGTAGGAGGGTTGTTGAAATATTGGGTGAGCAGAGGGTCGAGGGCGTTCTGCTGGATGATGAAAGCGTGGTGAGCGTTCAAGGGGTGTTTATAGAGCTCGGCTCAAGAGGCGTTTTAGAGCTTACGTCTAGCATAGGTTTGCTTCCAGATTCCTCCGGCTATTTGAAGGTTGATAGAGGCCAGGCGACGGATGTGGAGGGTGTTTTTGCATGTGGAGATTTATGTGGACCGCCTTTAAGCCTCGCTAAAGCGGTAGGTGAAGGCTATGTTGCGGCCGTTTCAGCATTCGAGTATGTGAGGTCTAAGAGGGGTGGAAAGTAGTGGTTATGGTTGTTAAAGCGGATGGAGCTAGCGAGCCGTTTAACAGGGGGAAGGTTTTCAAAACATGTCTTAAGCTGTGCGGCTCCGTAGAGCTTGCTGAAAAAGTCTCTAAGAGGGTTGAAGAGCAGGTTTACGATGGTATATCCACGCGTGAAGTACTGAGTACAGTTTTCAGGATAATGGCTGAGTATAAGCCAGCTATGGCGTATAGGGTTGACCTGAGGACTAGTCTAAGTCTGCTAAGGTCTAAACCGGATTTCGAAAACTTCATCTCTCAGATCTTCAGAAACCTCGGCTATGATGTTGAGCGGAACATTATCGTACAGGGTTTCTGTATAGAGCATGAGGTAGATGTGCTCGCCTCCAGAGGCGATGGGTTTATATACGTTGAGGTTAAGCATCATATGAACCCGCATAAGTATGTTGATTTAGAGGTGGTTGAGAAGGTGTGGGCTACGATGCTGGATATTAGAGAGGGTTATGAGAAGGGTTTGAATAAGCTGGATATTTCAAAGCCTTTGGTGGCGACGAATACTAAATTTACAAACCACGCCTATAGGTATGCTAAGTGTAGAGGTATCGGTCTGCTAGGCTGGGGTGCTGTAGATGCTATGGATCTTGAAAAGCTCATAGTGGAATTTAAACTGTATCCGGTTACTATTTTAAGGGGGTTTGAATTGAATGCTCTGTACAGGGTTATCGATATGGGCTATGTGACCGTTAAACAGTTGGCCGATTCAACGGCTTCCAGGCTCCTAGAGGCTGGTCTACCTGAGAAGGATGCGAATCTGCTGGTTGAGAGGGCTAGGGAAGTGCTTGAAATCCTCCCTTGAGTTTATAAGTCTTCAACCCATCGGCTATGTTTGCTATGTAGCTTGGATCGTTTATGGTAGGCTCGGCTATACCGACCATATCTGCACCTGCGTTGAAAAGCGTTATGGCGTCTTCAACGGATCTAACATAGCCGCTTACCAGTAGGAAAATATCACTGTATCGGTTTTTAACCTTCCTTACGAATTCTACATTTGGACGTTTAGAGGTTTCGTCTCTCACGTTAAAATGTACTCCGAAAATGTTCATCCCAGTTATTCTATCAAGTATGGGGCTGTAATCCGGTGTTACACCCATTCTGAACTTTACAATTACTGGGATATCGAGCTTTGAGAATCCTTCAAGCCAGTTGAACAATTCGTTTCTATTCTCAGGTAGAACCATGGCTCTAAGCTTGCCCTGCTCTAAGTAGCGCTTGTAGCCTCCGTGAACGTTAAGCTCTACGAAATCCCCACCAGCTTCTCTGAAACATTCAGAGGCTTCGAGCCCCCATTCAAGTTTTAGAGTCGCTAGGTTTAAACATACGGATACGTTCAGTCTCTTCTTGACCTCCTCAACCTCTTTAGATAGAAACTCTACGCAGTCTTTCCTCTCAGGTGGAAGGATTAAGCCCGGCTCTAAAACACCATGCATGGGCGGCTCGGCTAAATAGGCTCCGAGTTGAACCATAGCCGTGCCTAAACCCCTCTCCGCGCAGAACTCTCCATTGGTAATCCCCATCATAGATGATAGGAATAGGCTTCCCCTAAATATTCTCCGTAGGTTCTCCAAAGCTTTCACCTTTTGAATTTAAAATATTATGGCATATAACGTTAACTGGGTTTTAGCCTTCTACGTCTGATGTATTCTGCAGCTCCAATGGCTACGCAGTAGTCGTAGTTTTCCGGGATCATTGTAGATACTTTGAAGAGTTTGCATACTTCGTTTATACGTTCAGATATCAGTTTGCTTCCGGCAAGTCTACCTATGAGTACGACGTCTCTCTCTAAACCGTATGCTTTAGCCGCTAGGCTGACAACGACCCCTATCACTTCTCCAACGAGGTTGAAGATGCCGGCCGATAAGTCTTTTTCATCGGCGTCTTCGCTTACATTGCCGAAGTTTGATGCTGTGGCTTCAGCTGGGATTATGCCTACGGACCTACCGGCTATGTCTCCGACTGTTAAATCGACCTTGCGTAAATTCCCCTTAGAGGCCAGCTCCTCTAAAACTTCGAAGTTCTGCCTTCTAAGTATCAGCTGTGCTAGGCCTCTGATCGTTCCACCGCCTACGCCAGTCCCCCCGATGTGCTGTATTCTGCCATCGCTGTTGGCTACGACTAAAGCCGTACCAGTTCCTAGGCTTGCGACCAACGCCCTGTCCTTACCCGATAGGGTTAACCCGCCTATACCTATTGCTTCGATCTCATCTACTTCAAATATCGGGACGTCTAGTATACTGTTTCCTAGGAATCTGGCTCCAGCTCCTGAAACCGCTAAGACTTCGACTTCTTTAAGCGGTCTATCTATCTGTGAAAGCAGTTTACCCAGCGCTCCTGAAACGGCTGCAACAGGCTCTGTCGTTAAGACTGTACATAGTCCGATTATGTTGGAGCCTTTTAAAGCCACGGCTTTTGTGAAGCTTCCGCCTACGTCGACACCCATTATCAAGCTATATCATCCCGTTGAATTGTCAGGAAACCCTCATAACAGATTACTTTAATATCTTTAAAGTCATTAAAGTTTTCTTAAAAAACATTTAATTACTTCGAGGTCTAACCCGAATAACTGTGAAGCTTAGAGACCTCAGCGCCGCTGTGGTGAACGCGGCTCTATATGCATCTCTGGGATATTTGACGTATCTAGGCTTGTTCACGCCTGTGATAGGTGTTGTCAGGTTTTGGCCTTCAGTCATAGTGCCAGGGTTTTTCTCAGTAGTCTATGGTCCTATGGTGGGTGGGCTGGGAGCAGCCATAGGAATATTCATAAGCGACCTAGCGATACATGGGAATGCTCTTTTAAGCCTATCGGTAGGTGTACCTGCAAACTTCTTAGGTTTTTACGTAATGGGTCTTCTAGCTAGGAGGAGAGCTGGCAGACTGTACGTTTACGGTTCAATCGCCTTTCTTACGCTGATAGTGGTTTTAACATCAGCCCTATATGGTTTAAATATAATATCTGACTCCATCACGGTTGCCGCTTTCATATCGGCCTGTGTAGTGAGCATGGTATCCATAGCCGCGGTTTACAGGTTCTATCCTGAGCTTTCAAGCTACGGTATTGCCTCTGTAGCCGGTTTAGCCTTAGGAAGCGGGATAATAGGTGTTGGGGTTTGGGGCTTCAGCCAGTTTCTAGTCCTCCCCTCAGGTGAAATGAACCTTCCAGTTCAAGCCGCTTTGATATGGTTCATATGGACGTTTATCACGGAAATACCCTTCCTAACAGCGATAGTGCCACCAGCCCTCAAAGTGTTCTTTAAAGCATATCCAAGCCTTAACTCATTCAAACAGAAGGAGGAGAAAGTTTCTAAAAAGCCGTAGTCTTGCCAAATTATTGTCGATAACGTTAACTTTTTCTAAATGACTTTAATGCTCTGTAGAGACCTTCACGCTCCTTCGGCACATATATTGGGAGCTCGATTCTAATCAGAACCTTCAACTCTAGACCCCCCAGTTTTTCCCATTATATTTCTATGGGGATTTTCCATGTTCTCCCCCGTTTTTCCTAAAACTCTCCTCTATGGCTTCTTTTACATCATCGGTTATGATGCTGTTTTTCAACTGTAGGAGAAACCGTCTTCTAGCCTCTTTTCCATCTCCCTAAGCTGAGTAGTGAAACGTTTTACAAGCATGCCGTCTTCAAGGCATCTTCTATGAGCATAGTGTTGTCTAGGCGGCCCTTCAAACTTGAAGACGACTTCGGCGACGGGTTTACTGCATAGCTCACAAAGACCATTGAAGACAGGCTCGCCGACAACCCTGTACTTCAGCCAGCTTTCTACTTTTTAATATCTTCGATTGATTTTCCGTCTGATTCCGACAAGATAAATACTTTTTTATCAATTGATTGAATTTGTAAAATAGAGCTTTTATCCTCAAACGTGTCCCTAATAGACCTAACGATTCTAACAGATTCCTCCTTTCCTCTATGCTAATCCCAGAAGCGTTAAAAACTTAATAAGAGTGTATAACCATAGATAGCAGAGGCAGGAACAAAATGGGGAAGTCGGAGCTGAATGTTGGTTTTCTTCATAAGAGCATGTTAGACGCGTTTCTTGAAATGTGTAAGAGAACAGGAATGTTAGAGTATTTTAAAAGACATTTTACAAGGACATCTTCAAGGCTCAAGATTACGAGCATACGATGGTCGTGGCTGAAAAAGACGGTAAACTTGTAGGCGCCCTCTTCTGGATAAGGCCTGAAGGTAAAGATAGCATAGCTCTTGTGCTCTGCAGAGGATATTCTCCCGTCGTGGTCCCTGAGTTCAGGGAACTAGGAGTAGAGAAGGCTTTGGCCAGTTACATAGCTGAAGAAGCCAGTAGATGCAAGTATAAAGGCGTTTACATAATGGGAACCGTTCTCGAGAGAGGGGACGCTGAGGAATATGAGCGGATAGTCTCCAGTTTCTTAGAGAGAGTTTTCACTTAGAGTTGGCGTAGGCAGAGTATGTGGAAGGAAGTAGGGGGAGATGATAGGTGCTTTAAATCGGATTTGGTTTTCCGCGACCTGAATGAAGTCGGGTTGGAATTTGTGGTAAACGTTTCCGTAGAAGCTTGCTCAGATACCTTGGAAAGGATATTTACTGCTGAGTGGCTTCGTCAAGAGATGCCAAAATGGACTGAACATGGAGATGATTACAAGTATGGCGAATTCGACCCCCTCAATGTGGCTTGTGGCCTACAAGAATGGCGACCCTGTGGGATCTATCATATCAGCATACGTGCCTGAAAGAACAGTCAAGCGTTATCAAGTTAACGGACCGTGGCTTCCCCTCGGCTTCATCTGGCTTATAGGAGTCATCCCAAAGTATAGAAGAAGAGGATATGGAACCATTATGCTGAGGAAAGCGATAGCTCTCCTCGCGAACAAAGGTGCTAAAGGTATAGGATTATCCGTAGATGGTGCCAACATTCCCGCCGTGCGGCTTTATGAGAAAGTGGGCTTCAAGGTTACACAGCTTGAGGACATGCTTAGATTTGAGCAACTGAAATAATTACGGCAACTTTCCCTCCTTAGCGAAAGTGTAGAAGCTTATCCTGTTCCGATGAATACATATCTCAGAGCACACGCTAGCATGAACCTGCAGGCTAACAGAGAGCTACTACGATAAAGAGCGCTTCTATGCCAAGCTCTCAACCAGTTTACAGGTCCAAGTCAGTGTGAAGCTTCCACCCTCAACCCTAACATTTATAGGAGCTAACACTATGGACCTGCGCCTACGGTCGCCGTTGCTGTCTGTGAAGCCTTCACATATGCCCGTGCTGGGCTGGACGACGACCTAAACAGATAACACCTCCAATAAGTATTAGAAAAAATAAAAATGGGATGTTTAGAACGGTATGAAGAACCTTACCTTCGATATTATGGTTCCCGGTATTAGTGCCAGCATGTGTCCGGCTATGAAGCCTGACGCTATGGGTGCACCCCACTCCTCGTAGAGCTTGCTACCTCCAACTCTAAGCGTTATCGTCTTAAGTATCCAAGCTACAAGCCCATAAGTCCAGAAGCCCCACCATCCGAAGCCGACGCCTACACCAGTGATGAAGCCTATAGGCTCCAATGGGAACCATATGTACCGTGCGTGGAGGAAGCCTAGGATTAATATCATGATGAATCCTGCTAGGAATTGCGGATACCAAAAGCCTGACGCTGGGTATCTGATCCAATCACTAGGCCTTACACCTCTCTCTACTAAGCTGTTGCAGCCCTGAATAGCCCAGCTTCCAGGTATCCTCGTCAATCCGAACGTGTACGCCGCTTGGAAGAACCCCA
>Ga0105159_1000057_pt1 | contig 31227 bp, 37 predicted proteins | sample LHCtaG_2_FD_89590 | JGI IMG/M metagenome (GOLD analysis project Ga0105159, IMG submission 89590) | Hot spring microbial communities from Little Hot Creek, USA to study Microbial Dark Matter (Phase II) - LHC4sed_replicate | ecosystem: Environmental > Aquatic > Thermal springs > Hot (42-90C) >...
AAACCATTTGAAATGATTCATATAGGTGATGATGAAGAAGTTGATTATTTAATACCTATTCAAATTGGTATAAATGCATTTTATTTAGATAGAAAACATGAAAAAAATGAAAAATATGTTATCCATAGTTTAAATGATTTAATTAATTTATTATAATTTTTTATTGAATAATATTTTAAATTTCTTCCATTTTTGTAATAAATCGTTTATACCATTTATTATATTCTTCTTCAGATATTACATGAAGCTCTATTGGAGCTTTTATCATCATGTATATCCATGCCTTAAGTTTATACTGTTCTTCTTTTGAAATTTTATTAACTACTATTAATATATCTATATCGCTTGCTAAAGTAGCTTTACCTTCAATTATAGATCCAAATATGTATATTTTAGATTCTGGATATATTGATAAAACAAAATCTTTTATTCTTTTGCCTACTTCTTTATATTTTTTAATATATTCAGCATTCTCTTTGCTTGTTTCAATATACAAATCAAATTCTTTCAACATAAACTTTAAACACTTCTTCGATAAATTTTAAAATAGCTATAACTTCTTTTTCTTCATATTTTCGTGGAAGATATCTAGAACCAATGTATGCATCTTCAATTTTTGTTAGAAAAATAATATTATTTTCATTATTTAATAAATCATTAAGCTTTGGTTCTAATTTACTTAATTCATGAAGCAATCTTATTATAGAATATGTACGTGGGTAAGTGCCTGTTTTTAGTAAAAGCTTATACTTAAGTAAAAGTTGACAATGTTGTTCAAGATTAAAAGCTGCAAGATCCCATACTTTTTCATCAATAAGCCTTTTTGCATTCTTTAAAAAAGCTTCAGCTCTTTCTTTTAAAATTTCAACTTCTTCAAATGACATAAAATACATCATCCTTATAATGTTTTTATTTTTATTAATGATATATTCTGCAATATTTATAAAGTTTTATGAGAAAGCATTTAAAAATATAAACAAAAAACTAACTTGAATTATTAAATTTTTTAATATTTAAACTTAATATTAAACTTTGTAATTATAATTAACAAAATGATCGAACATTATGAATTTGGAAGAATAATAATTAATGGTAAAAAATATAATAGAGACTTGATTTTATACCCAAATAAAATAAATGATAGCTGGTGGCGTAAAGAAGGCCATAGATTATCAATAGAAGATATTGAAGAAATTATAAATGAAAAACCTGAAGTACTTATAATAGGTACCGGATATATGGGTATAATGGAAGTTCCTGAAAAAGTAATAGAATACGTTAAATCAAATGGAATTGAAATAATAATAGCTAAAACAAGTGAAGCTTGTAAAAAATATAATGAGCTATATAAATCTAAAAAAGTTTGTGCTGCTTTACATTTAACATGCTAATTTTATTCTTCAAAAAGGTATATTTAATTGATTTATTTCTTGTAAAGTTTCAATATTATTCATTTTAATTTTTTTATCTGAAATTGTATAAAGAATATTATTTATATAAAGTGCTCTTTTCACAGAATATGGAGAATTAAAGTAATAACCACTTTTTTCTAAATCAATATTATTATCTAAATGAGTAACCCCTCCTTTAAGTATTATTCCTTCTTCTGGAGATATATTAAATACATATGCTCCTTGCCAAACATATTCTCCATAAGTATTTGGTGGTACTCCATTAGGATATTTTTCTTTATCTATTTTTGCAATTAAAACAGGCAATACAAGAAGTTTTCTTGATTTATCAAATAATAATGCTTTATGATTTCTTAAAACTGGAGAATCTGTTCCACGATCTCCTATTATATATTTAGCTATTTCTTTTGGTTTAGAAACATCACTAACATCAAATAATGATATTTTCACACCTTGATACCATGCAAAATCTCCTTCTTCAGCTTCTACTGTTTCTTTTCCTATTCCTATTAAATGATTTTCATCGTATGGATGAAGATAATCAGAATATCCTGGTATTTTCAATTTTCCAAGGACCTTTGGCATAGTTGGATCTTCTATATCTATAACAAATAATGGATCAACCTTCTTAAATGTTACAAGATAGCATCTATTTCCCATGAATCTTGCTGAATATATTTTTTCTCCTGGAGCAAGGCCTTCTAATTTTCCAGTAATGTTCAATTTCATATTTAATATGTATACATGATTTTTAGATGTTGCTTCTTCTAAATTTCTTGCAACATGTCCAGTTGTAGTTGCAATTCTAAAGTATCCATTATATTCATCCATAGAAAATTGATTAAGCGGTTTGCCTGGAACTTTTCCACTAGCTTCACATTTTATTTCTCCTTTTCCTATGCGAATTCTATAAATAAGTGTGCTTTCTTCTTCATTAGGAATATTTAAAATACGTATTGGAGTAATTGTAGGAATTGCTATATAAATGTTTTCTTGAGAAACATACATGCATGTAGTTGCTCCAGTTAGGAAAGTTTCATGAATTGGCTTTTGTTTAGCATCTTGAATATTTATACTAATAACAGTAGTAAACATATAAAATGAGCTAGGAACATTTGTATAATATATTTCTTCAGCTTTAATATTTTCTAAATTATTATCAATGCATATTGAAGGAAGGTCAATTTCTTTATTTTCATAAGTTATTGCATAACTATTTAAAACAACATAAACATAATCTTCTATCATTCTTGAATCAAAGTACCATCCTTCAAATAAAATTTCTCTTTCTAAAAAAGGTTTTCTTCTATTTGAAATATCATAAACTTTAATAGAAGTTCCATATTTGCTATTTTTACCATAAATTTCAAGATACTTAGTTCCCATAAGATTTTCAAAAATAGCCATTTTATCTTTATTTATAAATAATCCAACTATAGTTCCATCTGATTTTATTCGAGAAAGAATTTCAGCATTTTCTGGAGGATATGCCATAATTATAAAAATGTTATTTCCTGATACAATATAAATATACTTGCCATCTGTTTTAACAATATCTGCTTCATCTATTCCTCCAACTTGAACATTTGTTTTTGAATAATCATTAGATAATTGGGAAGTTACTTCAGGAACACCTTTAGCAAAAGATTCTCTAGTAACTGTAGCTAAAGGGAAAAGAAAATCTACAAAATCATATCTTTGTGAATTTGCAATTTTCATATTTTCATTTATGAAATTCTTTAATTCTTCATAAGAAGAAAATCTTTTTAAATTAATAAAATTCTTTTCTTTTTCATTATATTTTTGATATAATGAAATAGTTGCAATAAATGATGTTAATATTAAAGCTATCATTAAAATAAGTAAAATTTTCTTCATCATTTCTTCTCATTAAAATATAATATTAAGAGATTACTTAATGCTATGCTTTAGAACGTTTTGTTCTATTTTTTGAACAATTATATTTTTTCCATAAATTATAAAAGAATTTTTAATTTTAAGATTATAAAAATCGATTGAAAATAAAAAATTTCTATATTAACTTTTTCTTTTTATTCTCCATACTTTTACTTTATATTGTAATGTTAATAATTTTTCAGGGCTTAATATTTTTCCTGTTAAATAAATTACAATTAATGTAAGAATAATTGAGTAAGGTATTCCATATATTGATTCTATAGGTATTGATCCTAAGAATATTTTTTTAGTAGAAATTAATGGATAAGATGTTGGAAGAGCATATACTATTATTTGAATTATTAATGGAAGATTTCCTATTTCTCCTCCATACATTATTAAGAATGCTGGAATCATTATAGGTATGATTATTATGCCTAAAAGAGAATTTGAAATTCTTACATCGCTACTTAATGCTCCTATAACCACTCCTAAAGAAGTTGTAAAAAATATTGCAAGTAAAACATTTATTCCTAATATAATGTATGCTTCAATTGAAGGAGGAGGAAGGAATGCTAATAAAGCAATTCCCTCTTCCATAATTGGTTCTTCAATAATTGTTAACATTTTTTCTAAATAAATATAATAACCAATCAAATATAATACTGCTCCAATAATCGCTATTACAGCCGAGCCCATCAATTTTGCTAAAAGAATTTCATATCTACTAACTGGAAAAGTTAATAAAGTTTCAAGCGTCCTTTCTTCATTTTCAACAGCAGTTGCTGTAGCAGCAGTTTGAGCAACAACTATTGTTAAAATGAAAAGGGTTAATGGAATTATCATAGTTTGCATCATAATTTGTCCAATCAATGTTTCAGGTGGCACATTAAGAACTCTTCCTCCTACAATACTTAAACTATCGATTTTAATGGGATCCTTTAAATTTTCAGGTTTTTTATCTGAAGCAATATCAGAAATTAATCTTAAACTTAATACATCAGAATATTTTTCTAATATGCTATTTATCATTGATAAAATGCTTGTTTCGCTTATTCCACTACTTCTAATAAAATAATATGTTTCTATATTTGCTTTATTAAATTTAGTAATATTTTCTCCGTATCCTTTAGGAATTATTATTAAAGCTTGAATGTTTGATTTTTCAATATCTTTTAATAAAAATTCTATTTTATCATATTTATTAAAATCTATGTATGTAATATTGAAACCAGAATTTGATAAGAAATTTATAAAATCTAAACTCCAATTGGTTTCATCATAATTTATTAAAGCAATTGGAATCCCTTCTTTCATTAATTGAATTGTTTGTGTTGTTGAAATGGAAAATATAGATCCCATTAATGGAAGTATGAATATTGGAATAATCAAGCCTATATATATTCTTGGATCTCTAAGTAAATCTTTAATTTCTTTTTCAATAAGTGGAGCTAATTTACTCTTCAATTTTAGCCACCTTAATAAATACTTCTTCTAAATTTGATGCATTGAATTTTTCTTTTAGTTCTTTTGGATTACCAATAGTGACAATTTCTCCACTATGAATTAATGCTATTCTAGAACATAGATTTTCTACTTCAAGCATATTATGACTTGATAAAATAATTGTAACTCCCATTTTTTCAGCATAATCTTTTATTATTTGTCTAATATATTGTGCATGAATAACATCCAATCCAGCGGTAGGCTCATCTAAAATAGCTAATTTAGGTTTTACCATAAATGTTCTAGCTACTTGAAGTCTTCTTTTCATACCTTTACTATAATTTTTTACTTTATCATTTATCCTATTTTTCAAGCCAGATATTTTAATAGCTTCTTCAATTGCTTCTTCCAAATCTTTTTTAGATGAAAAATATATCTTACCAACTATTTTTAAATATTCATAACCACTAAGATTTCTATACGCTCCTGCATCTTCAGCTAAATAAGATAGTATCTTCCTTACTTTATCTGCTTCAGAAATTATATCATAATTGAAAATTTTAACAATTCCATCAGTTGGTAAGAGAAGAGTAGCAAGTATTCTTAAAGTAGTTGTTTTTCCTGCTCCATTTGGACCAATTAATCCAAAAATTTCATTAGGCATAACATTGAATGAGATGTTTCTTAATGCTATAAATTCACCAAATTTTTTAGTAAGATTTTCTACTTCTATAGCGAATATTTTTTCACTCATTTCCTTTAATATATTAATAACCCCTTTAAATATTTTTTATTACACATTTTTACATATTGGACAATTTGGATTTCTTTTAATTTCTATATGATTAAAAACGTTTCTTTCACCATCAAAAATTAATAATTTTCCAATGTATTTTTCTCCTATTCCTAAAATAATTTTAATTGCTTCAATTGTTTGAAGCATAGCAATTAATGCAGGTATTGCTCCAAAGACTGGAAATGTAGTTATTTCAGGAGGATCGACTGGAATTAAACATCTTAAGCATGGTCCTTCGCCTGGAATAATAGTCATTAATCTTCCTTCTAATCCTTGAACAGCAGCATAAATGAATGGTATTCTTAATTCTACACAAGCTTTATTTATTATAAATCTTGTTTTAAAATTATCTTGTCCATCTATAACAACATTTGCTCCATTAATTAATTCTTTTACATTTTCTTCATTAATTTCTTCTTTAATAGCTAAGATATTTATTTCAGGATTTAATTTAATTAATTTTTCTTTAGCAGATTCAACTTTATACTTTCCTATATCATTTGTCCAATGTAAAATTTGTCTATTTAAATTACTTAATTCTACTTTTTCTTTATCTATTAAAACTAATTCTCCTATTCCAGCAGCAGCTAAATAAATTGCTGAAGCACATCCTAATCCACCTATTCCAGCAATTACTATTTTAGAAGATTTAAGTCTTTTTTGACCATTAATGCCAAAATTTGGAATTCTAATTTGTCTATCATATCTTTCTAATTCTGATTTTGTTAATGATTGCATATATTCCACCTAATCTATTATACATACTATTTTTCCATCATATTTTTAAACTTATATTATTAAAATAAATTCTCACTTCCTTTTCTTGAAGAAATATAAATGCTTTCCCTACTATTTTTAGGTATTATACGAATGTTAAAAAATTTTTTAATAAAGTTTATAAATATTGAATTTCAATATATTTTGATGAATTTTGTCAAAAATTGCAACTGGAAAAGGGTTTGAATTAGAGCTCCCTTCATCCTATATAACAATGATGGAAGAAGCTGAAAGAACAATTACAGAATTATTAGCAAATCAACCAAAGGCAAGAAAAATGTGGGAATTGTTAAAAGATGATCCTGAAGTTAATGCAGATTGGGACATGGCAAATTATATTGCTGTTGCAAAATTGAAGTACAATGATCATGGTGAAGTACATGCAAAAATTGTAGCAGCAAATGCATTGAAAATGCTTAAGCTCCTTCTTAACAATGGAATATTAACAAGTGTGATTAAAGAAAGAGCTGGAGATGAAGATGATGCTCATTTAATAGTTCTTACCGCAGCTTTGCTTCATGATATCGGCAATCAAGTTCATCGTGAAAATCATCATATATCTGGTGTATATCTTGCCATTCCATTATTGAATAGACTACTCCCAAAAATCTATGAAGAAGAAATAATGTACGAAATTCGTGGACATATATTAAACTGTATTTACTCTCATGAATTTGATGTACGTGATTTGACTGAAGAAGCATGCTTAGTTGGAATTGCAGATGGGACTGATATGACAAAAGGGCGTGGTAGAATGGCATTTGATAAAGGGAATGTGAATATTCATACAGTTTCAGCTTTAAGTATTGAAAAAGTTGAAATCGTACAAGGGAAGGATGTGCCAGTAAGGATATTAATACATATGAATAATAGCGCAGGAATTTTTCAAATTCAAGAAACTTTAGGTAAGAAAATTATTGATAGCCCACTTGAAAATTATGTTGAAGTGATTGCTGTTGCTAAACCAGATGAACCATCAATAGATCAAAGAATAGTTCATCAATTAATTATAAAAGGAAGAAAATTTCAAGCATTAGAATAAAATCATAAAAAATAAAAGTTTAGAGAGTCTCAAAATAGTATCTATATTTCTATCCGTTTAAAATTAAAAATTCTATTTTTTGATATGTATTGTTGCACTTATAAAAGAAAAAATAGGAAATATTGAATGAAAAATATCTATTCCTATTAAGAATTCTATCAAAAAAGTTTATAAATAAAGATAGAATAGTTAGAAAGTTTTCCTTATATTGTTTCTATTATTTTCTTAAATATTTTCGATATTTGGTTATACTTCCTTATTGATAAAATTAATTAAATAAAGTTATTTAAAAAGAAAATTTTAAAAATAACTTTTTTATTATAAGAAATTGATGAAAAAATATTTTATAAATAAAGAAGTAAAAGAAGTAAAAATTCCAATAAATTCTATTAAGCTTGATGGTATTTTAGGTATACCAAAAAATGCTAAGGGCATAGTTATTTTTGCTCATGGTAGTGGAAGTAGCCGCTTTAGTCCAAGGAATAATTTTGTTGCTAGAGAATTAAGAAAAGCAGGATTAGCTACACTTTTATTTGATCTTTTAACAGAAAAGGAAGATTTAATTTATGAGAATCGTTTTAATATAAACCTTTTAGCAGAAAGATTAATTACTGTAACTAAATGGGTTAAAGCTAATGATGAAACAAAAAATCTAAAAATAGGTTATTTTGGTGCATCAACAGGTGCAGCTGCTGCACTTCAAGCTTCTACAAAAATTGAAGATATTAAAGCTATTGTTTCTCGTGGAGGAAGGCCAGATCTTGTTTTAGATTATATTCCAAAAGTAAAAGCAGCAACTTTGCTAATAGTTGGAGAATTGGATGAATATGTAATAGAACTTAATAAAATAGCTTATGAAAAATTAAAAGCAGAAAAAGAACTCATAATAATTCCAGGAGCTTCACATCTTTTTGAAGAACCTGGAAAACTTGAAGAAGTATCGCGTTTAGCTAAAGATTGGTTTCTTAAATTTCTTACATAAAATAAAAAATAAAACAAAATCTTTAAAATATATTATTATAAGTAAGAAAATATTTTATTTTCTAAATATTTTAAAAATAAAAATATTTAAGCTTCTTCAGAGTTTTTATTTATAAAAATGAGTGGTTCTATTTCTAATTCTTCAAATGAAACAGCATCTAAAACAATAGAATTCTTAAAATCAACTATAGATAAAAAATTCATACGTTTTCTATTAAGAAAATTTTGCAATGAATGTAAAAAAGATGGAAAGAATAGATTAGAAATTGCTTTAGAATTTTTTTCAGGAGAAAGAAAAAATGCTTGTATTTTTTGTTCATATTTAGTAACTCCTATTGTTAAATGGGCTGTTTTAAAAGGCGGACAATCTTTTGGCTTAAATGAAGAAAAACTTAAAGAGAAATTTAAAGATGTATATTGGAGAAGAGGATTAGTTAATGTTATAAATGGTATTGCAAAATTTGGAGTTTCAAAACCATTTACTCCAGGTGCTCCATTTTTAGTTGTATGGAATTTTACTAGAATGTGCAATTTAAAATGTAAACATTGTTATGCTTCAGCTTTAACTCCTCATCCACTTGAATTAAATACTGAAGAAGCTTTAAAAGCTATTGATAAAATGAGTAAAGCAGGTGTAAATATAATTGCTTTTTCAGGAGGAGAACCATTATTAAGAAAAGATTTCTTTAAAGTAGCTTCTTATGCATCTAATAAAGGAATATTTACTGCAGTTGCAACAAATGCAACAATTATTAATAAAAATATTGCTAAAAAATTAAAGGAATGTAATATTGGTTATGTTCAAATAAGCTTAGATGGAGCAAAAGCTAAAACACATGATTCTTTTAGAGGAGTTGATGGAGCATTTGAAAAAACAATAGAGGGGATTAAAAATTGTATTAATGAAGGAATTTTTACAGAAGTCGCTACAACTATAACAAAGTTTAATTTAAATGAAATTCCTGAAATACTAGATTTATGTGAAAAATTGGGAGTTGATTGGTGGATGATGTATAATTTTATTCCAACTGGTAGAGGTAAAGATATTATTGAAATGGATTTAAATCCAGAAGAAAGAGAAGAATTACTTAAAATGCTTTGGAAAAAACTTATAAAAGGAGGGAGAATGCAAGTATTATCTACTGCTCCTCAATTTGCAAGAATTGCAATTCAAATGGAAGGTGGAAAAATAAGTAATAAAGAAGTAATAATTCCTACACATTTCTATAATCCTCATTTAAGTGGACAATTAATTAATTTAAGTGAATTTATTGGTGGATGTGGTGCTGGAAGATTCTATTGTGCATTAGATTATGATGGATCCATTACTCCATGTGTATTTTTCCCATTAAAAATAGGAGATATAAGGAAAGATGATTTTGAAGAAATATGGAATAAAAATAAAGTTTTCTTAGATTTAAGGAATAGAGAAAAACTTCATGGTCATTGTGGAGAATGTGAATATAAATATGTTTGTGGCGGATGTAGAGCAAGAGCTTATGCATATTTTGAAGATTATTTAGCACCTGATCCAGGATGTATAAATAATATTAAAGAATGGGAAAAAATAAAGAAAAAAATAGGGGTGGAAATATATGAATAATGATAAAAAAACTCTTAAAAATATTTTTAGAAGTATATTAAGCGTAATTATATTATGGATACTTTGGAAAGAACCTATGCATGGATATGATATTATAACAAAAATTTTTGAATTAACTGGATTTAAATTTAATGCAGGAGTTGTTTATCCTATTCTTTATCAACTTGAAGAATCAAATTTAATAAAAGGAGAATGGAAGCAAGTTGGTATGAGACAAAGAATAAAACTTTATAAAATTACTGAAAATGGTATAAAAATTTTACAAGAAACAAGTAATAGATTACAAAGCTTATTTAAAAGCTTAATCAACTTAGTCTACTAATTCTATATAAAACTTGTTAATCTCCCACCCTTTAATTTAAATAAATCTATTATTGTTAATTTTTTTCTTGCTGGAAAAGATACATTAATTATAAGTGTTCCGTCAATGTATGTTTCATGAATTATACTATTATGTGCATGAGCATGAATCCATAAATTAGGTTGATGTTTTTCAATGATTTTTTCAAATTGTTTACAACCCATTTCAGGCCAAGCTCTTTCTACTTCTCCAATTAAAGTTTTATAAGTAGGAGGGTAATGAGTTAAAACTATTTTTATTTCAGATGAAAGATTTTCAAGCATTGAATTTATTTTTTCGACTCTTTTTTTATAAATATCGTAAATATTTTCAATATTTCTTCTTTGCCAATATGTTGGTCTATCAAGAGAACCTTTTGAACCAATTATAGAAATTTTTGTATTATTTATATTAAGTGTATAAGTCTCATCATTAAGCCATTTAATATCTGAATATTTTAAATATTCATTAATACTAGATTCATATTCTTCATTTCCAAAACATGAAATAATTTTTCCTTGAAAATGCTCTCTTATAATTGATAAAACATTTTTTACTTCATTAAAATTATTTTTTAAAACAATATCTCCAGCTAATAAAAATAATTTTATATCATTAAAATCTATTATTTCTTTTAAGCATTCTTTAAACATTCCTAAAAATTTTGGACTATGAATATCTCCTACAGCAATTATTTTCATTTTTTACTTAAATTTATTTTCTCAACTTTTTTAAAAAGTTTATCTATTATTTTTTTATTTCCGGTATATCCTTTATAAGCATCTCCAAAAAGGCAAAACAAAGATAAATAGAAAAAGATTTTTTCGTAAAATGCTGTTGTCGATTATTTAATTTATTCACTTTTAACCTTTTTAGAAAGATGATAGGCTTTTATGAAGAGCCCAGTTAAAAACACTTTATATGCTTCTTCACTTCCATTTTCCATCCACCATCTCTTTCCTATTTCAATTATTTTTTCAGCATCTTCCATGGATATTTTTTCTGGATCTTCTCTAGAAGTAACTTCTTTAAGAAATTCTAAATCATCTTTAGATATTGGATTAAGTTTGGAAGCTATAATGGAAATAATTCTACTTACTTCGCTCATAAGAAACTTAGATTCAGTAAGGGTAATTAATCCCTTCAAGCCCATAAATTCAATAAGCATAGAATTAATAGCTAGGAGGGCATTCTTTAATGCTAGATAAGATACTTCTATTTTATTCTCAATATCCTTAAATTTTTTATCAATCAATTCAAATCTTTTATCTATTGTTTCAAATCTCTTCCCAAGCCAATATGCAAGAGAAACTATAGAAATTAAAGTTGGAATTAATGTTCCTAGAATTATGATCAAAATATCTAATTCTGTCATACATTATTTTTTAAAATGATGTAGTATATTAAATTTTCTATCTTTTTTATAAGATTTAAAATTATTTTTAAAGCAAATTTTTTATAAAATGAAATACTTTTTAAAAATATTTAAAAATTATATTAAAATTTTTTATTTCTTATTATGATATAGTTCTATTTTTTCTCGATATATACATATTTCATATGATGATAAAGTTTTCTCTTGTGATATTTATTATAGTAATTTAATTTCTTTAAAAAGTTTATCTATTGATTCTTCATTATATTCTCCTATAAATTCTTTTAATGCTAAAATTATTCCACCAATTGCTGGTTGATATCCTTTTAATAAAGGATGAACATATACGTTTGGCAATTCTTCCATGCTATTTTTATATTTTTCCCATATAATATTAGAATTGAATACTCCTCCAACTCCACCTATTATAACTTTATTTTCTTTTTCCATTTTTAATTTTTTATAAACTGTTTTTGCAGCTAGAATTAATTCTTTAGCTGCATTATTTAATATATTTTTTGCAATTCTATCTCCCTTAATAGCAGCTTCTGTAACTATTGGAGCCAATTTAGCAATTCTATGAGATTCTATTTTAGAATATACATAATCTATTATTTCATTAAAATTTTTTAATTTAAGTTCATTAATAATTAAATCAACCAGAATTGTTTTTTCCCCTCTTCCATCAAATGCTTTTGTAGCTTCTTGTAAAGCTTTTCTTGCTATATAAAAAGCACTTCCTTCATCTCCTATTAACCATCCCCATCCTCCACTATAACATTCTTCTCCCAAACTATTCCTTCCATATACTATTGACCCTGTTCCTGCTATTGTTATAATTCCTGACTTCCCTTTAGTACATGCATAATATGCTACATTCACATCATTTACAATTTTATATTTCTCAATTAATCCTATTGATTTTATAATATCCAATATTACTTCATAATCTTTTTCAGTATTTAATCCTCCAATTCCTAATCCTGCTATATCTATCTTATTTTTTCCTATATTTTTTAAAGAATTTCTAATTGCTTCTTCAATATTTTTCTTCGCTATATCTATTCCTACTGCATGATAATTGCATGGTCCCGAAGAACCTATACCAAGAATTTCATATTCTTCATTAATTATTATACAATTAGTTTTTGTTGCACCTCCATCAAGACCAAGTATTAACATATTCTTTCTCCATATTTTATTTATATTTTAAAATTCCATTCTTTTCTATTATATTTTTCTTTATAAAGCTTATTTGCTAAATGATATTCATATTTTGTTAAATCTTCTTCTATTATTTTTATATTCAATTTTTCTTCAAAACTTTCTTTTAATACTTTTATAATTTTTTCTAATTGAATTTTATATCCTAAAATATTTTCAATATTAATTGTTTCATCTTTTATTTTTTTAAGGACTTTATTCATTATATCTATATTAGCTGAAATTAATAAACAACCATGTAAAAAAGCAGTTCCCCATTGATTTGATGCAGCTAACCCAGAAATCTTTTTTTCTTTATAGAAAATATTATTTATTCCTTTTCTAATAGCTTTTATGTTAATTTTTTCTAAACCATTTAAAATAATATCTATGAATAAACCAAAAAAATTATATACATCTTTTGGAATCCATTCTTCTTTATTTGAAATACTTATGGAATAATTTAAATTTCCAAGATCATGATATACTGCTCCTCCTCCAGTAAATCTTCTAACAATTTGTAAATTATATTTTTCACATTCTTCTAAATTAATTTCTTCAAAAGCATTTTGAAAATATCCTATTATAATTGCTCCTTTATTACGCCAAAATCTTAAAGTATTTTTAACTATTTTTTTACCACATGCTCTAGCAATAGCTTCTTCTATTGCAAGATTTAAATAAGCATTTTCAATATTTTCATAAAGAATTAATCTCCATGTCTTCAATTTCATTATTTTAGGAAATTTTTCATTTTTTTAAGTTTTTAATAATTTTAAAAAAATAATTTACAATACAATAATATTTTCTTTCTTAAATTAAAAAAAGAACTGAAAAGGATAAGCGTAGATCTTAGGAAGTATAGATAAGAGAATTAGAAGAGAAAGCATTGAAAGAACCTTTGTTTTCTAATAATTTTTGTTTTATATTCTAAAAGTTTTTAAAATATTATAAAAATTTTAAATTCATTATAAAATAATATTTAATTCATAAAACGCTTTATAATTGCTAAAATTTTTTGTTTATTAAAATCCTTAAAGAGGGAACTTAAGCTACTACTATTATTTCAATCTAAAAAATAGTAAATTTTATATAATCTAGTTTTACTTTATTAAGAGCAAATATGCGGTGGTGAATCTTTGAGAGGCGGTTGCGTTTATACCTGCCGATAATGAAAAAATCGTTATTAAATTAGGCGGCTCTATTTTAAATGATCCAAAAAATATTGAAAAAGCCTCTGAATTAATTCATAAGTATTTCTTAAATGGTAAAAAAGTAATTGTTATTATATCAGCTTTAAAAGGAGCTACAGACAATCTTTTAAATATTGCGAAAGAAGTTAATCCAAATATTTCAGATTCAGAATTAGCATCAATCCTTGCTATGGGAGAAAAAATTAGTGCAAGAATTTTTGCTTCAATACTTTCTAAAAAGAAAATAAAAACAATAGTAATCGATACTGAATCTGAATATTGGCCCATAATTACTAATGATGATTATCTTAATGCTGATCCTATTTTAGAAGAAACAAAAAAACTTATTAAAAATAAATTAGAACCTTTAATTAATAAAGGTTTTATTCCAATTGTATGCGGCTTTATTGGAAAAAATAAGAAAGGAGAAATAACTACTCTTGGAAGAGGTGGAAGTGATACTACTGCGATAATTATTGGAAGTTGCATAAATGCTAAAGAAGTTCTATTTATTAAAGATGTTGGAGCAATTTATTCAATGGATCCAAAGAAAGTTTCAAATGCTAAAATTGTTAAAAATCTTTCAATTAATGAAGCACAAATACTAACTTCTGGAGGAGCTAAAATAATTCAATCTAAAGCATTAAAATATGTAAAAAATGGAATGATTATTAAAATAATGGATTTAAATGGATCAGAATTATCTACAATTTCTAGTAAAGAAAGTATCGATTTAAGAATTGAAGCATTTAATAAACCTATTTTAATGATTACAATTATTTCTGGAAAAAAATTTAAAGAATATAAAATGGAGAAACTTTTAAATGAAATTAAAAAAATTGGAGAAATAGTTTTAACAAGTTTTGATATAAATTCCATAATAATCTATTTAGCATATAAGAAATCTATTAATAAAATATTAGAAAAAATTCATAATTTAATTATTAAAAAAGGATTTGGGAAAGCTATGAGTACTTTTGAAGATTTAATTATGATAACAATAAGAGGAAGTGCTATAGAAACTGTTCCAGGAATTATTGATCGTATAATTCATCCTTTAGCAGAAAGAAAAATAAACATATATGGTTTAGTAACAATAAGCTCTTCCATAAGATTATTTATTTCAAGAAAAGATTATGAAAATGTTTATAATTCAATTAAAAATATTTTGGAGGTGATTAAAAATGAAAAAAGTTAAAGTAGCTCTTTTAGGAGCAACTGGAATGGTTGGACAAAATTTTTTAAGAATGCTAGCTTCAAACCCATTTTTTGAAGTTAGAAATTTAATTGGGTATACTTCAGTTGGAAAAAAATATGGTGAAGCAGTAGAATGGATTGTTTCTCAAAATATTCCAGAAGAATATATTGATAAAATAGTTTTTGAAAGCGATCCTAAAAAAATAGATGCTGATATTGTTTTTTCAGCTCTTCCAGGTTCTGCTGCTTATGGAGTAGAATCTCAATATAGTGAAGCAGGTTTTCCAGTAATAAGCAATGCTAGTGCTTATAGAATGGAAAAAGATGTTCCTTTAATAGTTCCAGAAATAAATATTGATCATCTTGAATTAATAAAAATTCAAAAAAAGAATAGGAAATGGAAAGGATTCATTGTAACAAATCCAAATTGTTCAACAATAGCTTTAGTTTTAGCATTAAAACCAATTCATGATTTATTAAAAATAAAAAGAGTTTTTGTTACTACTATGCAAGCAGTATCTGGTGCAGGTTATCCAGGTGTACCTTCTTTAAAAATAATAGATAATGTTATTCCATTTATAGAACAAGAAGAAGAGAAAATTGAAAGCGAAACTCTTAAAATATTAGGGAAATTTAATGGAGAAAGTATTGATTATGCAAATATAAAAATTTCAGCTTCATGCAATAGAGTTCCAGTTATAGATGGGCATATGGAATCTGTATATATTGAAACTGAAGAAAAAGTAAACATAGAAGAAGTTAAAGATGCTTTAAGGAATTTTAAAGGAAAACCTCAAGAATTAAATCTTCCAACTGCTCCAAAAGAACCAATAATTGTTAGAGAAGAGAAAGATAGACCTCAACCTAGAATGGATAGACTTTCAGGCTCTGTTCCTGGTATGAGTATTGTTGTTGGAAGGATTAGACGTGGAATCGATGAAAAATCTCTTAAATTTATTGTGCTTGGACATAATACTATTCGTGGAGCAGCTGGATCAACAATTCTCATTGGAGAATTAATGCTTAAATTAGGTTTAATCGAGGTTTAAACATGGTTTCAGGAAAAAGCATAAGATTAAATAGAATAACATTCAATGGTAAAATGCTATGCATTCCAATGGATCATGGAGTTACTATTGGTCCTGTAAAAGGCTTAGATGAAATATTTAAAACAATAGATTTAGTTCAAGAAGGAGGAGCATCAGCAGTATTATTACATAAAGGAATTATTAAATCTTTACCAAAAACATTAAATATTGGAATCATAATGCATTTTTCTGCAAGCACAATTTTCTCTTTATCTCCAAATAGAAAAATGATTGTTTCAAGTATTGAAGAAGCTTTAAGGCTTGGTGTTGATGCTGTTTCAATTCATGTTAATATAGGTTGTGATGAAGAACATGAAATGATTTCAAGCTTAGGAGAATTAGCTGATGAATGTGATAAATGGAATATTCCATTAATTGCAATGATGTATCCTAGAGGTCAAAGAATTAAGAATGAATTTGATCCTGAAATAGTTGCGCATGTTGCTAGAATTGGAGCTGAACTTGGAGCTGATATTGTAAAAACAGTTTATACAGGAAGTACAGAATCTTTTAAGAAAGTAGTTAATAGCTGTCCAGTACCAATAGTTATTGCAGGCGGTCCAAAAGTTGAAAATGATAAACAAGTTCTTGAAATGGCAAAAGGTGCAATGGATGCAGGTGCAATTGGTGTAACATTTGGAAGAAATGTTTTTCAACATGAAAATCCAAAAGCAATAGTAAAAGCATTAGCTAACATAGTTTTTAAAAGAAAGAGTATTGAAGAAGCATTGGAGGTTTTAAATAAAGAATGGACAAAAAAATAATAATTTATTTACCTAAAAATATTAGTAATAAAAGAGAATTAATTGAAACTTCTTTAAAAAATGGTTTTAATACTATATTTTTTGAAGAATATGAAAATATTATAAATGATTTAAAGAGAAAAATAATTGCTTTAGCTCCTTTAAGAAATGATATTGCTATTAATTATAGTTTTAATGAAATCCCTGAAGCAAAAAATTTAAGTGGAGAAAATATTCCAATAATTAAAATTGAGAAAAAGGAAGATGAAAAGAAAGTTTTAGAATTTGCTGAAAAAAATTTTCCAGCTATAATTATTGATTTAAAAGATATTAGAATAATTCCATTAGAAAATATTGTTGCTTTACTTCATAAGAAAAATATTAAAATTTATGCTTTTACAGAATCGATTGAAGAAGTTCAACCTTTTCTTAATGTTCTTGAGATAGGAATAGATGGTGTAATAACTCCTTGTAAAAATATAAAAGATATAGAAAAATTATCAAATCTTAGACCTTTACTTTCTAGATTAAAACTTCAATTAGTAAAAATTATAGAAATTAAAGATATTGGAATTGGTGATAGAGCTTGCATAGATACAGTAAGTATTTTAAACCAAGGAGAAGGGGCGCTTATTGGTAGTACATCGAACTTCTTATTTTTAATAGATAATGAATCTATTGGTTCAAAATTTAGTACTCCAAGACCTTTTAGAATAAATGCAGGTGCAATTCATTCATATATTTTACAACCAGATAATAAAACTAAATATTTATCTGAAATAGAAGCAGGAGATAAAATATTAATCGTTAATAGGATAGGAGAAACAAAAGAAGTTGTTGTAGGAAGGAATAAAATAGAAAGGAGACCTTTAAAACTTATTAAAGCAATGGATAAAGAAATAGGTTCAATAATTGTACAAAATGCTGAAACAATAAGATTTATTAGTGAAGATAATTCATCAATACCTGTAACAAATTTAAATATTGGAGATAAAGTTTTAGCTTATATAAGAAATAAAACTGGAAGACATTTTGGATTAGAAGTAAATGAATATATATTAGAAAAATAGTGCATGGAAAATGATATTAAAAAATTTTATGATATGTACTTCTCTTAAATGTAGAAACAATTTTGAATTAAAAAATAAAATATCAAAAGCATTTAATCTAGGATCAGATTATGTAGAAATTAGGCTTGATTATTTTAAAAAAATTGATATAGAAAATTTTAAGAAAATTGTTAAACCATTTTCTAATAAATGTATTTTCACTTATAGATTAAATGGAAATTTTAATAAAAGAATAGAAAAGAAGAAATATATTATAAAAGAATTAATAGAATTAAGACCAGCATTTATAGATATTGAAGAAAAATATTATAAAAAAGTATTAGATTTAATCAAGCATATTAAAAATGAAAATATTAAATTAATAATTTCTTGGCATGATTTTAATGGTACTCCCTCAATAAATAAATTAAGGGAAATTTTTGAAAAAATAAAAGAACATGGTGATATTTATAAAATTGTTACTAATGCAAAATCTATAAATGATAATTATAAAATACTTAGCTTATATGATTATTTAAATTCAAATGAAAGAAATAATTTAATTGCATTTTGTATGGGTGAAAAAGGTTTACTTTCTAGAATATTATGTGTTTTTGCTGGTGCACCATTTACTTATGCTTCTCTTTTTAATCAAAAAACTGCTCCTGGACAATTAAGCATAATTGAGATGAGAAAGATTTATGAAATCATTAAAAAAATTTGAAATAAATGCTGAAACAAAATTAGTTTGTTTAATAGGAGATCCTATAGAAAAATCTTTTTCACCAAAAATACATAATGCATGGTTTAATTATTTTAAATTAAATTATGTATACTTAGCTTTTAAAATACCTTCATTTAAACTTAAAGAAGCAATAAATGGATTACGTATATTGAATGTTATAGGTTTCAATGTAACGATTCCGCATAAAATTTCAATAATTAATTTCTTAGATGAAATTGATTCTCAAGCTAAAAATATTGGTGCTATAAATACTGTTTTAAATAAAAATGGTAAATTTATTGGTTTTAATACAGATATAGATGGTGTGTTTTTTGCATTTGATAAATCTAATGTTTCAATAAATGATGGTACTTGCTTAATTATTGGTGCTGGAGGAGCTGCTAAAGCATGTGCACATGCTTTTTCTATTAGAAAATGTAAAAAAATAATAATTCTAAATAGAAACTTAGAAAAAGCAATTTCTTTATCAAAAGAAATAAAAGAGAAGTATAATATAGAAAGTTTATATGGAGAATTAAATAAAGAGAATATTGAAAAATTTTCTAATATGAGTGATATCATTGTTAATGCTACTCCATTAGGTTCATATTATTATTTAAATGAAAGCGTTTTTCCAAAAGATTTTTTAAGAAAAGATTTAATAGTATTTGATGTTGTATATAATCCTATTAAAACAAAATTAATAAAAGATGCTATAGATAAAGGTGCAAAAATTGTTTATGGCATAGATATGCTAATTGGACAAGCTGCAAAAGCATTTAAAATATGGACTGGATTAGAGCCTCCTATAGAAATAGCTTTTAAAATTATTAAATCTGAGTTGAAAAAAAATGAAAAGTAAAGCATTAACTTATGGAGCTATATCCATAATTAATGCTATTCCAATTGGTAAAGGATCTGCTTTAAGTATAAATTTAAAAACTATTGCAGAAATTGAAATATTTGAAGATCCTAAAGAAAGAATTTTTGTAGAAATTGATAATTATCCTAATGAGAATACTACATTAGCTAAAGAAGTTGTAAAAGAAATTTTAAATAAAGCTGAAATTAGAAAACATGGTGTAAAAGTAAAAACTTTTTCAAACATTCCAATTGGAGTAGGATTAAAAAGTTCAAGTGCAGCTTCAAATGCTATAGCTTTAGCATGTTCTTCTGCTCTTGGATTAAAATTAAAAGATTTAGAAGTAATCAATATAGGAGTTGATGCTTCTATAAAAACTGGCGTATCTATTACAGGTGCATTTGATGATGCATGTGCATCATATTTTGGTGGAATAGTTATTACAGATAATTATAAAAGAGAAATAATTAAAATGAATAAAATATACGAAGACCTAAAAATTGTTTTATATATTCCAAATGAAAAATTTTATACATCTCAAATAGATAGAAAAAGAATAAAATCGATTTCAAAAATAGTTTATGAAGCTTATGAAATAGCATTAAGCAATAAATATTGGGAAGCATTAACAATAAATGGCTTAGCATGTGCTGCTGCATTAGGATTTAATGTTAAGCCAATTATTGATGCTCTTGAATGTGGTGCGTTAGCTTCTGGTTTATCTGGAACTGGTCCAGCAATTTCAGCAATATGTGAAGAAGAAAATGTTAATAAAATTATTTCTGCATGGAATAAGCTTCCTGGAAAAATAATTGTATGCAATATTAATAATAATAAAGCTCATGTGATTGAATAATGACAGACATAATTGTTTATCCAAGTAAAGTTAAAGGGGAAATTGAAGCTCCTCCAAGTAAAAGTTTTACGCATAGAGCAATAATCATTTCAAGTTTAGCAAATGGAATTTCGAAAATTAAAAAACCTCTTATTTCTCTTGATACTCTTGCTACTATAGAAGCTTGTAAATCTTTTGGTATAGAAATAAAAATCAATAAAGAAGAAATGAAAATTAATGGAAGCGATTTTTTAAAAACACCTGAAAATATTATAGATGTAGCTAATTCTGGAACAACTCTTAGAATAATGACTGCTGTATCTTCTTTAGCATCTGGAGGGCATATTGTTTTAACAGGAGATTCAAGTATACGTAAAAGGCCAATGGGTCCACTTTTAAAATCTTTAAGAAAATTAGGTGTTGAATGTTGGTCTACAAGAGAAAATGATTTACCTCCTATAATTGTTAAAGGTGGAACATTAAAAGGTGGAGAAACAAATATTAGAGGAGATATTTCTTCACAATTTATTTCAGCTTTATTAATAGCTACCCCTAAAGCAAAAAAGAAAACAATAATAAATATTATTGGAAAAATTGTTTCTAAACCATATATTGATTCGACTATTTATATGCTAAGATTATCTAATGTTAAATTAAATATTTATAATAATTATAGAAAATTCATTATTCCTCCAAAACAATCATTTTCTCCAATAGATTTTAAAATTCCAGGAGATTTTAGTTCAGCATCTTTTTTAATTGCTTCTGCAATACTTTCTAATGGAAGTATTAAAATTAAAAATTTAGATATGAATATTCCACAAGCAGATTCTGCAATAATAAATATTTTATCTAAAATGGGTGTAGAAATAGAAATTAATAAAGAAAAAAAAGAAATTTCAATTCAATCTCCTAAAAAAATTTTAGGAGGAACATTTAATTTAATGAATTCTCCTGATTTAACTCCAATAATTTCTATAATTGCTTTAAAAGCTGAAAATCCTATAAAAATAATTGGAGTAAAACATGCAAGATATAAAGAAACAGATAGAATATCTATTCTTTCTAAAGAATTAAGAAAAATAGGTGCTAAAGTTATTGAACTTGAAGATGGATTAATTATTAAACCTATTAAAAAAATTAAAAAAGCTAAACTTGATTCTCATGGGGATCATAGAATATTTATGGCTTTAAGTTTAATAGGATTAATTTCTGAAGAAGGATGCAGAGTTTCAGGATTAGAAACTGCATCTATTTCTTACCCAAACTTTATTAATGATTTAAAAAATATTTCAGTAAGAATGGAGGTTTTAAAATGACTGGAAATATTCTTGGAGAAAGATTTATTGTTATTAGTTTTGGTGAAAGTCATGGAAAATGTATAGGAACAATAGTTGAAGGATGTCCAGCAGGTTTAAGAATTTCTGAACAAGATATTCAAAAAGAATTGGATAAAAGAAAGCCAGGCATTTCTGAAATATATTCTAGTAGAAAAGAAGAAGATAAAGTTGAAATTCTTTCAGGAGTTTTTAATGGATTTACTACAGGTGCACCTATTTGTATGATTATATGGAATAAATATTTTGATTCTAAGCTTTATGAAGAATATAGAAATAAACCTAGGCCTGGACATGCAGATTATACTGCTTATATTAAATATGGAGGCTTTAATGATTGGCGTGGAGGAGGAAGATTTTCAGGAAGAATAACTGCTTCTTTTATAATGGCTGGTGCAATAGCTAAAAAATTATTGAATGAAACACTTGGAATAAAAATTTATGCATATGTAATTGAAATAGGAGGAATAAAAGCTAAAATAGAATACACAGAAAAATTGGAAGAACTTACTTATAGTAATGATGTTAGATGTCCTGATTATGATGCTGCAAATAAAATGAAAGAAAAGATTATTTCTATAATGAAAAATGGAGATAGTATAGGAGGAATAATAGAATGTTTAATAAAAAATGTTCCTGTAGGATTAGGTGAACCAGTTTTTTCTTCTTTAGAATCCGATATTAGTAAAGCAATTTTTTCAATACCTGCAGTAAAAGGAATAGAATTTGGAGCTGGATTTAATGTTTCTAAAATGCTTGGCTCAGAAAGTAATGATGCATTTATTATTAAAAATGGAAAAATTTTAACTGAAAAAAATAATTCAGGAGGAATACTTGGAGGAATATCGAATGGAATGCCTATAATTTTTAGAATAGCTATTAAGCCTACTCCATCAATTTCTAAACCTCAAAAAACAATAGATTTATCAAATTTTAAAGAAACGATTATTTCAATAAAAGGTATGCATGATCCTTGCATAGTTCCAAGAGCTGTGCCAATTGTTGAAAATATTGTTGCATGTGTTTTAGCTGATCATGCAATAAGATATAATTTAATTCCTCCAGTAATTAAAAAGGAGAAATAAAATGAAAAATAATGAAAAAGAATTAATTAAATTAAGAAAAGAAGTAAATAAAATTACTATGCAAATTTTTAAATTAATTTATAAAAGACAAAAATTATGTTATAAAATAGGATTATTAAAAAAGAAAATTGGATTAAAAATTAGAAATAAAGATATTGAAGAAAAATTAAAAATGGAAGTATTAGAATATTGTAAAAAGTATGGATTAAGAAAAAATTTTTGCTTAAAAATTTTAAATTTACTTATATTAGAATCGATTAAAGAACAAGAAAAAATCTTCTCTATTTCTAAAAGAAGGTAATTCATATTGTTTAAAATAGCTATAATTGGCGGAGCAGGTAGGATGGGACAATGGCTAATAAAATACTTTAAAAATAAAAAAGATAAATATGAAATTTTAATTTCTGATAAAAATATAATTAAAGCTAAGGAAATAGCTAAGAAAAATAAAATTAAATTTTTTGAAAATAATTCAAGCTTAGTAAAAAATGCTGATATTGTTTTTCTTTCAATTCCAATAAGTAAAATGATAGAAGTTTTAAAAGAAATTGAAGAATACTTAAAAAAAGATTGTATATTAATTGAAATAGCATCTATTAAATCCCCTTTTTATAATTATCTTAAAAATTTTCCTAGAAAAGATATAACATGTATATCATTACATCCTCTTTTTGGTCCTAAAAAAAGAAAATTTAAAAAAATGAATATAATTATTATTCCAATAAATAATTTAGAAAAAGAAATAAGTATTGCTAAAAAAATTTTTCCAGAAGCATCATTTATGAATTTAAATATTGAAGAACATGATAAAGTCATGGCTATAATTTTATCCTTAATTCATTTTATTAATTTATCTTTAGGATTAACTCTTAAAGATATTAATATTGAAAATATTATAAAATATGCTGGTCCATCATTTTTAAAGCAATATAATTTATTAAGAAAAATTTTAAATGAAAGTTCTAATGCTTATGCAGATATTCAAATTTATAATAAATACAATATTGAAATAATTAATAATTTTATAGAAAAAGCTAATTTCTTAAAAAATATAATAAATAATAAAGATAAGGAATTTTTTATAAATTTATTTAATGAATTAAGAAAAATGATTGCTTAGAGTTGATAATATGTCTAAAAGTAATAAGACTCATCTGGAAGCTAAATTAAGAGGAAAAACATTACTTGTATATTGGTATTTATTAAAACATGGTTCTCCTATTGGTGTTAGACATATACAAAGAGAATTAGGTTTTAGTAGTCCAAGCATTGTTTCTCACCATCTTGAAAAACTTATAGATTTGGGATTGGTTAAAAGAAATGAGAGAGGAGAATATATTCCTATAGAAGAAGTAAAAATTGGAATTTTTAAAGAATTTATTAGAATTGGTAGATTAATTTTTCCAAGATATATTTTTTATGCTGTTTTATTTACAACAATGCTATTATCTTATATAATTATTTATCAACAAAATTTCTCTCCTCATAATATAATGGCTCTTATGTTTGGTTTTTTAGCATGTATAATTTTATGGTATGAAACATTTAGGCTTCTAAAAGAAACTCCAATTTAAATTGGTGTTCTAAAAAATGGATATATTAACAAGTTTTATTATAATATAAGTGATTAAATGAGTATAAAAAGAAAAATATTTAGTTCGATTATAAGTGGAATAATTATAGGCTTTTTAATAGTAGCTTTTCCATTAATTATGATTTCTGAAAAACAAGCTTATTTAGGCATTCCAAGAGAAGCTATTCAAACAACACCTTTACCTCCAAAAATTGTAAAAGAAGTTGAAAATATAACTATTTTTACTTCATCTTTAGAAGAAACTAAGGAAATTGGAATTTTATCTATTTCAAATCATTCATTTTATAGTTTATACTACGTATTATTTATAAGTATTTTAGCAAGCTTCGTATCATTTATTATTGTAAAAAAATATTTAAGATTATGATACTACTACTAATTTTTCCTTTAAATTTTTTATAAAAATTAAGAGAAGAAAACTAAAAATATATTAGAAGTTTTTTAATAAGCTTCTTATAAAATCTTCTTAACAGCTTCTAAAGCAGATAAACATCCTGTTTTAAGGAATTTATAATCACTTCCTAATGCTACAAATTTAAATCCTTTTTTAGTACATTCTTTTGCATGTTCTATATCCATTGCATATATTCCCCCTGGTACTCCACACCTTTTTCCTGCATCAAGAATTTTATCTATAGTTTCAAGAACTTTAGGATTTCTCCAATTTCCTATATAACCTAAAGAAGCAGATAAATCTAAAGGACCAATAAAGAAAGCATCTACACCATCTACAGAAAGTATATCATCAATATTCTTTACTGCTTCTTGTGTTTCTATTTGAACAAGCAATAATATTTCTTCATCAGCAATTTTAACATATTCTTGAAAGTCTGCTCCGTACATTGCAGCTCTTCTTGGTCCTACTCCTCTTATACCTTTTGGAGGATATAGTTTTGCTTTTACAGCTTTAATAGCTTCTTCTTTATTATTTACCCAAGGAACTATTATACCAAAAGAACCAATATCTAATGCAAGTTTTATTAAAACTGGATCATTCCATGCAACACGTGTAATAGGAGTTAAATTTGGATCTCTAATTGCTTGCATCATTTTTTGAACAGTTTCAAAATATAATGGTGCATGCTCTGTATCAAAAACAAGCCAATCAAGTCCTAAAGTAGATAGTATTTCAGCTATGTCTGGATGACCTATTCCCACCCATGCGCCATAAGTTACTTCCCCTTTTTTGAGCATTTCCTTAACTCTATTCTTTATCATTATTAAATCACCATTTTTATAATATTTTTCTTAAATAAAAACTTATAATTCATGTTTAAAATTTTTTGAAGTTAATGGCTATTTTAAAGCAATATTTTAATAATTAATAAGAAATTCTTATAAATATATGCAAAAAATGAAAGAATACCATTTCATAATATATTATTAAATTTTTTAATCATTTTTCATAGATCGATTCTCTTTTTCCAATATGAGTAACAAAAATTTTCTTATCTTTTTTATTAACTACAAAAATGATTCTATATTCTCCTATACGAATTCTATAACCCTTTTCTAAACCCTCAAGTTTTTCAACATCAAGCCTTCTTAAGGCAATAGGATAATTTTCAAGTTCCAGGATAATCTCTTTAAATTTATTTTTTAATTTTTCATCTTTTAAATTTTGAAGAAACTTAGTACTCTTTTGTGAGCGAAAATTTTAAATTCAAGCATTCATTAATTCCTCTAATGTAACATAGTCTCCTTTTTTCATCTGTTCAATCGAATTTTTAATCTCTTCAATTTCTTTCTTACTTAGTTTTACTTTTGGTAATTCCTTTATTATTATCTCTTCTACTAATTCTTCAAGAAAATCTATCCTTTTATTCAATTTTCTTACTTCTTCATATATCATGCTTAAAGTAACTTCACTCATTTTATTAAAATAGATAATTGACCATATTTAAGCTTTTAATAATAAAAAGTGAAATTTAAATAAGTTTAGAATTTAAAAAATTAAATATCATTCAGTAGTTATAACCCCTCTAAAAAATAAGAATATTTTATGATTAAGATGGAGCATATTGTATTTTTCTTATTGTACATAGAAGTATTTTTTAAAAACTTATAATTCACTTTTTTAAAATTTTTTGAAGGTGAACAGCTATTATTAAAGCTGTTATTTTTGATTTTGATGGAGTAATTATAGATAGTGAACCAATACATTTTAAAACCGATAAAGAACTTTTAAAAAGAAAAGGAATAAAATATAGTTTAAAAGATGCTTCTTTATTTGCTGGTAAAAGAGAGAAAGAATGTTATATTGAATTAAAAAGAATGTATTGTTTAAAAGAAAGTGTTAAAGAACTTATTGAAGAAAGAAGGAAGATTTTTTATTCATTATTAAATAAAGAAGAAATTAAGCTTATGCCTGGATTAATTAATTTATTAAATATTCTTAAGAAAAATAATAAAAAAATTGCAATTGCTTCTTCTTCAGAAAAAGAATACATAGAATATATTTTAAATAAATTTAATATTAAAGAATTTTTTGAAGTAATTATAAGTGGTTATGAAATTGAAAAAGGGAAGCCTGAACCAGATATTTTTCTTAAAGCTTCTGAAAAACTTAAAGTAAGTCCTAATGAATGTTTAGTTATAGAAGATTCTAGAAATGGTGTTTTAGCTGCTAAAAGAGCTGGAATGAAATGTATCGCTATTCCTAATTCTATAACAAAAAATCAAGATTTTTCTTTAGCAAATAAAGTTCTTAATAGTCTTAATGAAATTACTATTGAATTAATCGAATCTTTATGAATTAAAACATCATTTTTTCAATAATTTTATAAAGTATGTCTATTCCAAAATGGATATTTTTTATAGATATACGTTCATCTATTCCATGAGGTAATCTCATTAATTGATCATATGGCATATCTGTTTTTATTGGATGGAAACCATAACATATTGATCCTATTCTTCTTAAAAATCTTGAATCTGTTCCACCTGGAACCATATATGGAACTGCTTCAAAATTTTTATCATATTCTTTTAAAGTATTTTCAATTATTTTAAAGAAATCTGTTTCATATGAAGATTCTGTTGGTTCATCATATTTTACATATTCAAATTCTAATTTATCTATATTTTTAACTATGTTCTTAATATTTTTTAATAAATCTTCTTTCGTTTGTCCAGGAAGTATACGACAATCAAAAATTGTTTCACATAATGATGGAACAATATTCTCTTTTACTCCTCCATTAATCATTGTTGGAGTTATTGTTGTACTAATCATAGACCTTATCATTTCAGCTTCTCCTTTATTTTTTTTAGCTAATTCATCAAGTATTTTATGTGCAAGATATTTATTTAATAAAAGATTAGAAAGAATTTTATATTTACTACCTCTTTCACTTGATATTTTCTTAATAAATTTTTCTACTACTGGTATAATCATTATTGGAGGCTTATGAGACATGATTTTATTTATTGTATTCATCATTCTTAAAATTGCATTATCTCCAATTCCAGGCATAGAACCATGAGCAGGTACACCACCTGCTTTTATTTTTATCCATACTATTCCTTTTTCAGCTGTTTGAATTAAGAATATATGTTTATTTCCTATTGGTATAGAAAAACCTCCACCTTCATTAATTACATATGTTGTTTTAATTTTTTCAGGATAATTTTTTATTATATATTCTACTCCTGCTCCACCACCTTTTTCTTCATCTGCAGTAGCTGCAAAAACTATATCTCCTTTAGGTTTTTTATTATTTAACGCTATAAGTTTCATAATAACACATTCTATTGCTGTAAGAGATTTACAATCAATTGCTCCTCTTCCCCAAATAAAACCATCTTTTATAATTCCACTAAATGGATCTACACTCCATTCTGAAGCATTTGCTGGAACAACATCTAAATGAGATAAAAGCAATATGCTTGGCTCTTTCTTCTCACCTTTAATTCTACAAATCACATTTCCTCTATTTTCTTCAGATTTTATTATTTCAGTTTCTAAATTTGCTTCTTTAAGTTTTTCTGAAATGTATTTAGCTGCAGGCAATTCATTTCCAGGAGGATTTGTAGTATTTATTTTAATAAGTTCAGATAGTATTTCTATAGCTTCATTTTTTGCTTTTTCTAAAGAATAGCTCAAATTTACCACCTCTAAATCAATTTTTTAGTAAAATAAAATTATCGTATTTTATTAATTTTTAGAATAAAGTAATGAAGTATATAATTTTTCGATATCATATAATCTCATTTATATATTTTAACTTTTCATGATTTTATCAATTCTGATGGTTCTATAACATGAAGTTTTGGTATATCTTGGAAATGCTTCTTATTATGGGTTATAAGCGTGTAACCATTTAAAAGAGTAATGCAACCTATAAATAGATCTCTATAGTCTACGGTTTTTCCTTTAGATTCTAATTCAGCTAAAATTTGACCGGCTAATTCAGCACAATTATCATCAAATGGAAGAAGCTTAATTGTTGAAAGAAAACCTTTAACTGATGCAAGATTACGTTCAACATTCCTTGATTTATATGCTCCAAAGTATATCTCAAATGCATTTATAGTGGTTGTTGCAATCTCAGCTTCAGCTTCAATTTTTCTTAAAAGCTGAACGTCATTTGGCTTATTTCGTAAAAGTCCAATAATAATTGTAGAATCGAGAATTATTCTTTTCGGAATTTCCAATGTAACCATCCTTCCCTTAAGCTTTTAAGAATTTCTTTTTCCTCTTCATCAGTCATAATCCATGCTCCAGCAAAATCGCTTATCTTCAATTTTTTCTCTCTAAGTAAATATTCTAAAGCTTCATCAAGAGATACTGGGCGCTTTAATTTTACTTGAAGCTCACCAGCAACTTCACAAAGCTTTTCATAAATTTCCTTATTAACCTTAATAGTTTTAGCTTCTGTCATTCGATCACTAAGTAAAAAAAGGTGTAGAATATATACTTTTACTAAAAAGTAACTTAGTTCTCATGAATTTATTAAGAAAAGTTTTATATTCCGAAAAATAGAAAATTTCTGGTGAATACATATTGTCTGAAATTATACTTAAAGTTGGTAAAAAAAGTTGGGATAATAGAAGATAGTTTTGTTAAAGTTTTAGTAAAAGATGGTAAACTTATAATAGAACCAATACCAAGAATAGAAGACCTTATTAAAGGAAAGAAAATTATTGAACTTACTCCTCAAGAAGCTGAAAAGATTAGCGAAGAAATGCAAAAAGAGGAAAATATATATGGATGAGCTTCTTGATACAACATATTTTCTACCTTTATTTGGTATTAAAATAAAGCTTAAGGATTTTGAAAATATTTTTCCTAAAATACTTAGTAATTATAGAGTAATGTATAATCCAATATCATTTATTGAAGCAATTGGAATCATATAAAATAGGATTAAAAGCCATATTAATGGATAATAGATTTTTACAAACTGTAATTACAAATAGTGAAATAGAAAATATAGCAGAAACTTTTATTAAAAGCTGGTATAAAAGATTATTTTGATAGAATAATTTATGCTACAGCAGTAACTTATAATGCAATACTTCTTACAGAAGATGAAGGATTCACTACTGTAAACTTAGAAGATATAGAAAAACAAAAAAAATTATATCATGGAATATGATTATAAATTTATAATTGAAATTTCATCTTATAAGACTTTTTTCTGGAAGAATTAGAAAAGGTAAAATAATGGAAGTCATGTAACTTTTTTATTAAATTAATCAATATTTTAAATTTAAAGAAAATCATCTTAAATAAATATTGAAATTTTTAGAGTAGTAGCTAAAGAGGATCGAAAAGCTAAGAAGTGAAGTCCATAGTAATTTTAGTGATTATGGGACTTATATTCAGTATATGAATAAATATGATGAAATCATAAGTAAAAACTGAGAATGTTCCTACTTAGTCAAGGAGAATGTTAATAGCAACTTCTTTAATCTTAAGCACTAAAATGTTAGTTTAAGATCAAACATGCATGATAAATTTATCGTTCAGATTTTTTTCTCCTTTGCTTACGACAAATGTTTCCGTAAAGTGCACAAATCTTAAGAGACTTTCGTGACTTTCAAACTCTTAATGCTAGATTCTATCTTCAACAATTTCGATTGCTCCATCCTTTACAATTAATAATTTGCCCTTAAAATCCTTAATCTTATCTAATAATAATTCCATTTCCTTGATCAGTTTTTCAGCTTTCGGTGGATGTATGAAGGATGATTATGCCATAAAATTGTTTTGGAGGAAAAGATATCGGATTAGCAAAGTCGTAGTCTCTAGTCACTAAAATGCATTCTTCTCTTAATGCCAACAATGCTAACTCTCTATTTTTCATTCCTTTTGGTGGATATTGAACCGTATAACCCTTTGACATTAGAAAATCTTTCAGAAGTTTTGGGATGTTTTCATCAAGTAGGAACTTTAGCTTGTCTAACGTAATGCTCGCCTCTAATAATTTTAGCAGCCCAATTTAATGCTTCCTTAATCATGTTTTCATTTAAGCTTGGATAGTAGTCCTTAAGGATTTCCTCTATAGAGAGCCCTGTTGCGAGAAGTTCGATTACATCACTAACTAAAATTCTTGTGCCCTTAAAAGTAGGCTTACCATGACAAATTTCATCATCAATAACTATGTACTCACCAATCTCAACTCTCATGAAAAATTCACATTTA
>Ga0105159_1000058_pt1 | contig 31208 bp, 34 predicted proteins | sample LHCtaG_2_FD_89590 | JGI IMG/M metagenome (GOLD analysis project Ga0105159, IMG submission 89590) | Hot spring microbial communities from Little Hot Creek, USA to study Microbial Dark Matter (Phase II) - LHC4sed_replicate | ecosystem: Environmental > Aquatic > Thermal springs > Hot (42-90C) >...
AGTGGAAAGCTTATAAAAATTGATGTTAGCGAGCCGATGGCGAGTTCGCGTCAAGGGGCCTACTTCAGCGGGAAGCCTAGGTGGCAGATGACTCTCAACACCACCTTTAAACTATTTTTGTAGCGCCGATTTGCTAGTGGTGTGGGTGAAGGCAATTGTTCTTAGGGCTGGACGTAGGAGGCGCCAATATCAAAGCCTCGCTATTCAAAGCCGATGGCGCGTTCGCCCTGAGGTCTGCCAAGTTACACTACCCCCTCTGGGTTAGAGGGGTCGACGGGCTCTCCAAGGCCATAGAGCACACCGTGACCCTGTTAGGCTGTGACCCCAAGTCCGTAAGCGGCATCGCCTTAACTATGACCGCCGAGCTCTCTGACGTGTTCAGAGACAAGAGAGAAGGCGTTGACACGGTCCTGCGCAAAGCGAGAGAGGTGTTTGAGGACTTCAAGGTAGTGGCGAGCGACGGGTCGCTTCTCAGCCCCCGCGAAGCCGCCGACCGCTACATGGGCGTGGCGGCCGCTAACTGGTGGTGCGTCGGCTGGTTCGCCTCCCTCCTCGAGGAGAACTGCATGGTCGTGGACGTCGGTAGCACTACCACCACCATAACGCCCGTCGTAGGGGGAAGGGTCGCGGCGAGGGGGCTCAACGACGTCGAGAAGATGACCTTGGGCGAGATAGTCTACGTCGGCGCTCTCAGGACCCCCGTATCATCTGTCGCCTACGCGGTCCCGGTCAATGGGCTGTGGTGCAGGACGTCCTCCGAGTACTTCGCCAACGTGGGCGACGTCAACTTAGTGCTCGGTCTGTTGAGAGAAGAGGAGTACGACGTGGCCACGCCCGACGGAAGGGGCAGGAGCGTCGAGGAGTGCCACGAGAGGCTCTCGAGGGTCGTCTGCGGCGACGGCAAGATGCTGAAGCCCCTTCAGACCAAGCTGATGGCCCGCTTTGTATACGAAAAGGTCGTAGAAAGGGTTGTCGAGGGAGTTCTGCAGGTACTGAGCAGGCTGGCGTCAGAGGACCGTTGCCTCGACGTCGGCCTCGCGGCCGGCCTTGGGGACTTCATAGCGCTAGACGCCCTATGGAGGGCTGGACTGCGAGGAGTGCTCTTGAGAAACCTGATAGGTAGGGACAACAGCGTGGCCCTGACCTCCGCCTCTCTGGCCCTATATCTCGCCCACTACATGGGGGTCGACGTAAGGAGATGGACCTCGTCGTTAAGATAGGAGGCTCGCTCTGCAAATACCCTCGAGAGCTTAAGGAGCTCTGCCGAGGGCTGTCCCAGTGGCTTAGGGGCGAGAAGTGCATAGTCACCCCCGGAGGAGGCCCCTTCACAGACTTGGTGAGGCAGGTGCAGAGGGTCTACTCCCTTTCGGACGACGCAGCGCATGAGATGGCCTTGCTAGCCGTCGACCAGTACGGGCTGATGTTGAGCGAGCTAATAGACGGATCAGTGCCCGTCAAGGCATTGGCAGAGGCTAAGAGGATATCGGGCCTTGCCATCCCAGTGCTCTTGCCGAGTGAGTTGATAGCCGGTTTGGACTTGCTAGAGCACTCTTGGGAAGCGGGCTCCGACTGCATAGCGGCCGTCGTGGCCAAGGCGTGCAACGCCAAGAGGCTCGTGCTCGTTAAGGACGTCGACGGGCTACACGACCCGGAGGACCCGGCCAGAGTCTTCTCGAGAGTGCCCCTAAGCCGGCTTGAGTCCATGAAGACTTGCCTCGACTCGGCGCTAGCGCAATACCTGAGGGGCTCTGGCGTGGAGTGCGTGGTCGTAAACGGCCTCGTGCCCGAGAGGGTGAGGGCCGTAATCAAGGGCTTGGATACTCTATGCACCACCATTACGACAGCCTAAAACTTCTCTACGGGGTCCGAGAGACTGTTAGCTTGTTTAAATACTTGCGTTATCTTGGAAACTATGTTAGCTTTACGCGCTTTTGAAAGCGTTAGTCGGGCTCTATTATTACTATGACTTTTACTCTTCTTCCATGGTACTCCTTGAGCTTCTCTTGGTACTCCTTGGGCGGGTATATGATGTAGCGGTTGCCGGCGAACTTCACGACCTTGCCTTCAAAGCTGTAGACAACGCTCATTCTCACGCCTAAGTAGTGCTAGTTCACAAAGCTTTACAAACCCGTCTGCATGCATTACATCACTGGTGGCTGGGAGATGAGGGTCGTAGTAACCGCTAAGGTCAAGGCGGTTACCCCCGATCTCCAGCCACTAATCTCTTTCTTGAGAGCATTTCGAGACTGGACGCAGTACGTTGTAGATGAGATATGGAAGATGGAGCACATACCATCGATTAAAGAGCTACACCAGAGGTTCTATAGGGTGCTGAGAGGCCAAGGATTTAGAGCACATCACTGCCACAAAATCGAGCGTAGAGCTAGGGAAGTGGTCAAAGCAACTAAGGAGAATAAGGGCTCCAAGCCTATCCTCAGGAAGCTAACGGCAAGGCTTGACCGCTGGGACTACAAGCTGGACTTCAATAACAAGGTGTTGAAGGTAGCCGTTCTAAACGATGAGTGGGTCGAGCTGAGGCTTCAGTGGTACAGCTACCTCGACAAGTACTTAGACGGGTCTTGGAGGCTCGGCGAGGTTCTCGTCAGCTACAGGGACGGGGATGTATGGGTCTATCTAAGCTTCGAGAAAGAAGTGAAGCCTAGGAGGCCAGAGCACGTTATGGGCATCGACGTAAACTTCGACAACATCGCGTACACGATACTGGACTTAAACGGGAACTTGGTCTCGATGGGCGCTATACCGTTCAGCGGATTGAAGAGAGCGCTAGCGCACAAAATTATTGCTGAGAAGGTGCAGAGGAGGCATTCCAAGAGCTGGAAGCATGTTAGGGGGATAAGAGAAGCTGTTAGGAAGCACGAGGGGAGGGCTAGAAACGTTCTCGCGGATTCGTGCCACTACTTATCTAGGAGGCTGGTAGAGGTAGCTAAGGAGTACAGCGCTCTAGTCGTCTTAGAAGACTTAAACAAGTTGAGGACGCGCGCCAACGGCTCTAGGAAGTTCAATAAGGAGCTATCGCTCTGGACGTACGGAAGACTGCAATCCTACGTCCATTACAAGGCTTTAACCGAGGGGCTCCCCGTGGTCTACGTAGACCCTAGGAACACGTCCAAGATATCGCCGATAGGGGGAGAGCTGGAGTTCATTAACTACAGGTGGGTCAAGCTACCAACCAAGCACGTAGTCACCAGAGACCTCGTCGCATCGTGGAACCTAGCTCTAAGAGGATTAAAACTCCTAACCCGAGATGTGGGGCTCCGTGGTAACGTGGAAGCCCCGAACGCTCCCGACCAGATGCAAGCCCAAGAAGGGATGAGGGGGAAGCCCGTGCAGGTTTCCAAAATACCCCTAGTTACCAAAAGATAAAACACAGGCAACCACACACCAAGCGAGCTTTAGAGGAGTACAGAGGGCTTTCGAGGAGGAGGCGAGGGAGTGCGGTGTCCCCGTGGTCTGCGCGAGCCCGAGGAACCCTCTAAGCTTGCCCAGTGCACAGCGCAAAGATGGTCTACAGCAACGGCAGCAGGGCCCGCGAGTGCACCGTAGGCGGGGAGCTCTGGCAGAGAGACGTAGTTGCCTGCATCGACCTCCTATTCAAAGCCCTGCGGGGTAATGGGAGCAATGCTCCAAGCCCCGCAGGGTTAATCCCCGTAGATGGGAGCCCCATGCCGTTGGGCTCGACGGCCGCCTGCGAGCCCGCGCCGATAGCTCGCGAGGTGCGGGCGAGGTGGAGGTCCATAGGTGCAACGAGTGAGTATAGAACAATGAGAATGAGCACCTGGAGACAAACTGTTCCCCTCCATAGAAGGCTACGACTAGCTCCTCGACGCCACTCAAAAAGTCTTGGGGTCTCTTATCGTGTACTTTATGCTCGATGGGACCAGATGCTCGGGAAAGCTACCGCCGCAACAATCGCATTTCAGATCGCACTTGCTAGTTGTCAGCACACAGCATAGCGCGCTTCTTTGGGCATGTTTGAGAAGACCATCAGCATCGGAGTTGAAGCTCGTCGGCCTTCTCACAAACCTACCCTTTCATCATCTCGAAATAATTTTTACGATGCCCCGCTTTAAACTTGTGGGTTTCGCTTTGTGGAGGTTGATGTTGACTACAGAGGCTGGTAAGGAGCGTTGGACAGCTTGGGAGGTCATCGACGCGATATTTCCACACGATCTTAACGCTTACGTCAGGGCGTTTAATGGCAGAGGAGTCGTGCTGGTCTGGTCGAGCTTGCCGGGTAGCCAACTGATAGAGCTCCTCTCGCGCAGGCTTACTAGGGCCCATAGATTTGTAGTGTTCGATGACACTTCTCCAGCGAGACTTAGAGACATAATAGCTTCGGCCAAAAGGGTCTTGAAAGGGTCAAGAGAGGTCAACGTCGTGAGCAGGATACGAGGCGATTACCTTGGAATCGACGAGGAGAGACTGTCGAGCGTGATAATGGAGAAGCTCGAACTTGTAGGAGGCAAGAAGAGGCTTGTAATCAACGTAGTTTGGGACGTCGTCGGGCTGTCGCTGGTCAGCGAAGACTAAAATAGAAGATCGTGCTTAGCGCAACTGATTTGTGAGTTTATATCGGCGTTGGCGGGTGATGTATCAGGAGCAAAGTGGTGCCATTCCATGAGCATTGAGGGCTTTAACTTCGTGGCGAGCAAATCCGTGTTTAAAGACGAGGGGGCCCTATCGTTTGAGTATGTCCCCCCGAACTTGCCCCACCGAGAAGCGCAGTTGAAGACCCTAATAAATTTCTTCAGGTACATAGTCGAGGGGGAAAGAGGCTTTTACCAAAAAGCCCTCCTAATAGGGAGTGTCGGGACCGGTAAAACTGCCACTTCTAAGCTCTTTGGGAGGATTTTGGAGGGGGAGCTTAAGAAAAGGAACAAAGACTTCAAGTTCATCTACGTTAACTGTTATCGAGAGAGGACCCTCTTCCTCATAGCTCAAAGGATGATGGAGGTACTGGCGCCGTCCCTGCCTAGCAGGGGGTTGTCACCTCAAGAGCTCTTAAAGATGATAGTCTCGCTACTCGAGGAGAAACGAGTGTCAACCATCTTAGTGCTCGACGAGGTCCACTACTTCGTTAAGGCAACGGGACAAGAGGCTCTTTACAACTTGCTAAGAGCGCTGGAAGGTTACGATGAGAGCAAGGTTAAATTGGGCATGATGTTCATTTCAAGGAGCAAGGACTTCGTCTATGAGCTAGACGACGTCGTCAAGAGTAGTCTGACGAGGAACGTAGTAGAGTTCGAGCCTTACACCTCTCAACAATTGATGGCTATACTCCAAGATAGGGTGAAGCTGTCTTTTAGAGAGGGGGCCGTGCTCCCCGAGGCATTGGAGGTTATAGCCGATAACGTTGGCGTTGACCGCGGGGGAAATGGCGACGCGAGGTTGGCTCTAGAGTTATTATGGAGGGCCGGTAAGATAGCTGACGCGAGGGGGAGGGGTCACGTAACGCCCGACGATGTGAGAGAGGCTAGTAGCTTCACGCACCCGGCCATCAGAATTGAAGATTTAAAGGGCCTGCTAGTTGACGAGAAGATAGTGCTGCTTTCAATAGCTAAAGAGCTAAAGAGAGGGGTCGCCTACTTGAAGATGGGATCCTTAGAAGATAAGTATCGGGGCGAGTGCGAGCTCTGGGGGCTTAAGGCTAAAAAACATACACAATTGTGGAAGATGGTCAAAAACTTAGAGAAAATGGGCTTCATAACAACAAAGACCGCGACCCTCGAAAGAGGGAGGACTACGCTAATAGGCCTGCCAACCATACCAGCTTATCTGCTTGAAAGAGAGGTCTCAAAGCTTTTGGTTGAAGAGATCGGAGGAAAAAGTGTTGAGCGTAGAAAACCTGCTGGGTTCTAAAGCCAGGATAAGGATATTGAGGGTCTTACTGGACAAAGAGGAACTCAACATAACGGCTATAGCCAGAGAGGCAGAAGTCAATTACAAGACGGCTTTGCACCACCTCGAGGAGTTAAAGAGCATGGGCATCATCACTGAAAAGGTCTTTGGCAGGGTGAGGATCTTTAAAATCAATCACGAGGATCCGCGCGTTAAAGCTTTGAAGAATATGTTTAATTCTATTAGCTTTGTCGGTGGTTCGAAATGAGGGCTTTCATGGTTGACGTGACTGATAAAGCAGACGTGTATAGAGAGGCGGAGGCGGAGGGCTTCATAAAGTTAAGGCCTGAGACCTTGAAGAGGATAAGAGAGGGTGGCGTAGAAAAAGGCGACGTCTTCTCGACGACCAACATCGCTGCAATACTGGCAGCGAAGAAGACGGCCGAGCTCTTACCACTTTGCCACCCAATCCCATTAACCAACGTCTCGGTCGAGATGGCTGTTGAGGAAGAGGGGGTAAGGGTTCGTACTTTAGTGAAGACTATGGGAAAGACCGGAGTGGAAATGGAAGCCCTACTAGCTACGGCCGTAGCACTGCTCAACGTATGGGACATGGTGAAAAAGTACGAGAAAGATGAGAGCGGTCAGTACCCGTATACCGAAATTGTAAGCATAAGAGTGAAGAGTAAAATTAAGCGGGAGTCGGGATGAGCGAGGTAGTTAAAGGGCATAGAGAAAAGGCCCCCAAAGAAGTTTCGCTCTATGTTGTGGTAACGAGTGACGCTCTCTACGGCTTGTTGAAAAGGGGAGAGGACGTCAGGGAGGAGGATAGCGAGAGGATTAGAAGCATGGCCGAGGCCGAGGGCTACATATTCAAAGGCAGATCTATAGTCCCTAATGACCCCTTTGCCATCAAACAAGAGATAGAGAGGGTCATTAATGACGTGAGGCCTGATGTGATAATAACGACTGGCGGCACTGGCTTGAGCGATAAGGACGTGACCGTCGAGGTCGTCGACGAGCTTTTCGAGAAGAAGATTCCAGGCTTTGGAGAGCTACTCAGGCTTTTGAGCTATGGCGAGATCGGTAGTGCAGCCATGTTAACGAGGGCAACTGCTGGGGTCTATAAGAAGACCGTCATATTCTCCATACCCGGCTCTCCTCACGCCGTGGAGCTCGCTCTCAGAAAGTTGATACTCCCAGAGGCTCGCCACGTAGTAGCCCATGTGAGGGGCTAGATTTGAGGACGTTAATAGGCGTGGTCGGCTCTAAGAGAGAGGCAAGGCTAAAGCTCATGTGCGAGCTAGGTGCGAAGTTGGCGGACGAGGGTTACAACGTAGCACTAGTCTTTCATGAGGAGCATGAAGCCGCCAAGAGCCTTAAGGTTTTCTTAGTAGCAAATGTGCTGAAGACCTCGACATTCATAGCGGTGAGGTCGAAGCTAAACTTAGACGACATCGGAGGCCTCTTCTCTAGCAAGTGGCACTTAGTACTAGTCGAAGGGCGTAAGTCCATCCCTCACGTAATAGCTGCTACCTCCGAAGCCGACGTAAACGAAGTAGACTCCAAGAGCATTGCCATAGTGCCCTTAAGCGACGAGGCCCGACGCCTAGCCACCTCTTGGACAAGCAAGGTCGCAGATATTTATGGGGCAACTAAAGCTATCCAGAAAGTGGTAGTGGAAGACGTCATGAAGCTATTAGCACTAGAGGATTGCGGCAAGTGCGGTTTCAATAGCTGTAGGGATCTCGCCGAGGCCATAGCAAGAGGCGAGGAGAGCCCCATAAAGTGCGTTGAAAGGAGAGAGGGCGTGAGGCTCGTGGTCAACGGAGAACACGTGCCACTAAATCAGTTCACGTCGAAGGTGTTCGTCCAAGTGTTGAGGGGGCTCTTATCGGTATTGAAGGGGGTCCCGAGGGATCCAAGGAAGGTTTCTCTCGAAGCGGAGCTCTATTAGTCGTGCTTTTTCAAAAACTCCGCCATGGATTCGTTGAGGTCCAACCACCGCGAGATGTCACGCTTGGCAAGGCCCGGCGCTTCAAATATCACGTGCAAGAAGGGCATGATCTCTGTGCTAGCCTTTCTCTTAGACAAGTGGCACTTAGAGGCTATTTTTTCACATATGGACTCCCTCATGGCTCTCATGCTTTTGGCCTTGGCCAGCAATAATATCTTCTGAGGGAAGCCGTACTTAGTAAATCTATATGGATGTATCTTCGCCATCGCAACCCCCGCCGTCATGAAGTCTATGACGTACTTCAGCAACTCCCATCTCTGCCCCCTATTCATTCTACCCAAGAAGATGTCAGACCTCGCTAAGTAATAGTACGCTTTAGCAAGCTCTTCTGGGTCCGTATATTGCCTCGGTAAGTTCTCGTCTATCCAGAGCATGAGAGTCTCGTAGTCGAGCAACGACGAGTTTACTACGTTTCTGGCGTCGTCGCATCGTTTTGCAGCGAAGAGCATCCTCAAGACGTCGAACGCTTGATACTGCCTGTTCCTAGCCCTTAACCACGAGACGTCATTTATCGTCAGCTTCTTTCTGCCTTGGGCCACCGCCTGAAGGTCGTTGACGGCAGACCTCATGTCGCCTTCGGCGAGCTCGGCTATTATCTTAAGGGCCTTCTCGTCAGCCACTATTCCCTCTTTCATGCATATCTTCTTCAAGTGCTTCACTATGAATGACGACCTTAGGCGCTTGAACTCAATCATCACAGACACCTCCCGAAGGGGTCTCAGTTTTGGATCCCAAGGATCGTTCGCCGCCATGACTATGGGGACTCGCGATTCCTTGATGAGCTCGACTATCGCTTTGACGGCATCCGCCTCGCCTACGCCATAGAGGCCGTCGATTTCATCTAAGAAGATGAGCTTGCCCCTCGAGCCATAGAGGCTGACGGTCTTGGACGACTGACCGACAAGCCTCCTCAGCGCTCCTTCAGTCCGCGTGTCGCTAGCGTTCAGTTGAAAGAGCTCGTAGCCGAACTCCTTAGCTACGACTTCCACGAGCAGGGTTTTGCCGACGCCGGGAGGGCCGTAAAGCAAGGCCGCTTTTTCGCCTGGCTTCCAGTTCTTTAACCACGAGGTGAAGCTGTCTATATAATCGGCCTCGCCCACTACCTCCTTTATCTCGGATATTGAGCGGGGCTTGTGCTTCTCAGTCCAGGGGACGTAAGGGGGAGTTGACATGGCTAACCAGCCATTTTCTTGCCCAGCTTAGCCAGCTGGGCTAGGAAGGCCGTGATTTGTATGTCCTCATTGGCCCCTTCAACGAGCCTGTAATCGGTCTCGGCCACCAAGTCTTCTATCTCCATCTTCAAAGGCTCAGGCACGTCAAGCCTGAAGACCTCTGCGTGGACCTGCCTTATTATGTCCGAACCTGTTAGGCCATAATTTATCACCAAGTCATAAACCTTCTGCCTCGCTGCCAAGATGTCGCCCTTTAAAGCTAGTTTGAGCATTTCGTGGACTTCCGTCGGCCTAGCCCTGCCTGCCACCTTGTAGACCGTCACATCATCAACGGGCCCTCCGTACGCGGCGGCCGCTTGAAGGAGGTTTATAGCCCTCCTCAGATCGCCACCGGCCACGTACCAGAGGGCATCTACGCCCTCCTGGGTTAGCTTAACGCCCTCTTGGGAGGCTATGGACTTCAATCGCTCTGCTACGTCCTCTTTCGACAACATCGAGAACCTGAATATAGCGCAACGCGACTGTATCGGCTCTATTATCCTCGACCCATAGTTCGCTATCAATATGAACCTCGTGGTCCTCCAGAACATCTCCATTATGCGCCTCAAGCTCCACTGAGCCTCCGAGGTCATGGCGTCACACTCATCTAGTATGATGACCTTGAAGGGGACGTCTCCCAAGGCCACGGTTCTGGCGTAGTCCTTGACCCTCTCCCTTATCGTTTGTATGCCCCTCTCGTCAGAGGCATTGAGCTCCAAGACGTTCTGTCGCCAGTTTTCGCCATAGAGCTCGTAGACTAGACAGAGGGCCGCCGTGGTTTTACCAGTTCCAGGAGGGCCCACGAACAACATGTGGGGGATGTTCTTGTCTTCCACGAACTTCTTCAGTCTCTCGATTATCTCCTTTTGGTTTACGATTTCATCGAGCTTCTTGGGCCTGTACTTCTCGACCCAGAGAGCTGGCAACTCTTCCTTGAAGGCCATATAGCTCTCAGAGTATTCTTCTCGGCGCCCTCTTATAGGGTTTAGCCGCTACGAAGGAGGGGCTAAGGCTTTACGCCTCGAGGGAAGCTTTTTGTAGTGCGAGCTAGGATAAGGGTTGAGAGTGATGGCTACCTCTTCGTGCGGGGAGCTCCTCTACGACGTTGAGAAGGTGAAGGTCAAAGTCTTGAAGAGGGTTCCGGAGATAAGGGTTGGAGAGGAGGTCTTAGGGCCTTTTCCTCAAGATCAAGAAGTGGAAATAGAGAGGTGGATTGCCAAGGTGCTGGAAGAGGGAGGGTACGTCGAGATAGTAGACGAGAAGAAGATCGATTTGACGGCGATATCGAAGATAGCGTGGAAGGAAAGTAGAACGCCTCAACTCATTCCGCTCGAACCAACATTCTATGTTAAGGCGAGGAATTACCTCAAGTCCTTGGTCGAGAAGGTGAAGGCCAGCCCAGAGGCCTTAAACGAGAAGAGGTTGACCGAGGCGAGGTTGATTGACGTCATTAACTCCAGAACCCAGAAAATCGTCAACTTGGCTTTGACGGGCGCTCAACCGCCAAGAGAGGTCCTTGACTGCCTAACCCCGGAAGAGAGGGTGCTGTTCAACGAGGTGTGTAGCCTCATCTCGAGGTGGCGTCGGAGCATTAGGGGTGGAGAAAATGGTTGAAGCGAAGCTTCAAGACCCCATAGGGCAATTCGCGGAGTTCTTCAAGTCGTATGCAGATAGCAGGGGTAGCTTGAAGTACAGAGAGAGAATACGTCGAATGATAGTCTCAGGCCTCAAGTCCCTCGTAATAGACTTCGACGACCTGTTGCTGTACGACGACAGCTTGGCTAAAGGGGTCGTGGACAGGCCTAGAGAGTACATAGAATACGCATCCTTAGCGCTTTACGACGCCGTGAAGACAGAGAGCAGGGCCTTCGCTGAAAAGGTCGGCAGATTCCACGCGCGCTTCAGAGGGGCTGGCGATCTAGTCCCGATAAGGAAGATAAGGGCTGAGCACGTAAACAAGATGATATCCATAGAAGGCGTCGTCGTTAGAGCGAGCACCGTAAAGCAGAGGCTCGTCGAGGGCACGTTCATATGCAAAAACGCCGAGTGCGGGGAGATAATAAAGGTCCCGCAAGACTTTAGGTCTTTCAGTCACCCAACCATATGCCCTCGATGTGGGAAGAGAGGTCTCGAGTTCAGCCCTGAAAACTCGACGTTTATAGACGTTCAAACTCTCGTCGTCCAAGAAAGGCCTGAAGACGTGCCCTCTGGCCAACTGCCACGCTCGATGGAGGTCCTCGTAGCCGACGACTTGGTCGACAGAGTAAGGCCCGGCGATAGAGTCTTGATAAACGGAATCTTATCGGTAAAGCAGGAGCACTCGCCGAGGCTCGGCAGGTTGACCACCTTCACGACATACCTGGAGGCTAACAACGTAGAGGTTTCGACCAAAGGCGTCGAGGACGTCGAGATAACGCCGGAGGACGAGGAGAAGATAAGGGAGGTCGCCAAGGACCCGAACATAGTCGAGAAGATCGTGAAGTCGATAGCCCCCTCCATCTACGGGATGGAGGACGTGAAAGAGGCAATAGCCTACATGCTTTTTGGAGGGATCCCCAAGGTCATGCCGGATGGGGTTAAGATAAGGGGGGACCTCCACGTCCTCATAGTCGGGGACCCTGGGACTGCCAAGAGCCAGCTCCTGCAATACGTGGCCAAGCTCGCGCCACGCGGTATATATACCTCCGGTAAGGGCTCGACGGCTGCTGGGCTCACCGCGACAGTTGTCAGGGACAAGAACACGGGGGACTTCTTCCTCGAAGCTGGCGCTCTAGTCCTTGCGGATAACGGTATCGCAGCAATAGACGAAATAGACAAGATGCGAGATGAAGACAGGGTTGCCATGCACGAAGCCATGGAGCAACAGACTGTGAGCATAGCTAAAGCGGGGATCGTGGCCACGCTCAGCGCGAGGACCTCAATCTTGGCGGCGGCTAACCCGAGGTTCGGTAGGTACATGTCTAATAGACCTATATCGGAAAACATCAACTTACCCGTTACGATACTGTCACGCTTCGACTTCATATTCGTGACAACGGATAAGCCGAAGAAAGATATAGACGCTGCTTTAGCTGAACATGTTTTGAGCTTGAGGGCCATGAAGGGCGAGCCCTTAGCCCCCTTCTCTCCAGATTTCTTCAGAAAATACATAGCCTACGCCAGGAAGAACGTAAAGCCAAGGCTGACCGACGAGGCCATAGAGAGGATAAAAGAGTACTTCCTCAGCCTAAGGGAAAAGGCGACTGAGGATAGCCCGGTACCAATCAGTGTGAGACAACTGGAGACCCTCGTGAGGGCCGCTGAGGCGAGGGCTCGCATGGCCCTTAGGAGCGAGGTCACGGCAGAAGACGCTGAAGCAGTCATCAGGCTTATGAATCATTACTTGAAGACCGTAGGATGCGATGCAGCTGGAAGGCCTGACATAGACGTGATAATGACGGGGAAGCCGAGGAGCGTGCAACAGAAGATGGCGAGGATAGTCGAGATAGTAGAGGAGCTTCAGAAAGAGCTTCAGGGAGGGCCCGTCAGCAAAGATCTAATATTAGAGAAGGCAGAAAAGGAGGGCATAGACAAGGCTTTTGCCGAGAGGACCCTCAAACAACTCTCAAGTGAGGGACTGCTCTTCCAGCCCCGCGACGGCTACTATAAGAAGGTCTGAAGCCCTCTGCAGGTGAAGGGAGATCGAAGTAAGCGCCTTAGACGTGCCCGACGGGATAAAACAAGTGCTAATCGGGAGGGGCATTAGAAAGCTTTATCCTCCTCAAGAGAAGGCCATTAGAGCTGGCCTCTTAAAGGGCAAGAGCTTAGTCGTTTCCGCTCCAACGGCTTCGGGGAAGACCCTCATCGCTGAGCTTGCGATAACTAAGAGGGTGGTGGAAGAAAGAGTCAAAGCCCTGTACTTGACACCTCTAAGAGCTCTCGCTTATGAGAAGTGGCTAGAATTCAAGGACTATGAAGAAAGAGGGTTGTTGAGGGCTGCCGTCACAACAGGCGACTACGACAGCGACGATAAGTGGTTGAGCAATTACGACGTCATAGTCTGTACCAATGAGAAGCTCGATAGCCTGATAAGGCATAAGGCTTCATGGCTCGATGAGGTTAAGGTCGTAGTTTCAGACGAGGTGCACTTGATAAACGACCCGGAGAGAGGGCCGACGTTGGAGGCAGTCCTAGCTAGACTAAGGGGACGCTTGGAGGACCTACAGGTGGTGGCCCTGAGCGCCACGATAAACAACGCTGAGGAGATAGCCAAGTGGCTTGGCGCAGAGCTCGTTGAAAGCGATTGGCGACCTGTGCCCCTAAAAATGGGCGTTTGCGTGGGCAATAGGATCACCTTTGATAACGGCAAAGAGCACGTATTTGAGAGGATAACGGGCGACTCGATAATAGACATGGCTTTAGAAGTCGTGAAAAGTGGAGGTCAATGCCTCATATTCGCCAACACGCGTCAAAACGCTGTAAGGTATGCCAACAAAGTGTCGAGATATTTGGAGCCTTACGTGGACCCTAAGGGGGTCAGGGACCTCTGCGAGGAGATGGAGAAAGGCGAGGAGGCCCCAATAGTAAACGAGGAGCTAGTGAATTTGATTAGAAGAGGGGCGGCTTTCCACCACGCAGGCCTCTCAGCGAGGCAGAGGAAAATAATTGAAGAGGGTTTTCGGGGCTTCAAGATAAAAGTCGTGTGCTCAACGCCCACTTTAGCCGCAGGAGTTAACTTGCCGGCTCGAAGGGTCATAATTCAAGACTACAGGAGATATGAAGTAGATCGCGGGTTCTACAGAATCCCGGTCTTGGAGTTTCACCAAATGGCCGGTAGGGCTGGGAGGCCGCAATACGACGAGTATGGAGAGGCCGTAGCCCTCGCGAGAACTGAGATAGAGGCTTATGACGTCTTTACTCACTACATAAGGTCAAAGCCCGAAAATATAACCTCGCAGTTAACGAATGAGGCATCGCTTAGGAAGCACGTGCTGGCAACGATAGCTTCGATAGATGATGCGACGTTAGACGACGTCCGCGACTTCATATCGAAGACCTTCTACGCCCACCAGTTCAGCTCTCTAGGTGCCATGCTCAGTGTTAAGGGCATCCTGAAGTTCCTAGAGGTGGAGGGCTTTATCGTCGTTGAGGGAGATGTACTGAGGGCGACTAAGCTCGGCCGCAGGGTGTCGGAGCTCTACATAGATCCTCTATCGGCGGTAATGCTGTTGAGGTACTTGAGGAGACTGAGGAGGGAAGCAACGCTCAAGTACTTGCACTTGATATGCAAGGTCCCTGAGGTGCCTAAGCTTCACCTCAAGAGGGGAGAGAGGGAAAAACTTGCCTCCTTTGTCCTAGAGAGTGATGAGGTATTGTCAGATGACGAGGGGGACTTAATCACCGTGATGTCCGAGGTCAAGACCTCTCTCCTTCTATATGACTGGATAAACGAGGTCCCCGAGAATGACATAGTGCTGAGGTATGACGTAGGGCCAGGAGACATATACGCGTTAACTCAAGTGGCAGAGTGGATATGCCACGCGGCTAGCGAAATAGCTAAGGTTGTGGGCTTCACAGCCCACGCTCAGAGGCTTAGCGCTTTGGTCCCTAGGATAAAGTGGGGGGCAAAGGAGGAGTTATTGGAGTTGCTACAGCTCGAGGGCGTAGGGAGAGTTAGGGCCAGGACCCTGTACCAACGAGGATACAAGGGGCTCAAAGACGTCGCAGAGGCTAAACTAGCAGACCTGATAAAGCTACCAAAGATAGGGCCGAGAATGGCGCAGAAAATCATAGACCAGGCGCAGAAGCTTTTGAAGCAGAGTAGTGGGGCCGGGGGGATTTGAACCCCCGATCACCAGCGCTCCGTGAAGTTGGGGACTTCTCCCCAGGCTGGCATCCTAGTCCAGGCTAGACTACGGCCCCTTTTAAGGTTGGAGTTTAGTAAGGCTACTTATCTCTATTTCGCTTGGCGTAACGAAGCTTAGCACATTCTTGAAGGAGTTTTCAGACGGGTTTCTCTTGTACTCTCGCAAGGCCTTAATGGCCTCCTCGTCGTCGAAGAGCGCCCCTAGCTTCTTCCGCACGAGAGCTGAAAGGTCCGTCTTGGATAAAAAGAGATAGCTGAAGAGCGAGGACACGTTGGCTGGCCTCCTGCTCCTGCTCGAGCTACCGAAGTCCATTATCACGGGCTCGAGGCATGGCTTCACGATCACGTGCCTGTGAGCTCTCGAGAGCTCTCCGTGATCTAGGCCGAGGACGTCGAGCCTCCGGCACTGCCTCAACAAGTCAACAACCACTCTCTTGAGCTCACTCCCACCAGCGAGCCTGACGAATTCGTCTATGCGTCGGCCCTCCACTAAGTCCATCACTATAAAGTCCTCATTAAAGCGGTAGACCTTGGCTCCCACCCCGACGCTGTTTGCCAGCCTTTGGTTCTCACCCTCGACGATTAATGTTTTGACATGCGAATCGACCCTCCTGATTTTGAGGGCGACTTGTGCATGGCCCATCAAGGCCTTGACCACGACGCTGTCGCACCCCTTGCCTAAGACTTTAAGCCCGTCAACCTTTTGAGGACCGCCGAGCAAAATCCCTGCCACTCCGAGAGAGCTGAGCTGTCGAAGCCTCCTCCTAAGCTCCTCTTCGCTGGGTCTCGGAAAACACAACAAGTAAGAGAGGCGCTGATCTGTAGAGCCGCTGTTGATGGTTATGAGAGCAGTGCCTGTAGCCAATGCGGAAAGCCCCTTAAGAAAGACTTTAAGAAGCGCCTATACTCACTCTTCTTTCCTTCACAAGCATCGAGCACCTCTTCGTTCAAAAGCACGCGAAAGCCCTTCTTCAGTGCCTCAGCGAAGTCTTTGCTCAGCTCGGCTTTGTGGACGCTGTCCTTAATGAACGAGACGGCATCGCTCGCCCTCTTCATCGTTAGCACAAATAATTTATCGCCCTCGATGCAGGGCCCCGCCACGGTCGAGGGCGAGGAGGCGTGCTTCTGAACGAACCTGATAGCGTCGTCGACGGACGTGATCGGCGGGCCCATGTGCTTAATCGTGGGAGTTATCACCCTGCTCTCGAGCTCGACCAGGAGCACCACTTCCCTCTCATCGTCCGACCAAGCTGACCACCTCAAGACCTTAAACCCTTCCTGCTCCAGCAACTTTACGATGCCGTTGCATGAACGCCTTATCTGCCCCCACAATATGTCTGGCGGGGATGGCTTTAGAGTCGTGGCTATGGCGAGGAGAGTCGTCCTGCCCTTCTCTACGTAGTCCCTCAGATCCTCCTTCGTCGCCTCGGTTAGCAGGCGCTCCTCGGGCTCAAAGAAGACCTTGCTCGGCTTCAGGAGAAAGAGCATAGAGGCAAGCATGAAGAGGGAGAGCTTTTCGAGGGATAGGGCCGCAGCCACGTTCCTGTTCCTGTCGACTGGATCCACGACGACCAGGGGGCTATTGAAGACCTTGAGCGCTTGTTGAGGGTCTTCGTAGTGCTTGGCTACGTCTATAAAGGTCGAGAAGGGCCTCCAATGCCTAGCGTTTTTCAAGACTCCTAAAAAGGAGTCGTATCGCAATATTAAGAGCTCGCAAAGGTAACCCGAAAAGCCGGACACCTTTATCTCGGCGCCATAGGCGCCTATCCCCTTCAAGAAGCCCTTTAGCAGTCGGACCTCGGCCCTCAATCGATCGTCAAACCTCTCGTTTATAAATCGAGTGTGCAAAGGGGTCCTGTCGACGGCGGTCAGGGGCCTTCCGCTTTTTGGGTCGAATTCGCTACATGGCACTATGTCGACGGCGTAGCCCTCCACAAAGGCCCTTATGTAAGGGTGCTCGGCGTAGTACTCCATGTAATTGTCTCCAGCCACTCTCTTCGCTATCTCGAGCCCTAGGGTCTTGACCTCCGCCAAGGGGGTCGTCTTCGGGAAGACTATGAATATGTCTATGTCCCTGTCACCGCTGATCCAAGTGTCCTTAGCCACAGAGCCTTGAACCTCAGCCCTCGCGTCCACGCCCACCTCTTTACAAATATCGGATATCTTCGTTATGAACGAGCGAACTATTCTGTTTACCGTTCTGCGCTCGTGGTCTTTGGGCGCGAGCTCTTCTAATACATCGGAGAGCAGCTTTTCCAGCCTGTCGTCGTGCATAGGCCTTTAAGTCACCCTTTCACTTCATAAAGGGTCTCGTATATTGGGCCCCTCGGGGTTAGTGTGCTCTTCTTGAGCCTTATTGCTTTGACCTCTTGAGTACCCAGTTCCACGTCCTTCAAGCTCGCAATTACCTTCCTTAATGCGTAGCCGGAGAACTTCACCCTTGCTATCGTTATGTGCGGGACGAATTCCTTTTCAGATTCAAGTCGTAAGGGTATCGCCTGAAGCTTCGGCCTCAAGGTCCTATATATCACCTGAACTTCTTCGAACCCCTGCGTCACGCCAACCCATATCACGCGCGGCCTCTCCTGCGAAGGGAAGGCCCCGAGCCCTTGAAGCTTTATGGTGAAGGGCTTGAATGGTATACTTGACATGACCACTTGGACTCTCTCGACCACTTTAGGCGGTTGTTCCCCTAAGAAGAACAGCGTCAAGTGGAGGTTCTCGGGCTCTACGGGCTTTATCCTCGAGCCTCCGGTTTCGAGCTCCTTCTGTATGCTAACTATTTTATTCACTATCTCAGGGTTATCCACGTCTATGGCTATGAAGCAGCGAATCAGGTTCGAGGACAAGCTTAGCCCTCCAACAGGCGTTTTATGGCGCCAGCTATCGCCTTTGCCACAGTGACCTTCGAAGTCTGGCTCTCTATGGTGTCCGTGCTTACTACCTCCTCAACTCCGGCGGCCGCCAGCTTCTCGAGGGCATTAGCGGCGTAGAGGCCGTGCACGCATGCCGCTGTTATTCTCCTCGGATTGCCCTTGAGGATTATCCTCGCGGCGTTGACTATTGTACCCCCGGTGCTTATGATGTCATCAACTATTACTACGTCCCTGCCCTTGACGGCTAGCGTCTTCTCCTCAGTCGTTACCTCGCCGGATTTGAGGTCTCTCTTCTTCTCGAGAAAGGCGGCCTCGCCGTTAATCAGCCCAGCGACCCTCTGCGCATCTGGGTATCGCTTCCTGTCCGGTGATAGCACTAAGGGGTCCCTCAAGTTGAGCGACGCCAGGTAATCGGCTATTTCGGGAAAGGCGTCAACGCTCAAGGCCTTTATCTTGTCAAAGTAGCCTAGTACGAGCTCGCTATGGACGTTAACGGTCACAAAAAAGCTAGCACCTACAGCCTCTATTGCCTTTGCGATTATTTTAGAGCTCAATGCTTCATGGGGTAGAAAGACCTTGTCTTGTCTCGAATAGGCGAAATATGGAACTACAGCGATAACTTTCGAGGCCCCGGCTCTCCACGACGCGTCAATCAATTGCAGGAGCTCCATCACTCTTTTATCTTGAGGAGGAGAACATGACTGAACGACGATGGCTGCTTCCTCTTTAAGGTCATCCTCTACCCTTATGTACGACTCGCCATCAGGAAAGACCTTATGGCTGACCTTCGCTACTCGATAGCCGCAAACTTCCGCTAACCGTTGCGTGAGTAGCGGAGAAGATGGTCCGGGGATTAGCAGTGGCATTACCTACCCTCCAAACTCACTTTGCGCAAAGAAGAAAAATGTTTTTCCCAAGGACTTATAAAAGGCTGTGGTGCCCTACTTGGATGGCTTAAAGAAGATCAACATTAGGATTGGTGGCATTGTCGACCTCTCAACGATCGACTGGCCTTCGAGATTGTGTAGCGTGGTGTTCTTCTCAGGGTGCAATTTTAGGTGTCCATATTGTCAGAACGGGAAGCTAGTAGATCCACGTTATGGTAAGTGCTTGGAGGTCGAAGAGGTCCTTAGGCTGATCATGAGGAGCAGGCCGTTGATCGAGGGCGTTGTGATAAGTGGTGGCGAGTGCGCTTTACAGCCCGAGGGGCTTGCACTCCTCTGCCAGGAGCTGAAGAGAGCGGGCTTGATTGTCGGTGTAGACACTAATGGTTCGATGCCTCATGTATTAGATGGGCTCCTCCGAGAAAAGCTCGTCGATAGAGTGGCCATTGACGTAAAGGCGCCATTGGAGCCTAAGATCTACGAGGAGGTCGTGGGCTTGCCAGGCCGAGGAGGGGACGTGGTCAGGAGCGTCGAGAGGTCCCTTTACTTGCTCCTAAAATCCGGCATAGAGGTCGAGGCTAGGTTTCTCGCAGTCCCGAACATTACTAATAACGTGAACTACGTGAGGGAGGTAGCAAAGAAGATCCGCGGAGTCACGAGGTTTGTAATTCAACAATTTAGGCCCGAGGCCGATCTCCTCGACCCCTCTCTCAAAGGGCTGAAGCCGCCTACCAGACAAGAGCTCCTAGCGCTGGCACGAGTAGCGTTAGAAGAGGGCTTATCCGATGTCCGCATAAGGACGAAGGAGCACGGGCTCGAGAGGGTGGAGGGGTGAGGGTGCTTTGCGTAGGCTGATATGCTTAACAGGTATGCCGGGAGCGGGCAAAACCATCGCCGCGGAGGTAGCTAGAGACTTGGGCTTAAAGGTCTACTCGATGGGCGATATCGTGCGCGAGGAGGTTCTGAAAGAGAAAGGGGCTCTGTCTTGGGGTGACGTGAAGAAGGCGATGTTTGAGGTCAGGGAGAAGGAGGGCCCTAAGGCCGTCGCCAAAAGGGTCTTAAAGGCGATGATGAAGGAGGACTGGGATGTAGCAGTAATTGAGGGCGTGAGGAGCTTGGAAGAGATCGAAGAGTTCAAGACGGTCGGCGAAGTGACGGTCTTAGCGATACACAGCTCCCCCACGGATAGGTACGAGAGGTTAAGGAGGAGAGCGAGGGAGGGGGATCCAAGGAGCTTTGAGGAGATGAGGGAGCGCGACTTAAAGGAGCTTTCGCTGGGCTTGGGGGACGTAATAGCCTTGGCAGATTACATGATAGTCAATGACGGCACTCTGGAGAGCTTCAGGGAAAGGGCAAAGGAATTGCTGTTGAGGTTGGTGAGGGGGTATAAAGGTGAAGATTACGGTCGAAGCTGAGATAAGGCCGACAGAGGACGAGGAGAAGGTGAGGAAGGCGATCCTCAACTTCTTCACTCCCTCCAGCATAAGAGTGGAAGAGAGGGGGCGGGAAAGGGTCCTCATAGCGGAGGCTGAAAGAGCAGAGGCCCTTCAGAGGTTGCATTTGAAGTTGAGGGAGCAGAGAATTTTGGATGCTGCGAGGTCCATGATCATGAGGTGGTCGAGCGAGGATAAGGTCGTGTTTTACCTTCACAAGCAGGCAGCCTTCATGAACCGTATAACGTTCTGCTTGCCAGAGGGGGAGTCGCCCTTAGGGCCCATCAAAGTCGAGATACTTGAATCCGACGTAAGAGCCGTGATAGACTGGCTCGCCCCGCCAACTTCAAAGGGCAGGCCTCTATTCGAGAGGGAGCCCCCTCGGTGAGGGACGTGAAGATTTACCTGTCTTCTCTGGCCGGCATCCTCAGACCACTAAAGAGCTTTTTACTGAAAGCCGTAGAGATGGGATTCAACAATATAGAGATCCTCGACGAGTGGGGTCATAAACTCAATGATAAGAGGAGGCGAGAGCTCTTAGAGCTAAAGAGGAGCTATTCTCTGAACTACATTGTCCATGCGCCTTATGACGGCATAAATATATCAACGCCCCAGCGCTCTTTGAGAAAGGCGGCTTTAAAGCTCATAAAAGCGTCTATGCGAGACGCGCGATACCTCGATGCGAGGCTAATAGTATTGCACTCCGGCTTTAAGTCTCCTTTAGACTTCATAAAGCCTAAGACGACGTGGAGGATATTTCTGGACACCCTGAAGGAGATAGACGGGCTCGCCAACGACTTAGACATCTATGTAGGAGTTGAAAACATGCCCTCAGGAGGAATCGCGCTAATCGAATCTTGCGATGAGGCCTTAATGTTAATCGAAGAAGTGCAAGCCCTAGAGAGGATAAGGTTGACGTTGGACGTTGGTCACTCAAACACTGTCGGCGCTCACGAGGCTTGGAAGTACCTCTTAAAGGCTAGTGATCATCTACTTCACCTGCACATACACGACAATAATGGCAAGAAAGACGAGCACTTAGCGGTGGGCTCTGGTACGATCAATTGGGCCTCGATAATGCCTTTAATAAAAAAGCTCAAGCTCTTGGGCGGACTGTCGATAGAAGTCATGAACTTCAAGGACGCAAAAAAGAGCTTCGACGCCGTCGTCAGAATGATAAGCTAATCAGCCCACTTCAGCTCTATGTTCATGAAGTCTTCGGCGATCACGGTGTTCTCGAAAATCTTTTTGGCCTGAGAAAGCAACGGAGAAGGTTCTTCGTATCTCGGACTTATGTGAGTCAACACGAGTCTCTTGACGTTGGCTTCAAGAGCTATGTTGGCGGCTTGGCCAGCGGTCGAGTGGAGCTCGCTGATAGCCCTGTCTTGGAGCGTATCGTCAAACGTGGCTTCGTGAATCAACAAGTCTGCGTCCTTTGAGGCCTCCACCACCTCGTGCGTCGGAGCCGTATCCCCGCTATACACGATCTTTAGGCCTTTACGAGGGGGGCCCAAGACGTCCTCAGGCCTTATCTCACGCCCACCAATCACCACGGCCTTACCCTCTTGAAGGGCCTTCCAGAGAGGGCCTTTGGGTACTCCAAGCTCTTCGGCTTTTTTAGAGTCGAACTTCCCAGGTCTCGGCTCCTCTACCAAGGCGTATCCGTACGATTCTTCGGTGTGCTTTACCTTGAAAGCCAATATCTTAAAGCCCCTGCCCTGATACACCGTGCCCTCAGAGACCCTATGGACTATCACGTCGAAGGAGGGGCTAAAGTTGAAAAGCTCCTTCATGTACTCAATGAAGGACTGAAGCCTTGAGGGGCCATAAATTTCGAGGGGGTCCTGCCTGCCGGTCAATGACAACGACATCAAGACCCCGGCCAAGCCTAATACGTGGTCCGCATGCATGTGCGTTACAAAGATCTTAAGTTTCTTCCTCAGGCCTAAGCCGGCTTTCACCACTTGGCGCTGCGTTCCCTCGCCGCAGTCAAGAAGGAACTGCTCGCCATCCCTAATGACCATTATCGAAGGAAGGGACCTACGCTTAGTCGGTATGCTTGCTGAAGTCCCTAAAAATACCACTTTTATCAATATGTCACTTCCTTTTCACGTTTTTCTTAGAACCGTTATCCTCCTAGTTAAAGACTTGTGGACCCTCATCTCGTGCTGCTCTACTAAGGCCATGGAGCTCGGGACCTTTATGTCCGTGAGCCAAGCTGGATGCGCAAAACATAGGTATCCTCCCTTCTTGAGTAAGCCCTCGCTTTGGCACAGAAGACTGTTCACTAAATCTTCTAATAAGGCTCTTTTAAGCGACGTCGATCTGCCGTAAGGAGGATCAGTCGCTATACTGTCCACAGACCCTTCGGCGACCGGTAATGTGCGCACATCGCCTCTAATCACTCCAACAACATCACACTTCAATGATTTTAAATTCCTCAACGCCCCATGGCACATTTCGTCGTCGATGTCGAGGCCTATTACTTGACAACCCACCATACTGGCCTCGATGGAGAAGCCCCCAGTGCCGTTAAACGGGTCTAAGAAGATTGAGCCCTCTTTCGGCCTGGCGAGGTTTACGAGGGCCCTACAGATCCTCGGCTCGAGACTTCCCGGATGAAAGAAAGGGCGATAACGCGGCCTCCTGAGGTCGTAGGCCCCCCTATCAACCTCAAACACCTTGACCCCGAAGTAAAAAGACTTAGCCAATACCCCTCGAAGCACTACATCAGGGCTTCTTAGGTTGACTTTCGTGTTCTTAGTTCTTTCGAGGACCATAGCCCCAAGCCTCCTCTCAAGCTCTAAGGAGCTAGCGTTAATTGAAGGGGATTTTTTGGAGAGCCTTATGGCCATCGTCTTGCCTTCAAGGAAGCTGAAGTCCACGTCTTTTAAAGACCTTTCAATTTCGGCGAGGTCAGCTTTACACTTAAATAATAGCTTGACCCCCTCGAGGGTCATGGCGAGCCTCTCTTTCAATGAAGCACAAATCTCAATGTCGTCGACTTCGAAGACCATTATCGGTGGATCGACTTCACATATTTTAAAGCTGTGCCCCTTAGCTTCTAGAACAGCCTTCGCCTCTGCGGCTGGCAGAGTTTGATGTTCTTTTGACAAAATTAGCAAGAGCTTATGCACGCGAAAAACAAGCGCATAAAGCTCTATTAAGCTTATGAGGCCTCAAGAAAGCTTAAATTGACGTGACCCCATTTATGGCAAGGGGATTATTACGGTTAAGTGTCCTGAGTGCGGCGGGGACTTTCTCTACAACAAGCACTCACAACGATATATATGCGAGAACTGTGGCCTGACCATGACGAGGGAGGAGTATAGTTCTGTAACCAAGAAGAGGGCTGACAAGCCCGAAGAGAGAAACTCTTGGAGAAAGGAATACCTTAAGTGGTGGCTGAGCAAGAAGAGCTGACAGACAGAAGGAGAAGGAAGGCCCATGTTCTACGTCTATTTCGTCGGTACGGCTGGTTCTGGAAAGTCGACGTTAGTTGACGTGTTCTCGAGGTGGCTTAGGGAGCACGAGCAAGACGTCGTGACAGTTAACTTGGACCCGGGGGCTAAGTGGTTACCGTACGGACCCGACGTCGACGTTAGGGACTACATAAGCTTTGAGAAGGTCATGACCGAACTTTCCCTGGGACCTAATGGAGCGTTCATTGCGTGTGCCGACATGATTGCCAATTTTGCCGAGAAGCTAAAAGAAGAGGCCGAAAAGGGCAATCCGGGCTACATATTGGTAGACACACCAGGCCAGATGGAGCTCTTTGCCTTCAGAGAGGCCGGCAGGGCCATAATATCGACGTTGTGCTCCGAGAGGACCGCGGTCGTCTATTTAGTCGACGCGAGCTTCCTCAAGAGGCCAAGCAGCCTCGCTGCCTCTCTCTTGCTCTCGGCGTCCGTCCACTTCAGCCTCTTGAAGCCACAAATATGTGTATTGTCGAAGTCAGATATTTTAACTAAGAAGGACCGTGAAGTTGTTGTGAAGTGGTTTGATAACGTAGAGTACATATGCGAGGTGCTGAGCCAAGAAGAAAGCGCCATGCTCAGCGACTTCAGTCGAAGCATAATGCAAGTTCTGACCCAGCTTGAAAGCCTGACCAACATAATCCCTGTATCCTCAATAACCGGTGAAGGTGTGGACGAGCTGTTTGGTGAGTTGCAGAGGATATTTGCCGGAGGAGAAGAGGAGTTCGTCGACGTTGGTCCCTTTAGGGTCGACGAGACTTGGCAGTAAAGGGCGGTGTCATGTTTGAATAGAGCGCCTAGAAAGGGCTATGAAAGCGAAGGGGCTAGGGAAGAAGCGACGTTAAGGAGCGAGCTGGGCAGAGTCAGGGAAGAGCTTAACTCTTTGTACAAAGACCTTGAGGACAAGAGGGCGCAAAAGGAGAGGCTGTGGAGGGAGATGGCAAGTCTTAGGCAAGAAATTGAGAAGTTGAGAGGAGAGGCATCGACTAAAAGAGAGGAGATCCTAAAGAAGAGAGAGGAGTTGAGGGAGCTGAAGAGAGAGATCGAGGAGCTGAAGAGAGAGGCGAAAGTCCTAAGGTCTAAGCTCGGACGCAGGGAGCCCGAGGAGCTGAAGAAGACGTTAGACGAGCTAGAGTGGACGTACCAGACCTCATCTTTAAGCCTCGAGGAGGAGAAAAGGGCCATGAAGCTTATGGAGGAAGTCGGGCTCTTGGCTTTCATAGCTGAGAAGCTTAAGGAGAAAGAAAGCAAATTGCGTGAAAAGGAGGAAAGACGCCTTCACTTGATGGAAGAAGTGAAAAGACTTGCCGAGGAAGTAAAGAAGCTTAGGGAATTAATAGCAGAGATGAGAGGGAGGGTCAAAGCCTTAGCGCAGAGAAGAGAAGAGACCAGGAGGAGCGTCAAGGAGATAGTAGAGAAGATCGCAACATTAAAGAGGAAGAGGGATGAGCTCAAGGAGAGACTTAGGGACCTCCTGAGGAAAAAGAAAGAGGCAGAAGAAGAGGCCTTGGTGAGGAGGATCGAGGAGGAGGTCAAAAGACTTATCGAAAGAGAGGAAGAGCTCGAGAAAATTTATGAGAAAATGCTGGAAGACCTTAAAATGGGGAAGAGAATAAGGCTGTAAGTGTTCACCATGAGGGTCTCTCCTTTCGGAAAAAAGAGGTTATTAGTACTATATGTCGATAGAGATGGGGACATAAGCAACGTCACGGGGATAGAGGCCCCTATCATTGGTAGGGAGGCCAACCTCAAGGCCGCCATAGACTTCATACTAAAAGTCCCCGAAGAAGCAGACGCAAATGCGCTCTTCGCGGCAATAAAGCTCTACGACGAGCTCCTAAAGGAGGGCTTCGAGTGCGAGCTTGCCACGGTTGCTGGCGTTAGAGAGGGTGGCGTTAAAGCGGACATGAAGATAGCTGAAGAGGTCGATAAGATCCTCGAGAGGCACAACGCCGATGGGATAGTATTTGTGAGTGATGGAGCCTCTGACGAACGCGTCGTACCGATCCTCCAAGCCAGAGTCCCCATAGTCTCGATAAAGAGAGTCTTGGTGAAGCAAATGAGGCAGTTAGAAGATACATATTCTCTCTTTGTCAAGTATTGGAAGGACCTCGTCGAGAACCCTCGTTACTCTCTCTACCTCTTGGGTCTGCCAGGAACATTTTTAATTATTTTAGCGATATTGGTGACCATAGGCTATGCGCACTATGCTGGAATTGCTCTGCTGTTGATAATGGGGCTCACGATGATCGTCAAGGGGTTTAATTTAGACAAGCGATTATCCTACGGCTGGTCCACGGCGCCAGTTTTGTTCTTCGGCTCCTTCATCGCAGCGATGGTCTTAATCGTAGCGTTATACTTGGGGGCCTCTGCTGTTGTTTCGACAGTAAACAAAGAGCCTTTCTTAGCCAATGCGTTCAATATTGGGGTGCTTGCGGGGATCTTTCTTATAAACCCGAAGAGCTACGACCCTATAGCCTACGACATTACAACAATTGATTTGATAGTGATAGCAACAGTGATAGTGATAATTGCGAGGGGGCTACATAAGCATTTGTCGGGTGGACAAAAAATATGGCACGAAGCCGTATCAGCAACATTTTGCCTCCTACTAAGGCAACCGCTTATAGAGATGTCGTTACTTCTCTTAGATCCCCGGAGGTCGCCTATCGTCTTCGCTACGTGGACTGCCGCAACAGTGATCATCGCTGTGACGCTCACGGCATTCTTCATCGTCTACGAAAGATTAAAGCGATAACCAGCCCTTTATGAGATGAGGCCCGAGCGCGCGTGGGTGTGGTCTGATGGGCGGTCGGAGGAGAAGGAGAAAAGTTATCAGAAAGGTCGTGCGCAAGCCGCCAAAAGTATTTAGGTGTCCAAGTTGCGATACGATAAGCGTGACCGTAAGCATTGATGACGATGAGGTAGTGATTTTATGTTCTAACTGCGGCCTAGTGCTGAGAATGGGAAGAATGAAGAACTACGAACTGGTCCACTACTACAACGTTTTTATCGACAGGTACTATTCAGGCGAGTTAAGCGTTAAAGGTGAAGAGGTTGAAGGTAGAGAAGTATCTCAATGACGAGATAGAGGCTAAAGGGTCAATTCACCTGTCGCTACTCGACCCTGAGAAGTCGGACCTCGCAGAGGCCGCTAGGCTCGCCAAAATAATAGAGGAGGCCGGGAGCTCCGCCATAATGGTTGGCGGTAGCCTCAACGTTAATGAAAGAGCGATGGATGAGACCATAAAGGTCATCAAGGAGAACTGCAGTTTGCCCGTCATAGTCTTCCCCAGCAACATCAACACCATAAGCTGCTACGCTGATGCCATATGGTTCATGTCACTCCTAAACTCCATGAACCCGTACTTCATAATAGGCGCGCAGGTACAGAGCGCGGCCATAATTAAGAAGTATGGCCTCGAGGCCCTGCCCATGGCTTACATAGTGGTAGGCGATGGCGGGACCGCGGGCATAATAGGTCAGGCAAGGCCTCTACCTCCGCACAAGGCGGAGGTCATAGCCCTCTACGCACTCGCTGCGCAGTATTTAGGCATGAGGTTCGTGTACATAGAAGGAGGCTCTGGCGCTCCTAAGCCCGTACCGCCAAGCACCGTGAAGTTCGTAAGAGGTTACATCGACGTGAGGCTTATCGTGGGCGGAGGGATAAGGAGAAGAGACCAGGCCGAGGCCTTGGCCGAGGCGGGGGCCGATATAATCGTTACCGGGACGATCTTAGAAGAAGGCGACGCAGAGCGCGAGCTAAGGGACGTAGTAAGCGGAGTGCTCGCAGGAGGGAAAAAGAGGAAAGGGCTCTAAGGGGACTTCTTCTCTCTATACCTCGGGCAATAAGCCTTTATGATCCCAGGGTCTAAGCGCTTCCACTCGGATTCAGGTATGTACTCGCCTAACAGGTTCCACGCTATCTCCAGCGTCGTGTCAAGGTCCCTGTTCTCGTAGACGCCCTGGTTTATGAAGCGCCTTTCGAAGGCGTCTCCAAAGGCCAAGTAAGCCCTATCACGCTCAGTCAAAGCCTCCTCTCCTATCACCGCCACGAGGCTTCTCAGGTCTACGGCCTCGCTGTAGCAATAGTAGAGCTGATCGCTCAATTGCTGGTGGTCTTTCCTCGTGTACCTCGTGGCCTCCTTCATCAGCCTGCTAAGCGACGGAAGGGGGTTCATTGGTGGGTATATGCCCTTGCGATGCAACTCTCGGCTTAATATGAGTTGCCCCTCGGTTATGTATCCCGTTAGGTCGACGACTGGGTGAGTTATGTCGCCTCCAGGCATCGTGACCACGGGGATCAGCGTTATAGAGCCTTTTCTTCCATGAATCCTCCCACACCTCTCGTAGATCTGGGCTAGCGACGTATAAAGGTAGCCGGGATAGCCTCTCCTACCAGGTACCTCTGCCCTCGCCGCGCTTATCTCTCGAAGCGCTTCGCCGTAATTTAACATGTCCGTCATTATCACCAGCACGTGCATGTCATACTCGTAGGCCAAGTACTCCGCAGTCGTCAGTGCCACGTGAGGAGTTATTACTCGCTCAATGGCTGGGTTCTCAGCCAAGTTTAAGAACGTCACGAGCCTCTCGATAGCCCCCGTCCTAATGAACTCGTTCCTAAAGAACATAGCTTCTTCAGCTGTTATCCCGATGGCTGCGAAGACTATTGCGAACTCCTCTTCCTTGCCCGGGATGGTAGCTTGGCGCGCTATTTGCGCGGCTATTGTGTTGTGAGGTAAACCCGCTTCTGTGAACAGGGGGAGCTTCTGGCCTCTGCTGAGGGTGTTCATGCCGTCTATGACGCTGATCCCCGTTTGGATAAACTCCTTGGGGTACTCGCGAGCAGATGGATTTATCGGCGAGCCGTAGACGTCGCGCTCCTCTTCAGGTATTATTGGTGGGCCTCCGTCTATTGGTTGGCCCTTACCGTCGAATATCCTCCCTAGCATGTCCATGGAGACCGGTACCTTTAGCGTCTCTCCTAGAAATGTAACTGCCGTCTTATCGACGTCGAGTCCGCTCGTGCCCTCAAAAACCTGGACAACGGCGTAACCCTCGGCGCTTTCTAAGACGACCCCGGTCCTGACTCCCCCGGTCCCCGCCTCGACCTTGACGAGCTCGTTGTACGCGGCGTCGTCGACGCCCTTCACCATCAATAAGGGACCTGCTATCTCGCTCACGGTCCTGTACTTCTTGGCCTTAAGCGCTGACAAGGGGATCGACACGCGAGCCACCCTTATGCCACTAAAGCTTTTCGACTTTTTATTAAGGAGCCTACCTGCTCGTCTATTTTTCCCATGATTTCCTCTATGGACTCTTTGACTTTGTCGTAGGGTATCAGCTTCATCCTAGCTAAGTCCTCTTTAACAGGCAACCTCAATATCTCGCTCAACGTGACGCCGCTCGAAATAGCCTCCTTCACCTTTCTGTTGAAGTGTAGTATCGCCTTGAGCATTAGGTACGTTTTCTCCACCGGACAGTAGGTGTCTATTGGGTGATATGCGTGTTGCATTAAGAAGTCCTCTCTTATCATCCTCGCGACCTCGAGAGTTGCCCTGTCGGCTTCCGGCAACGCGTCTGGGCCGACGAGCCTCACTATCTCCAATAGCTCAGCCTCTCTTTGCAGAAGTGCCATAGCTTCTTTACGCAACTCTGGCCAGTCAAACACGACGTTCTTTCTGTACCATCCCTCTAGCGTTTCTAGGTAGAGCGAGTAGCTCGTCAGCCAGTTTATGGCGGGGAAGTGCCTCCTGTAGGCGAGAGCCGTGTCTAAGGCCCAGAAGACCTTGACTATCCTGAGAGTTGCCTGCACGACGGGCTCTGAGAAGTCCCCTCCTGGTGGCGACACTGCACCGATTATTGAGACCGAGCCAATCCTGTCCTCAGAGCCGAGGGTGACGACCCTGCCAGCCCTCTCGTAGAACTCCGCCAGCCTGGCGCCTAAATACGGTGGGTAGCCCTCCTCTCCTGGCATTTCTTCGAGCCTCCCCGATATCTCTCTAAGGGCTTCCGCCCACCTCGAAGTGGAGTCAGCCATTAAGGCGACGTCGTAGCCCATGTCCCTAAAGTACTCCGCTAACGTGACGCCAGTGTACACGCTAGCCTCTCTCGCAGCTACTGGCATGTTGCTGGTGTTCGCTATCATCACGGTCCTCTCCATGAGGGGCCTCCCAGTCTTGGGGTCCTTAAGCTCTGGGAAGCGCTCGAGCATCTCGGTCATTTCGTTGCCCCTCTCGCCGCAGCCTATGTAGACTATTACCTTGGCACCCGCCCATTGAGCTAGCTGGTGTTGTGTCACGGTCTTTCCCGTCCCAAAGCCTCCAGGTATCGCTGCCGTCCCCCCTTTGGCTATGGGGAACAAGGCATCTATGATCCTCTGGCCAGTCAACAACGGCTCTACGGGGTCGAGCTTCACCTTGTAGGGCCTTGGCTTGCGGACTGGCCACCTTTGCATCATCGTAAGCTCTCGTACTGAGCCGTCGGGCGTCCTGACCTTGGCTATGACGTCTTCGATCGTGTACTCGCCTTCAGGGGCTATGTCTTCTAAAACGCCTTCGACGTCTGGCGGGACCATCACCTTGTGGGTCACAAGAGGGGTCTCGGGCACTTCTCCCAACAAGTCTCCGCCTACGACCTTGCTCCCCGCCTTAGCCTTTGGTATGAAGGACCACTTCTTGCCTCTTGGCAAAGCCGGGGCCGATACCCCTCTCGCTATGAAATCTCCTGTGCTCTCCTTTATTATTTCGAGGGGTCTTTGAATTCCGTCGTAGATCTGCGTTAGAAGCCCTGGACCAAGCTCAACTGACAGGAGCTGCCCTGTGCCCACAACCTTCTCCCCTGGCCTTAACCCGCTCGTCTCCTCGTAGACTTGCACTGTAGCTAAGTCCTCTTGTAACCTGATGATCTCGCCTATCAGGTTAAGCTCTCCGACCTTGACGAGCTCGTACATCTGGCTACCTCTCATCCCCTTAGCGACGACGACGGGACCCGCCACTCTAACTATTTTCCCTATGCTTGGCATGTCCATCACCACGACTACCTTATCACAACCTCCACTCCAACAGTCCTCCTAATGAGCTCACTCATGTAGTCGCGCACACCCTCTCTAGCTCTCCCGGTGGGTATCACTGTTACGACTGGTCGCTTTAGCTTCAAGTACTTGGCGTAGAAGTTCGGGATCTCGAAGGCGTAGCCCTCTTCTACTAGGATTAAGGTGACGTCAGTCCTCTTTATCAAAGTCGAGAGCTTCGCGTCAGCGTCTTGTTTATCGCGTACCACTAAGCCCTCGTCGACCCCTGCTAATCTTAACCCTGTGACGAAATCTTGACTCCCTACGGCGACCACCTTCACTTGCGCTCACCCACGACGGAGTCCTAAGTAAGTCTCCTAATTACCTCTTCTTGACCCATTACAGTTTCACAGTACTCACATTTAACCTTTAGGGGCTCTCGGCTTATGACTCGGAACTTGCTCTGAACATGTTGTTCGTGGTTCGTGACGCAGGTGGGGTTGCTACACTTTATAATCCCGGAGATTTCGTCTGGAAGGGCTAGCCTCTCCTTCCTTACCACTTGGTAATCCTTTATGATGTTTAAGGTCGCTCG
>Ga0105159_1000060_pt1 | contig 30724 bp, 25 predicted proteins | sample LHCtaG_2_FD_89590 | JGI IMG/M metagenome (GOLD analysis project Ga0105159, IMG submission 89590) | Hot spring microbial communities from Little Hot Creek, USA to study Microbial Dark Matter (Phase II) - LHC4sed_replicate | ecosystem: Environmental > Aquatic > Thermal springs > Hot (42-90C) >...
ATATTTATATTTGGGGATAAGAATATAGTCGCTACCTATTGGTGAGATAGTGCGGTATAGTTTTTTTGAGAAAAAGACGCTTTTATCACTACTGGTCTTTTCGCTGATTGTTCTTGGACTGGTCGTAGTCGCTGCGTCTGAGAGCGTGATAACCCTGACCTCGACCACTACTGTTACGCTTCCGCCCACAACAATCGTGACTACCGTCAAGATGGCTGGCGGGACACAGACCGTCACGCTAGTCATGCCTGGATACAGAGTCGTGATGTATTATGAGGAGCCTGACGCGCTCTGCGTCGTAACTTTTAGGCTGATAAAAACTGTGCCACCTCAGACAGTGACTTATGGCGGCTCAGTAGTTTCTGTTCCTGGAACTACTATATCGACAGTCATGACTCAGAGCGTGATGACATTCTCTAGCATCGAGACCCTGCCTGGCTATACTACTACGTATACTGGCTATGGCGGCGAGATGCCCGTCGAGATGGTCTTCGGAGAGATGACGATGACGGTGGACATGCCTGTGTATGGAGAGATCAGAGAGGCATGTAGAGGAGCCACAATCAAGAACGTAATGTCCATAATTCTTGACATCGTTCCGGCCACATTCTTTTATGCCTTCGAGGGAATGACAATGAGTATTCCTTTACAGGTCATCACAATGCCTGGAATGACGCAGGAGGTGGAGCCGTTCACGACCACTTACACAAGCACGATAAAGGGCACGACTTACTATACCACCATGACTAACCCAGCAACAACGGTTATAACCACCATGGAGATGCCCGGCACCACATATGTATCGACAATCATCAAGCCTGGTGGGACCACCATCAGCCTGATATACTCTACGACCACAGTCACGGAAGCGGCCACTCCTCCAGCCACAACTACTATTAGGACAACCACCACGAGCCCAGTAAGCCCAGCAACCACAACGCCCGTAACACCTATCACTACCACCACGGCTCAGCAGACCACGCCGACGGGACCGCCGGCTGCCGACTATACACTGTACATCATTATAGCGATAGTAGTGGTTATCGCTGTTGCAGGAGTGGCGGCCGTCGCCATGCGTAGGAAGAGATAGCCCAAAGCTATAGGCCCGAATACTTAATAGAATATTTTTGCATTTTTTGGCGGATGGCTCTATAAGGAAGCCTAGAGGGGATTATGGTAGAATGGCTGAACAGCGCTTCGAGCAGATCTCTCCGGCTGACTTCTTCTACAGGAACAGAGACATAGCCGGGTTCAGCAATCCCTCGAGGTCTCTATACATGAGCGTCAGGGAGCTTGTCGAGAACTCGCTGGACGCATGCGAGGTCGGCAGGATACTCCCAAACATCTGGATCGAGCTCACACAGGTTGAGGAGGACTCGGAGAAGGATGTCCGTGTCTACAGACTTGTGGTCAAGGACAATGGTATAGGCGTTGAGGCTGAGCAGGTGCCAAAAGCCTTCGGTACGATTCTCTACGGTAGCAAGTATGGATTCAAGCAGTCTAGGGGGACCTTCGGCGTGGGTGGAACGATGGCGCTGCTTTACGGACAGATAACTACCAACAATCCCTTCAGGATCATCTCGAGCACGGGGAAGAAGGAGATACACGAATACCGCCTAATGATAGACATCGTCGAGAATAAGCCCAAGGTGCTTGACCATAAGGTACACCCAAACAAGAATGGCTGGCACGGCACGATCGTTGACTACACGCTGGAGGCAGACTACACCAACAGCAAGTCCAAGATAATCGAGTACCTGTCGAAGACCGCGGTCATCAATCCGCACTCAAACATCGTGTTCTTAGACCCGCGTGGGAGACTCTACGTTTTTGGACGCGTTAAGGAGACTACGCCTGAACCGCCGAGGGAGGCCAAGCCTCATCCACTCGGAGTAGATGTAGAGACGATTAACAGACTGATTGCGAATACCCGTGCGAGGGACGTCGTTGGGTTCCTCACAAATGAGTTCCAGAGAGTCGGCAGAAAGACGGCGCTCGAAGTCCTGAAGCTCGCCAATATAGATCCGAGCACTAAGGTGAAGCAGTTGACGGTTGATCAGGTAACTGCACTGGTCGAGGCTATCAAGTCTTATGGAAAGTTTAGAGCTCCTGACACGTCTTCTCTAAGCCCCGTCGGAGTGGAGTTCATAGAGGCTGGAATCAGGGCGGTCTACAATCCTGACTTTCTCCACGTTGTTCAGCGTCCGCCTGCGAGCTATTCAGGCATACCCTTCATAATCGAGGCAGCAGTCGCTTATGGAGGAAACATTCCCGAAAGCGAGGATATTCATCTATTGAGGTTCGCGAATAAGATCCCTCTCCTATACGACGAGAGGGCAGACGTCTCTTGGAAAGTCATATCCGAGAGAATTGACTGGAACAGCTACAAGGTGCCCAAGATTAAGAGACTTGTAGTGCTCACTAGCATATGCTCCCCAAAGGTCCCCTACAAGACTGTGGGTAAGGAGGCCATATCGGACAGGCCGGAAATAGAGAGGGAGCTCACAATCGCAATAAGAGAGTGCGCAAGAGAGCTGAGACTCTACCTAAGCAGGATAGAGAGGGGAGAGGCAGTAAAGAAGAGGCTAAACGTCTACGCGAAATACCTCCCAAAGATAGCTAGGTTCTCAGCGGAGCTCGCCGAGAAGCCCGTTCCCGACCTGAGGCCGATATTCAGTAAGCTCGGTCTGAGCGAGGCTATAATCAAGGAGGCTGCTGCTGAGGAGGAAGCGGAGGCCCGCGAGCTATACGGCGGCTGAGATACTTGTACATTAAGTAACCAGCTAAGAAGACTGCGGTAGCCATAATAGTGAAAAACTCGAACTGTGATGCTAAGTATTCAAGAATTGATCTTCCGTAGAGCATTAATAATAGGGACTCTGGAACGAATCTAGCGGCTCTTCCGACCAGCGACGCTAAGACGTATCCACGCATATCTCTGAGCCTAAAGATCCCAGCAGTAAGCGTAAAGACCTTGAAGGGAATTGGAGTGAACGCCGCTAACCCAACCGCCAAAACTCCGTATCGCTGATAGAAAGCCTCCACTCGTACCAAGTTTTTATCTCCGACGAACCGCTTCATCAACGGCCTACCACCCCTCAATCCGACGTAGTATCCAACCACCGCGCCTGCCACTGATGTGAGCGTCGTGAGCGCTCCGTAGAGAAGGCCATTCTTTGGGTCAAGCAGAACCAGCGGTATGAGCACTACGTCTGGCGGGACTGGAAAAAATATCGCCTCTATGAATGAGACCACCAGTAGTCCAAAAGGACCCCATGGTAGAAAGTATTCATCAGCAAGCCCTAAGAGATCTTCTACTATGCTACTCATACTATACTAGCCTTTCTAGCATAGCTCTGACGCCCTCTGGACCGATCTCGATCACTGCGCAGTAGCCATTCTTAGCGGGTCCAGCATTGACGATGAGCGTGTCTCCGAGCTTAGAGACGCTCCTCGCTTCGTGTATGTGTCCACAGCTAACAAGTATTGGGGCCTCCCTCTCGACGAACTCTCTTACGGCGTGGCTGCCGATGTGCTCGCCGTTCATCGACCTATCAGCATCAGTCCCGTATGGTGGATTATGACTCAGGAGAATTGAGGGCCTCTCGACGCCGGCTATGTTCCTCAACATGCTGGCAATCTCTTCTTCCCTCAGCTCTATGAGCGTCATTCCGTGGGACGTAACAAGGCTTCCGCCAAGCCCAGCCAGCCAGTACCCGCCAAAAGAATACTTCATGAGGTGGAGGTTGACTATTCTCTCGTTCACCGGCCTATGGTTCAGTAGTTCCGGCGGGTCGCAGTTGCCGGCGACGAAGAAGACCGGCCTGCCCGAGCCTGCGATGATGCCTAAGATTTTCTCAGCCTCCTCCACAGTCCCGAAGTTGGTTATGTCTCCTGCCACGAATACGACGTCGCATCCCTTCTCCTCAACCGTCTTGGGAATCCTCTCAGCCGTCCTGCTGCTATGTATATCACTTACCTGCAGTATCCTCAATTCAGCATGATCTTTACGCCTCACCTAATAAAAATATTTCAAGGACACTCTAAGCAATATTTTATATATTAATTAGCTTTATTGAACTGCTGAAGCTCGGTGGCATAGATGTTACCATTCGCTGAGTGGGCGTCTTGGCTCATACCCATCATCGGCTCGGTCCTCGTGCCTATCTTCTTTAAAGCCGGGAAAAGAGTCGGCGAGGTCTACTCCGTCTTGCTGGGCTTCGCCGCTGCTGTCTTTTCCATCTCAATGATACCGGACGCGTGGGGCGGGAACTCGATTGATAGGGCCGTGAGCTGGATACCGGTTCCTAGAGGAGGGGTTGTGGAGTTCGGCGTATTGATCGACCCCCTCTCAGTCATGATGGCCTGTATAGCTACTGGCATCGGCTCGCTGATACTTCTCTACTCGCTGGGATACATGGCCCACGAGTCCGGGCTTCCGCGCTACTATTTCTTCATGACGTTCTTCATCGGCGGCATGACGCTGCTAGTAATGTCTGACAACCTGCTCGGACTATACATTGGCTGGGAGATCGTCGGGGTCTGTAGCTACGCCCTGATAGGCTTCTACTACAATAGGCACGAGGCGAGGCTCGCGGGGATAAAGGCATTCATCACGACTAGGATTGGAGACGTTATGCTCCTGACAGCCATCCTAATACTCTACTCGAGGTTCGGAACCATCAGCATACTTGCACTGAGACACGCAATCGAGGAGACGGCAAAACTGGGCGGAGAATTCTACCCAGTGCTGGTCCTCGCTCTCCTCCTAGCCTTTGGAGGAGCTATGGGTAAGTCGGCCCAGTTTCCGCTCCACGTATGGCTCCCCGACGCTATGGAGGGCCCGACTCCCGTCAGCGCCCTGATCCACGCAGCTACGATGGTTAAGGCCGGCGTATACTTAGTCGCGAGGTTCAGCATGAGTCTGGTGCCGTTCGAGTACTTCACGCCTCAGCAACTCTCAGACTGGTACAGCACGATCATAATGATCGGAGCATTCACGGCAATCTTCTCAGCGTCGATGGGCCTAGTCATGAATGATATCAAGAGAGTGATTGCGTATTCCACTATTAGTCAGCTTGCACTCATGTTTACGTCTCTCGGAGTCGGCACGGCTTCTGGATGGTTTGGAGGCGCATTCCACGTCCTCAGCCACTCAATCTTCAAAGCCCTCCTCTTCCTCGCTGCTGGGTCCGTTATACATGTAGTCGCCACGAATAACATGGACGAGATGGGCGGCCTGAGACGCTACATGCCGGTCACGTTCTATACGTCGCTCATAGGTGTTCTCAGCCTCTCTGGAATTCCTCCCTTCAGCGGGTTCTTCAGCAAGGACTTCATCCTCAACTCGCTCCTCGAGTCTGGGAACCATCTTGCCCTGACACTCGTAGCCCTCGCCTCAGTACTCACCGTGATATATAGCTTCAGGTGGCTCTCGATGATCTTCCTAGGCGAGCCCAGACACTCAGATACTCACAAGCATCTACACGAGTCTCCACCAGTCATGACTGTCCCGCTCATGGTTCTTGCTGGACTCTCAGCAGTGGTTGGCTTACCGCCAGTCGAGGAGGCACTTCTAGAATACATGGGGATTCACCACGTCTCTGTCTCTCCGCTTACATATCTGTTCTCGGGGGCCATTTTGGCTGTTGGGCTTGGAGTCTCGTACCTCTTCTTCATCTCGAGGAGGATACCTACCGAGGCGCTAAGGAGCGGGCCAATACTATCAGGAATCCACAGACTCCTCGTCAACAGGTACTACATCGACCACATCTACACGCTCGTCTTCGTCGATGGCCTGCAGGCCCTAAGCAGAGCGGTAAGGAGATACATCGAAGAGAAGGTTATAGATGGGCTAAACTATGCGACTGCCTCTGCCTTCGTTAAGTTCGTAGAGGTGTTTAGGAGCATCCAGAGCGGTAGCAGCAACATAAACGTCAGCGGCATCGCCATAGGCGTCGCGGTTCTGCTAATCATCCTGATCGGCAGACTCTTCGGATTCTTCTAGACCTTTCGCTTTATGTATTTGTAGTGTTTGCCGAATATGTCTTCTGGGGTCTTGCCCACGTCCTCAGGCTCAACGTAGACGTCTATCAGGGACTCTGGTTCAAGTTCTCTGCCCGCCTCGCCCATCCATTTCTTCTCCAATAAGTATCTCATGTTCCATCTGATCTCTCTCAGGTCTACCTCGCTGATTAGTGGCTCAAAAAAACCGAGGACTATCATCTTGACAGCCTCGTCCCTCGGTATCCCCCTACTCATGGCGTACCAGACCTGCTCTGGGTCTATCTGCGAAACGCTTGCCGAGTGTGTAGCCCTGACCTCATTACACTCTATCTCGAGTCCAGGTATTGCCTCAGCTCTCGCTTGATTGCCGAGAAGCATTGCGTGCTCCGCTAAGTATGCAACAGAGTTTTTCGCCTGCCTATTAATCCTAATGATTCCCTTCAGTATTGATTTCGAGCTTTGCATTCCGACGCTCTTCGCCACGACCCTTCCAGTGGTTGATTCTCTGAAGTGATGGAGGTTGATCGTCATGTCTAGTCTCTGTCTGCCAGAGATCATTGATGCCTCTAGCGTGTCTGTCCTTGCTCCGGTTCCTTCGAGATAGTTGTCTGTCCTGATTCGTGCTAGCGAGCCGCCGAGCTGTATGCCTATCCATCTATGTGACGCATAGTTGCTGAGGACAGCGCGCTTGTAGACTGCTAGTTCGTGTCTCTCTGATGCGTCATTTATGGCTACGTGTCTAACCTGCGATTCATGAGCGTCGTAGATGTGTATTAGGTGCCCTAAGAATCCAGGTCCTCCATCACCGTATGAGTGGTATTCCTCGATCATGGATAGCCTTGCTCCGTCGCCGGCGTAGACAATCGTGGCGGCAGATGTCACTGCCCCGCCGCCTCCAACTATCCAGATACTCCTGATGTTGACTGGCTCCTCGAAACGGCTTGGGACATGAACCATCACGCCGCTATTTAGCGATGCATATATCAGTCCGAGCACTTTGTCCTCATCCGGCCTCGATGGACCATCCATCAATGCCTGCTTCACCAAGTTGGGCCTACTTTTCAGAGCCTCCTCTAGGCTCATCAGCTCTAATCCCTTCTCGGATAGCTCTGGTGGGACATAGGTCCTAACAGGCATAGCGTCGACGTGAATGATTATTGGCTCATCGGTCAATGATGATAGCTCGACATACTCAGCGGGAATTGAGGCACTGCTTCTAGGCTCCGCATTCTCGAGAAGCCATTCAGGGTCTAGACTCAGCTGCTCGTAGTTCTTGACGTAGAGAGGATTCTTCTCGTATGGTTGCTCCATGAAAGATTTCCTGCCCAAGAGGCGGAGACCGGAGAGCCATTCTGGCTCGCTTTTCATGATCTTCAACTCACTGCCCATAAAAGCATCTACTCTTTACCAATCAATCGAGAATCACTTATTTATGGATAATTATTCAACACAGATTTTTGGTCTAGGCCTTCTCGAGCTTCGCCCTCAAGAAGTCTGGTATGACGCCACGCTGTATTAGCTCGAGCGCCTGATTCTTAGTAAAGCGCCACCAGACGTCTCCTCTACTATCGCTCTGAAAGTCCCACGGACTCACTAGGACTAGGTCTCCCTCCTTTATCCAGATTCTACGCTTCAGCTGACCCCTAATCCTGCATAGTCTCTGCTTTCCATCTGCACAGTCCACAATCAGCTTATCGTACCCAACCATCTTTGAGACTACTCCATAGACGTCGCTCGGCCCTGGCTCAGGCATCTCTTCAAGCTCCTTCGGCTCGGCGATTATCTTTCGTTTACCCACGAGTATTACTATGTAGACGGATCTTTTATGTCTTTTCTAAGCCATGCCAATCGAGTGGAACACATAACTGTTAAATCCGAGTGATGCATTATTCAGATTAATGACGGAGGACGACTGCCCGTTCTGGGTCAAGGTGCACCACTCAGTCACTGGAGAGGTAATCGTAGCGGCGTGCGATAGGGGACTGCTAGGTAAGAAGATAAGAATTAGCGAGAAGTTCGAGACAAGAGTGTCGGAGGACTTCTACATGGGGAGAACCGCGAACTGGGAGCACGTTGCAAAACTAATAGAGACCGCGACAATCGTTAACCTCCTAGGCGATGAAATCATCGAGGCAGCAACCGCGGCGGGAATCGTCCCAGAGGGAGCCTGCACAACGATAGGAGGAATAAGACACGTCCAGCTTATTAGGTGAGAAAATACTTAGAGGACCCTGAATTTCTGGTACGCGGATAGAAACTCGACGCCTCTCCTTATTGCCTCTCTGAAGCCAGACTCACGTTCGACCTTGTCCTCCGCGCGCTTAACTACCTCTTGGACAATCTCTTTAGGAATAACTACTACGCCGTCGAAGTCTCCGAAGATGAAGTCGCCTGGACGGACCTTTACGCCTCCGCAGTATGTCGGGACTTCATACTCGTCGAAGTAGACCCTGCCCTTAGAGTCAGCTGGGGTAAAGGCTCGCGCGAATACCTGGAATGGCGGTTTTATCTCCCATATTCTAGGGACGTCCCTGACGGCGCCGTCGCTCACGGCTCCCACTGCTCCCCTGTGCCTCGCAGCGTTTGACATGAGCTCGCCCCACGAGGCTGCATGCGTAGTTCCATGCGTGGCCACCACCACGATGCATCCCTTATACATCGCCTGGAAGAATCGAGCCATCTTCTCCACGTCGTGCTCCGTCCTCTTAAAGGATGCGTAAGTAGAGATCGTGAGTGTGAAGGCTGGGCCAGCAATCTTGACGTCTGGATAGATCGGCCTCAAAGAGTTATCCATGACTTGATTAGTATATCCCATATCGTCTAGAATGTCGGAGATTGCGGGAGTGTAGAGCCTCTTGAGCCTCTCAGAGAGCGCTAGCGCCTCCTCAATACTTATCGACGCCATGGCCTACTTACTCTAGACCCACGCTTTAACCATTATTTTCCGGCGAAGGACAGCGCCTCTCAGAAGGGCTTATCAGTCCACCTCGAGGCATTGGCTTGTACTACCCTGTAGGCATTCCTAAACGCTATCTTCTCCACGTCGCTCTCAGACAGCCCCCTGCGTAACAGCTCAGCCCAGAGGTTTCCAAACTTAGTTATGTCTTCAAGCCCCCTCGGCTCCTCGACGTGCATTATGCCGAAGAAGTCCGTGCCTATTGCTAGGTTCTCTACGCCGAAGTTCTGATAAACATAGACGATGTGGTCTGCAAGCGTTTTTACGTCTGCGACCTTACCGATCGTGGGCTCAATCATCGTTATTCCGACGACACCGCCGTTCTTCTTGAGAGCCTCCAGCTCCTCGTCATCAAGATTTCTCACATGCCTATGCACTGAGCTGATGTTTGCGTGGCTAACTATCGCAGGCAGCTTAGACATGCTCAGCACGTCCAGCGTGCTTCTCTTGCTGGCGTGGGCCATGTCGATTATTACGCCGAGCTCGTTGCACCTCCTCACCAACTCCTCGCCGTCCCCAGTCAATCCATAGTCACGCTTCGACATGCATGATGCCGCGAACTTGTTGTCGAAGTTCCAAGTAAACTGCAGGGACCTCACGCCGAGCATGTAGAATAAGTCTATGTCCTCGATGTCTTCCAGCGGCTCCGAGCCCTCGATGGCTATGAGTAGCCATGTCCTGCCGTCGCTGAGAACCTTTTCGACGTCGCTCTTCCTATAGAGGAGCGCCAGCGAGTCTGGATAGGACGATAGAAGGTTATAGTAGGTCTTTATGTGTTCTAGCGTGATCAATGTTGGTGAGCGTATCCTCATTGCTCCTACTTTTACGCCGTAGCCTGAGGTCTGCTGTCCGAGTCGGTAAGCGTTCAACGATGGAATGATGTGAGCTATGGATGAGAAAATTATCTTGGCGTTTGCCCTCCTGAACTTAGGAATATCCCCATGCCTGCCGGGCAGGTCTACTCCGAAGTCCTCCGCCTTAAACTTCAGCCCATAGCCACCTAGAAAGTAGTAAAGCGAGATATCCTCGTGCAAGTCTACGAGCGGTGGATTTAGACTCATGATTGGTCAGGAAAAAATTAGTGCCGATGCTTTTAAGCCTTATCTATTTAGCGCCGCTGAGGACTGAGGTGAAGACCTGCGCGGCTACTTCTGCGCCCTCGGCGATGAATCCCAGCTCTCGGAGCGCTGAGCTTATCGCCATTAGCGTTGGGAGCAGATACTTTGCAGAGGCGGTGGTGCCCATGTGGGCCACCCTGATCATCCTTCCGCTCAGCTGTCCTAGGCCTCCTCCAATCATTATTCTATGCTTTGTGAGGAGGATTTTCATCAGTTCCTTTGCGCGTCCGTCAAGCTGGGGAGGCATCCTTGCGGCGGTGAGGGTGGGCGAGGCGTATTGCTCGTCTCTCGCAAGCGGCGGTAGTCCGAGCTGCTTCAGCGCTGCCCTCGTGGCGGCTGCTGCTCTTCTATGCCTCTCATATCTCTTCTCGAGACCCTCATCTAGCGCTGCTTGGGCCGCCTCCTTCAACGCAAGTATTGAGTAGGTGTTCACCGTCGTGGGGAATGGGTGTCCCATCTCGCTCCACTCAGTGATGTAGTGCCGCCAGACTTTCAGGTTGGTGAACCATGTGCCTGGATTGACGATTCCCTTCTCAACCCGGCTCCAGACCTCGCTGCTGATGGCGACCGGGACAGCGCTAGGAATACTGTTGAGACACTTGTTTGCGTATCCGATGCAGAAGTCTATTCCCCAGCCATCCACGTCCATCTCTGCGCCCCCGAAGGCAGAGATCGCGTCGACCAGCGTCAGGAGACCATACTTCTTCGCTATCCTCACGTATTCTGGCACTGGATTAAAGATACCTGTCGATGACTCGTTCTGGACGACGAGCAGCGCCCTAGCGTCCTTGTTCTCGTCTAGGACAGCCTTCAGGCGCTCGGGACTCACTATCTCCCCCATATCGGCCTTGACAGGCACCGCCTTCCTACCGCAGTGCTCAGCCAGCTCAGTCAGCCTATTCCCGAAGAAGCCATTATCGATCGTCACTACTTTCTCTCCGGGGTTTGCTATGTTTACGATGCCCATCTCGACGGCGACGCTGCCCGGGGTCGCCAGTATTATTACCTCAGACATCGTCTTGAAGATCTTCTTCATGAGTTCCGTGGTCTCGACGTATATTTTCCCCCACTCTGCGCCGTAGTGTGGATAGAACCTTCCGCCTAGTACCTGCCTAACTCTTGGGTGAAGCTCGCTGGGGCCGGGAATCATAAGTATCGGGTCATCGCCCCAGATTAGGTATTCGCTACTCATGCGTCAATACACACCTCGCCACATAATAAACCATGCATGACGCGTCACTTTAGATCCGAAACGTCGAGCCTGCCCTCCTTCTTCAACTTCTCGAAGAAGCTCGCCGTCTCCAAGAACCCTTCACGAGGCGGGGTCTTTCTCAGCGGCCCCAAGTCTCTCTCAGCTGCCGAGTCATCTAAGTCAGTCGCAAGCGCAAGCGGTGTCGGGTCGTAAGTGATCTTTCCTCTAACGTTGGGGAACAGCTCCTCTATCAGCTTGATGATGTCTGCAACGTGCATGATTGCTCCTCGGACGTTGTAGACCCTCGCGCCCTTGAGCTCCCTCATCGCGGCGGTCACAAACATATGTGCAATGTCCCTAATGTACTGAATGTCTACTACTCCTCCAAACTTAATCTTGAAGGGCATGTCTGCCACGGCTGCCTTTATTGCGCGTGTTATGTCTGCTGTTGCACCTACGTCTCTCCCGAAGCCGTAGACTATGTAGGGCCTGAAGGATGCGCTCGGTATACCCTCCTCGTGCCAGTAGGCGTTTGCGCAGAGCTCGTTACAGACCTTGAATGCGCCGTAGTGCGTGACCGGCCTTAGCGGCACATCTTCAGGAATTGGCTTGACCTTGTAGTGCTCCGGCGGGCTGAGCGCGGCTATGGAGCTCGCATAGACCACCATTCTAACCTTGTCCTTATGCTTCTTAGCGGCTTCGAACACCCTGATCGTTCCTATCACGTTTACCATCGCGCCTGCCACAGGATCTTTTCGACACGCAGGTATCTGGAGAGCCGCCAAGTGTATTATCCTATCAACGCCGTACTTCTCTACCGCGTTCTCGATCACGCCTTCAGCAGTTATGTCTCCCTCGACGAATGGGAGATTCTTGGCCTCAGGCACGACCCAGTCAATCCTAGAGTAGTCACGCTTCACGTCAAGCAAGACTACTCGCTCACCAATATCTAGCAATTCACGAATAATCCAAGACCCGAAAAACCCGGCAGCACCCGTAATCAGTACGGTCAAGACAAATCACTCGTATTATAAGATGTCAAACCCATTATTTATAGAAATCTCTAAGCAGGCTCTAACCGGCCCTTTTAGGCGAACAAATATAAACCATGAATACACAAAATTTACAGAGTCTTTATGCATGCCGTGATCATCGCTGCCGGCAAAGCGACCCGCATGGCTCCACACTCATTCGTCACTCCTAAATCACTTATGGAGATAGAGTCTGGACTACCCATCATAAAATTTGTGATCGAACAACTACGGAAGGCAGGCATCCAAGACATAGTAGTAGTCGTCAGAAAGGAGAATTCGCATCACTTCAATAAGATAACAGATGGCTTTAAGATCATAGAGGTTGACTGCGAGGAGGAGTTCGGCAATCTTTACAGCGCCTTAGTCGGAGGAAGGACAGTTAATGATGGATTCCTCCTGCTCATGTCTGATCACGTTTTTGAGGTCGAGATGGTTAGAAGAGTCCTCGACAATGCTGAGAAGACTGACAAAGCATTTGTGTTGTGCCTAGATAAGGAGCCCTCCCTCAAGGCGGCGGAGGAGGGGCTTAAAATCCTAATCAATGGTGGGAAAGTCGCGAAGGCTGGAAAGGACCTCCCACCAGTCTATGGCATAGACACCGGCATCATATACTGTGGATCTAGGGCGATTTCCTACTTTAGCGAGGCAGTTGAGAAGCATGGAAAGAACTGCTCGATTAAGGATGCGCTAAACCTTGCGGTCGAGAAGGACGACGTTGACTTTGTTGATGTTACTGGACTCTTATGGCAGGACGTAGACACGCTTGAAGACCTAGAGAAAGCAAGAGAAATTTACTGGGAGATTCTTAGAAGAGACATCACAAAGACGAGCGACGGCATAGTGAGCAGATACATTAACAGACAGATCTCCAGTAGAATATCCATACAGCTATACCGATCCGGCATATTCATCAATCCAGACATAATATCCCTCATAGGATTCCTAATAGCATGCCTAGGAGGAATCACAATAATCCTGGGACACCTAATCATCGGTGGACTATTAGTACAGGCCTCTTCAATAATCGATGGAATTGACGGAGAGATCGCGCGGCTCTTCAAGAAGCCCAGCATAAGGGGTGGAATCCTTGATCTACTATTCGACAGAATAGCAGACATCTTCATAGTAATAGCAATTGTCGTCTCCTCTTGGCCCATAGGAGTACTTGAGGGAGTCGCCTCACTCATGGCCGCAGCGAACGTCGTGCTTGTGAACTATGCTACACAACTACTGGAGACTAACAGAGTAAGAGTGGATGCGCTTAGGAAGATTCCGGCGACTAGAGACGTAAGACTCATGGTAGTTGCCATCTGCTGCATCGCTGGTTATCCATTCTTATCAATCTACTATCTCGCATTCATGCCGCTGATTTACCTAGCTGCAGGATATGTTTTGGTTCTAAAAATGCGTGAAGCAGAGCGTGGATTCGTTCACAGAAAGAGGAGCTGGAGCATCTGGCCATATATACCCGCAGGAATAGGAGTAAAGACATCAATCAACTCCATCGTCCAGAATGGCCTAAGATTACTATTCGCCCTGCTCATAACACATCTACTGCTGCCACCATTCTCAGACGTAGTGATTACTCAACGACCAATAGAGCTAAGCCTAGGCATCTTCATACCCATAATCGAGGCATCCATAATCATCTACCTAGGCTCCAAAATCCTAATATCCAGCGGAGTAATAATCGAGTACGTCTCGCTCCGCCTAGTCGAGAGGCTAAAAATCACCACGTACCTCATCAGAGAAATCATAAAAGACCTATCATACCTATTCTTCTCCGCCGTTCTATGGAGCTATTCTTGGCACTTCGCAGAAATACCAGTAATAGGCCCATACATAATCAAGCTAATCATACCCACAATCTCGTTCCTAATCATATACATGGTATACAGAATCACAAAAAGAATATACAACACCTACCGCGAAGTACTAGAAGAAAAAGCAAGAAACATAGAAAGCAAGTCCCAACCATAGCTACACCAATACCCGGCAGCACACATAAGAAATAAATAATTAATCATGTCAAACCCTATTTAAACAGCTTCACAAATAATATACTATGAGAAATGAATGCATAATATACTTGGAAAAAAGACAGCAAAACCAACCAAAGGACCACGATGAAAAATTCGTTAAGCAATTTTCAACAAAAATCATTAACGCTTAACACTACTCGTCGACAGGCAATACTGTATACATGGACCGGGCGGGATTCGAACCCGCGGCCTCCCGCGTGCAAGGCGGGCGATCTACCACTGATCTACCGGCCCACTGTTTTAGATCTGTTCAGTCCATCCTAAATAGGTTTAGCGCCTAGAGATTCTAGAATCATTGGGGTGTTCCAGGACACTAAGTGTTCCGAGGGGTCCTTCAATGCGTTTCCAGTAAGTATGCATACTGCGGTCTCGTCTCTTCCTATTCTTCCCTCGTCTAATAGTTTCTTGAGCCCAGCGATTGTGGAGGCTCCTGCCGGCTCGCAGGCCACTCCCTCAGTCGTTGCTAGGAGTCTGAGGCCGTCTAAGATCTCGTCGTCAGACACGCTTACGGCTATGCCGCGGGAGTCCTTGACCGCTCTTACGCCCTTCTTCCAATTGACTGGTTTGCCTATCCTAATAGCGGTGGCAATTGTCTCGGGATTGTCCCAAAACCTGATGGAGGACGCGTTGTTCGTGAGCAACTCAACTATGGGGGCCGCGCCTTTGGCCTGTACTCCGACGAGCCGGGGAAAATCATCTATCACTCCATACAGTTGGAGCTCCTTGAAGCCCTTCCAGATCGCAGATATGTTCCCAGAGTTTCCGACAGGCACAACGACGTTGATGTCTGTCCTACCGAGCTGCTCCCAAATCTCGAAGGACACCGTCTTCTGTCCCTCAATTCTCCAAGGATTAACAGAGTTTAAGAAATAGGCTCCCGTCTCGGACGCGCTTCTAAACGCTATGCTTAGGGCCTCGTCAAAGTTGCCTCGGACCTGATACACCTTCGCGCCATGTATCCTAGCTTGGAAAAGCTTGCCGATAGCAACTTTGCCCTCAGGGATCAATACGATGCATTCAAGTCCAGCCCTAGCTGAGTACGCTGCGAGGGAGGCAGATGTATTTCCCGTAGATGCGCACATTACTCTGCGGGCTCCGATTCTAAGAGCCATCGAGACGCCGACACTCATCCCTCTGTCCTTGAAGCTGCCCGTAGGGTTAAGTCCCTCCAGCTTGAGGTAGAGCTCCTTGACGCCTAAGATTCTCGCAAGCCGCTCACACCTAACAAGCCGCGTAAAGCCCTCGCCGAGACTAACAACTCCATCACCAAAGTCTGGCAGAAGCTCAGCATACCTCCAGATACTCTCAACCCTACCTCTCAACAAATCCCTACTGAAGACACGGTCAGTATCGACAATGACGTCGAGTAGGTCGCCACACCTCGAACAAGTATAAACAACTTCATTGGCGCCGTACTCAGCCCCACAGCCAATGCAGCGGAGCGAAAAATTCTTCATAGGCTCCAGACCCACGGACTAGCTCAACAAGGCCAAAACACTAGCTAGGATTAGAAGACCGACGACAAAAAAATTAAGGACGGGAAAAACAGCCGCTATCCCAAAATCAACGCTCAATAGATCCACCAACATCTTCGCAGACAGCGCGAGCCCAAGAACACCCAACAACTTAGCCGCAACCCTCAAAATAACCACAGCCCGGACAGCAACCAACCACCAAACTCACCCAACACCAAACCGACAAACCATGATTTAAGCCTGATTATATACAGACCCGCAACAAAACAGAAACTTAAATACCCGCAACAAAAACAATAGAAAGAGAAAGCAAAAGCAACGCATTAAGGTATTAGTATACAGAGGGCCCGTGGCCTAGTATGGATAAGGCGGCGGCCTCCTAAGCCGCAGATCGTGGGTTCAAGTCCCACCGGGCCCGCACCTGTTTTAAGTTTAATGTTAGTGTTAGTATCTAAATATTAAGATTACAAATCTATCTACGAAGTTGTTAGGAGGCTATTAGAGAGGCAGCATAACCATCGCTGAAGTTTTCACAACATCAAAAACATAGAAGATTTATGGATATAGACTAAGTTATGAACATCGGTCAAGATTCCCATCTAATTAAATCAGATACAGAACTACAAAATTTTTCTACATGTTCTCCTCTTTCATACGACAGCCTTTAGTTTCGGATTCAGTAATGGTTCCAGCCCTATCGTTATTAGTAAGAATGTTATCGTTGTGATCACTATCATTAATCCGGGTGGAATTATCCACCACCAGTAACCGAGGTATATTGCTCCACTTCTAAATCCATGCTCAAGTATCTGACCCCACGTAGGAATTGTCGGATCACCAAGACCCAAGAAGCTCAGCGCAGCCTCAGCAAGTATTGCAGAAGGAATCAAGAATATACTCTGCGCAATTATGAATGGCGCAATATTTGGCAAGATATGTCTACTCATTATCCACATTCTTGATGCTCCACACGATATAGCCGCTTCTATAAACTGGCTGGATTTTATCTGCATAACCATCGGTCGAATTATTATCACCAAGCCTGGCCAGCTGAAGGCCGTCAATACAAGAATTATTAAAAATAATCTCATGCCAAACTCTCTAAAAATGAAAGTGAAGAATATCAGTATAGGCAGCAAAGGCATGTTCAAGATTATATCGCTACTCCTTTGAATAACTATATCTGTTTTACCACCGAGATATCCGCTCAAGACCCCAAGTGTAGTACCTATAATAGTTACTAGTGTTGCTGCCATGAAGCCAATCATTAAACTAGTAGGAAAGCCGTAAAGTAACCCCATCATTAAGTCTCTCCCAATTACATCTGTTCCTAATAGTCCATAGGTCTTACCGCCCACTATGAAACTAACTTCTCCCACACTTCCCTTTCCTTCATAAATGTATACTCGAACGTGAAATTTGTATAATCCCTTTAAGACAGAGAATCTGTTCTCTCCAGTCCTTAATGGATATCCAAAGAAAAGTTTCTCTGAGCCGATAGCAGAAACTTCATCCATTGTTATATCTGAGTAGTACTTCTTATTAAGTGAATAAACTAGGTTTAGAATTGGTGTTAAGTCTTCTGTTAGGATCAATCTATATGGAGACTCAACATATCTTCGGTAAGGTGGTTCCTCTATAGCCGATGGCCCCCTTATCGTAAAGCTAGTAAGCCTCACCGAGAGATTATCAGGCCTACTCATCCATATCTCAACTCTAGGAGGCTTTGCCGAGTAGAATGTTATGTCATTTATCAATACATGTAGGAACGATGGATAATCATCATAACTATAATCTATTCCAGCGCTATATTCCACTATCCGGAGATTCTCTTCAACTAATACACTGGTAGGCTGAACTAGCTTAATGACAGTATGTTCCGGAACCTTTGCACCAGTAAATAACGATAACCAAGTTGGTGGAGCTAGTCTTGGATTATCAGCCCAATATGTCGGATTATTCCATATCCTTTTGCCAAAATCTATCGGATAAGTTAATACGATAACTATCGATAAAATTATTAGTATTGCTAAAAGCACTGTTCCAATTCTTATAGACCAGCTGGCGAAGAACCTCTCGAGAAATTCCTCCTTAGGCGTCATCAGTATCTCACCCTCGGGTCTAAAACAAGGTAGACTATTTCAAGGATTATCCTAACAAAGATGTAGATTAATGTGTAAAGATAAGTTAAAGCAATAATTAGCCCTTCTTCGAGGGATATTATTGCTTGATAATAGAGACTGCCCATCCCATACCATCCGAATACTATCTCAGTGATTATAGCTCCGCCGAGAGAGCCAGCTAGACCCAGAACAATGTTGGTCACTATCGTGGGTGCAGCTATTCTTAGAATGTACCTTTTTCTAATAATGTCTTCAGGCAGTCCTTTAGCTCTAGCGACGCTGACATAGTCCTCTTGGGCAATATTAAATACAATCATTCTAGCTGAGTAGATCCATCCACCTATCTGAACTATAACTAGAGTTGTGAAAGGAAGTATCGAATGCCAGATTAAGTCAAGTATCCTAGAGGAAATATCTGGCGGAGGAGGTATGCTATACATCCCGCCGATTGGGAGGATTTTCAAGTAAAAGCCAAAAAATATTATTAGGATTATTCCAATCCACCAAGATGGTAGAGTATAAGATATTATTGATAGATATGTCGTGAATCTATCTAAGAATGTTCCAGGATTTGAAGCTATCTTAACGCCTATTAAGATACCAGTTATTGCCGAAAATATCAACGGCACCGTAACCAACACAATAGTATTAGGTATCCTTTCTAAGATTATCTCAGATATCTCTTGACTACCAGTAAAGCCTTTAATAACCCTAGTCCGACCTAAGTCAAAACAAGCGATCCGAATTATCATCTGAAACATTCGATAAAACCATGGTTTGTCTAATCCATAGCTAGAGTAAATCTCCAGCTTCTGCAACTCTATTGCAGCTTCTAAAGCTGAAGGATCATGTATTTGCGCTGCCAAAGCCTTCTTTACATCTTGGAGGGCCTGCTCAGCCATAGAGGTCAATATTCTATCAGAAACGCCAGTTAGACCTAGCGTTAAGCTCATTAAAAATAGAACAGCAGGTGCTACAAGAAGCAACGATATAGAACGTAAAATTATTGTTTTAATCATCTGCACTCTATAATATCTCATCTTCGTCGCGTTAAGTTAAGCTTTAGGATTAGCAATTGGAAAAGTATAAAAGCATGTATAATATTTGCCCTTATTGAAGACTTGTAAAATGAAGATTAAAATTAAAATCCCGAATTATTTATTATACCTACTTATCTTGATTGCGGTTGTCGGGTTTTTCATCCTTGGTTATTATGAGGGACAATACCAGCTTGAGAAACAATTATCCATTAATATGGCTCAATTAGAAGAAGAGAAGAGTAAATGTACACTGTTGGCCTCGAAGATCGAATCTCTAGAAGACAAGATCCTTGAACTTGAATCTACGAGAAGCAGCCTAACCATAGAGGCTGAAAAGCTCAATCAGGAATTATCCAATCTTATTGCACAGCTTGAAAATAAGGATAAAGAGATTATGAAGATTAACTTAACATGCAAAGAATGCTATAGCAAAACAGCTAAGATTGAGGATAATTTAAGAAAACTTAAAGCCGTAACTGATAAACTACGGCAGGATAGAGAATTACTATTGATACTAAAGACTAGCCCTCCACTTAATAGGACCGAGGCAAAAATATACTGGAATGACGTTAGAAGTGGTTTATATAAGATAAATCAGAACCTAGTTCCGACCGTTGACACCATAATCTATTACTTAGATTATTATTTTGACTGGTATGAGTCTTTTCCTAAAGATGGTACTCAAGAACAAATCTGCAATTGGCTATTTTCATATACCATTGAAGCCAATGAGTATGAGTCGGCTATCTCGAAATTGAGGGATGAGATTTATCTTATAGTAATCACAGATTTAGGAGAAGCATTGAGGATAATGGTAGAGATATCATGAGGAGAGTAATCTTATTTGTGACCATATTTTTCGTGGCTCTGCTAATCTTCACAAATCCAGTTATTTCTGAAGTTCAGCCTGGGACCGGTTTCCTTACAGCTACTGAAATAAAGCCAGGCTCATACGATTTCTACATGGAGGGTAGAAGAAGTCACTTTTTTAAAGTATGGTTAAATGTAAGCCAGATACTCCATTTAGTATTAAGAGTCCCTATGGATGCAGACTTCGACGTTTATCTCTTAAGCTCTGAAAGAGAAGTAATCGAGAGGAGTCTTTCCCCAAGAGGATATACTGAAAGGATCTCTTATCAAGCATCTTTTTCTGACTACTACTACATCGTAGTCGTTCCATATTTTGGATCGAGAGGAACTTATACCATGCAGATAACATTTTACGATCCGCCTACCAAGACGGTAACAACTACGGCTACTGAGACGGCCCCAGTATACATCACAATTCCAAAACCCACAGCTATAATTATAACTGTTACTAAAACAGTTCGTGAAGTAGAAGCAATTAAAGAAGTTGAATATGTTGAAAGGTTTCCATGGTTATTCATAGGATTAGTGGTGCTTGCAGTATCAATAATAATCAGTACTGGCTTAATAATCCAGTCAATCAGGACCAGACTAGAAAAGAGTCAATGACAAGTCAATGTTTTAACTTCTTCTTTCTTACTACTAATATGCTAATTAAAACCCCTATTATAATTATTGCGAGGATAACTATCAATAAGGTGCTCATCCTGTCTATAGGTCTTGTGATTGTTGGTCCAGCCTCAACGGTCTTTTCACCTATGATTGTCTCAGTTACAATCGGTCTCTTCTCAACTAAGCTTATCTCTATGAATCTCTCAGATATCACTGATGTAAAATTACTGAACGCAGTAATATAGATTTTATAGATGTCCGGCTTCAACCTTGCTACAACTTCCAGAGGTATTTCAACTGTTTTCTTCTCCTCTTGGATTCTCATCAAGTCTGTGTATAGTACTTCTTGTGTATGGGGGTCTACTAGGGATATTTTGAGATATGACTCTGCAACTCCCCTGACCTCTACATCGAATTTAATAATTTCATCTTTTGATGCTTGAATCGCGGTTGGGGTATAGAGCTCAATCTTTCTCGGAATACTAACGTAGAAGTCCTTGGGAGTAAATGGGTAGGATTTGTCCCTAAAAGCTCTAAGTTCAGCGTATTGTTCTGTCACAGACCCTATTGCTTCTAAATAAAAGGCACCGTTACTTACAACTAAGTGTCCATGATTCTTAAACCACGTAATTATAGCATTATACCTCTTAAGACTATTCTCTAAGCTTTCATAACTTTTACCAAAGAGGCTAAAGACCTCGGCAGGATACCTACCTTGATCTCGTAATCTTTCGAATATGCTGATGAGTCTCCTACACTGTTTAGGCTCAATTAGGTCAAGCCAGTCGACCTGCAATCTAGCTGCAGCTGTGTCAGAATATGCTGCTATATTTTCTTCAAAGACCATAATATCCATTCCATAAAGTAGTTCCCAAGGCATTACTACACCCCATGGCTCAGCATACTCGGCGATGTATTCTTCAATCGGATGCCAATAATCAACATATACCTCTATCGATGTCTGATTAATTATTCTAAATCCTTTAAAAGTCTCTAATATAGGTTTTCGAGTCGTCGAAAGAGAGACTTCTATGCTGGATTTATTTGGATTGTATACTAAATCATAAGATTGGTAGAGCGAGTAGAGAAAGTCTGCTAAAGTAATCTCTACTCCATGATGCCACTTAGAATTAATGTATCTCGCATAATTGAAGACTACTCTACTTTTAGCTTTGGTTCCGGCTGGAACATTTACCCAACTATTCTTTTCTGAGTCCCATACAAACGCATCGTCTGGAACTCTGACTTCGCTGAGCGGATGAGATTCGATAACTTTATAGTTTGCTCTAAATGGTTTTGGTAGACCTGTAGATGGATCTCTAATATGTGGCGGATCATATAATTGCTTCCAAATATCTGCACTATATACATCCGTGAATCCGCCGACTGGGTTCCATGCAGAACCCATATATGGTCTAACCCATAGGTGACCAACTATCAATTCAGGTCTATCAGTATATATGGATCTAAGAGTCCATAATGATCTTAATCCAGAGACTACATCCATGGATATGCCTTTCAAATCAGCCCTTAAAGTAAATGGATTATTTACTATAACAACCCATATCCTTACAGCTTCCTCTAAACATAACTTGGTCAGCTCAGTATATAGTTTGTTTCTTTCCTCTAAGTCATTGTATTCGCCCTTGAATAGTTCTTTACCAAGCTTATCTATCCTATCATTAGTATATTGCCAGAAACCGTATTCTAACCATCCAGGCATATATCCAAGCCACGGAGTACACATTTGATTAATAGTTACATAATCATATTTTTCAGCAACTCCCTTAGCCCAACCCTCAGTATATAGATGCCATTCAAAAGCTTTAGGATCAGTCCTATAAACTATTGACATTGCCTGCGCAAAATCCATGTAGTTTCTTTTAACAACGAATCCCATTCTTTCAAGTTCTTCTGAAAGCATGTTGCCCAGCTCTCTCCTCTCGTCTTCTACTCTTATTATGAAACTTAACTCAATAGGTTTCCCATTGTAAACCCACTTCCCATTCTCTAGCTTAGCGCCTGCTTTTTCCAATGCTTCACTGATGATTACTCTCGCATAGTCTGGGTCATATGAAAACTGATATTTTCTGATAAGTTCTGAAACAAATAAGTAATCATAGTCCAATGAGCTGACATGAGAATACATTGGAATTGCAAATCCGCCATAGATTGATTTCGCGATATATTCTCTGTCTATGAGGTAGTTCACCGCGAATCTGATCTCAGGTATAGAGAATGGATTCAGGTCTCCGCTTTGCGCTGGTGCCGGATTAAGAAGGATAGAGATTGTTGTTGAAGGTGCTTGATAGATCTTTACAGATTCACTCTTCATATATTCTCTTGCAGTGGGTATCTTCAAGCTATAAAGGTAAAGATCTATGTCTCCTCTCTCAATAAGTTTTGGAGCAAGATCTTGATCAACCTTTTTAAATATTATCCTATCCACTGCTGGACCAGGATTATTATGTGGAGGAATATATTCTTCACCAGCTATCACCGTGATAAATATGCTTATAACTAAGATACATAACATTAAGCAAGTTATGAAATTCACTTTCTTCATTTTTTCTCAATCCTCTGTCGCTTCCAAAATAGCAAAAAAACGATACATAATGCTGCTAGTAGGGCCGTCACTAGATAGGATACATTTCGTAAGTACGTAAGTTCAGATTCAAGCCAACTTATTTTGTCTATAAGCATTTTCGTAGCTTCGAAAACATTTTCGTAACTCTTATCCCCAACTATAGACATGTTTCTAGACATAACCTTTTCAAGCATCTTTTCATATTCCTTTTTCATTGAGTCTATTTCCTTCTTGACGGTATCTAACCCTAATTCACAATAGAAATATGTTTCTGCTCTATTCCCAGAAATGTCTATCGCTTCAATCCGATATGGTCCTTCACTTAAAATGGGCATAAAAAATTTTGATTGGAATTTTCCTTCCCTATCAGTTCTTATGGTTGATAGGTAGGCATCACCGACTCTTAAATATACTACTCCTTCAGGTATGAAGTTTTCACCTATTATCGTTATCTCTTGACCTGCGTGACCTGATGGAGGAGAAATTAGTATCGTGGGTAGAGGAATATGTCTAGTTCTCGCAAACCCTATCTTCATATTTGGTGAACCAGGTCCTCCAAGCCTCGTATCAGTCCAAGAAACATATACTTCTTCATCTATTGCTGCAATACTGAAGTAGTCTCCAATATAGAGGTATAATCCATAGTTTGGATTTGATGGATAATCTGTCACTCTAGTATTCTCTAACCATGTTTCTCCCCTATCAATAGACCTGGTATAATATATGTGATATTCTATATCTTTGGGATCGTCTCTTCTATCAGCCCATGAAACATGGATCGTTCCGTTGGGACTTACAGCTATAGCCGGAAGGAATTGGTCTCGATTAGTCTTATCATCATTAAGTCTTCTAGCTAAACTCCATGTTTCTCCTCTATCTAAAGATCTGTAAAAGAATATATCTGAGTCGTCCGGCTTAGCGGCTACGACTAAATATACTTCGCCGTCTGGTCCAATGTCTATTTGAGGCATCATTGAGACCCAGGCTCTAAAGAGAGTTGGTGGAAGCTCATAATCCATCTCTAAAATATGGTCTACATGAATTGGCTTTGTAAATGTATTTCCTCCATCCATGCTTTTAACAATGGTGGGGGCGAAGAGTCCATCCCATGGCCCATCGTCGAGAGAGTCATAATAAGCCACATATAATGTACCGTCTCTACCAACTTTAGGATTGGATCCTTGAACAATCCTCCTTCTTTCTTCACCTAGTATATGGGAATATGTGGGACTGACGGGTTTAGGCAGACTCCATGTTTCTCCACCATCAGTTGAGTATACGAGTTTAATGGTTACGCTGATTATTGGAGCAAGGACATAAGGATACTCAGGGATTAGGGGATAATTCAGGATGAATTCTGTATATGTGACATATATCCTATCTCTGTCTGGGTTTACTGGATCCGGACCTATGGCTATTCTAGGTCTATCGAGAAATACTATGACTATTTCATTTGCATGTGCATAGATATCTCCGACTGCTGCAACCCTAGGTGGATTCCATTTAAATCCACCATCATCAGATCTTGAAACCACTATGCTTGCTTTCTCGTCCCCAAAGACCACTCTATTTGCTATAACGTACTTGTATCCTATGGACATGTATGCAAAGTATACTCTTCCGCTTCTATCAAACGCTAGGGAGACATCTGAGCCATAATCATCTTTTAATAATGGGGTCATAGCAAAGGGACCATCCCACCTTTCTCCCCCATCTATGCTAACATACGCCGAAGGCGCATACACCCCATAGTCATTCATGCCGATTACAATATTTTCAGGATTGTTGGGATTAACTGCTATACTTGTCTCAGCTTGATATGGAATTCTACTAACATCTATCGAGATTAAGAGATTTCTACTGAATTTAGGTGAAGGAACTCTGTAGGGTAGTTTAATAGGTAATCCACCTATTGGAGATGGGGATGCACTAAGACTTATGGATGGCTCATATATATCTATGCCTTGCAGTCTAAGCCAAACAGGCCCCGATAACAGATCCGCAATGGGAGTAAGTAACTTAATACCGCTAAGTTGCCTATAACTATAAGCATAAAATTCGCCTATTCTGGAAATTTCAATTTGAGCATTAACTGTATAAGGAAAAAAAGACGCAGTAATGAACATAATCAAGATCATTGTGAGAGCTTTACTCATTTCAGCTTCATTAATTAACTCCAGTCTAGAAGGTTATAAGATTTTTCAGCTAATTAAGTCAATACAATCGAAAAAATGTTAGAACGGCTCTATTAAAAACTAATTTAATTTATTTATTACATAGCTTATTGAAAATCAGTTAGTGAATCTTCTTTACACTTTAATGTTTAGAAAATATATTTCCAATGTATGTGTTTAGACAGGCTTGACTATAATAATTTTAGTTTTATTTAAGTGTCCATCTAATGTATTAAATACCATCATTAACACACAGTATTAAAGAATAGAGTCATTCGGCTTTACTTGTAACCTGAAGATTCACGTTTAACTCTCTGCAGAGCCTATAGAGCTTTCGCTGGCACCGCTTGACGTAAATCTTCATGTATTCTGGGGGAATCCTAAGCTTTAAGACGCCGTCCTCAACCCTGAAGTCGTATCCACGAACATATCTACCCAGAACGCTTGAGACGAGGGAGCCTATCCTGCTATCTTCCGGGCGCTCACCCCTCTCGACAGGCACTATGAAGGTCCTCTCGCCAAACACGTACAGCTCATACTCGACCTCGCCGGTCAAGAAATTCCTAACTAAGACTGTTGGCCTAGAAAGATCAGCCTTCTTAAGCCCCATAGGGACCTTAACAACCATCTCGAGGACATAGATCTTCGAGACTTCGCCATGATCCATAAAGATCACCGTATCAATAATAGAGGGCAAAACACCAATCTCAACCCTGTTGGCAATACGCTGAATCGCGTCTATGGGAGTAGTCGCGTGAATAACACCTACCATGCCGATCCCTGCGAGACGGAGATCAATAAAGATCTCGAAGTCCTCGGGCCCCCGCATCTCGTCAAACACCGTGTAGTCCGGCCTGCTCAGCAGCAAAACATCATACAGCTCCCCCTCCTTGGATGCGCTCTTTGAGTACTGAGTAACGTCGGAGGGAAGCTGCAAATCACGTGGACTCTCAATCGTCTTAACCACTCTCTTAAGATTTCTATAATACTCAGCAAGCGCCTGCGCAAAAGTCGATTTACCCATGCCTGGAGGACCAGCTATAAGTATACCCTCGGCCCTCTCGACAAGCCTATTGAGCAGCACCTCTGGTAGATTATAATCCTCGAGAGAGCGATGGACTATGGGCTTAACAATCGTAACTTCCAGGCCATCACTAAACGGAGGCCTAGTAATGACGACCCTGTAATCACGTAGTTGCAGAATAGTGGTGCCACGCTTATTAACCTCGAGGAAAGACTCCCTACCATACTCAGCATAAACCTGCTCCATCAACTGGGCAATAATCAACTCTAGCTTCTCGCGGCTCATGGGAACGTTCGAGATCTCCTCGAAATACCAGTTTCCAGGCTTTCCCCTCTTGACGCGAGGATTAACACCCTCCTTCAGATGCAGCGACATAACGCCATCAGCAAATAACTTATCAATCTCTATCAATCCTCTAGGAGCCGCATACAACACGTCTATTCCCATCGCTTCGCATACTTTCGCCATGATTGGGTCAGAAGTGACTATCGTACCCCCTATCGAGGATGCAAGCTCTCTCAACGCGCTCCTAACATCGCCCTCCAAGTCGTCCCTACCAAGAAACTCCAGCGCAACGCCCATCCTATCACAGACAGCCCTGAGAGAAATGAGTGCATTAATCCCCGCGTCGTCACCATTCGCAAGCTTCTCCTCAAGGTCTCTAAGGAGATACTTATGAATAACCACCTTATTCCTAATCCTACCCTCCTCCACCAGCCTCTCCACTAACCTAGAACTGAGAGCCAGCTCATCTGGAATGAATAATCCCTGCGACACACCAAGGCCTAATAATAATTCACTAGCACTAATTAATTGGTTTTTCCCCCACCACAAACATCCAAAACCCAATAATAAGCCGTCTATAAGCGCCTCGGCAATATTGCACTCAGTGCGTGTTTGCTGAGCCAAAATTACAACTCTTTAAGTAATACTGATACACATTTAAGCCCCCTCAAAGCATTAAGCAAAAATAAGGTTATTTGATCTCTAGAATGAAGTTCTCAGCTGTCATGCTTCCTATTTCTGCATATACAAGATGTACAGAGCCGTCATACACTATTCCTGAAGTGCCCTTGTTGGCACTGTAGGGCAGTTTGCATCGAGAAGTCTATGATCCAATAAATTGTCTAACTAACATCCACTAAACTTCGTAATCTCTAAATCCAGAAGACCTAATCAATTTACCATCCTTCATGACTAGTAAGGCCTTAACATCCGAAAGCTCACTAACTAATTCAACGACGTCTGGGCCAATTAGCAGGGTCATCGTCGCTAATGCGTCTGCATCTATTGCTTCCCTAGCTATGATTGTTGCGCTCGTCACATCTAGAGGCCTAAGGTCTTTCGGACTAAATACATGGAGCCTTTCATAATTCCCGCTCGTAGCAATTGTCTGATTTTTGATGTTTACTTTGCTGATAATGTCGTCTTTTTAAATGGGTTCCTAATTCCTACAATCCATGCGTGGCTATATGACGTAGCTTTAATGTCACCTCCAATATCAATTAATGCATCCTTCACCCCCATCTTCTTGAGGACCTCAATGGCTCGGTCAACCGCGTATCCTTTTGCTATCCTCCAAGCGTTATCTTCATTCCTTTCTTCCTAAAAAATACGGCATATTCATTGTACTCGATGCTGTTAAAGTCGACTAGCTCTTGCATCTCCTTAATTTTCTCATTTAAAAATTCCTGAGGCGAGTTGCTGCTCAATAATTCTAGTAGTGGTAAAATTGTAACATCAAATAATCCACCACTCAGATTGTAAAAGTAATTCGCCCTATCCAATACATAGAGAAGATCTTTACTCGGATTTCTAATACGTCCCTCCCTGTTTAGGATAGATACTTCACTATTTTGATTATAGTGGCTCAGCAAATTTTCTATGCGTAGCAACTCATTGAATGCAGCCTTCATACATGACGCAACTATATCATTATCGCTGCTGTAACCAACAATGCTGATCGTGCCATGTGTACCCATCACTCTTACCGTACGCCTATAGAGTAGACTGCCTGACGTAAGTTTCTAGCGGAGAAACTATTGTAAAAACCTTTCGTTCGGAATAAATTAATCCATAGAAATAAAAATAATAAAATATTTTAATACAAATGACAAGCGACCTTATGATTAAGCATTTTCTCAATCAGCACTGGTTCAATAACTTCACATTTACCTTTTATGAAGTATGGACATCTTGGATGAAATCTGCAACCATTTGGGGGGTTTAAGAGGTCGGGTGGCGTACCTGGAATTGAACTGATTCTCGTTCTCGCGGATTTTATGTGTGGAAAGGCGCGAATTAAACCTATAGTATATGGATGGAGGGGTCCTTCAAATAAGTCTATAACGTCTGCGTACTCAACTATCTTGCCCGCATACATTATAGCGGCTTTATCGCAAGTGTCAGCTATTACAGATAGGTCATGTGTTATAAGCATCATCGATAAATTTAATTTCTTCCTTAACTCTTCTATGACACCGAGCACTTGCGCTTGAACAATGACGTCGAGGGCTGTTCCAGGTTCATCAGCTATCAAGAGTTCTGGATTGCATGCCAATGCCATTGCTATAAGTCCTCGCTGTCTCATGCCGCCACTTAACTCATGGGGATAACTTTTAATTCTTTTTCTCTCCATCCCCACCAGCTCCAATAACTCTTCTGCCCTGCTCAAAGCCTCTCTTTTGTCAAGTTTTGGTTCATGTGTTAAAATAGCTTCTACAATTTGATCTCCGAGACTATAAAGCGGGTCAAGCGCGTTCATAGCTCCTTGGAAGACTAGTGCTATTTTTTTCCATCGAATTTGTTTCATCTGCTTTTCGGGGATTTTGACGATGTCGACACCGTTAAAAAGAATTTTGCCATCAACTATCTTGCCATTGGCGGGCAGGATCTTCAATATTGATAGTGCAACTGTGGTTTTGCCGCTCCCAGATTCTCCAGCTAATCCTAAGGCTTCTCCTCGTTTAATCTCCAGGTTAATGTTATCTACAGCCTTAACCGGCCCTTTCTTTGTAGAGTAGTACACCTTCAAGTTTTCAACATTTAATAGAGACATTTTCATCTTTCCCTGATTTTTGGGTTAAATATTTCATCTAAGGCGTATCCTATGAGAATGAATGATATTGAAATTGCCGATATGCATAATCCAGGCGGAATAACCCACCACCACATTGTGACACCTCCAGGTGTTTGCAAAACATCATGAAGCATTCTTCCCCATGACATTACCTCGACTGGATATAATCCAAGGAAACTAAGATACGCCTCTGAATATATGGCCGAAGGTGCCGCCATTGCCAATGTAACATAAACTAAATTCATGACGTTTGGAGCTATAACTTTGAACATTATATATCTTGAGCTTCCACCCAGAATTTTTGATGCCTCAACAAAAGGTCTTTCTCTAAGGCTGAGAACTTGAGATCTTACTATTCTGGCGAAACTCATCCATCCTAAAAAAGATATTACCATAATTATGATCCATAAGGATGGCCCAAGTACCGCTACCAATACCAAAATTAAGGGAAGTTCGGGTAAAACTAAGAAAGCATCAGTTATTCTCATTAGAACTTCATCTAGAACTCCGCCGAAATAACCGGAGAATAGCCCTATAATTAGTCCTATTAATGTAGAGAGAATTGCTCCAAGAAATCCCACCAAAAGGGACATCCTTGTTCCATATATTAGTTGTGAGAATATGTCCCGTCCAAACTGGTCGGTTCCAAGTAAACCGAATGCTTCACCATATAGTTTTAAGTTAAGGTCATCTATGTAAACTGTCACGTTTAGCAGTTCTTTGCCAAAGAGAATTTCAACGCCAAACGTGTAGTTTGTGGGTTTTGAAAATACTTTTCTATCAGGGTCAAGAATCTGAGAATTTATGAGTTTAGGATATGGATTTGGTCCTGTTATGGATGGTTTAATCCATGTTTCAATTTGGTAGACTCCTCCCCGTCTCTTTAGCCCTTCATTGGGAGACCATAGTATTGTTCTGTTCCCATTAAGTTGTTCGATAAAAACTGTAATATTGAGATTATGCATTGTTATAATGATGTTTTCAGGAGCGCTAACTTTAACATAAACTTTCCCCTCCCATTCGACTGGCGGGTTACCATACGGATAGGCAAATTCTTTAAACAACACAAACTTTATACTCTCCAAAGCTTCCGAACGACTTAAGCGTATAGCCAAGCACCCTGGACCACTTACTGGGCTTCCTTCTGTTGGCGTATATTCAAATGAGACATGATCAAGTGTTGAATTCGTTATAAATTTCCATTGATTTATCGAACTGCTCATCGAAAATTGAGGGTCTATGATAGGGTTAACATTTTCGCTGACATTTTCATAACCTGGTATGTACCTTATCCAAAATGGCATTGCAAGGCAACTAGCTATGCGCTCCCTTGGAATTTTAATGGGGTCATAAGGTGCGATTATGGGTGCTGCAACAGCTATAAAAATAAATGAA
>Ga0105159_1000068_pt1 | contig 28641 bp, 33 predicted proteins | sample LHCtaG_2_FD_89590 | JGI IMG/M metagenome (GOLD analysis project Ga0105159, IMG submission 89590) | Hot spring microbial communities from Little Hot Creek, USA to study Microbial Dark Matter (Phase II) - LHC4sed_replicate | ecosystem: Environmental > Aquatic > Thermal springs > Hot (42-90C) >...
GTATGAGAAGAGTAAAGATAGCTGTTCCAACAAAAACCCATGCGGGTTTAGAAGATACTGTTTCGGAAGTCTTTGGTAAGGCTGAAACATTCACTATTGTTGAGATGGAGAATGGCAAGATCATATGCACGCATATTGTTGATAACCCTGGAGCAAAATATAAGTATGGCTCAGGACCGATTGCAGCGAAAACCCTGGCGGATCTCAACGTAAACATCGTATTAGCAGTAGGCATGGGTTTAGGGGCTTCAGAAATACTCGATCACAAGAATATAAAGAAGATTCCGGTGGAACCAGGAATGAAAGTTGCAGATGTAATAAGGGAAAATCTATCGAAGATTGAGCAAATGATATGAAATAATGGTGTGATTTGATCGTTTTATTTATGCCTTTTATCGAATGATTTTCTTCCTTCACTATAGGTTTATTATCGCGTTGCATATGAAAGCCTTTAATTTTAGTTCCCTTATTATGTTTGATATGGCTTTTGCTGAGCAGTATTATCTAAGCAGCCCTAAACGTTGAGAGAGCTTTTTCAGCTGTTCATCGTTTGCCGTATTAGTTAGGTTTAACGCATGTTTTATGTCCTAGCTCATTATAAAGCCCATCTTGCTACCAAAATTTCTTTTGCGATCTCATTCAAAGGTGCAGCGCGCTAATAGCTGCCTCTTTCACCATCCTAAACTACGCCTTTATTAATGCGGTTATTAGCCCTAAACTTTATGATGCTGGGCCTGCTTATGCCTTTTGACATCTAAGGCTATAATTACCGGTCTAATTAGAGCCCTTACAACGCTTCGCAACTATTAACAAAATCGAGATCTGAAAGCAGAATACCGCGCCTAAAAAGCCTACTATCAGCAGTGCACCAATCAAATGAAATAAACAGAAAAGTTTATTATTTTATGGTGTTACTTTTTTTGTAAAATGTAATACGGGGAATAAGCATGGTTGAGCAGGCTTTAATTGAGAGGGCGGGACGCTTCCACGGTCATATTTGCCCGTTCCTTGTCTTGGGTTTGAGGGCTTCTGAAATAGCTATGGAGAAGCTTGGGCTGGGGAAGGTTGGGGAAGCGGAGACCGTTGGCGAGGAGGTTCTTGCTATCGTTGAATGTAACAACTGTTTTGCTGACGGCGTGCAGGTTGCAACTGGCTGCACCCTAGGAAACAACTGCCTAATATACCTCGATGTTGGGAAAAATGCGCTGACGCTGGTGAGAAGGAGCGATTGGAAGGGGGTTAGAGTTTATGTTGACGCGGAAAAGATCAGTGAGAAATACTTCCAGAAGGATGCGTCGGAACTTTTTGATAAAGTTGTTGTAAGGAGGGAGGGAGCTCCAGAAGACGCCGAGAAATTGCGGAAATTGTGGACGGAAATAGGGTATGTCATGGGCAATATTTCCGAGGAAGAATTAAAAATCGAAGAAGTTAAAGTGGGCGAGATCGAGAGGGCTCCCATTTTTGAGAGCATCCGATGCGAAAAATGCGGGGAGCTGACGATGAAAACCCGCATACGCCATGTTGACGGCAAACCATTTTGCCTTAGCTGTTTAGGCGAATGCAACGCTGTTGTTGGAAGGGGCATAGTGCCACGCTTTAAGATTCCGCTAACACGGAGGTAAAAAGCGTGGACAAGAAAGGTTTAACAAAAGTTCAAAGCGTATTTCTAATAGCAATTATAGCTGTCGCAGCCATCATAGCCTTTTTCGGAGCCTAAAAAGAATTGTTTAGCACTCTCACGTGTGCAGTGCGGGATTTCTGACTAATCATGGTAATCTTTTTATTCCCTCTTTCCCTTCGAAGTTTTTGTCGAACGTATAGATCTCTTCTATTCTATTTCGTTTCATAAAATCCACCGCCAACGCGTCATTTGGATCCATTTTTAAGTCTGCTGCGAGCTCTGTTGCCGCGAAATATTCCGTTTCACTAACTCCGTAGATCTTCAAGTTGTCTAGACTGTAAAGGCTTAGAACAAAATTTGTCAGCTCTCTCGGCGACATTCCATGCTTCAAAATGTTTACCATCTCAGAAAGGTGCACAACCGTTGTCGCCATCTCCTCTTTTCCCTCAGATAAACCGCTTATTATTCTTTTGGCCTCTTCCTTCATCCTCTTTTCCTTGTCGGTGAGCTCTCTTTTCGGTTTATAATATGCATAAATGAAAACGTTCGCGTCTAGAAACCTCATAGACTCGCCTCAAGAAACTTCCTTTCAAATTCTTCCCAATCATCAATAGCTTCAACTCCCAGGTCGCAGCTATCGAAATTCACGGTCAAATCTACCCGTCGCTTCGGGATGATCTTCAGGTATCCCTTTCTCTTCACAACGTAGAGTTCACGGCTTTCCCCAACCTCAGATTCACGCCAATCAGCAGGCAGGATTATTCTCCCCTGAGGATCAATCTTCCTGATCTCTACTCCTTCTTTCAATCCTTTTCACCTATTATTAAGTTTATCACCAAAAATATAACATTTACTCCATAAATACGCCAATAATCCATCCCCCGCTATGAGAAATAAAGATTTCCTCGCGCGATGGATTATTATTAAAAACACACTAACACATTTTAGATCTCGGCATGCTAGAAAACGCATATATAACATCGCGCACGAAAAAGAAATTGCTAAAAAGGCGGGGATGGTTTCCTCCCTTGGTTGGAATTCTTCATTTAGACGGAAACGATTGAAAAACGAATAGTTGCTTAGGGCTTCTCTTAAAGTCATTTAAAGATCTACGTAAGCTTTTGAGTTTCATGCAGTTTATTCTGTTTGTAGATTAAGATGTTAAATATTTAAAATGCTTTACGTTAATGTTTTCAAATTTATACCCAGGTTTTCTTTCCCTTAAAAATGCTCTTTTAACTCGTGTCAAGATCAGCCAGTCCTAGCCGCGTTTATCCCCGGAATTTCCTTATATAATATTTCTCTCCTTCATATTCAATCTCTATAAGTTCTCCCCGCTGTAAAAGTTCTTCAACCACATGCCAGTCAGCTCCCGCCTTTTTCAGAAGTTCTATAATGGCTTCTTTACGCATAGGATGCACGGCTGTTATGCTGAGCATATCATTTTTGACGTTTCCTGTGAGGGTGAACGTGTCCCCCTCATATCCTATGAGATATTCTACTTTATCGCTTCCAATCTCTCTGGAAAAAATTTGAAAAGCCCTGTTCAAGGTCTCTTCTTTAGCTGGTTTAACCCATTTTTCCGCAGGGGGTCTTGTTGGCACCGCAATATAAACTTTGTCAACCCCCTCCATCTTCGCTAGGAATTTTGCGATTTTTTCAAATTCGTCATCATATTTTACATTGTTGATCAACATTGTTTCAATTGTGATCTTTCCTCCGAATACTTCAGTGAACTCTTCAATTCCCTTCAGAATCATGCTTAGCCTTAAGTTTTTGTGCGGCCTATTCATTTTTCTCCATAAGCCTCGGCTGACGGCATCAACCTTTAATGAAACAAAGTCAGCTTCCAGTAAATCCTCCTTTACGTCATCAAGCCAGAGGAGGGAAGCATTAGTTATAACAGCTACCGGGATACCTAACTTTTTTAAAAGCGATATTTCCCTACCAATGTTAATGTCTAAAGTTGGTTCCCCATCCGGAACAAAAGTTAAGTAATCAATCCTTTCATTTCTTAAGCATGCTTCATGAACCTTGCTTTCAACTTCCCTTAAAATGTCTTCCGGCTCATAGAAGCGATGCCTCTTAACAATCATGTTAATGGTTCTCCCAAGCTGGCAGTAAACGCATGAATAAGTACATGTCTTATAGGGAATGTTGTTTATTCCTAAACTTCTTCCCAAACGCCTAGATGGAACAGGACCAAAAGCTATTGTCGATATTGGCGTTCACCTCACATGTTTATTCTTTAGACTCAGCATTTCGGAGATTTCTTTCCAGATATGCCTAATCTCATCTGCAACATTGCTCTTTGGAGAATACTCTAAAATGGTTTTCCCCTTAACCATAGCTTCTATAACTGTTGGGTTGAATGGAATCATTCCAGCAACCTTTACACCTTTGCTTCCGCAGAAGTTTAGGATTTTTTCTGCATTATCCCTGTTTATGTCATACATGTTCACGCAGACTAGTGGCGGAATATTGAAGTGTTCTAGAAGTTGAAGAGCCCTTTTTAGGTCATGGATCCCTGAATCTGTTGGCTCAGTAACTATTAAGCCTAAATCTGAACCTGTGACTGAAGATATGACTGGGCATCCTATTCCAGGCGGTCCATCTATTAATAGATGGGTAATGTTTTCTTTTTCAGCAATCGCTTTAGCGTTTTGTCTCACTACTGTTACGAGCTTCCCAGAGTTCGCCTCGCCTGGATTAAGTAGTGCATGAACCATGAAGCCAAACCTTATCTTTGAGATGTATACTTGCCCCGAAACCCGCTCACTTAATGATATAGCGCTTGTAGGGCAGATAATGGTGCATGCGCCGCAGCCTTCGCATGAGAACTGGTCAATTTCAATATTTTCTGTTACGGCGTCAAACTTACATTTTTCTCTGCATAAACCGCACCTAATACATTTCGCTTTATCTATGATTGCAATCTTTGAACCCTTAAACTCAAATGTCTCCATTATTTCAGGATGGAGAAGCATGTGGAGATTTGGAGCATCCACATCGCAATCCGCAACAACTACTCTTCCTGCAAGGGTGGAAAAAGCCGCGGTTAATGTGGTTTTACCTGTTCCACCTTTACCGCTTAAGATTACAATCTGCTTCATTTGTTTGCTAACCTTCTCACATCGTTAAATAGATCTCGGAACTTCTCTCTATATTCAGTCATTTCTAGGCTGAACGGGATTCCCCGAGAGTAGAGCTCAGCTATCCTCCTATCGTAGGGGATCTCAAGCAGAATGGGTATATTCTTTTCCCTACAATAATCATAAACTTTCCTATCGCCTATCCCAGCGCGATTAATCACTACGCTGAATGGGATGGACATATCTTCTAAGACTTGAACGATTATTTTTAGGTCATGTAGGCCGAAGGGCGTTGGTTCCGTAACTAGAATGCAGTAGTCGACGCCCTTAACCGTTTCAATTACTGGGCATGAGGCTCCCGGAGGTGCGTCCAGAATGACGTTTTTGTTTTTGTCAATGTGCCTCTTAAGTTGCCTTATGAGGGGGGTTGCCATGGGTTCGCCAACTTCTAGTTCGCCGTAGATAAGCTCCAAGTTATCTTTATGACCACGCTTTATCGCTCCAATCTTATGCTTCCCCTCATTAATGGCTCCTTTTGGGCATATTAAGATGCATCCTCCGCATCCATGGCATAGTTCTTGGAGGATTAAAATTATCTCGCCAACTGCAAAGATAGCTTTATATTGGCAAAAGGTTGAGCATTTCCCGCAGTGGTCGCATAACTCTTCATTTATGCTCGGTACCAGCGTGTAAACTGGTTCTTCGCTCACTATTTTTGGATGCAAGAGTAGATGAGCGTTTGGTTCCTCAACATCGCAATCTATTAGTTGGGCGTCTCCAATAGAAACAGCTATATTAACGGCTACAGAAGTTTTGCCTGTTCCACCTTTACCGCTAGCAATGGACACTATCAAAAATCTCACACATTACATGTTTAAAGTAAGGGTGAGAATGCCCCCTATTTGCGGCTTCATTTCAAGCTCACGCAACGTAATATCTTAACCTCTCGAATGAACGTCTTTCCCCTGGCGGCGTGCATGTTGGCATCCTTCTGTTAGCTCCTCAAGCTCGCCTCGTCTATATGCTTCTATTGCTTCTTTAACTGTGTTGGCGTTTGCTCTTAGGACGGCGACTCCTGCGTCCTGGAAGATGCTTAGGGCGCGGGGGCCCATCCCATAGGTGATTACGGCGTTAGGCCTAAACTTTAGGATGCGGTCCGGTGGCCGCCCAAATCCGCCGAAATACTCGCTTTCATTCGGCACCGCCCTAACGCTTAATACGTCACCATTCTCATCCAACTCGACAATAATGAAGTATGGGGCTCTACCAAAATGCTCCGAAATCCTAGCATCCAACCCATTCCCATCCTCAGCCGGTATAACTATTCTCTCCCCCATCTCTCCACCCCTTCTTTTCTGGGATTCTTTAACAATTTTTCAAGTTTTTCCGCCTTAACCTTCTAAGCTCTTCGTCATCGGCATCTTTCTATGGCTACCATTGTCTCCGTCCCCAACCACGTCCTCTGCCAGCGCCCATCCCCATTCCAAAATGCCCTCCAACGGTTGGAAAGCCTATCTCTTTCAGTTCTCCCCTCTTGTATTTTTCAATGGCTTCCCTCACAGTTCCATAGGCGCCAGTGATGATTTTTATCCCTGCAGCTGATAGCGCTTGGAAAGCGTTAGGACCAACATTCCCAGTTATAAGCACCTTAACGCCCTTATCCGCTATTATCTTAGCTGCTTGTACTCCGGCTCCGCCTATAGCCTCAGAGGCCGCATTTGGAACTGCCTCAAACTGCATATTGTCCGGGTCGACGATAAGGAAATATGGACATCTGCCAAACCTTGGATCTACGGGAGCGTCTAGATTATTTGCAGCCGCAGTTATGCAAATCTTCATTAATCCTCCTCCTAATTCATCTATTTCAGCCTTATTAATTTGTATAATTAAATTGTTTAAATAGTTTTTGTTTAGAAAATAAACTATGGGGAAAACTAATCCTCCAAATAAAAATTTAGGCATCACCAAACCCTCACTCCTGTTAATGGGAGAATCTGCCTAACGTTAACGGCTGAGGAATCTACCTGCCAAGAGGAGATGAAAGCAGTGGCTCCACGCTATCATTAGAGGAAAACTGTAAGCGTAATGCAACTAAAGAGATCTCGAGATTTCCCTCAATTTTGTTAGAAAAGCCTTTATTTCCCTAGTGAGAAATATCTTGGTTAGGTGCCTTAATGGTTGGTAAAGTTTCGCCTAAGCTAATGGAGAAGATTGTTTATAGAAATCTTGGCGCTGTAGATCCGGACGTTCTTGTCGGGCCGGCAATTGGTGAGGATGCTGCAATTATTGATCTTAAGGATGAGAGAACGCTTATTGTACATAATGATGCCATTACTGGTGCAAGTAGGTTTCTCGGCTGGCTTGCAGTTCATATAGTTGCCAAAGGCTGACGCTGAGGACCTTGCCGAAGCATTGAAAAGCATAGAGCCGGATCATATACACCTTTACACGGCTTATAGGAAACCAAGATTAAGCATTGTAAAACCATTATCCCAGGAAGAGATTATGCGCTTTGCATCAATTTTAGTAAGGGAAGGATTTAAAACAGAAATATATGCTTAAATTGAATGTGGCAAGCAACACGCTTATACTGGAAGAGGTAGTTGTGAAGCGTCTTGTTCAGGTTTGAGAGAAAACAGGAGATTTTTGATATTGGGGGTGTAAAAATAGGCGGGCAGCCTGGAGAGCTGCCCACAGTTTTAATTGGAAGCATTTTTCATGAGGGACATAAAATAGTTAAAGATAGATCCTACGGGGTCTTCGATAAGATGGAGGCTGAGAGGCTAATAAATGTTCAGGAGGAGATGTCTGATAAAACCGGGGTTCCATGCATGCTTGATGTAGTTGGGGAGAACTCTAAGGCGTTAATAAGATATATTGAATTCGTAGCAAATATTACTGATAGCCCATTTCTAATAAATGGTCCTAGCGCATCCGTTAGGGTTGAGGCAGCAAATTACGTGAGGGAAGCCGGGCTTCTAGATAGGGCGGTCTACAACTCCATAAATTATACATTAAGCGAGTGGGAGATTAAAGCGATCAGGGAATCGAAGGTGAAAGCCGCCATCATACAGGCCTTTAACCCCCGAAACCCATATCCTGATGGGATGATTAAGATTCTTGAGGGTGCTCCTGGAAAAAATGGTTTGATCGCTGAAGCCTTAAGGGCTGGGATAGAAAAGCCCTTAATTTTCATGCCGGTCTTGGATGTTCCAAGCCTGGGTTTCGCGGCTCATGGAATCTATTTAGCTAAGGAGAAAATAGGCTTACCAACAGGGTCGGCGCCGATAGGCGTTGTGGGAAAATGGGGCAGAACTAAAGGTTTAGAAGGCAAAGCGAAGATAGCGTGTAGAGGCGGAGCTTTAGCGCTTATCCAAGCAATGGGAGCAAACTTCATCATTTACGGTTCCATAGCAAAAGCCAAGCATATCTTTCCTGCATGCGCGATGATTAATGCGATAATAGCGTATCATGCAAGAACCCTAAGGGGATAAAACTGCTAGTTAATGCTGCAGCTTAAGAGGAAATGAGGCTGCTAACGCGGTATGGAGAAGGCTTATGCGGAGCGAGATGTCCTTGAAGAATAATCCTTTAAAGACCGAAAGAGCATGTGGCAACATTTTAAAGGATTTTTAAGTTTTTAGATTCCAGCCCCAGGAGCTAAGACGCTCCGCCAGCTACATCGATTATTTCCTACATTCGAAGCATAGATCTGTGTCCTCATTTGTCCAGAATATCTTTCCGCATCTTCTGCATTCAACTTTTCTCATTAAGCCCTTATCTTTCTGAACTCTCTGTCTGAAAGCCATCCGCTGCGGGAAGGCTATTGCTTTCTTGGGGCACACATGTTCGCATGCAATACATCCATAGACGCAGTTTTGCGGGTTAACAACAATAGCTTTGCCATTAAGGATCCCGAAAACTTTATGCGGGCAGAATTCAATGCACTTCGGGATTTCAAAGCCAACGCAGCCATTACATTTATCTGGGAAGATTGTTGGATACCAGAGCGCTTGAGATTTAGCCATAATAATTTTCACCTGCACATATTATTTTATCCTTTATAATGCTTCCTAATATTTTCATAGTTTATGGCGCTATTTATAGCGCTTCGCTTAAAGTGCCGTATGGCGGTATCATCCGTTTCTGCTCCCCCATGATTTCTCCCCTTATCTATGGCTTCCATATAAACATTTATGTATTTCACTATTTGTTAAGATCTGATTCAATAACATAAACTATTTAAATATTTCATGTTTAGAAAATAAACGGAGGAAGACGAGTTGGATGATGTTGACAGAAAGATAATCTCGCATCTTCAAATAAATGGAAGGGCAACTCTGGAAGAAATTGCTAGTAACGTTGGATTCACAAGCATGGGAGTCAAAAAAAGGTTGGAGAAGCTCATCCTGCAGGGCGCCATAAAAGTGTCAGCATCGCTGAATCCATTCTATTTCAAGCTTCACCCGGCGATAGTCTTATTGGAAATGGAGAGCGCTGAAGCAATGCGGAATCTCCTAGAACGATTCAAAGATTGCCCCAGGGTGGTTCACATTTTTAAAACAATAGGCGGCTACAACTTAATCGCCCTGGTAGTTGCTGAAGATCAGGATACTCTTGAAAGCATATCTATAGAGAAATGCTCCCTAAGAAGCGGCGCTGGCATACGTAGATCAGAATTTTATCCAATAGGCGAAATATATTTCACGCCCTTTCTCAATATAAGAGAATACCTTGCCAATAAAGGAATGGGCACCGCGCCATGCAATGTGGATTGTAAACCCTGCGCAAGATACTTAAATAGAAAATGCGTCGGATGCCCAGCAACGATTCACTATAGAGGAACGCTTTAAAGGAGCAGGGTGGATGCATGAGTGAGGTCGATGAGAGGATACATTATCGAGGCTTCAATCTAAGAGAAGCTGAAAAAGTGGAAATAATTAGCTTAATGGATAATTCGGCGGATTACCTGTCAACAATTCAAAGAGAGGAGGTTAAAAACGTTAGGGAATGGGCAGGGAAACATTTCATTCTGCCTATGGCTGAACATGGATTTTCAATGCTTATCCGCGTTTTTAGCGATGATAAATCGCATAGTATACTCTTTGATGCGGGGAGCAGCTCAAAAGGCGTGTTAATAAACGCGAAGAGAATGGGGCTGAGCCTAGCGGAGATTGAATGCATAGTTCTTTCCCATGGGCATTATGATCATTTCGGAGGATTATCATCAATAGTTAAAGCCGTAAACAAGGATAATCTGCCCATTATAACGCATGAAGACATGTTTAAAACCAGAGGGGCAGCTAACCCCGACGGAACCATAAGGGAATACCCGAAGTTCCCAACTGAGGAAAAGGTGAAGCCGGCCAGATACATAAATACTAAACAGCCATGCATGGTGGCTGACAACCTAATACTGGTAACAGGTGAAATTCCCAGGGAAACCCCCTTTGAAAAGGGATACCCGCAGCATAGAGTTTTCATAGACGGCGAATGGCGGCCAGATCCCTGGATCCTAGATGACCGTGCGCTTGTAATAAATGTTAAGGAAAAAGGTTTAATAGTTATATCCGGATGCGCCCACGCAGGCATAATAAACACAATACTTTACGCGCAGCATCTCACCGGAGTGAAAACCATTTATGGCATATTAGGCGGGCTTCACTTAGCAGGAAAAGAATATGAAAAGCGCATAAACCAGACGGTGAAAGCGCTGAAAAGAATAAACCCCAAACTGGTGGCGCCCTCACATTGCACAGGATGGCGGGGAAAATTCAAAATAGCTAAGGCAATGCCGAAATCCTTCATATGGAACAGCGTTGGAAACCTCTACAAGCTTTAAAATACAAATCTATAGGGTAAACATCACTAAAAACTTTACATTAAAAATAACGTTTAAAGAAAAACTACGCATGAAGATTAGTTGGATTTTTAGGCATTAAGAGTTTAGATGGAAGCGAAGCTGCTGGGTATGCTTTATCGTTATAAAGTTAAATTATGTCCTCGAACTTCAAGATTTTCACGTGCTGTTCCGCTTTCTCCATTAGTTTTCTATCTTCCGTAATCAGAGGGATCCCCCTGCTTTTGGCATAACATATGTACGCTGCATCATAGAATGTTATTTTTAGATCATCCGCGATTTTTAGTATTTCCTCCTCATTACAGTTTATGGCTAGATTTTCCATCAGGCTTAGCGCGTCCTTAAAGATCTTTATGATTTTAAGCGCTTCCTGGCGGTCTATTCGCTTGTGAATCGTATATTCTTTCCAGATTATATTTCCCATCTCATATCTCGTTAGATTAAGAGTTAAGTTTCCCGCTAAAAATTCAATAGCATTTTCTTTTATCGCCTTAAATATCGCTGATGAGTCGAAGATGTAGCTCATCTTTGCTCTCTGTCCTCCCTTATGCTTCTAACAATCTCTTCCATTGGAATCTTGTCCAAGGATTCTTTAATTTCGCATATTTCCTCTTTGATCTTCTGAACCTGCCTTTTTCTTACCTCATCTTCTATAGCTTTACGCAAAACCTCGGATGGTTTAATTCCAAGCCGCTTCATCAATTCCTTCAGTTCCGAAGGAATCTTCACAGATATAGTTTCGTATCTACCCATTTTAACTACCAATATATAATACAAAAATTTGGAATATAAAGGTTTACCAAAATGTAAATACTGCATGTAGTTCATTTGATCAATCAAACTTTATGATGAAAAATTAGGCGGTGCACGTAATCCTTAAATCCGGGATTTAATAATACACGTAAAGATTTTGATGCAAAAACCAAGCGTTAATGATGTAGAAAAAGTTAAGATGCTTAAATATTCCACGATGGCCATTTTAAGCGTTTTCTTCGCTGAGTCTGCCGCCGGTTTGGCAAGTGGAAGTTTGGCAATATTGAGCGATGGCGCGCATGCCCTTTTCGATACGTTTTCATCATTAATGTTATTCATTTCTCTACGCGCCTCGCTTCAGCCACCGGATGAGGAGCACATGTATGGGCATGAAAAGTTTGAGTTCATAGGCAGCCTGCTGGGAAGCCTCGCATTGATAGCTCTGTCGATAATGATTGCCGTCAACTCAACGCTGAGGATTCTGGGAAATGTAAGCCTAATAAACCTAGAATTTAGCATCGCTGGATTCGCTGTGCTTGGATATACCGCATGTATAGATGCATTTAGGGTTTTTATTTTTAGGCGTGCATCTGCAAGCAGAAGTCCTACAATTAAGGCTGGACTCTATCATGCCCTTTCGGATTTCGGGTCAACCCTGATTGCGTTCTTAGGATTTTGGCTGTCAGTGCATGGAATACTTTATGGGGATGCTTTCGCCTCCCTAATATTATGCTCTCTGCTGATATTTTTAAGCGCTAGACTCGCATGGAGCAGCGTTATGGAGCTGAGCGACATAGCGCCTAAGGAGGCGGTGAAAATTGTCAGAGATGAAATTTTAAAGGTGGACAGAATGCTCAAATATGAGAATTTAAAGGTTAGAAGATCCGGCGAAAAATTCTATATAAGAGCCAACCTTAAGGTTCCGGACTACATAAGCCTAGAGGAAGCCCATGATCTATCGGCGAAAATAGAGTCAAACATTAAAAGAAGCCTCGGAGAAGCCGATATATCTTTCCACATAGAGCCAGCCGGGGTGGAGGGAATGACAACTGAGGAGTTTGTTGAAAGAATCGTGGGCAGAATCAGAGGTGTCAAGGGTGTTCATGATGTAAACGTAGCCCACTATGGTGGAAAAAACTATATTACATTACATGTGCAGGTTGATCCGGTAACCCCTCTAAGCGAGGCGCATAAGATTGCTGAGAACATTGAGAAGGCGGTGGCTGAGAAAGCAGGCGCCATCGAGAACGTTCTCGTCCACATTGAACCCTCAAATATCGAATTGAAGAGAGGCTACGCTGCTGATGAGGAGGAGATTGGGCGGATTGTAGAGGCAGCAACCAAAAGATTTTCGGGCGTATTGAAACTAAAGCGTGTTATAACATACATCGCTGATTTTAGGCGACATATAAATGTTGAATGCGTTCTCAGCAAAGATCTTCCAGTTGAAGAAGCTCACAGAATAGCCTCGCAAATAGAGGAAATCATTAAGGAGAAAATCTCGGAAACAGCGGTTACGGTACATATTGAACCGGACGGCTGATCGTGCTTAACCGGAATCGACAGTTAATTTTAATCTGAACCCCACTGTGGACGGGCGGTCTGCCCCAGGGCTGAAGCCTAAAGGTTTTCCCGCTTGCTTTCTCGCTTGCGTTAAATGAGCGATGAGGGGCAGATTTTATTTAGTACGCATTCGCCGCATTTAGGGTCTTTCGCAGTACATACCCTCCTCCCGTGGAATATGAGTAGGTCGGCGAACCTTAACCATTTATCTCTGGGAACAATCTCCATAAGATCTCTTTCAATTTTTTCCGGATCCTCCTCATCCGTTAAACCGAGCCTCCTAGAAAGCCTTCTAACATGAGTATCCACTATTATTCCCTCCATTATTCCATACGCATTTGAAAGCACAACATTAGCTGTTTTTCTAGCAACCCCAGGAAGCCTTAATAAATCCTCCATCTTTCTAGGTACCTCACCACCATATTCCTCAACGATGATTCGGCATGCCTCCTTAATATTCTTGGCTTTGGCACGGTAAAATGTTAGCGACTTTATATAATGCTCAAGCTCCTCCAAATCCGTTTTTGCATAATCCTCAGCGGTGCGATACCTTTTGAAGAGGCTCTCAGTTACCCTATTGACCCGCTCATCAGTAGTTTGGGCTGAGAGAACAGTTGCAATAAGAAGCTCCAGCGGGTTACTCCATTTTAGAGCTAATTTAGCGTCTGGATGAACCTTTTCTAGCAAATTAATTATTTCCAGAACCCTACTTTTCAACCCATTCTTTCCAGATAGCATCCCAGACAACTCCAATAGATTCCTTAAATAAATATAAGGAATATTACGCTTTTGTCATTTTCTCAGGAATCCCATCTAATCTCTGCGAGGATGCCCATCTGAAAGGGCGAGGGGTGGGAATATTTAAATATGTGGGAATTTATATATTGGTGGGTTAAATTATGGAAGTCGCTAAGGTTGATGGAAAGGGAAGAGTGGTTATTCCGAAGAGTCTCCGCGAAAAAGTCAAGATGAAGGAGGGAAGCTACGTTAGAATAAAGACGGATGGAAAAAGCATTATTATTGAGCCCATTGAGCCCGCCGCCGATAAGTACCAAGGAGCCTTTAAAATAGCGAGATGGCCGGAAGACCTAGACGAATTCATAGTTGAGGTAACGAGAAGATGGTGGCTCCAGAAAGCTACGTAGACATCAACATCTTCATATACTGGCTCGGTAACCATCCAACCTTCGGCGAAACAGCCCATAAATGGATAAAGAGAATCGAGGAAGCTCCCCGAGGAAAATACGTAACATCCAGCCTAACACTCTACGAAACGCTAATAATAATAGCTGGCTTAACGGGCGGAAGCCTAAAAGATAAAACATTCGTTGAAGAAGTCGTAAAATCCATAACTGGCCTCCCAAGCCTACTAATAGCACCGCTCACCGCAGAAGACTTAACTGAAGCAATCAACCTAATGAAAAAATACGACCTAGACTACGAGGACGCCCTACATCTAGCCGCAGCGCTGAGAAATAGCGTAAAAGAAATAATATCAAACGACCAAGACTTCGACAAAACACCACTAAAAAGAAAATTCCTCTAAAATAAAACATGCGCCAGCCGGGATTTACGCATCAATTTACCAGTAAAAGATTGGAAACGCTGAGAAGCTAAAAATGGAAATTATCAAAACAATAAGCTTAACTTCAAAAATTTCAGGGAAACGTCCAATAATTGCTTATGAAAATGCTGTTTTTGAATATGAAAAGAGGAGGTTTTCTTTCAATCGGTTAAGAAAAAGGCTAAAAACTGGATAAAAGTAAAAAATATGATTAAAACGTTTTATATACATTCAATTTTTCATCAAATTCTTATTTTCGTTGCACGCCGGCGGCTCGTTCATGAAAATCTCATTTAAGAGCGATTTATTTTTAAAAATTATTTAGAGGTGAATTAAGGGTGGGTTATGATAGGGCTTTTTCCGCCCTGCATCTTGAGGAGGCTGATAGGGTTGCTCAAGTAGAGTTTTTATCAAATACCGAGTTTATAGCTGAGGTTTCAGGACTGAATCCTATGTTGAGTCCGGAAGAAGCTCGCAGCAGAGCTTATTCAATGCTCGACATCGACATGATTTGGTTTACATATAACCCTTTAGATCCGTGGAGTTTCCTAAAAAATAAGGAGGGCTTCTTCGAGGTTAGGGGCGATTCATGGTCTAAAGCCTATCCAACAACGTGGAGGAAAATTTTTAATAATGTTAAGTCTGTTGAGGAAATATATAGCTTTAATCCGTTTGAGTCGTGGAATGTTCCGAGCGTTCAGGAGATTGCTAAACGCATCTATGAAGAGTATAATAGGGTTCGGCTTAACTATAGTGGGCTTCTTGTTCCCGGAGGAACATATCACACATGTCTCATGTGGCTTATAAAAGCGTTTGGGCTGGAATGGACTGTTAAGGCTGCCTACAGAGATCCAAAAGCATTTAAAAGGGTTTTAGACTTGTTTGGGGAGATCTCCCTGCTTGAGGCTAAGGCGTGGGCTCAAACAAATATAGAGGCCTTCATCAGCCACGATGATATATGCTCAACTCGAGGACCATTCTTTCCCATAAGCTGGATGCGTAAGTATTTATTCCCATGGTATAAGAGGATATGGCATGAGCTTAAATCAAGGGGAATTATTGTTCTATTCTGCACTGACGGAGACATGACGAGCATAGTTGATGATATAGCGGAGTCCGGAGCAGACGGATTTATCATCGAGGAATGCTGCAACCTAAAAAGTATGGCGGATAAATATGGAAACGAAAAGGTGATAATAGGCGGCGTAGACATCGGCATATTAACCTACGGAACAGTGCAAGACGTTATTGGAGAAGTTAAAAGATGCTTAGAAACTGCAGGGGCATATCCAGGATACTTCATAAATGTTTCAGGATCAATACCTGATAATGTGCCCCTAAAAAACCTCGAAGCATACTTTAAGGCAGCCAGAAAATATGGGCGAAGACCAATAAGATTAAGTAAACCCTAATTAGGAGACACGCATGGACTATGCCAGTCCAAGCGAGAATGCACCTAATCCTCAACCAGCCTATATGAAACCAAAATCCAAATCCCAAGAATAAAACACTGCAGCGAACAAACCTTGGAAACCTTAATCTACGAGGAAACGCTGCTACTAGCCAAACGTTGTTAGCTTAGTGATGGGGCTGCTGAATAACGGACGCGCCAGCCCTAAGAGGAATGATTTTGAAGTTGGCTCGAAGGGGGGAGAAAGAGACTTCCCGATGGGAGATATCGCAATGATGCATCTTTATCAATTTTTCTCAGATGCAAAAATGGAAAGATTGGTTATGCTAGTGAATTATTGTTCCAATTTTCTCACCCTTAGCTGCAAGCAATATATTTTCAGGATTAAAACCGTTGACAACTATTGTTTTTATGCGCTTCTCCATTAGTACTCGAACTGCTTCAGGATCAATTATTTGATGTATCCCAGCCCTATGCTTATTTTCAACTAGCACGTGGCTGAGGTTCTCAAACCTTATTTCATCCAGCTTTTCAGCGTCAGGATGCTTTTTAGGATCCTTAGTGTATATGCCATTCTGATCTGTCGCCTTAATAATGAGGTCAGCTTCAGCTTGGGATGCAAGAAGCGCAGCAACAGTGTCCGTTGTCATCCCGGGTTTAACGCCGCCCATAATTACGATGCCTCTATCCCTCAGCATTTTAACGGCTTCATCGATTGTTCTCGGCACATCTTTCCAGGAGAAGCCACCGATCTTCATTGCAAGTATTTGCGCGAATATCCTTGAGGCTGATATGGCAACCTCATCCTGCTCATGTTCCGATAAGCCTATTTCTCGTGCGAAAACTATAAGGTCCCTTGCTATTGATCCGCCGCCTACAACTACAGCAACCTCATGTCCTTGATCCCTTAGATCCTTAATTACATCGGCGTATCTCCGCATTATATCCGGGTTTGGCGGTGAAGCCACAACGGAGCCGCCTATACGAATTATAATTCTCATCTATTACGCCACATCCATATTGGCTGAATTAACAGGTTAAAATATTTCAAAAAGATTTAATCATATTGTTTCCTATATTTCTTATCGGCAATGTTAAGTTGGGAAAGGCATGTTTGAGATAATATTCCTAGGAACCGGTGGGGGACGCTTCGCAACAGTAACCCAGAGGAGGAGGACAGGCGGAATAAGGGTTATTTCAGCCGGACCGAGCGAGGTTAATATGCATATTGACCCTGGTCCAGGTGCGTTAACATACTCCCTAGAGATGGGGCTTGACCCGCAGAGGATTAGGGCGATCCTGGTTTCGCATGCGCATCTGGATCATGCAAACGACGCGGCGGTTCTAATTGAAGCAATGTGTCATGCAGCAACGAGGAAACGCGGTGTTTTAATCGCATCCAAAAGCGTGCTTAGAGGCAACGAAGTATGCGATAAGGTGATCTCAAGATATCATTATGCGATGCCTGAGAAGGTTTTTGAGGCTGAAGCTGGCTTAAGATTTGAGGTTGATGGGGTCGATATTCTTGCATGTAAAGCCGTCCATTCGGATCCCGACGCTGTTGGTTTCCGTTTTGAAACGAAAACATATGGGGGATTCGCCTATATTCCAGATTCAGAATACTTCACGGATGTTTCAAAATTCTACAGCGGCTTAAGGCTTCTAATTCTCTCAGTCCTCAGGCCGTCGGGTCAGCCATGGGAGGGACATATGACCACCGACGACGCCATAAAAATATTGGAGGAAACCCGCCCGGAAATGGCTGTTATAACGCATTTCGGAATGCAGATGATATCCAGCGGTCCGGAGAAGGAAGCCCTGTTAATGGAGAGGAAAACTAATGTGCCAACTAGAGCAGCGTTTGACGGCATGCGCATAATTTTCGGAGAAGAAATTCATGTAAGCCGCGTGGGCGAAAAAATGAGGAAGGATCTGAAGGATCTGAGCAGCTTCTTCAGGTAATTGTTGTAGCGCCGTTTCAGAGGGGCTTTAAGAAGACCTCTTCCGAGAGGTTCTCAAGGTTTTCCTCAGTCTCCGGTTTACCGAAAACTAGAATTTCGATTCCATGCATAGCCTTCAAATCCATTTCAAGCGGGCTGAGAGGTTCTGGCGCGTAAACAATGCCCTTAATTCCCTGGTTTAAGGCGATGCCTCTCTTCTTCTTATACTGCCATATAGCATTGTTAAACTCTATGAATTTCGGTAATAGATTCACTAGGTCGCTTGCCCATTCATCCTTTTCTTCCGGGAAACGCTGCACATGGATGCTCTCTTTAGAATATAATTCAAGCCATATAGCCTCAGTTATGAATGGGCATATTGGCGCTAGAATCTTCAGTATGGTTTCGAGGCATTTATGCAGCGTGTACCATGCGCCGCGCTGAAGCCTTGGATCGAAAAGTCCATCGCGGTTATAAGCCCTAGACTTAACGGCTTCAAGATAATGATCCGCAAATATGTTCCAGCTGAAATTTCTAATGGCAGTTGCTGCCTGAAACGCATTGAAATCTTCGTATCCTCTGCGGCATTCGCCTATAACCTCGTTTAGCTTAGCCAGCATCATCCGGTCTAGGGGGGCCAGATCATAGTCGCCGCTAACCTGCGGAAACGAAGATATAAACCTAGCGATGTTCCAGAGCTTCGTCAGAAACTTTGATGTTCCGCGGATCCTCTCGAATGAGCATCTTATGTCGCCCTTAGTTATGTTTCCCTCAAGCCCGGACCATATTCTGAAGGCTTCGCTCCCAAACATTTTTATGACGTCTTGGGGGTCAATAACGTTTCCAGCGCTTTTGCTCATCTTCCTACCTTGCTCATCAACCACATGCATATGTATCCAGACATTCTTAAACGGCTCTTTATTGAAAAGCAGGAAAGACTTGAGTATGGCGAAATACAGCCAGTTTCTAACGATCTCCTTACCTTGGGGCCTAAGCGAGCATGGGAAGCTCTTCTCAAAAAATTTCTTGTTCCACAGGTAGCCTAATATGTAAACTTCGGATGTTGCTGAATCAAACCATGTGTCGAATGTTCTCTCCTCACCGCGAAATTCCCCTCCACCGCACCTGGGACATTTATCAATGGGGGGTTTCTCCCTCCAGGGCTGATAGTATCTGCCCGGTTCAGGCACATATATGTAATTGCAGTTCTTACAGTACCATAAAGGTATCTCCGTCCCGTAGTATCTGCGCCTAGATATAACCCAATCTATATCCACGGAGTTAATCCAGTCGATCAGTATCTGCTTGCTTTCAGGAGCGAAAAACCTCATTTGCTCAGCTAGGTTGAGCAGTTCTTTCTTAAACTCCACCTGTTTCAGATAAAACTCCTTCATGGGCACGAACTCTATGGGATTCTTCGATCTCCAGCAGATGGGTCTACGCTGAAGGATCTTCTCTTGCTTAACCAGTAATCCCTGAGCTTTAAGATCCTCTATTATCTGTTTTCTAGCTTCCTCAACCTTTAATCCCCTATATTTTCCAGCGTTCTCATTCATAATGCCCCTCTCATCTATGGCGAAAATCGGCTTTATATCGAGCTCTCTTAGAATTCTGACATCGCTGTAGTCTCCGAAGCTGCAGATCATAACTAGGCCTGACCCGAAATCAGGTTTAGCATATGGATGCTGCACTATTTCAACTGAATGTCCATATATTGGAACTATGGCATGCTTGCCCTCGAGATGTTTATAGCGGGCGTCATATGGATTAAAGATAACTATCCTGCATGAGCAAAGCAGCTCAGGTCTGGTGGTAGCTATTAATATGTCTTCGCCTGTTTCCTGAACCCTAAACTTTACATAATTTAGGATGGTTTCCTCCTCTTCATATTCAACTTCCGCGTCGGAGATCGTTGTTCGGCAAACCGGGCAGTAATTTGTAACCTTCTCATCCTCATAGATTAAGCCTCTCTTCCAGAACTCGATGAATGTTTCCTGCGTTAAACGCCTATATTCTGGATCATCAGTTTCATATCTTCCACCAATTTCATACTTAAGATCCCATGAATTGCAGCTTAAACCCAGCCGCTTAAATATTTCAAGAGATATTTCCCCACTGTCCTTAAGCAGAATCTTACATTTCTCTATGAAATCTTCCCGTGGGGTTTCATGCATCATTATGCCAAACGTCTTCTCGGTCTGAACTTCGATGGGAAGCCCATTCTTATCTAAACCCATTGGGAAGAGAACATTATATCCCGTCATGCGCTTGTATCTGGCGAAAATATCCATCCAAACGTAAGTGTACGCTTGCCCTATATGTATTGGAGTGTTCACGTACGGCGGCGGAGTGTCAATGCTGAAAACTTCCTTGTTAGAGAGTTCATCGAACTTGTAGATTCCCTCCTCCTGCCACTTGCGGAACAATAGAATTTCCTTCTCCGGATTCCAAGTCTTATCCTTTATCCTCGGTTTAAAGAGAACGCTCTTCTCCTCACCCATAATTTACCACCTCAACAAAATAAAAATTTAAACTTTTAGCGGGGAAAGACAGCGTTTCACGTAATATTCCTTTATCGCCATAACATTTTTTTAATGTACTTGGCGGTGCTTCACCGAACCCTTTCCTCCAAATGGAATGAGCAACATATTTAATTACTCTGGGACTGAAATATAAAGGTAACCGTTGACGCATGCTCATCACCATATTTAACCAATAATGTACACTCTTATTGTGACTTAGGTTTATATTCATATACTTTTCATGGTTTATCTGGTGAATAATGTTTGAGCAGCATTAGGATCCCGCCTAACTCCACAGTTGAAATCGATAGTATTGAGGGAGACCTCCATGTGGCTGAGAACAGCACTGTGAAAGCGAAGGATAAGAGATTCATCACGATCGCTGGAGCAATTCACTGTGAGGGCGACTGCACTTTCAACTGCAGCGTCTCCGCCCTCTCATTAAGGGGCAGGGACGGCGAAATAATCGTTAATGGAGACCTTCTGATCAATAAATCGGTAAGGGTTACTGCGGATGGATCCCTCAGGGTTGAGGGCAATTTATCCGCCATGGAGATCGAGGTTGACAAGGAACTTTACGTTGGGAGAAATCTAACCGCTGAGAAGGTTGATGTGGGTGGTAAACTGAAGATCGGCGGAGATGCGAAGGCTGAAGATATCGATGTTGGAGGAAAATTCGAAGCAGATGGAAAAGTTGAAACTGAGAAGATGGATGTGGGCGGATCGTTCCGGGGAAAGGGAACAGTTAAAGCAGGGAGCGTCAACGTTGGCGGATCATTCCATTCTGAGGCAGATGTATCTTTAAAGATCCTTGATGTCGGCGGAACAGTTGAGATTGCTGGGGGAGAAGCGGATAAAATCGATGTTGGAGGCACTATGCGCTCAAGCAAACCCTTAACGTTTAATTTAATCAATGTGGGTGGAAGCGTAAGGTTAACTGGACCATCTAAGGGCGGAATGATCGATGTTGGAGGCACACTTAGGGTTGAGGGGGACATAACCTTCAACGATATAGATGTCGGCGGAACAGTTGAGATACTTGGTAACGCCGAGGGCGCTAACATAGACGTAGGCGGAAAATTAACAGTTAGCGGAAATCTAACGTTAACTGGTAAATTAGATGTAGGCGGACTTGCCGAATTAGGTGGAAAACTGAATGCTAAATCCGTTAAAGTTGGCGGAGCCTTAAGAGCGCGCCGCATAGAAACCATAACATCGGTTGATGTAGGCGGCGAAATCGCCACAGTCGAGGGGCTAAAGGCTAGCAGAGTTAAAATAGGCAGGAGAGGAAAGATACGCGGCGTAGTTGTAGCCGAGGAGGTAATGCTTGAGGAGAGAGCGGAAGCCGAGGATATCTATGCGGAAATCTTATTCATGGAGGAGAGAGCGGAAGCGAAAAACGTTTATGTGAAAAGGGTACGCCTGGAAAATGGCTGCAGAATAATGGGTGAACTCCAATATGTGGAGGAATTGAGAGCTGAGAAAGACGTATACTTTGCGGTGGAACCTAAAAAAGTGGATAAGCTGCCGGCAGCTCCCATTTAAAAATCTGCTTCACAATATGTTACTAATGTGACGCAAATTGAGGAAAAGGACTAAATATGAAATTTATTTCGATATGCTCGAGTCCGTGAGGAGGAAGGGAAAAATTTCAATAACAAAGTTATCTTACAGCGTGCAAATGCCGGTCGACAGAACGAAACGTGTAGTTAATCTTCTGGTTTCAAAGGGCTTACTGAAGGAAGAAAATATCGGCGATAAAAAATTTTATAGATTAACTGAGAGGGGCGGCGCCCTCCTAGAAGCCCTGAGAACGGTGAGGAAATTCATGAATTAAAAACACGGCGCGCTAACCTGTTTCCTCTTTTATCTTCTCCTCTAAGCTTTTTATTTTCCCATGCTCAACTATTTGGATACGCGTTGAAAGCTTAACTCTGAAGCCTAAACGTAAGAAAAGCCCGTAGAGTTCCTCACCACTTATTTTCTCCCTTATTTTACCCTCCATTATGAGTTTGACCAGCAAGTTCTCAATGTAATTTGCAACTTCAGGATACTGCGCTTTAGCAGCGTTAAGCACTTCCCAAGCTCTGTCAACAAAGAATCTGTCCAGGATTCTCCGCGTATCCATCACGCTTGTTTTCTCAGCTTCATCCTTACCCTTCTTCTCAAGATGCTTCATCATCTCCCTAAGCTTCTTTTGCCTTATCAACTCAAGCTCCAGATCTGATTTTTCAGACATTTCAGGTCACTGACCCACGTTAGAACATGCTATTTATTTTATTTGGCAAATTATTAATGTTGCTCCGCCTTATATCTTAAAATCGCCGCTATTCCCCCGAACGATTTCAGCAGCATCTGCCCCTCCTCAGTTTCCGGCGAGATTATCTCAACTCTGGAACCTGCTGCTTCGGCTATTTCAGCCAGTTCATCGATCAGATCCCTCTCTTCGGAAACCTCAAGCGAAGGCGCATTACACTTAGGGCAGGGCTTTCCCACCAGCGATTGGGTGAAACCTAGAACCTCAGAGGACCTCATGGTTTCATGATACGTGTAGCCGCAGGATGAGCAGACTATGGTGAGACGGGTTGTTTCAAGAGCCTCTGAAAGCAGCAGCGTGTCAATTATGCCCAGCTCTAAAGCCCTTCTAACCTCTTTTTCACCATACGTCGCCAAACCGGTATCATGGCCAACCTCGTAAAGGAACCTCTGAACTATCTGTCTCTCCTCAACATATCTTACACTCTTCATTATTTCAGGGGCTTTCTCAACAACCTCCTTAACGCCCTGCTCGCCGGTGTAAGCGGTATCAACAACAGCTATCACTTTCTCCCTAAGCCTATAATCCATGTAGGCTCCATCCTCGAAATCATACTTTGTCGGCCCAGGTCCGCCGATAATTATCCCCTTTAAATCCTCTATTGGCAGGAAAATCTCGTTTGCATATGAAGCCGCCCGCTTAAAGAAATCTTGAACTTGAGCCTCACGTATACGCTCAAATCTTCTCGCCGATTGCCCGCCAGCTCGATGCTTCCCAGGGATGCCGGATGTTATTTCCTTAACTATTTCTAGGCGGCGCCCCTTTATCGTTGCAAATGTCGCCTCGCTTGAATCAATTAAGATAACGCCGTAAGTTTCCTTCTCCTTAATTAAATCCCTAAGATGCTCTATATGGAATTTTGAGTCGCATCTGTAAAGGTAAATGTTTATTGGTTCAGGCGGAATAATAACGTATGTTTCCATCTTCTCGCTTCCAGGGGCGCCGCGCGGGATCGCCCCGCAGAAAATGACTAAGCCGTTTTCCGGAACTTCCTTGAAGAGCTTCAGTCTCTGAATAACTCTCACGATGGCGTCCTGAACATTTTTTCGCGTTGTAGCCGACTTAATGTTCGACGCTGTCCCCCACTCATCTTTAAGCATAGCGATTATTTCGCTTATCTGCCTGCCGGGAGGCACATATAATGATATAAGTTCTGTTCCCCTGCCCTCTTTAGAGGCTAGAGCGTCAAGTATCTTCTTGAGCCTAAAAATCTCAAGCGATGTTCTTTTTGCGCTCATCTCTCATACCTATCGATCATTTATTTGCTATATTAAATTGGCATCTTAAAGAAACTAAATATTTAAACGCTCCTTAATTAGCCTTTAGTTTCCCCCATCTTCCCCTTATGTTTCTCAGATCTTTCAACCTCTCTTTTTATGCTTCTTAGCAGAGCCGGCTGATTCAGCATAATGACCGCAAGCGAGTGCGAACACTTCTTTTTAGTTATGAAACCTGGACAGTTGCATGTGACTGAACCGTCTATTTTGCGGATAACAATGTATGTTCCATGCTCCCCCACAACGTTATATGCGTCATCGCTGATCTGCTCAATCCTTCCTTCTTTGATAAGATTATAGGCTTTCTCAATCATGCGGTTCAGCGGCAAAGTTTCTCCCTAGACATGCGGTTAATCAGTCATGGATAGATGGCGCACGCTACCATATAAACATGGTCTCCACAGTTTCTAGGATTTGAAAAATTGGAGCCTTAAAATATGCTTGAGGCCCTCATAAACTGCATTGGGGCTCATTGAAAAAGAGGGAAGCATGTTCGCGGCAGAGCGGGACTCTCTAGCTTCCCCATATTGTTAAGGCTTAATTACTGGAAAACTTTAGAATTATGCGGAGAAGGCTCAGCATTGGCTAATGAGAAATCTAAACTTGATAATCATAGGGCTGCCTATTTAGGCATCTTATCTCTGGGCGTCGTAAGTTTAATGGGCGACATAGTTTATGAGGGTTCAAGAGGCATTGTTCCAGACTATCTAACATTCTTAGGGGCCACGTTGACAGTAGTAAGCTTAGTTGGTGGATTAAGCGAGTTTTTGGGTTACGCTATGAGGCTTTTGGGCGGATATTTAGCCGATACAACGCGCGCCTATTGGGCGTTCATCTTCTTAGGCTACGGGCTGATAGTTGCAATCCCATTTCTAGGACCATTAAATGCGCTAGGCTTAGGGGTGGCAATAGTCTTAGTGATGCTTGAAAGGATTGGAAAAGCCCTTAGGTCTCCTTCGCGGGATATGGTGCTATCTCTGATAAGCAGGGATGTCGGCGCTGGGAAAGCCTTTGGGCTGCATGAGCTTTTAGATCAGATTGGCGCAATAATTGGTCCAGCTATAGTGGCTACTTCGATGCTGATGAGCGCCAGCAATTACGTATTCACCTTCACCCTTCTCTTTGCACCATTTTCTATCCTTTTAATCGTGCTGGTTTATGCCTATAAAAGAGTAGGCCCAAGAGTAGCGGTTGTAGAAATGCAAAGATTTAAGTTAAAGGGTTCTCTTGGAAAAAATTTTTACATTTACACGGTCGCGGTTCTATTGAACACGATGGGGCTTGTTCCATACACGGTCATACTGGCTAAGGCCTCAAAAGTTTTACAGCCCTATGGGGAGCAGTGGATTGTGCCCCTCATATATATGCTCATTCAAGGAATAGATGCGCCAACCGCCTTAATCTTCGGATACATATATGACAAAGTTGGAATAAAAATTTTAGCAGCGCCATTTTTAATCTCCATCGTTCCATCCCTACTTACTTTTGCCAACAATGATCTGCTACTATTATGGATTTCAGCCGTCTTCTTTGGACTAGTTCTCGGAATGCAGGAATCCATCTATCGGGCCGCTGTCTCAGATCTTACCCCAATATCTTCAAGAGGAACAGCTTACGGAATCTTTAACACTATGTATGGCGTTGGATTTCTTATCAGCGGCTCACTCTACGGATTACTAATAGCTTTCAACGTTCAATTCGCATTTTTGGCGTGCTACGCTATAATAATCCAGATTTTAGCAGTTTTCATCTTATCGCGCAGCATAGCTGAGATTAAGCGGTCTGCTTAGCGTTGCTCAGATTTAGAACATGTTTGCTTTTAATTATATTTGTTTTAGTTTTGAAATACCATTAATTATATATAGCCGAAATGATATAATATATGGGAGTGGTGGGATAAGCAAACATGCGAAATCCAAACTTTGAGAGGCATAAGAGGAGAACTAAGGTTGAATTCGGGGCAATTTCCGTCCCAATGCCCATCCTTGAGGAAATAGATAAACTCATTAAAGAATTCGGCTATTGGCCAAGCCGATCATCCTTCGCCCGGGAAGCATGCATCGAGAAAATCGAACGGGAGCGTCTAAAAAAGGTAAAGAAGGAGCAATCTGACAACTGACCCACCCCATTTATTTAAGATTCCATTTTTAGTAAGCCCATTAAACCTAAAATTGATGAAGAGGAAGTGCCGTGCTTGCTCAAGAACATATGTGAACATTTAAGCGTAAATGAGAAAAGACAAATCCTAATTATAGATGGAAGAATACTATTAATCTTGAGCGATGAATCAATATCTGAAAATGTTGATACATTCATAACTCTAAACTACAGAGGTCAGCCTAATAAAATTTTCAATCCACTGTTTAAGGCGGGAGTTTAAGAGCAGCTTATTTCGGGCTTTTATCCGCTTTTATTTTTCTTATTGCTTCGATAATGCCGTTTACCAATGCCTCAACAAGTTTTTCACCTTTCTCTTTGGTTGCTTTCGTTGGATCTCCCACGTATCCTTCTGGGCAATATATAACCCAGTCAAGCGGCGTAACGATGGGTAATCCCTCTAAAGGTTTAGGTTTTGTCTTAGCGGGTTTAGCCCGTTCCATACGGCAGAGATCTGGATATAAATAAAGCATGAAGCTTGTTTCTATTTCACACGCATGCCCAATCTCGCTTGTTTCCCTAATTTTAGGTAGGATTTCCCGCTCAAACGCCCAGGGCTCAGCCATTATGTATAGGGAATAACCGGTTTCCCTTGTAAGTCTGCTTGCGGCGAATAGCCTCAAAATATTTATGTTTCCTCCATGACCGTTTATTATCAAAATCTTCTTAAAACCATTTCTGGAGACTTCTTCGCAGATGCTTTCCAAAAGGTTTAGGAGAACATCTTCCCTTATATTTATGGCTCCTGGAAATTGGCGCATATCCGCCACATAACTATAGAATAGCGGAGGGAGCACAATGCATGGCTCCTTTTCAGCAGCCCTTAACGCAATCTCGTAGGCTATTAATCCATCGGTTCCAAGTGGGAGGTGAGGTCCATGTTTCTCTAAGGAGCCTATTGGAAGAACCACAACGATATCGTCCCTCTTGGCGAGGTCTGCCAGTTCATCAGCAGTAAGCTCTTCCCATTTCATATCAATCACACGCCAGATTTATTTTAAGCCTAGAAATCTAAGCGCGTTTTCGCCCATTATTTTATTAATGACCTCTCTTGAGGCGCCTATAACCTGCCTTAAAATAGACGTATCCCTTGCAACATGGAGCTTTCCACGCTCTAATCCGCCAGCAATGCAATCTGTGCCAAAAAGCATATGGTCTTCAGCCCCATAGGCTATAAGTTTTTGAAGGGAGTCTTTTCTATACATTAATGGAGTGCCTGGAGTTATATCTATAAACATCCGCATTTCCCCTCCGATTTCCTCAAGGGACGCCCTAAACCTGCCCCATAAAGCCAAGCATTCATCAACCCAGGGCCAGCTTATATGCGCCAAGGCGAATCTAAGATCTGGAAAGCTCAGAAGAACCTCATAATTTACTGGCCTGCAAAACCTCGACGAATCCTTAAAGCCGAATAGTATGCCGGAGTGAAAAATTACTGGAACGTCGAGCTTCTCAATTTTTTCATAGATTGGATACATGAACTCATCATACGGATACCAATGGTCTGGGATCATCTTGACGCCTTTAATCTCCTTTGATGTTACCGCCCACTCTAAAATTTGAACGGCGTTCTTAAGCCTAGGCTCAAGCCAGACAAAGCCGATGATCCTATCCGGCGCCTCACTCTGAAGCCTAGAAATAAACTCCACAGCCTCCCTCTGCTTCTCAGAAGTCACATTAGGATAGCTGAACTCTAGATGTCTAGTTACGCCAGCGACGGTTTTAGGAATTATCCTATCGCAGGGGATTGAAACCGGGTATGGTGAGAAAATCACCGCCTTATCTATTCCAGCCTCATCCATCCCCTTAACGACAGCATTAACCGTTTCCAAACCCAAACTATGAACGTGGCAATCAATAATCATATAGATGCACCTAAAAATTATATGGGGTAACATTTGATAAAACTTTTTGTAGCACCGTCTGGGAAACAGCCGTTAAATTTGATTAAACGCCAAAAAATAATTAAGACATTACCAGAACCGAATAAACGCTGTCTTAAAAGCATAAATATGAAGAAGAAACTTTAAGCGGGCTGATAATCCAGCGCGGTTAAATTAGGCTTTCGCTGCGGGATCCGCCGTAAATCGCCTTCATTTCAAAATCTAACTTTCAGCTTAAGCGTTGACGTTCCATGAAAAATGGCAACAATATAAATAATCTAAGCAGTCAAAGCCCCTATCATTTCGACGCTGGAAAACCAGGGTGCAAAAGTCAAATGGGTTCAGCATATTCTAAGCTATAAAACTTGAAAAAGATAACCTCTATATGCAACTGATAAACCTTGAGGTGCAATGAGTATTACGTGGCAGCAAACCTAAAAGAAGAAGAGAATCTAGTAGAAACAAAGGTTTTTCTCCTTACAACGGAGAAAATGAGGCGGTAAAATTTATTGCCGCAAAGAAAATAAAATATAAAAGCTCAGCAATAAACTAAATCGGTGGGCCGGTAGTCTAGCGCGGTTAGGACATCCCCCTTTAGGAACCTAAAGCAGCCCTTACGAACAATAAGGCAGACATTAAGACAGGCTGAGATCGCCGGTTCAAGTCCGGCCCGGCCCACCA
>Ga0105159_1000069_pt1 | contig 28612 bp, 28 predicted proteins | sample LHCtaG_2_FD_89590 | JGI IMG/M metagenome (GOLD analysis project Ga0105159, IMG submission 89590) | Hot spring microbial communities from Little Hot Creek, USA to study Microbial Dark Matter (Phase II) - LHC4sed_replicate | ecosystem: Environmental > Aquatic > Thermal springs > Hot (42-90C) >...
ATTGAAAATATGCAGGATTTCTGGGCTGCAATGTGGCATTTCGGTGGAGTAATTGCTTATCCAGGATACAATAGAGTGGTTGACGACTTAAGCAGGTTCCCCGGTGCGAAATGGTTTATAGGTGCACGCTTAAACTTCGCAGAAAACCTTTTAAGGTTTAGGGATAACTATCCAGCCTTCATTTTTAGGAGTGAGGATGGAAGAACTGCTAAAATGACTTACTCAGAGCTATATTATGAAGTTGCACGCCTAGCTAAGTTGATGCAGGAATTTGGGGTTTCTGTTGGTGATCGTGTAGCTGCTTACATGCCGAATATTATTCAAACAGCTGTTGCTATGTTAGCTACGACATGCCTAGGCGCTACATGGTCGTCCTGCGGGGCAGAGTTGGGGCCTGCTGCAGTGATAGATCGATTCAGCCAAATTGAGCCGAAGGTTTTGGTTACTGTTGACGGCTACCCATATAAAGGAAGATGTTTTGATCTACTGCCCAATATTGAGAAGGTGGTAAAGAGTATTCCCACTCTTGAAAAGGTTATTGTTGTCCCATACATTGAGGAAAAGCCTGACATTAGCAATATACCTAAATCCATCCGTTACGATGAGTTAATTTCGCTAAGGGAAAAACCGGAAATAAAGTTTGAACATTTCCCCTCAGATAATCCAGTCTATATAATGTTCTCATCAGGAACTACTGGAAAACCGAAATGCATGGTGCAGGGAACTGCTGGAGTTCTTGTAAACCACTTAAAGGAATTAATGCTCCACACAGATCTTAAACGTGAGGATAGAATTACCTACATAACTTCACCGAGCTGGATGATGTGGAACTGGCTTATAAGCTCCCTAGCCGTAGGATCAACAATCGTACTGTATGACGGTAATCCAAACTATCCAAATTGGGAGACTATGTGGAGGATTATTCAGGAGGAGGATATAACCATTTTCGGATGTAGTGCAAGCTATATTAACTACCTTAGAAGTGTAGGTGCTCAGCCTAAAAGGCTTTATGACTTATCATCCCTCCGGGAAATATCGCAAACAGGCTCACCACTTTCAGCTGAGGGGTTTGAATGGGTTTACCGTGAGGTTAAGGAGGATCTTCACTTCAACTCTATTTCAGGTGGAACAGACATAAACGGATGCTTCGCTGCCGGAAGCCCCACACTGCCAGTATATGCTGGTGAGCTACAGGCTCCGGCTTTAGGTATGAAGGTGAAGGCATATGATGATAAGGGAAACCCAGTCCTAGACCAGGTTGGTGAGCTTGTTTGTGAAGCACCATCACCCTCCATGCCTCTCTACTTTTGGAATGATCCTGACGGAGCAAGGTATAAGGAGGCTTACTTTAGCTTTTACCAGTTTACCGGTAAGAACGTTTGGAGGCATGGCGACTGGATCATTATCCACAGCGATACAGGCGGAATTACCTTCCTCGGGCGTTCAGATGCTGTTCTAAAACCTTCAGGAGTAAGAATAGGTACTGCTGAGATATACAGTATAGTTGAAAAGCTGCCTGAAATAGCTGACAGCCTAGCTGTTGGGCAAAGCTGGAAAGGTGATCAACGCATCATACTATTCGTTAAGCTGAACCCCGGCTACAAACTAACAGAAGAGTTAAAGGATAAAATAAGAAGGGTTCTCCGTGAAAACGCTTCTCCCAGACATGTTCCAGCCAAAATAATTGAAGCACCCGACATCCCTTACACGTTTAACATGAAGAAGGTTGAGATAGCTGTTTCTAACATAATAAATGGAAGACCGGTAACCAATAGAGATGCTCTAGTAAATCCGGAGTCTCTTGACTACTTCGAAAAAATTCTGCCTGAACTTCAAAGGGAGTAGTATATAAATCCTCAGTTACCATTCCTTCTAAATTAAGCTTGATAATTGAAGAATAGCTAACATCATATATCCCGGAGGATATCTAGTAAACCACAAACTTTCCTCGGCTTAACCCTAAACATTATTGGAGGCTTACGGAAACTAAATAGTAATTGGCTATGTCCAAATAGGAAAGCTTTAAAAGCTTAAACCCATACTACAGGCGGGTTTTTATGCCTCCTCTTGCATCTATAGTTTCAGCTGGAATGAGCAGGTTTGGTAGGCGTGATGATCTATACTGGAGGGAGCTTTTCCTCGAGGCCTTTAAGGAGGTTATTGATAGATGTCCTAATTTAGATCCTAAGAAGGATATAAAGGCTATATATCTTGGGATGATGAGTAGCGAGTATGAGAGGCAGGGACATACTGGAGCTACTGTCTCAACATGGGCTGGACTACTGCCCGTGGAGGCTATTAGAACTGAGGCTGCATGTGCCTCAGCTGGAGCTGCTGTAAGGTTTGGGGTAGCTATGGTTGCCTCAGGTCTTCACGACGTAGTTCTTGTTGGTGGTGTTGAGAAGATGACTCATAGATCAACCCCTGAAGTAACAAGCTTCCTCGCTACTGCTGATGACTTCCACTTTGACCAGTGGCATGGATTAACCTTCCCAGGATTCTTCGCATTAATGGCTGTAGCCCACTTCAACAAGTACGGATCAAGCGAGGAGGATTTAGCTAGAATTGCTGTTAAAAACCATAGGAACGGAGCCCTAAACCCTAAAGCCCACTTCCAGAGGGAGATAACGTTAGAGGAGGCTTTAAAATCTAGGGTTGTTGCTTGGCCTCTTAAGCTTTATGATTGCTGCCCAATAACTGACGGTGCTTCACTACTCCTAATAGCAAGGCCGGATATAGCTAGAAGATTTACTGATACGCCTGTAAACATTATAGGTCAAGGATTTGCATGTGGAAGCATACTAGCATTTGAGAAGGATTTTGAGAAAGTATCCTTTGAAGCTAATGTTGAGGCTGCTAGACAAGCATACCTAATGGCTAAGGTTGAGCCTAAAGATATTGATGTAGCTGAGGTTCATGACTGCTTTACAATAGCTGAACTGATAGAGTATGAGGATCTTGGATTCTGCAGGAAGGGGGAGGGCTCTAAGATGATTAGGGAGGGTATTGTTGAGCTTGGAGGTAAAATACCTATAAACACAAGCGGAGGATTGAAGTGTAAGGGGCATCCTGTAGGAGCTACAGGTGCAGCCCAACTCTACGAGATATATCTACAGTTAACAAATCAAGCAGGGAGAAGACAGGTTAGAGGAGCTGAAATAGGTCTCACACATAATCTAGGAGGTCCAGGAGCATCAGCTGTAGTAACTATATGTAGTAGGTGATTAGATGGAGCATCTTATTAAGCTTTCAGAAACTACAATAGAGAACTTCTATAGAAAGCTTGAGAATGGAGAGCTGGCAGCAGCTAAATGCAGTAAATGCGGCTTAATAGTTTTCCCTCCAAGACCTCTATGTCCAAGCTGCTACTCAGAATCTCTTGAATGGGTAGAGTTGGAGAAGGAGGGTGAAGTAGTTACATACACGATTATTCATGTAGCACCACCGGACTTTAAGCCTCCATACATAGTTGCAGTAGTAAAGCTTAGAAACAACATCAAAATCATAGGGATACTTAAGGATGATATAAGCGAGGTTAAGGTAGGATTGAAAGTAAGGGTTGAGGTTGAAAGAAGTAGGGGGGAAGGATGGCCGTTACGTCCCAGAATAATATTTACAAAATAGGTAAAACTTAACAATCTATGTGGAGATAAATACTATGTTAGCATCGTAATCTAAATCCTAATTTGTTCTATCTTAAGCAATTCCCATACTTAGCTCTTGAGCTTCATCATCCTCACATCCTCCAGCTTCATCGGGCATGCCTCCTTTCGGGGTAAGCCTATGCCCCACATTTAAGGAATCCCTCCATAACCTCTCGATGTATTCTTCTGCCCGATTATAAGTCTGAATTTCGGATATTCAAATATTCTCTTCCTTTAGGTCTTTATTTACATACCGTATCTGGAGTAGGTCCTAGATGCTAGTTAGGGTTAGCATAACTGCTCTATGCTGACTTGTATTTAATGTATTTCCGGAGTTTTATGTAGTTATACTTGAACTCCGCCTATTCATGCTTCTACCCCAGTTCCCCGCTACTCTTTCCTTAAATCCTCAAAGATGTTTGTTCTATTCGCTAGCTGCTTTGTAATTTTGTGTAGGCTATAATCCTCTGAGAATTGTTTAACTATTGGATGATTCCCTACTGGATGAATTGCTAATAAGCTTCTTTATTCTATTTATAGCCTCCATTATTGTTTCTCTTGATGCTGCAATAGATATTCTTAAATGTCCCTCTCCAGCCTCTCCGAAAGCGGCTCCTGGAATTGTTGAAACTCTTACCTCGTTAAGTAATTTTTCAGCAAGGCTTAACGAGTTTCCCTCTATCCTGCTAAAGTTTGGGAATAGGTAGAAGGTTCCTTTAGGCTTCACACATTCCACACCAGGTATCTCGTTTAGTAGGTTGAAGGCTATATCCCTTCTCTCCCTATATTCATTAACCATATACTCAACGTAGTCCTGGGGCTCTGTTAAAGCCTTCAAGGCAGCTAGCTGTATTGCTGGACTTACACAGGAAATCATGTATGAATGTATTGTACGTATAGCTGATGTTACCTCTTTCGGAGCTACTACATATCCTATCCTCCATCCAGTCATAGCGTAAGTCTTTGAGAATGAGTATACAGATATTGTATTGTTTCTTGCTTCAGGTATTGATGCTATACTGAAATGTTTAGCATCGTCAAATATTATCCTCTCATATACTTCATCAGATAGAACATAAATACCTTTTTTAAGAGCTAGATAGGCCAGCTGCCTAAGCTCTTCCTCACTGTAGACGGCTCCAGTAGGGTTGTTTGGAGTGTTTATTATTATCATTTTTGTTCTTTCACTTATTCTATCCTCTATTAGCTTAATGTTTAAATGGTATTCTGGTGGGCTTAGAGGTAATGGTATAGGATTTCCTCCTGCAAGCTTAACAAATCCCTTATATGCAGGCCATGCAGGCTCAGGGATGAGAACTTCATCCCCCTCATCGACAACTGCATGTATAGCGCTGAATAATGCTCCATACCCTCCAGCAGTAACTGTTATTTCATCCTCTGGATCAGCATCTATCCTATTATCCTGCTTAAGCTTTTCAGCTATTGCCTCCCTTAGCTTAGGTATTCCAGCAGTAAATGTGTAGTGGGTATAGCCCTCACAAAATGCTTTCTTTACAGCTTCCTTAATGCTTTCAGGAGTATCGAAATCAGGCTCACCAACATGAAGCTTTAAAACATTCTCTAAACTCTCAACAGTATCGATAAGTTTACGTATAGGTGAAGGCTTAATTGTTAGAGCACGTCTTGAAACCCTCATAAAATCCCTTACTGGAAGCATTATTTAAACTTAATGCTAGCTATTAGGCATCCTGTAAACTTAAGCCTTACCTGAAAGGCAGTCAGCAATGCTTAAGTTTGTAGAGTTACTGTAGTAAAAAATAAATGTTTGGTATTTTGGATTAAGTATGGAGTTGGAGCTGTTGAACACAGTTCATCGTATTGGATTTAAGACTATGCTACATTACGTTAAGGATATTGGATGGAGTGTTAGGGATAGCTTAGTTGAGGTTAACGCTTTAGGAATGCTGGTTAGTATATTCCCTACAAACATTGTTGTTAACGATGTTCTTAATGGCAGAGTGAAGGATAAGGAGTTGATTCTACATATTCTAAATAGTGTAGTTTCCAGTTTACCTGTATCTATTACCTTAGAGGATTATGTTGATGCATTGAAGCTTCCCGGAGGCTTATCCATTAAGAGATATGAGGGACGAATAGTAAGCTTCATAGCTAACGAGCTTATAGATGTTAAAGTGGAGCAGGTTAATCCTGTTGTTAATAGCCTAAACGGCTTTATGGTTAAGCATCCAAACGCTACATGGGCATGCTGCTTTCCAATAGCTAGAGGGGTAGGTATTCAGATAGCCTACTGGCATGGTGAGAACGGTATTCCTCCAGGCTCCTCAATAACCTATAATATCGGCATAGCTAAATATGGATTATCACCAAGCGATATCGTATTGCTAGCTGAACTAACAGCTGATAGACTTGTAGCTATGTTTAGAGTAAAGTATGGCTTAAAACCTAAAATGTATAGTAGCTTATACCTATGATAATGCTGAGTATTATAATGATGGAGTACAGAAGTGTTAACAGCTATCTGTATTGATTATGTTACGGTAAATGCTGGATTGTTAGTTCTTCAGAATCTCGTTGAAAACCTTATTAAATATGTTAAATGCCTTCTCATCGTAGAGGCATACGGTAACTCTATTTAGCGATAAAGCAGTTTTAGAGAATTCCTTTAAGATGTTAGCCATAATCTCAGCGCATTTCTCAAGGGGATAACCGTAAACACCGGTAGATATTGCAGGTAAAGCTATGGTGTTAAGCTTAAGCTCCTCAGCTTTACTAAGAGCTGACTTTATAGCTGAAGCCAGCTTATCATCTCCTCCCTCCTCGCCGTAAACCGGACCTACAGCATGAATAATATACTTAGCTTTAAGCCTACCTGCACCGGTAACAGCAACTCCACCAACAGGTACGGGGCCGTGAATCCTTACATATTCATCACTCTCCCTCTGTATAATTTCTCCTCCCCTCCTAACAATAGCACCAGCAACCCCCCTCCATGCTTAAGATAGGGGTTTGCAGCATTAACAATAGCGTCAGCTTCAATATCGGTAATATCGCCTTTTACAACAATAACCTCTAATCCATTAAGAGTAGATCTGAACTGCATAACTATATAGTACGTTTAGATTTAAGAATTTAACTCTAAACTACCTATGGAGGGGATTATATGTCTCCAGAATCTACTGCAGCTGGGTAAGCATTAAACACCTAGCTTTTCAGCAGCTTTACAGGCTAATGTCTCATACCATTTTGGAACATCTACATCGGCAATTCTCCTATTCGGTGTGTATGGTTTAATATCAAGTATTGGTGTTCCATTAAAGAGATCTAGCCCCTCAACATGTAGGTAGAGTTCTTCACGCCTAATAAGCCTAACTATAGTTAAAGCTATAGGGTTAGGTCTATGGGGGGAGTCTGTGCAGAAAACACCTACTTCAGGTAGGTCGCTGATCTTAATATTGAACCTTAGGAATCGCTTAGGCCTAACCTTAAGGGTTCTACGCTGATCATCAGTAACTTTATGAAGATAAGCTATAAGTATTAGATGTGAGAATCCATCAATGCCGTTAAGCCCATCACCATACTCCCTAAAAACCTCAACAACGCCTTTAACACCACTCCATGAATTCCTAATAGCTTCATCATCAACATCTACATGCACCACACCTATAGGTTTAAGCTGTATACTCAACTTAGCCACCTTAACATTAAACTCTCAATCTAGCTCCAACCCCTCCTACACGGTAGATGTTAGGAAGCTTCTCTTTAAGCTTAGCCTCAGCAGTAACTCCGGTGCAGTGCATAGGCATTAAAGCTTTAACGTTTTGACTGGATATGAAGCTAACAACATCATCAATTCTATCCGTTGAGGAACGTAGTAGATGTAGACCACCAACAATACCATATATATTCTTAATATTAGCTATTTCCTTAGAGTAGTTTACTATATTTTCAATTCCGGCATGGCAGCATCCCACAACGATTACAAGCCCTTTACCCTCAACGTTAACTATAAGGGAAGACTCGTCGACAATATCATCATCCACAATCCTACCATCAACAACCCTATAAAACCTACTGGTACTACTAGGTCCCCATGACCTCGGTATTTCACCTGTTAACATGATACCTGAAGCAATACTTACCGGTGACCTTACTGGAATTAGGCTGCATCCTAAAGCCATAATCTGCTCCCTAGATTCAGGAATACCTATACTTCTGAGTTTAGGAGTATCTGTTAACGCAGGCTCAAACAGGTTTGGATGAGCCAGCACAGGTATACCCCCTACTAGCTCTAAAAGCTTTTTAAGACCACCAGTATGGTCATAGTGTCTATGGCTTAAAACCACATAGTCAACATCCTTAACATTAAATCCTAAAACATCAATGTTTTCGCTAAGCACCTTACCTGTTGATCCAGTATCGAAGAGTATGTATGTTTCCTCTTCACCTACAGCATGAATAAGAATTGATAAACCATACTCAGCAGCTAAATACCTGTTTCTAGGTAGCGGTATACTATTATCAACAAGTACGTTCAGCTCCACCATCTTAACAGAACCTATCTCAACCATAGCTAGCAAATTTAACGGATAGATTTAAACATTGCCTACCCCAGCTCCTAATGGAGGAACCACCGCATCCCCTGATGGAGCTAAGATGTGGGGGCAGGGTTTTGCTCCGGAAGGAGCTAAGCTCAATGAAACGCTCTAATGAACCAAGAGGGGATGAGGGAGGTGAAGCTCAAGGGCTAAGTATGAAATCTATACAAATCCATAATTAGTCCAAAACCCTGTTAGAGCTTGTAGCCTAGGTGTTTTAGGATTTTTCTGGAGATTTCGTAGGCTTCATATGCTTTTCTAAGAGCTTCCCCCGCGTTTTCTCTATTGTAGAGCTGTCTAGGAGTTATTCTCTCAGTAGGTATTCCATAGCTTGTTCTACCGTGTTCGGGAGCTAGTGTACTAACGATATCGATTAGTTTTCCAGCATCATCTTTTAGGTGGTTTGGGATTTTATTCAGTATCTCTCTTAGCTCGTTGGATGGGTCATGGGTCCAGCTTGGTAGGTGGAAGTGCGCTATTACAGCTTTTGCTGCGTTTTCCGCTGTAAGCTGTGATGCTTGTACTGTTCCAACCCAGTCTTCTATACTAAATCTTTTTGTAGCGGCTTCAAGCTGTTCTGTAGCTGTGTTTAGCCTGTATATTACTTCTTCCTGAGGATCTATTTCCATATCTACACCTCTAGCTTAATCTTGCAGCCTGGCTTCGGTAACTCCCAGTAGTAGTGTTTTCCATCCTTCCTTCTTATAACCCCCTTACTCTCCAGCTCCCTTCTTACTTTCAACATGAAGTCCTCCAGCTTCCCATGTTTATCGTAGACGGCTACTCCATCCCATATTATGTTGAGTAGTAGTGGTGTAGCTTTCTTAATGTTTAGGAATCTAGTATACTCCATATCCATTACTGTAAGCTTCTCGGCTGGGAGGTGTTTAGAGATTGCTTTGTAGATGTAGATATGGCGTTTGTTAGAGTTAACGTTAAGGTTTTCCCATAGGATAAGTAGGTCTAAATCACTCTCCTCATTACTTTCCCCCCTAGCAGTAGAGCCGAAAACTATGATGCCTGCTATGAACTTGTTTTCTGAAACTATGCTCTCAATAGCTTCATGCAGCATAACAACACAGCATTTAATAGTTGAAGCTTAAATACTTTACTGTAAGCTAAACTTTTTCTACTCTACTGCTTATTGTTTATGTGGTTGATGTATTTAAGCATTACTTAACAGATATTGTTTCCAGCAATATTGTAAGGTTTTGTAGAGGTAGGTGGGTTGGTGTTCATGTTGAGGGGAGGGATAGTTGTGGAAAACAAATACTTGTACGTTATTTTAGGGGTAAGCCCTTAAGGATTGATGGGGTTGATGATGTTTTAAACATTCTTAAAAGGCTTGAAGCGCTTAAGCCGAGGACAATATATGCAACAATAAACGTATACTCCAAGCTTAAGGATTTTGAGGATATTGCTTCCCTCTCAAACATTACTGCCTGCATGCCTACATGGGATGTGGATAATGTATTGGAGGATTGGAGGGTAACATTAGCTATTGCAGATGAGATTGTTAGGTTTCTAGATGGGGAGGGTGTGGTGAAGTCCGTTGTTGTTAAGTGGAGTGGTAGGGGATGCCATATACATATACATCCATTAGCTTTTTCAAGAGATATGTATAGAGTAATTCATCCGTTAGATTTAGCTTACGCTGTTGTTGAATACGTTATCTTAAAGCTTTACAGTAGGATTGCTGATATTGCTTTAAGTAGTAATGCTGACAGATTAAGGGTTGAGAATAAAATTGATGTACAGAGGCTTTTCACAGCGCCTCTAAGCCTTCACAGATGTTTAGATGTTGTTTGTGTATGTATTGATCCATATAGAATACTTGATTTCACGCCTGATATGGCTAATCCGTACGGCTTTAAACACTTTAATGATTGGGATAGATATGTTGAGGGTGAAGGAGATGATTTAGCTTTAAAATCCTTTAGTACTGTAGGCTCCTATATTAAGCCTATGAAGGCTAAAAGAAGGAAGCATCCACCGCTTGATAAGCAGATACTGGATGTTCTCTCAAAATTTAATAATGAAAACATATAGTAGACCCAAGATGCTTCCCTAATTGATTAGCTATTGTCTACCTTACTGCTGGAATTTTCTATATTTTGTAATCTAGCTTTCTACATGTTTGAGAGCTTCAGCATTTAGCATTATGTTATTATACTGGTAGTTTAAGAGGTTTCCAGGGTACTAGGTAATCCTAAATATTGACTTAGCTATTATGTATGCAATTATGAAGCTGAGGATTGATATTATTGAATCTACTTCCGGCTTTTCATTCATAACTATTATTGAGATTATGAATGAGGAAACTGTAAGATTAGCTACTAGAGATACTGTAAGAAGAGTATTAGCTGTAGGGTCTATTACAGCTCCATGGATAAGTAGGGACATAACGTGTGGGAGAACGTTAACAATCATTCCTGAAATGAAGCTGATAATTGCAATTATTGCTTTAACTCTATACCTCATTATTTTAAGCCTGGTTTCCTCATATCTAATACAATCATACATTACTGAAACTATTTTTGTTATGATTTTACCGATGTTGCTGAGGCTATGGGGGCTTTCAATACTTACTCTTGTAACGAATTTAGTTATTGTAACCTCAAAGGGGCTAAATACCCTCTCTAAATCACTAATAACCTCTAAGATAGGTGTACCAGTTACTAGCTTAATCTTAATGTCTTCACCGACATCAACATCATCCTCAATATTTTCCAAAGCATATAGAAACGATTTTTCAGGACATATTCCTGAAAGCATGTTTACTATGTATGATGATATGAAGCTGTAAAATAATCCTCTCAGCTCTACTTTCGACCTCCTCATCCTATATAACTATACCAATAATAAGCTATAAGCCCTCCAGAAATACGAACTTATATAGCTTCAGAAACCTAAAGCTTCAGTATGAACTATCGATTTATGAATGTATATTTTAGCATAATGTAATGTTTAAATATCTCCTCCTATTATGGTTTTATGCATATTGAGGATATTAAATCCCTAGTTAATAATGAGGTTGAAGTCTTCGGCTCTAGGTTGGGGATTAAATATAGATTACCGCCTGTTTTAGGGGTTGCATCAGCTAATGATCCTTTATGGCTTAGAATTAGGGAGATTCATCCATGGATTCATCATCCTAGAGAGCTTCTTAAAGATGTTGAAAGCATTATTGTGTTTGCAGTACCGTTAAGTCTTGAAGCTGTGGAAAGCAACTCAAAGGGTATGGAGCCATCTATCCAGTGGCTTAAGGAATATTTCCTAACAAATAAGCTGATCAACTACTTATCCCAAGCTGTTGCTGATACTCTAGGTAGGGTAGGCTTTAAGTCTATGGGGCTTAAGGCAACCCACGACTATGATAGGGAAACTCTTACCTCACACTGGAGTCATAGACATGCAGGCTATGTTGCAGGTTTAGGAACATTTGGAATAAATAATCTACTCATAACCCCTAAGGGAGCTGCTGTTAGGCTGGGAACTGTTTTAACCAGCTTAAAGCTAAATCCAGATTCCAGACCTGAAGTTGAATACTGTACTGCTAAGAGGGGTGGAGGATGTGGAGAATGTGTTTTAAAATGCCCAGTAAACGCTTTAGAAAACTGGAGTACCGGTAAGTTTAAATGTAGAGACTGGATTGAGGGTAATGATAGGAAGTATAGGGATACTGTTGGCGGGATATGTGATGCATGTGGTAAATGCTCATCAGGCGTACCCTGCTCAATAAAGATACCTAGCTAGATTCTAACAGGTGCTTTAATGCTGGATTACTATAATTCCTGGCCTATTATGGCTTGTAAGGCATTAAAGTATCCTATTGAAAACTTCAAGACATACCTCTTCGACAATATTGCTGTTGTAGGTATGGGGGGTTCAGGCATTGTCGGAGACTTCATTAAGACATTAGGGTTTGAAAGACTTAGTATTCCAGTATATGTTTTTAAGAGCTTCAACATCCCCAAATGGGTTAATAGTAAAACACTACTTATAGCTATATCGTATTCAGGTAATACCCTTGAAACTATAGAGTCTGTTAAGCATGGGGTTAAGTATGGTGCTAGTATTGTAGCTATATCTTCAGGTGGATTACTGGAGAAAATAGCTTTAAACAATAAATTCCCCTATGTTAGGGTTGATGGTGGCTACACTCCTAGATCAGCATTCCCCCTACTGCTCTACTCAGCATTAAGGATTTTATCAATGCTGAATTTAGATATTGTTGAGGAGTGGGAGATTAATGAAAGCATTGACTTTCTCAATACTGATAGAAATATGGAGACTGCTCGAGAAGTAGCTAATACCATTAAGGATTCAATACCTATAATAATAGCTGATGTTAGATATGAGCCTTTAGCCTTAAGATTTAAGAATGAGCTTAACGAAAACTCTAAAATGATAGCTAAGTATGAGGTAATACCTGAATACTTCCATAACGATATAGTAGGCTATGAAGGATCTAGAGGAAACTTTAAAGTTTTAATACTGGATCCTAAAGATGAAACCATATATTCAGATATGCTTACAAACTTTATTTTAAGTTATTTAAGGGATTTAGGATTTGAAGCCTTAAGCTTAGAGCTTAAGGGAAAATCACCTCTTACAAAGCTCATATACGGCTCACATATAGCTGGCTTATCATCAGTAATGATTGCTGAATCAAAAAGCATAAATCCACTTCAAACCATATCAATAAATAAATACAAGGAATTCCTAAAGAAAATATTTACCGGCAAGAAATCCTACCTGGAAGGGATGTAGCATACAACTATAACAGCTTTAAACCTACGGAGCCTTCCTCCCACATTAAAGTCATAATAAACTAATAAAGTATTTCTACCCTAACACTTTTCAGAATTATGACTGTGGAATATGATGTCCTAATTAAGGATGGGTTTATAGTAGATGGGGTTAGTAGCCGGTGGCTTAGAGCTGATGTAGGAGTATGTGAGGGTAAAATAGTGAAGATAGGGAGAATCCCTACTTCTAAAGCTGATATTGTAATTGATGCTAGAGGACTTACAGTAGCTCCAGGATTTATTGATATACATTCCCATTCAGATATAACTGCGCTAATTTATCCTGGGGCTGAAAGTAAGGTATATCAGGGTGTAGCAACAGAGGTTGTAGGGAACTGCGGCTTATCACCTGCACCTGTTAATAGAGATAATCTTCCACTACTTAAACACTATTTAGACTCATTTTTCGGCAAGGTATCTGAATACCTGTCATGGACATGGATAACCATTAAGGAATACTATGAGGGGGTTATGCGTCAAGGCGTTTCAGTAAATATGGCTCCTCTAGTAGGTCATGGAGCTATTAGAATAGCCGTAATGGGCTTTGAGCAGCGTGAGCCAAGTAGTGGTGAGCTTAACTCTATGAGGGATCTTGTTAGGCAAGCTATGGAGGACGGTGTTTTCGGTATGAGTGTAGGTTTAGCTTATCCTCCAGGATTATTTGCAAAAACGGATGAGCTGGTGGAGCTGGCGAAGATTGTTGGGGAGTATGGTGGAGTATTTGCTAGCCATATTAGAAATGAGGGAGCCAGTGTTTTTGAGGCTATTTCTGAAGCTGTAAGAATAGGTAGGGAGGCAAATGTATCTGTTGAAATATCCCATATTAAGGTTATGGGTAGGGGAAATTGGGGTAGAAGTAGTGAAATTATAAAAACTATAGAGGAGGCGAGGAGAAGTGGGGTTGATGTAGCTGCTGACCAGTATCCATACACTGCTGGGCAAACAGGTCTCTACGCTATACTTCCCCCATGGGTTCAGGAGGGGGGTATTAAGAAGCTTATTGAGAGAATTAATAATCCATCTATTCAGGATAGGATTAGGAGAGATATGGAGGAGGGTGTGGATGGATGGAGAAGTATAGCTTCTGAGGTTGGCTGGGATAATATAGTTGTAGCATCAGTTAATACAGATAGGAATAAGCCTCTGGAGGGGAGGACAATATCTCAAATAGCTAATATCTGGAATCTAGACCCCCTGAAAACTGTATTTAAGCTTTTAACAGATGAGGGTGGAAGTGTATCTATAATTCTATTTTATGGATGTGAGGATGATCTTAAAAGCTTTCTAAGTAGACGATGGGTTATGATAGGGTCAGACCATAATGGAGTTAGAGTAGGTGAAGGGCCTCTAGGAGGTATTCAGCATCCTAGAGCTTACGGAGCCTTTCCAAGAGTTATAGCGAAGTATGTAAGGGAGGATGTAGTATTATCCTTAGGTGAAGCCATTAGGAGAATGACTTCACTACCAGCTAAGAAGCTTAAGCTGAGAAATAGGGGTGTAATACGTGAGGGTATGTGGGCTGATATAGTTGTTTTCGATGCTTTAAAGCTAGTAGATAAAGCAACATATCAGAACCCAGCAATATATGCTGAGGGAGTAGAGTACCTACTTGTAAATGGAGTACTTGTTGTTGAGAAGGGTAAACATACAGGTGCAAGACCTGGAAAAATACTAAGTAGAGTGTAGTGGATACAACAATTATAAGCTTAACCCAAATTCAAATCATCAGCAATAACTCCAGCAATGCTAAGCTCAACAAGTCACTATATAAAGCCCAGTACAATTCTCCAACATGCATTAATTATCCCTCATAATCTAAACATGTACTTAATCGCTACTCTAAACATGCTTAACATAAACTAAAGAACATGAATTCTTTATGTGATGGATAATTAAGCCATAAAGCAATAAATATTTTAAGTTAAGCTATGTTTATACTTCATTTAAGTTTCGCTTAAAATCTGATGTAATAACCTAATTCCTTCTTTGCTTTTCAAATGGTTTTAGGGTTTGTGGAAGCTATTAATTTAGCGTATTATTTAGGGATTGTAGGTCTCGTTTATGAGGATTATGCTACTTCAAAACACAGCTTCCTAACTAGTTAATCATAGAATCCTAATCCGCTATGTAAATATAGACTGTGAAGCTTAAGTATTTCAAAGTTAACTTCATCAGTAAATCTTAATTACCAATATTGATTAGTCTTAAACTATCCTCTTGGAACAGTTCCAAGTACTTAACATCTAAATATGTGTTCCGCTATAGTTATAGTGGTGGTTTAATGAGTGTTAGAAACATGTTAAAAATAGCTTCAATAGCAATAGTGTCTATACTAATAACCTCAATACTTACTCCATCAGCTCTATACGCTGCAGATACTAGACAGAAAACAAATTTGGAGAAATGCGTAGAACAGCTAGAATCCTCAATAAGTAGAATTAAAGAATTTATTGAAAAAAGAGGTATTAGTCTTCCTGATGATGTCATGGAAAATCTAACTAAAGCTAAAACACTACTAGAAAATGCTAAGAATCTTATTAATGAGGGGAAATATGATGAGGCTAAGGAATGTCTAAAGGAAGCTATGAAATGCGTAAGAATAGTTGCAAGCTATGTTTGTAAGGAGGTACGTGAGGAAATAAGGGAGATGGTTCAGGAAAAAGCTGCAATAGGTCTTGAAGTAGCAATACAAACCCATAAAAAATTCATAGAGAGACTAAACAATACCGTAAATTCACTAGAGGAAATGGGTACAACGGTTAGTGATGAAATTAAGAATGCTATTAAGGAATCTTATGAAATTCTAAATAATGCTTTAAGCATGCTTAAAGAAGGTAAAATTAATGAAACTGCTAGGCTGCTTGGAGAATCTAAGAGAATAATAGCTGGAATAATCGGTCAGCTAAACAAGTTAGTAAAGGGGAAAATAGAGGAGGCTAGAGTAGCTAAGGAAATAGGTAAGCATCTGAGAAGAATGGAGGAAATAACGAGAGACATAGAGAATAAGGTAGCGGGGAGGAGAAGGGAGGAGGCGATAAACCATCTAAAGGAAGTAATAAACAAACTTAACGAATCCCTAAACAAGCTTAATCAACTTAAAAAACATCTATGGGGGAAGGGGATGGTAATCAAGGGAATTGATGAAGCAGCATCAAGAATAAGGGAGAAAATAGATCACGTAGAGAAGATTGGGAAGGGAATCTCCAAATAACTACATATTTTTATCGTATTTGCAGGATTCAGCTGAAGTTGGAATAACCCACTACGTGTTTCAGCAAGCTTACTATATGTTTAGATAAAAGATGAGGGTTTAAGAAGCTTACAAGCTTAAACTTAATATGCTAGGTTCACTGTTGGCTTGATGAAGACTACTATTACTTAGTAAATGCGAAATTCACTACATCAATATTTTAGCGTTCTAGTTTATGTTTAGCTGCCTTCCTTAGGAAGTATTCTGCATATTCCCTTTTTACTCCTGAGTCTATTAGGGTTTTAAGCATCCAATCCATGGTTTTACCTTCAGAAACCCATTTCAAGTATAGCTTACTGATTGTTTCCTTAACTTCATGCGGAAATATTATCCATGCATCTGTTTCCTTAACGTAGTAGTCCGGCTTAATCTTAGACCATGGCTTAACATAGATTGTTGCTATCTTAACCTCTTCAGCTCCAAGAGATTTAAGATACTCAACAGTTACTGTTAATGATTCACCCGTATCAGCAACATCATCAGCGACAAGTACTTTTAAACCCTTAATATCTACTCCAATAGGCTGTGTAATACGTGGCTTAGGCTCAGTTACGTATATGTCCTTGTAGAATTCAACTCTAATATCTGTTACGTTCGGCTGATCCATAAAGTCTGAAAGCAGCCTACCGATAATCCATCCACCCCTTGCAATAGCTACAATTACATCAGGCTTAAAACCGCTAGACTCAACGATCTCAGCTAGCTTAACAGTATCTGTAAACAATTCATCCCAGCTTGGAGCAATAAACTTTAAATACTCAATCACAAAATAACAGAAAACACAGAAATATAAATGTTATACTGCCTAACTCTATGAGATCACGTAAATTGTTAGATGCTGCTAATTAGATTTTAACATTGTAGCAAATACTAAGCTGAGATTACTTTAACATCAATGATAAGCTTAGATTTATATATTTCGTGTTTTATTTAGGTTATGCCCGGTATGTTGGCTTTAGGGTTTAGAGGTGTAGTAGCTGCTGAGGAGCCTAATGCTGCTCTTATCGGTCTTAAGGTATTAGAGGAGGGCGGTAACGCTTTCGACGCATCTATAGCTGTAAGTGCTGTGTTATCTGTTACTATACCTCATGCCTGTGGCTTAGGTGGGGATTCCTTCATCATGATCGTAGGTAATGGCGGGGTTAAGGTTTTAAACGGGTCTGGCCGCTCATCCAGAAACATTAGCTTTAACAGTGTTAAGGAAATGTTTGGATCCCAGCTTCCTAAACGTGGACCATGGGTAATTACTGTACCTGGACTTGTGGATTCATGGCTTCAAATATACCGGGAATTCTGCACAATGCCCTTGAGAAGACTTCTTCAACCCGCAATTAACATAGCTAGAAACGGATTCCCGGTTGGGCGGGGTTTAGCTAGAGCGATAGGGCTTGCATATGGTGAGGAATGGTATTCGAAGGGTTGGGCTCAAATATTTTTAAGGAATGGTAAGCCTCTAGGTGTTGGAGATATAGTTGTTCAACCCATGCTTGCAGATGTTCTTGATAGGCTTGTTGATGATGGTCTTTCCTCGTTTTATAATGGCTCAGTAGCTAAGATTCTTGTAGATGGTTTAAGAAGTAGTGGATGTCCAATAGATTATGAGGATTTCGCCTCACACAAGTCTGAATGGGTAAATCCTATAGAGATTAATTATAGGGGATTTAAATTATATGAAGTACCCCCAAACTCTCAAGGAATTACAACATTAATGATTCTTAACATTCTTGAAGAATACGATGTTAAATCTATGGGTTACTACAGTAGTGAACATGTAAATACTTTAGTTAATGCATCTATGCTTGCATATGAGGATAGGGATAGATATGTAGCTGACCCCCTATACTATAAGGCTCCTATAGATAAGCTATTATCGAAAAGCTATGTATCTTGTAGGAGGAGTATGATGTCTAGTAGTAGCTTTAAAGCTGACGTTGAGGATACAACATTCTTCACTGTTGCTGATAGATGGGGTAATATTGTAGGATTTGTACAAAGCCTATTCTACCCCTTCGGCTCACTAATAACTGTTAATGGAGTAACGTTTCAATGTAGAGGTTTAGGCTTCAGTCTAGATGAGAATAGCCCGAATAGAATTGAGCCCTGTAAGAGACCTCTCCACACATTATCTATTCTAGGATTTCAAGACCAGAACGGATTCGGCATTATTGGATGTGCAGGTGGGGATTTAAGACCCCAAATCCATGCCCAAATCCTCTCAAACATTGTTGACTTCAACATGAACATAGCTGAAGCCGTAGATGCTCCTAGAATAGCCCTAACAGGGTTAAGGGGGGAGATCGTTTATGAATGTAGAATTCCCCATCCGAAAATAGATTTACAGGCTAAACCCCTACCATACTATAGCTCAACAGTTGGCTTATCACAAGCCCTATATAGAAGAGGGGATGGATTACTTCAAGCAACAGCAGATCCTAGAAGTGATGGAATAGCTATAGCTATACCGTAGATTCAAAGGTCCCTATGAAGTATCCTGAAGAACCTGAAATCGGTGTTGGAGTTGTTGCTGTAGATGATAGTAGCAGAATCCTACTAGTAAAGAGGAAATATCCTCCAGGAGCTGGGAAGTGGAGTATTCCTGGTGGACACCTAGAGCTTGGAGAATCCCTTTCCGAAGCTGCTGTTAGGGAGCTTTATGAGGAGACAGGTATTAAGGGGGATCCTATAGGTATTGTGAATATTGATGAGCTTGTAGTATATGATGATGAAGGAGGGGTTAAGTATCACTACGTCCTCATTGATATATTAGTTAAGCCTAAAAACCCTCTTGAAAACGCGAAGCCATCAAGTGATGCTCTTGAAATCGCTGTTATCCCACTTAGGGAATCCTTAAACCTAGATATTACAAAGACAAGTAGAAGCCTTATTGAAAAGCTAATATCTAGAGGAGAAATACTTTTAAAGTCAAACTTCATAACATATTCAGAGCATTAAATATCAGCTAGAGCTTTGTAGCTTAACTCTTCAATAATTGTACTTCCATCTTAAATTGGTATGAATTAGGGGATGGATGTTAAGGTTTTCCCATTTTATTGCATTAAATTTATGAGATTCGAAATTAAGCCGTAAATCTTTAAATTTCACATAGATTTAGTATAAGATATGGAAGTCGCTATATTCCCCCTTATATTCCTCCCATTTCACATCTACTTTTACAACTATTGCGTGAGGTGGTCCGTGATGACACCACTTTACAGCCTCCATAACCTTCTCCTTCTCCCCCTCAAAAACAGCCTCCACACTTCCATCATCCATATTCCTTACATAACCCTTTAAACCTAGAGACTTAGCCATTCTTCTAGTATACGCTCTAAAGAATACTCCCTGAACAACCCCATAAACTCTTACATATGCTCGTGCCAGCATCATTCTATCCTACCATTTAAGAACATTTATAAGTTTTTCGTTTAGAAGGTGGTGTGCTGTCAAACTTAATTAAGCTTCCACCATTAATTTATATGTGATTAACATCGTGGGAGTGTATTAGCTATTCTAATGAATATGTTGGAATTGATGTATATTTACTTTGATATTTCAGCTATTATAGGTTTAAGAATACGGATTATTTCACTAACTCTAGTTTTAATTAGGGTGTAGTGGGATCCGCCACCGACAACTACAATGTCTCTTCTAGCTGCAGATGAGTCTAGAATACATGTTAACCTCTTAACCTCCTCAGTAAATGGGGAAACCTCTCCAGGCTCTAGTCCAGTAATGTTTTTCACATCTTCAAAACCGGCAAGCTTTACATCTCTTACTTTAAGTGTTTTCTTCAGCCTATCATAGTTTATTTTTTTATCACCTGGTAGAAGTATAGCGTAGGATATGTTATTGCTTCCAATAACTATTATTGTCTTCAATATATGGTCTTTAGGTATTCCTGTAGCTTGAGATGCGTCCTCCGACGTTCTTGCATATCTATCCAGCTTTAACAGTTCTCCATAAACGTTATAATCCTTAATAAACTTCTCCACTTTACCTAAACCATTCATAACCCTAAATTTAGTGCTAAGCTTTAAATATATCTCTATTTCAACTAGTCGTTATGAGTGGTGAGAAATCTCCCCAATGTGCTAAATGTCCGTTAAAGCCTTGCTACCGCAACCCGGAAGCTAAAAAACCTGCTTTCTGCCCTATGACTGTGTATCCTGAAATCGTTAAGGAATCTATGAGGGAGTATGAGAATGAATTTATTAAGAATATCCACCGTTTCTCCACACTTATAGAGAAGGAGGGTTATGGCTTCTGGCCTAGAGTTAGAGAGGTTGTTGAGCTTTGTAAAAGACTTAATATTAGGAGGATTGGGGTTGCCTTCTGCGTAGGGTTAAGTGAGGAGGCTAGTAAGCTGGATAAGGTTTTTGAATCGTGGGGGCTTGACGTCTACTCTATAGGATGTAAATGCGGCTCCATAGATAAGACATGGATTGGACTTGAGGAGAAGGATAAGTTAAAACCTGGGCTTCACGAATCTATATGTAACCCTGTTCTTCAAGCAATGATACTAAACCATGTTGGTACGGAGCTAAACGTTGTTGTAGGGCTATGTGTGGGTCATGATACCATATTTATGAGGTATTCAAAAGCCCCAATAGTTTACCTAATAGCTAAAGATAGAGCTACAGGTCACAGCCCAGCTGCACCGCTATACTCCCTAAACTACTTCTCAAAACGCATCCTACCATAAATCAGCCTAAACCCACATAAACCCTTAAATACATTACAATACATACTGCTGTACAAATCTAGAAATGTAATCGTCTCCCCATATACTACAGTTACTTTGTAATTTACTTATGGCTAGGTAGGTCTTCTCATATACTCACTTCTTAAGAGATTCATCTCTTCCATACACTACTTATTAATTTTGCTTACGGCTTAACATTGAATCCCATATCCTACTCCTTAAGAGACAGGAAGCTTAATTACTGCTTCTAGCTCGTATTAGTTCATGACGGAAAGTATGAGCTTTCTAGGTATAATCAGTTAAGAATGTAGACTAAGGTTATATTTATATATAACTTTAGTCTATGTATATTATGGCTTATAGGAAAATTCCACTAGTCAAAGTGTTAAAAGGGAGGCTTCTGAAAATAGCTGAGCTTCAGGATGCTGTTATTTTAGAGCTTTCAAGAAGGTTCTACTTTGTAATTCATGGAGGTCTAGCTGTCTGGAGAATATATGGGGGAAGAGGTTTTCTATTGATATAGATATCTATCATGATGATCCAGATAAGCTAGCAAGCAGTATCTCCTCCTCTTTTAAAGTAACGAAGTTAAAGTTAATCTCATCCAGAGTTCTCTACATGAAACTTAAGAACAGCGTAGAAGTGGAGCTTGAAGTATCTCCAATGCTTAGGAAAAGGAGGGTTGTAGAGGCTGATTACTGGTTAGTGGATGGTAGTAGTATCATTGTTAGAACCTTGACGCAGGAGGATCTGGTTAAGGAGAAGGTTATGGCCTTCCTGGAGAGGTGGAAGTCAAAAGATCTCTACGATATTTATTACCTACTAGATATCTGTAATCCGGAATCCATAAGAGAGGAAATTAAACTCCTTGCAGAAAGGTTAAGGGAGCCTGATGACTTTCCCGGATTAAGAGAGCTTATCCTAATGGGGATTCCTCCAAGCTTCAATGCGATAGAGGAGAAGGTGAGGAAGTATGCCAAGATATAAGTATTCAGGTTTACTGGAGAAGCTTAGAAACTCATCCATATTCACATATAGCTTCGTTAAGCATGCTGTTGGTACAAGCTATGCAAAGCTCTTAATTCATAGATTGAGGGAAAAGGGGGAGATAGAGGAGCTTGTGAAGGGAGTATACACCTTTAAGAAGTCTCCATACATGATCGTAAAGGCTATACCGATGGCTTACATCGGGCTTGGATCAGCCGCATTTCTACATGGGGCTTGGGGTCAGGTAACAGCTTTAACTGTGCTTTCCCCCATGGTCTCCGGCATTGTTAGAGGGGGGTTAAGGGAGATAGCTGAGTACAAGGTACTTCTCAGGAAAATTTCCGGTAAAATGTACTTCGGATACGAGTACATGTTTCTAGAGGATATTGGTGAGTTGGTAAGAATAAGCAGTCCTGAGAAAACCCTCTTAGACCTTATATACTATAGGTATCCATTTAGAGAGGATATTATTCCTAGGTTAGCAGGCATGGTGGATAAGAAAAAGCTGAAGAAATATGTAGATGAGATGAGGATGAGAAAAGTAAGGGGATGGAGGTCAATACACTCATTAGTTCTAGCGGAATTGTTATGAAGACTAGTTAGACAAATTTGCAGATAGATCTATTAATCCGTGAAGAATACGACACTTCCAGATTTCCTTTAATTCATCTTTAGCCACCTATAGACATCATTACTATAATGCTCTGTTTTACAGCTGATTCGGGGAGAATTCGTTACCCTTAAGTTAAGAGATTATTGTGTTAAATCTAATATTTTAGACCTCATGTTCTCCCACCGGTAGCTGAAGGAGGCATAGCTTACTGCTAAGAGCAGAATTCATACTTTAAAGATACCCTTAAACCCCAATAGTGGGCTTAGCAACAAGCCTAGGAAGCTGGAGGCATAGCTTCAGCCGTGAAGCCTCAAAACTCCAGCATCTAGCGTAACTATGTGTTTCTACTGATTAAGATCCGTGACTTTAACAAGCCGCTATCTCCTATATCTTAAACTATCTCTAAAGATCTATCCGATCCTAACATGAAATATGGTTAGCTACCACCAATAGTAGAGCATGCTTAAGTTTACAGGGCATATGTATTTATAGTAAACTTTTTATATGCGTAGGCTAGATGGATTTATGAGTTTAATTGATGAAGTGAAGAGATTAGCTTTAATGGAGGATATAGATTATGTAGGTGTAGCTTCTATTGACCGTTTTAAAAATGCTCCTGACGGCTATAAGCCTAACGACATACTGGAAAGCTGTAGATCAATTATATCCTTAGGGATTAGGGTAGGTAGCGGTGTTAAAGCTGCAAATCAAAAGGCTTATAGTGGACTTAGACATTGTATCTACATATACATGAACTTCGGCTACATAATTCTAAACAGTAAGCTTGACCTTACAGCTTTAAGAATTTCCAGACTACTGGAGAGGAAAGGATATGTATCAATTCCCATCCCTGCATCCAGACCCTCAGATCCATATGAGCTTAAAGGTGTTTTCTCCCATAGACATGCCGCTGTTGCTGCAGGTCTTGGAGAGTTTGGATGGAATGGGCTTCTAATAACGCCTGATGCAGGCTCCAAAGTAAGACTATCATCAATCCTAACAGAAGCTGAGCTGGAGCCGAGCCCCATGTATTCCGGGGATAAATTATGTAGGAGGGAGAGGTGTAATGTATGTATATCAGCCTGCCCTACTAACGCTATTGATAGGAGTGAATATGTAGAGGTTGAGATAGGTGGTAAAATCTTTAAATATGCAAGAATAAATAAAACTCTATGTAGATATGGCGCTAGTGGATTAATTAGGAAAGCATTAGGACGTCAAGACATTGAAATACCTAAAAACCCTACATCCGAAGACTATCTGAAAGCTTTAGAGATGGAGAATCCATGGCAAAAAATGGAGAGAGCAGCAAGCATGTGCGGTAGATGTATGATCAACTGTCCAGCACCAATTAAGTAATTCTAGCTTCAGAAGAGCAACATACACATTACATCTAGTTTATGTATTTAGAGTAGAGTTTATATTTCTGCTCTAAATATTTGCTTGGTGGTTTAATGGGTTATGTTAGATGGTTTGGCCATGCTGCTTTCGAAGTAAATATTGATGGTGTTAAGGTTTTAATAGATCCATGGGTTTCAAATCCGCTCTCCAATGTAAAGGTGGATGAGCTTAAAAACATAGATTTAATCCTCGTCAGCCATGACCATTTCGACCATTTAGGTGATACTGTAGAAGTAGCTAGGAAAACAGGAGCTCAAATTCTAAGTGTTCCTGAACTATCAAACTATCTTAAGGATCAGGGCTTAAACACGATAGGCATGAATATTGGAGGTACTGCTGAGTTTAAGGGGTTAAAGATAACTATGACCCAGGCATTCCACACATCAAGTAGAGGCTCTCCAGTAGGATACGTTATTAAGGGTAGTGAATCCTCAATATATCATACAGGTGATACTGGCCTATTTGGGGATATGAAGATTATAGGGGAGCTTTACAAACCGAAAATTAGCCTACTACCTATTGGAGGCTACTATACGATGGGCATTAATGAGGCACTAGTAGCTGTAGAGCTTATTAAGCCTGAAACAGTTATTCCAATGCATTACAATACCTTCCCAGTAATTAAGGCAGATGTTGAAAAGTTTAAAGAGCTTACAGCTGGGAAAGGGGTTAAATGTATAGTATTGAAGCCAGGTGAAAGCTATACCTTCTAATAAGTTTAGAGTAGCTTAACCCATATTTTTATTTCTCTTATATTAACCTTCATTGAACATGTATGCTTGCAGATTTTCTCCATGTTCTTAATCTTAGAAGAACTAAGCTACCTCCAACAATTCTAAACATAGACCCTTATGATTATTTAACCTTAACCCATATCAATAAATCTTAAGTTAAGATGGTGTTAAAATTGGAGTTATGAATTGTTATGATATTCCTCCTAGGGTTCAGAATACTTCCTAAACTAGAGCTGGAAGTTATGGTGTGATTTTAGATATAGCCTTGAGAATTATACTACTCCCCTAAAGCTTAGAGGCCGAACTCTTCTTTTAAGTGATAGCATACTTATATGTTTCTCATCTTATGCATTTTCATTTAGAAGCTTATTGATGTTTACCTTATCCCTATATAAGCAGCTGTGTCAGATTTCTACTTTAACATAAACTATTGCCAGAATCATCTAAATCTATAATAGTAGCAATTATTAACGTCTTTAGCAAAAATCAAGCTGATAAACTCAGAAAAATTAAGGAATATTTAAGCTATAATTTGCTTACTAATATGTTAGCTAACCTCTATTAACTCATACTCTATTGATCCTATACCCAGCTTTACACATGCTTGAAGAAGCTCTACATGTGCTGGACCGCCGTAGGGCTCTACTAGGAAGGACATTGGTGTATATCTTCCTAGTGTTGAGAATTTATCTACTTCGCCTTTAAGCATGTATTTTGCTGGACCTGTAGGTATTGGTGGTGTTTTATTAACGAGATCTAGGGAGCATGAATCTATTGCTACAGGATCCTTGGATGCTACTACACCTATATCTGGAACTAGTGGTAGATCACTCCAGTTGAAGCAGTCGCAGTGTGGTGTTACATCAACGATGTAGTTTACATATCCGATCTTCCCCTTAAAGTATTCAACTATCGTCTTCAATGCTTCAGCAATTCTCACACTAAACTCTGCATTTGTTTTAACATGCATTTCCCCCCATCCACTTATGGCTTTAGCTGGGCATATTGACCAGCAGCCGCAGCCCCAAATACACTTATCCTGATCTATGACTGCTTTACCGTTAACCATGGATATGGCTGAAGCAGGACAGAAGGATACGCATACTCCGCATCCATTGCATAGATTAGGCTTTACGTAGGGCTTCTTCTCCAGATGTATTGATGCCTTACCACGCTTTGTAGCACATCCAATAGTTATATTCTTAATAGCTCCTCCAATACCTGTTCTAGGATGACCCTTAAAGTGAGCTACACTAATCATAGCATCCGCCTCAGCAATTATTTGAGCTATTTCAACCCTTCTAGATTCTTTTGAGCCTATTTCCACTCCATGATACCCCTTCAAGCCATCACCTATAATTACCGGTGCTCCAAGTGTCTCCCATGTAAAGCCATTTATTTTAGCAAGTTCAAGCTGGTCAACAGCATTCTGTCTACTACTCATTATCCCTATACCAGTAGTATCAACTATAAATGGAACCCCGCCATTCTCCCTAATCTTCTCAACAATAACCCTTATGAATTGAGGTCTTAGAAACCTGTATCCCCCCTTTTCCCCAAGATGTGTCTTAACAGCAACAAGATCCCCCCTCCTAAAAACATCAGCTAACCCAGCAGCATCAAAAACCCTTCTAGCCCTCTCATGAAGGGTCTCCTGAAGCTTAGTTGCCTCGGCTGGTGAGAAGAAAACCTTTGAAGCCATAGAGACCAAAATAGTAGAGTAATAGCAGTATTTAACCATTACGGTAGTCGTTCCACTTTGTAAGCTTAAGCCTTATCTGAAGTTCTTCCTTTACATATGGTGATGCTATGTCTAAATTTATTAGGGAAACCCTACATCTTAATTTTATTGCTACACATTTTCATTCATCAAGACAGCTTCAGATATTCTAAGCTTTCTGATTTATAGGAGTTTACATCTATTCTATCATGGCTTAATATTTTTCTATAATAATTCCTAAAATTATTAATAGTATACTATAAAGCCTAGAATATCTGAATCATTCCTGATAAACGAAAAATAAGTCATAACAACTAGAATATACGGTCTTCCCCTCTCTAACAAATCTAATAAGTTTAGACATAGAGTCGCCATAGTTAAGGGAGAGAACCCCCAAATAAGGCTTAAGTTTACAAAGCGCGCTGTTTTATCGAAATCTTTAAATTGCAGTCTGCACAAATATTCTGGTGTTTATATGGTTGAAACAATATCCTCTAGACTTTCTGAGTTTACTTATAGTTTAAGGTTGAGGGATGTTCCTGTGGATGTTGTTAATAGGGCGAAGCTTCACATTCTTGATGCTTTAGGTATTATGATGGCTACCTATGATTTTGATGATGTTAAACGTGTGGTTAATGTTGCTAGGATTCTAGGAGGCTTGCCTGAAAGCACGGTTATTGGGCATGGATTTAAAGCATCAGCTCCAAACGCTGCATTAGCTAATGCCGTTATGGCTCATAGCGTAGATTATGATGATACACATCTAGGCTCTGGAATACATTTAAGCTGTACAGCCGTACCTACAGCATTAGCAGTAGGGGAGATGATTAATGCATCAGGTAAAGATGTTTTAGAAGCTGTAATTGCTGCCTACGAGGTTAATGCTAGACTTGGACTAGCTGCCCCATGGCTATTCCATCTCCGCGGAATACATCCAACATCAGCTATAGGTGTTTTCGGCTCTGCATTAATAGCAGGTAAGCTAATGGGTTTATCCGTTGAACAGTTAGCATGGGCTTTAGGAATAGCTGGAAGCCTATCATCAGGAATACTTCAATGCATACCTGAAGGTGTATGGGTTAAACCTATGCATCCAGGCTTCGCATCACATTCAGGCATAATAGCATCCCTACTTGCCAAGGAGGGATGTAGGGGTCCACTACAAGTATTTGAGGGGAGGCAGGGATTATTCAATGCATATCTTAAAGGGGATAAGTTTAATCTAGAGGAAGCTACTAAAGGGCTGGGGGAGAAATGGGAAACTTTAAACATATCCATTAAGCCCTACCCAACATGTCATGCAACACATTCCTCAATAGATGTTGCATTAGCACTTAAGAGGAAACACGGTATTAAACCTGAAGACATTGAGGAGTGTATATACTATGTGCCGAGGATTGCGTTAAATCTTGTTGTTGAGCCATACGATGAAAAGATAAAGCCTAAAACACCATACGGCGCAAAGTTCAGTCTCCCATATGTTGTAGTTGTTGCTTTAAGGAGGGGATGGGTTGGACTATGGGATTTCACTGAGGAATCTATAAGTGATCCTGAAATACTGGGATACACATCTAAGATTAAGGCTTTAATCGATGAGGAATACGATAAGTATGGGGGGAGTGAAGTAGTTCCAGCTAGAGCCAGAATCAAGTTGAGGAGTGGTGAGGTATATGAGGAGGAAGCTATAAACCATAAGGGAACACCGAAAAATCCATTAACAAGAGATGATGTAGTAGCAAAATTCATGGATAACATAAAGAAATCAAAGTATAGAGATGTAGGAAGGGAGATGGTGGATAAAGTATTAAACATCGAGAAGTACAGTATTAGAGAAATAATGGAGATTTTATAATATTTTAATATATTTTTCTCGTTCTATATATTCCTACTGCTACTAGTATAGCTGCCGGTGGTAATGCTGCTAATGTATATGTAGGGTCTGGATGGAATAGGATTATTAAGGCTAGGATTAATGAGGATATTCTTAATGCTAAATCCATAATTTTGTCTCTACTATATTTAGCGTAGAAGAAGCATGCTGACCCAATACATCCAATAGCCACAACCCCCATAGAGTAGAGCTGTGTTAATCCAGGCTCAGCTACTAGGCCGGACCACTTAAATATTGCAAATGTTAATAGAAATACGGGTAGGGACATACGTAGAGTTTCAA